>VFSW01004048.1_pt1 | contig 21885 bp, 26 predicted proteins | sample 5358111 | NCBI WGS metagenome assembly VFSW01 (sample SAMN11554181, study PRJNA540505) | mine drainage metagenome | isolation source: sediment from site ElyBrook_90M | place: USA: Ely Copper Mine, Vershire, VT | collected 2017 | reverse complement strand
GCATCCCATAGTGCAAACTGGTAAATTGGGGGTATGATGTCCCCCTTGACATCGCAGACCGCATCTATCATTTCGACCGCGTTCATCAGGACTTCCCTTGGGAATCGGCCCACTCGTTCATGGTCTTGGCCCATAGTCTGGCCGTTTGCGGATCGATGTCAAAAATGGTGAAGCGTTTGGCCTCGCGTATGCGGATGCGCATCATGCTCATGCCGCCTTCGACATGGTCGATCTGCTGTAATTCGATTTCCTGGTTGCCCAGGGGAACCTTGAATTTTGTTAATTCTTTAATTTGCGCCATAATATAATTTCGATGACTTTGTGATATGTTGCTCCGGAGTATATCCTCTATGAGCAAGATTTTGAAATGCTACTGCGGGACGGGCAATGCAACCCGTTAGGGTTATAGTTGATAGCCGCAATGGGTGATGGTCTGCCTTTGTGAAGCCAAGTAACATGCCTGCAATATTTAGAAAATTGGCGCGCCGAGTAATGGCAGAGTCTAATACAATAATCGTTTGAAACGCGAGTTCCAATCTTTGAAACTGGATCATTGTGATCAATTGTCGGTCCAAGATACTTGGCACGCTAACTGAAAGGAAAATATCATGGCAAAGAAACTATATGACACTCCCCATCTCGATCAGCTCGAGTCCGGCCCATGGCCCAGTTTTGTGACGGGTCTCAAAGATCTGGCAAAGAACAACGATATGGCGGTCGACCTTCTGGGTCAGCTCGAGGCTTCCTATGAGACCAAGAAGGGTTACTGGAAGGGTGGTACGGTCGGTGTTTTCGGTTACGGCGGCGGCGTGATTCCCCGTTTTACCGAACTCAAGGACGAGAACGGCGAAGCCAAGTTCAAGGATGCGGCGGAGTTTCATACGCTGCGCGTGATGCCTCCCCCGGGCATGCACTACGATACCGAGATTCTGCGCAAATTCTGCGATATCTGGGAAAAGCATGGTTCCGGTCTGATTGCGTTTCACGGCCAGTCTGGCGACATCATGTTCCAGGGCGCGACGACCGAAAATGTTCAGCCTGCATTCGATGAGATCAACGAGCTGGGTTTCGATCTGGGTGGCGCGGGTCCTGCAGTGCGCACCTCGATGTCCTGCGTGGGTGCTGCGCGTTGTGAACAGTCCTGCTATGACGAAGCCAAGACTCAGCGCGCCGTGATCAATACTTTCCTTGATGACATCCATCGCCCTTCCCTTCCATATAAATTCAAATTCAAGTTCTCCGGTTGCCCGAACGATTGCATGAATTCGGTGCAGCGCGCTGACATGGCTGTGATCGGCACATGGCGCGACAACATGCGCACCGATGAGGCGCTGGCGAAGAAGTGGTTTGCCAAGCATGGCATGGACGAGCTGGTGAACGACGTCGTGGCGCATTGCCCGACCAGGACTTTTCAGGTCAAGGAGCTCTCCAAAATCAAGAGCGGCGAGCACATCACGAGCGTTGCGGTGAACGATACGCACGGTGTCGAGATCAACAATCAGGATTGTGTGCGCTGCATGCACTGCATCAACGTGATGACGGGCGCTTTGGCGCCAGGCAAGGACAAGGGTGCGACTGTTCTGGTGGGTGGCAAGAGCCATCTCAAGATTGGCGGCCTGATGGGCACGGTGGTCATTCCATTCATGAAGCTGGATAGCGATGAGGCAATCGAAAAGCTGGTGGACTTCGGTCAGCGCACCATCGACTTCTTTGCCGAGAATGCGCTGGAACATGAGCGCACCGGTGAGATGATTGAGCGCATCGGCCTGGCCAACTTCCTGGATGCAATGGAGATCGATGTGGATCCTTCCATGATCAGTTCCCCGCGCATGAATCCATATGTCCGCACCGACGGCTGGGATGAAGAAGTTGCCAAGATCAATGCTAAAAAACAAGCCGCCTGAGGAGAATGACAATGAATCAAGTCGTAGCTGAAAAGCCAGCAGCAAAGCGCAAGCCCAAAGAAACGGGCGTGCCGGATAACAAGCAGTATTTGCATCCGGTGATGGAAAAGAATTACGGCAACTGGAAGTATCACGATCGTCCGCGTCCAGGCGTGCTGCATCACGTGGCGCACGGCGGAGATGAAATCTGGACGGTGCGCGCAGGTACGCAGCGTCAGATGGATGTGCACACTATACGCAAGCTGTGCAAGATTGCCGATGACTATGCGGATAGTCGCGTGCGTTTCACGATACGTTCCAACATCGAATTCATGGTGTCCGAAGAGAAGAAGGTCGCTCCGCTGATCGCCGAGCTCGAAAAAAGCGGTTTTCCTGTCGGCGGTACCGGCAACTCGGTGACCATGATTGCGCACACCCAGGGTTGGTTGCACTGCGATATCCCGGGCACCGATGCATCGGGCGTGGTCAAGGCGCTGATGGATGAACTGTACGATGAATTCAGGCGCGAAGAGATGCCCAATCGTGTGCATCTGTCGACCTCCTGTTGCGAGATCAATTGCGGCGGTCAGGCTGACCTTGCGATCATTGTGCAGCACACCAAACCTCCTGTGATCAACCATGATCTGGTGGCCAACGTGTGCGAGCGTCCGACGGTTGTTGCGCGCTGCCCGGTTGCGGCGATACGTCCCGCGATGGTGAACGGCAAGCCTTCGCTTGAGATCGACGAGTCGAAATGCATGTGCTGTGGCGCTTGCTATCCTCCCTGCCCGCCGATGCAGATCAATGATCCCGAGTACTCCAAGCTCGCGATTTGGGTGGGCGGCAAGAACTCCAACGCGCGCGGAAAGCCGACTTTCATGAAGATGGTTGCATCGGGTCTTCCAAACAATGCGCCGCGTTGGCCTGAAGTTGCTACGGTGGTGAAGAATATTCTCGGTGTGTACAAGGAAGATGCGCGTCCCTGGGAGCGTTTGGCAGACTGGATCGATCGCATCGGTTGGCCGCGCTTCTTCGAGAAAACCGGCTTGCCGTTCACCAAATATCTGATTGACGACTGGCGTGGTTCTCGTGCAAACCTAAATGCGTCGACGCATATCCGTTTCTGATAAAGGCTTTGTTATGAAACTTGGAATAGTTGTCAACGAGGGTCCTTACCAGCATCAGGCGAGCGACTCTGCGTATCTGTTTGCCAAGGCCGCCATCGGAAGCGGTCATGAGGTGTGGCGCGTGTTCTTCTATCACGATGGCGTGAACAATGCGTCCAAGTTGACCGAGCCGCCCCAGGACGACAGGAATATCGTCAACCGCTGGACCAAGCTTGCGGAAGAACACAAGGTGGATCTGGTGGTCTGCGTTGCGGCAGCGATGCGGCGCGGCATCAGGGAAGAAAATCTGGCAACGGGTTTTCGTATTTCGGGTCTGGGGCAGCTGGTTGAAGCAGGCACCAAATGCGACCGTCTGGTCACCTTTGGCGATTGAGGAGAAGCGGGATGAGTGATATTAAGAAATTCATGTTCGTCAATCGCAAGGCGCCCTATGGCACGATCTATGCGTTGGAATCCCTGGAGGTTGTGCTGATCACTGCGGCGTTCGATCAGGATGTGTCGTTGATGTTCACCGACGACGGCGTGTATCAGTTGAAGAAGGGGCAGCAGACGAAGGGAATAGAAACCAAGAACTTTTCGCCCACCTACCGTGCGCTGGAAGGTTACGACATTGAAAAGCTGTATGTGGATCGGGAATCGTTGCAGGAACGCGGTTTGGCCGAGGAGGATCTGCTGGTGGATGTCACGGTGCTGAGTCGTGCCGAAGTGGGCGCGTTGATGGACGAGCAAGACGTGATCTTGAGTTTCTAAGGAGAGAATCCAGATGTTGCACATTATTAATCGATCCCCCCTGTCCGACAAGGCGCTTGAAAACTGCCTGAACATCGCGACCGGTGGTGATATTTTGCTGATTGAAGATGCGGTTTATGCTGCAACGGCCGGCAATGCATTCGAAGCCAAGTTGCGCGCAGCGATGGGCAAATTTAAAATCAATGTCCTGCGCCCCGATCTCGAGGCGCGCGGATTGGCTGATCGTCTTGTCGAGGGCGCTGCATTTGTCGATTATGCTGGCTTCGTCGAACTGGTTGTTGCCAACAAAACCTGCCAATCCTGGCTATAAACCCAATCAATCTACACAAAGGAGAATCACATGGCGAGCATCGAAGTAAATGGTAAGTCCTACGAAACCGATGAAGAAGGTTATCTGGTCGATTTGGCCGAATGGAATCCCGAAGTCGGAAATTACCTGGCTCAAACCGAAAGCATCGAGATGACCGATCAGCATTGGGAAGTGATCAATTTCCTGCGTGAGTATTTCGAGGAATATCAGATTGCACCGGCTGTGCGCGTGCTGACCAAGGCGATCGGCAAGAAGCTCGGACCTGAAAAAGGCACCAGCGAATATTTGTATGGACTGTTTCCGTATGGTCCCGGCAAGCAGGCATGCAAGATCGCAGGTCTGCCCAAGCCTACGGGTTGCATCTAAGTCTATCTGCGTTTGAGCTCAACGATGAACACATTGTTTGCGATATTTATCTACGTTTCGACACTGGTGTTCGTTGTCGGGCTGCTGCAACGCATCCGTAGTTATGCCGGTACGCCGGCGCCGCTCAAGATACCCACCACGCCTGCGCCGACAACAAGCGGCGGCGTCGTGCTGCGCATGACGCGCGAGGTGGTGTTCTTCGAGAGCCTGTTCAAGGGAAACATCTGGACCTGGGCTGCAGGGTGGCTGTTTCACGCCAGCATGCTGCTGGTTGTATTGCGCCATCTGCGCTATTTCACGGATCCTGTATGGGGTTGGGTGGTGTTCATACAACCATTCGGCATCTACGCAGGCATCACCATGCTGCTCGGACTGTTGGGTCTCTTGGCCAGACGGTTCTTCGTCGAGCGCATCCGTTATATATCGACCCCATCGGACTATCTGATGCTGGTGTTGCTGATCAGCATTGCAGCCTCTGGATTGCTGATGAAATTCGCAGGTCATCCGGATGTCATTCTGGTCAAAAACTTTTTTATCGGTCTGATGCATTTGAGCATACAGACCTTGCCGGCAAACATTGTGCTCTATGTGCATCTGTCGCTGGTTTTCACGCTTTTGCTCATCTTTCCGATGAGTAAGCTTTTGCATGCGCCCGGGGTTTTCTTCTCTCCCTCGCGCAATCAGACCGACAACCCGAGAGAGAAGCGTCATATTGCTTCCTGGGCTGCAAAACTGGAATCGGAGAAATAGCATGGCAGACATTGCCGCGCCAGCGTATCGCACTATCCCCATCATCCCCGAGCTGAAGCCGGGGGCAATGGAAGGCAAGGGGCCGTTCGTGGCGCCAGACAAGATCAACGAAGCGCTTGGGTTCCCGGGTCATCTGGTGGATGACTGGCATGACAAGGCGATCGCGAAGATGGGTGATCTGCTGTCGCGCTACCGTTCGCTCAAGGTGTACATGGATGCCTGTGTGCATTGCGGCGCATGCTCTGACAAGTGTCATTATTTCATCGGCACGCAGGACCCCAAGAACATGCCGGTCGCGCGTCAGGATCTGATGCGCAGCGTCTATCGCCGTTATTTCACATTGCCCGGCAAGCTGTTTCCCAAGCTGGTCGGCGCGCGCGATCTGACCCGCGAAGTGCTGGACGAGTGGTTCAACTATTATCACCAGTGTTCGGAATGCCGGCGTTGCTCGGTATTCTGTCCTTATGGCATCGATACCGCCGAAGTGACGATGGCTGCGCGCGAGATCCTCGATTCTGTGGGTTATGGCCAGAAATATGCGAACGAGATCATCGGCAAGGTGCACAAGATCGGCAACAATCTGGGCTTGCCCGGACCTGCGCTGAATGACACCCTTGAGGGTCTTGAAGAGGATGTCAAGGAGGCGACCGGCGTCGATGTGCGTTTCCCGATAGATGTGAAGGGTGCGGAAGTGCTTTTGATCACGCCCTCAGCGGATTTCTTTGCCGAGCCTCACATCGACAGCCTGATCGGCTATGCAAAGGTGTTTCATGCGACGGGCACGAGCTGGACGCTTTCTTCGATGTCTTCGGAGGCGGGCAATTTCGGCATGTTCATCGGAAATTACGAGCAGCTGCGCGCGATTGCGATGCGCATACGCCAGGCCGCGCTCGAGCTGGGTGTGAAGCGCATCGTGGTCGGTGAGTGCGGTCATGCATGGCGTGTCGCGTACAGCTTCTGGAATACCCTGACGGGGGTGGGCGATGGTGCCGATCCCAATGACCGCTTTGCGCAGATGCTGCAAAAGCAGCTGGATCATCGCTACAAGCAGCCTGCGCATATCTGCGAATTTACCTGGGACATGATACAGGACGAGCGTCTTGTTTTCGACAAGTCACACAACGACAAGTATGTGATCACTTTTCATGATTCGTGCAACGTGGCGCGCGGTTCCAATATGGGAGGGTATCCCGGCGGACAGTTCGACATTCCTCGCAACATCATCCGCGCGGTCGCGAACAATTTTGTCGAGATGGATTCTTCGACCACTTACGAGAGAACCTTCTGCTGTGGCGGCGGCGGCGGATTATTGACCGATGATCTGATGGATGTCCGTGTCAAGGGCGCACTGCCCAGAATGGAAGTTTTGCAGCAGGTAAAGGATGGTCATGGCGTGAACTTCATGGCCTGCATCTGTGCGATATGCAAGGCGCAGTTTACCAAGGTTTTGCCGATATATGGATTTGACCGGAAGGTGATAGGCGGCGTACATCAACTGGTCAGCAATGCAATTCAATTGGGTGTCAAGTAACAATTTACCGGAGGTAGCTAAAAATGTCAGAAACGATGGAAACTCCCCAAAAGGTCACCTTTCGCCGTTACAAGGATGGTGACAGCACAGTGCGCAGATGGACTGATAAGATTTTCCAGGCCAGCTATACGCACAAATGTCCTACCTACATACAGTCTACGCCGCCATGCCAGGGCAGTTGCCCTGCCGGTGAGGACATCCGCGGTTATCTTGCGATCGTCCGCCAGACCGAGAAGCCGCCTGTCGGCAAGGATGGCAAGCCTGTCATGCCCTGGCAGGAATATGCCTGGCGTCGTCTGACCGAAGCCAATCCGTTCCCCTCCGTGATGGGTCGCGTATGCCCGGCACCCTGCGAGACAGGTTGCAACCGCAATGCGTTGGAAGACCATGTGGGCATCAATTCGGTCGAGCATTTCCTGGGCGAATATGCGATCGCGAACAATCTTGGGTATAACAAGACGGCCGTGCCTAGCGGCAAGAAAGTCGCCGTGATTGGCGGTGGCCCTGCCAGCTTGTCATGCGCTTACCAGCTGACTCTCAAAGGCCATGAAGTCACGATATTCGACGACCATGAGCATCTGGGCGGCATGATGCGCTACGGCATTCCCGGCTTCCGTACCCCGCGCACCGTGCTCGATGCGGAAATCAAGCGCATCACCGATCTGGGCGTCAAATCCAGAATGAATTGCCGCGTCGGCACCGATGTCACGATGGACGAACTGCGCAAGGAATTTGATGCGGTGTTCCTGGGCATGGGTGCGCAGGCGGGCCGCGCGCTGCCACTGGCTGACAGCGCAGCGCCTAACGTGGTGACGGCAACTGCCTTCCTGAAGGCCTTTAACGACGGCCGTCTGCAGCATGTCGGCAAGCGCGTGGTCGTGGTCGGTGGCGGTGATACTTCGATTGACGTTGCGACCGTCGCGCGTCGTCTGGGTCATCTCGAGTCCTCTACGCCCACCGATTATGAACAGGCGATCGCGGGTCAGATGGCGCATGATGTGGCCGAGATTTCGGTCAAGCAGGGCGCGGATGTGACGCTGACCTCCATTTTCAACATCGACAAGATGGCTGCGAACAAGCATGAGATCGAGCAGGCGCTGGCGGAAGGCATCGACATTCGCGGCGGACTGGTGCCGGTCGGCATCGTGCGCGGTGCGGACGGGCGCGCCACGGCGCTGCGCGTTGCAAAGTGCGAAGCGAAGATGGTGGGCGGCAAGCTTGATGTCAAGAATATCGAAGGCTCCGAGCATGACATTCCGGCCGACCTGATCGTGTCCGCTATCGGCCAGGCGGTTGATTTCACCGGGCTTGAGGAATTCAACAACGGCAAGGGGCTGGTTTCAACCGACAAGAATTATATGGTTGCCGGTCACAACAACGTGTTTGCGGGTGGCGACATCATCAAGCCGCATCTTCTGACGACAGCGATCGGCCATGGTTCGATTGCTGCAGACGGGATACACAACTTCCTGAATGGTCAGGATCTGGAAAAGCGTCCCAAGATCGATGCACATCAGTTCGACCTGATGCGCAAGATGATGGAGAAAGGTCTGGAAGTCAAGGAGACGCATGAGCCTTTGCGTGGCACCTGCGACTCGAATGTGGCCGTTCACAACTTCGACAACCGTTCCGATCGTTATATCATCCCGCACGATCAGTTGTTCCTCGGGCACTTTGGCATCGTCGCGCGCAACAAGCGCAATGTGACCACGCTGGACGCGCAATCCGCCCTGGGCAACTTCGAAGACCGTCTGGGCGTGCTGTCGCAGGATCTGGCAGTCGCGGAAGCCAAGCGCTGCATGAGCTGCGGCATGTGTTTCGAATGCGACAACTGTGTGGTGTACTGCCCGCAAACCGCGGTGTTCCGTGTGCCCAAGGCAAAATCCACGCTGGGCCGCTATGTGGATACCGACTACAACAAGTGCATAGGCTGCCACATCTGCGCGGATGTGTGTCCGACAGGATACATACAGATGGGTCTGGGTGAGTAACCGAGATGAGTGTGCCGGGTTTACGTCTGTTGCTGCTGTTTTTGATCAGCCTTTGCATTCCGAATGTATGGGCTGATCAGGCCTTGCCCTACAAGATTGACATAGGGCGCGGCGGTCATTGCGTGAGGGATCCGGTCTGGATGCGCAAGAATCACATGCATCTTCTGATCCATCAGCGGGATCTGGCAGTTCGCGAAGGCAAGCGGAGCAAGGAGATCAGTCTTAAAAATTGCATCGAATGTCATGCCAGCACCAAGGATGACAGCGTGATTGCAAGGGAGGACAGTTTCTGTGTCGCATGCCATCGTTACGAGGCAGTCAAGATTGATTGTTTTGATTGTCATTCCGGCATACGCAAGAGCGCCTGGCTGTTAAGGAATGCGAAATGAATGACATCCATGACCAGCGTAGAAATTTCTTAAAGACTTCGGTCGGAGTTGCTGCGGTTGCGATTGCGCCCGGGTTGTTGCTGTTCAAGGTGGCTCACGGCCAGTCGGATGACGACAGCAAAGTGAGATGGGGCATGCTGATCGACACTGCAAATTGCGCGGAAGGGTGCAAGGACTGTGTGACGGCGTGCAACAAGGAAAACGGTTTGTCCGGAGGCCTGGCGCCGACGGATTCGCAGTGGATCAGAAAAATCGAGATCAAGGATGTCAGCACCGGACATCAGTTCGCTTTGCCGATGATGTGCCAGCATTGCGCGGAACCACCCTGCGTGGATGTCTGCCCGACCGGGGCTTCCTTCAAGCGGCATGATGGCATCGTGCTGGTGGACAAGCACCGTTGTATCGGTTGCCGTTATTGCATGATGGCCTGCCCATACAAGGCGCGTTCCTTTGTGCATGCGCCGCTGCACGACCAGAACCCGGATGTGCCGCGAGGCAAGGGGACGGTCGAGAGCTGCACGATGTGCGTGCATCGCGTGGATGAAGGCAAACAGCCGGCTTGTGCGGAGGCTTGCCCGAATAAATCCATCCTGTTTGGCAATCTGCATGATCCGAATAGTGAAATTGCCAAGAAGATACGCGCCGTTGCGTCGACTCAAGTTCGCGCCGATTTGAACCTGAATACTGGCATACGCTATCAAGGAATCTGATTATGTCGACTTCGTTTGCTTTGCAGCAAAAAAAGAATCGTTGGTATTATGCATTGCTGGCAGGGGCAGGGCTGGTTCTGATGCTTGCGCTGTATGCGGTGGACTTGATGGAAGAGCAGGGGCACATCATCACCGGCATGAATAATCAGGTGGTATGGGGCATGCCCCATGTGTTCGCAATTTTCCTGATCGTTGCGGCGTCCGGTGTGCTGAATGTGGCTTCCATCGGTTCGGTGTTCGGCAAGGCGATCTACAAGGCGCGAGCGCCGCTTGCGGGACTCTTGTCGATCGCGATGCTCGCGGGAGGACTTGCCGTATTGATGCTGGATCTCGGGCGTCCCGAGCGCTTCATGCTGCCCGCATTGGATTTCAATTTTACCTCGGTCTTTGCCTGGAACGTGGTGCTCTATTCCGGCATGTTTGGCCTCGTGATCGCGTATCTCTGGAGTATGATGGAAAAGCGCATGAACCCATACAGCAAGCCCCTGGGGCTTGCGGTGTTTGCCTGGCGTTTTGTGCTGACCACCGGCACCGGCCTGATCTTCGCGTTTCTGACCGCGCGTCAGGCTTACGGCTCAGCCGTGTTGCCGCCGATGTTCATCGTGATGTCCTTCGCATGGGGTTTGGCAGTATTTCACATTGTGCAGATGGTGATCTATGCCTGGAATGACAAAGAGCTCGAGCCCGAAATACTTGAGCGCAAGAAAAAACTCCTGGGCGTATTCATACTGGGATCGCTGTACATGGTCGTCGTGTATCACATGACCAATCTGTATTTTGCGCACAGGATGGGGTTCGAGCGTTTCATATTGCTCGACGGTGGTGTTTATCCTTCTCTGTTCTGGTGGGGTTATGTGCTCATCGGCAACGTGCTGCCGCTGGTGCTGATCTTTCTGCCGGGGATGAAGACGAAGAAATCCGCGATGATTGCTTCATTAGCCGTCGTGCTGGGTGGCTTCGCTTTCCTGTATGTGTTTATCATCGGCGGTCAGGCTTTCCCGCTGGATATTTTCCCCGGCTATCAGGTGACCAGCACCTTTGGCGATGGTCAGATTGGAAGCTATACGCCTTCCATATACGAGATCCTGTTGGGCTTTGGCGGTCTGGCAATCGCGTTCATCATCACCACGGTCAGCGTGCATGTGCTGAATTTCATGCCGCATGACAAGTCCTACATTGCGGATTGATTTGCCGTAAGGCAGCCATGAACCGCTTTCTCATCTCGGCAGCGCACAAATCATCAGGCAAGACGATGGTCAGCATAGGTTTGTGCGCCGCATTGAAGGCGCGCGGTCATGCCGTGCAGCCCTATAAGAAAGGCCCGGATTACATCGATCCGATGTGGCTGTCGCAGGCGGCAGGCAGGCCTTGCCGCAACCTCGACCTGTATTTGATGTCCGATGAAGACATCGTTTCCACTTTTTCCCGGCATCTTGCTGAAGTGAATCTGGTGGAGGGCAACAAGGGGCTCTACGATGGCCTGGCACTTGATGGGAGCAACAGCAATGCGGCGCTCGCGAAGATGCTCGACCTTCCGGTATTTCTGGTGATCGACGCGCGCGGCATGACGCGCGGGATTGCACCGCTGATCCTGGGTTATCAGGCATTCGATCACGACATCAATATCGCAGGCGTGCTCTTGAACAACCTGGGCGGAAGCCGCCACGAATCGAAACTGCGCGCGGTGATCGAGCACTATACCGATGTGCCCGTGGTAGGTGCGATCCATCACGATGAGCGACTCTCGATCGTCGAGCGGCATCTGGGGCTGATGCCCAGCAATGAATCCCATGTTGCAACGGCCAAGATCAAGCAGATCGGCGAGGCGATCGGCGAGCAGGTCGATCTCGATAAACTGCTTTCCCTTTCCTATAAGAAGATACTCGACGTGCCGCACAAGGCCGAGGTCATCGATCTGTCAGCGAAGGACAGGGTGCGCATTGCGATCGCGCGCGATCGCGCATTCGGGTTTTATTATGCGGATGATCTGGATGCGCTGGTGTCTTCAGGCGCCGAGCTGGTTCCTTTCGATGCGCTTCGCGATGCGCACCTTCCCGATGTCGACGGCCTGTATATCGGCGGAGGATTTCCCGAGACCTGTGCTGCAGAACTGGAAGCCAACGTGAGCCTGAGAGCGGAGATCAGAAAGCGGATCGAAGACGGCATGCCGACATATGCCGAATGCGGCGGGCTGATGTATTTGTCGCGCAGCATCGCATACCAGGGAAAAACATTCGAGATGGTGGGTGCGATCCCCGGGGATGTGAGGATGCATGAAAAGCCGATAGGCCGCGGTTATGTGCATCTTGCGGAAGAGGGTTCAACTCATCCCTGGCCCAGGCCTGATGCCGCAGCGCATCAGATCAGGGCGCACGAGTTTCATTATTCCACTTTGGAAAATCTGTCGGCTGACAGCCGCTATGCGTACCGCGTCGAACGCGGTTATGGCATAGACGGGAAGCGCGACGGTCTGGTGCTGCACAACCTGCTTGCTTCCTATACGCACTTGCGCACCATAGGCAATTGCTATTGGGCACAGCGATTCGTTGCGTTTGTGCGCCGCGTAAAAATGGAATGTCGATCGGCGGATAATGCAGATCTGAATCTCCGCAGCTTAGACGCATCAATTTAAACAAACAGTTTCAGGGTAATGACGATGGATTTTCTGCCAGTTTTCATGGATGTCAAAGGCAGGCAATGCCTTGTGGTGGGCGGTGGCGAGGTGGCCAAGCGCAAGGTGGGCGTGCTGCTTGAAGCCGGTGCCAAGGTGCTTGTTGTCGCACCCCAAATAGACCCTGTGCTATCCGAACAGGAGGGTGTGAGGAGCATCGTTGCCCGCTTCGACGCGCAGCATCTGGAAGGGGTGATGCTGGTGATCGCGGCGACCAGCGACAGAAGCGTGAATGCGGAAGCATCGCGCCTGGCTCGTGAGCGCAGCATCCCTGTGAATGTGGTGGATGATCCGGAGCTGTGCAGTTTCATCATGCCGGCGATCATGGACCGCTCGCCGCTGATGGTCGCGTTCTCGAGCGGCGGAGCATCGCCAGTCCTCACGCGCATGATGCGCGGCAAGCTCGAAAGCCTGATCCCGCAGAATTTCAGCCGGCTTGCGGCGTTTGCGGAGCGCTTCCGCGAACAGGTGAAGCTGCGCGTCACCAATCCTGCAAAGCGCCGTATCTTCTGGGAGAACGCATTAGACGGCGTGGTCGCGGAAAAGGTTCTGACCGGCGATGAATCGGGTGCGGAGTCGATGCTCGAGCAGATGCTGGCTAAAGAGGACAACATCGTCCGGGGCGAGGTCTATCTGGTCGGTGCGGGGCCCGGGGATCCGGACCTGTTGACCTTCCGGGCGCTGCGCCTGATGCAGAAGGCGGACGTGGTCGTGTACGACAATCTGGTGTCCAAGCCCATCGTCGACATGACGAGGCGCGATGCGGAGCGCATTTTCGTGGGAAAGAAGCGCGCCGATCACACGCTGCGCCAGGAAGAGATCAATGCGCTTCTGGTGCGCCTGGCCCACGAGGGCAAGCGCGTGCTGCGATTGAAGGGAGGCGACCCGTTCATCTTCGGGCGAGGCGGGGAAGAGATCGAGACGCTGGCCGCAGAGAACATTCCGTTCCAGGTGGTGCCTGGCATCACTGCGGCATCCGGCGTTTCATCCTATGCGGGCATCCCGCTGACGCACAGGGATTATGCGCAGTAGTGCATGTTTGTCACGGGACATCTGAAAGACGGCACGATGAATCTGGACTGGGATGCGTTGGCAAGGCCCAGACAGACGGTGGTGGTGTACATGGGGCTGCACGGGCTGGATACGCTGTGCTCGAAGCTGGTCGAGCACGGCTTGCCCGGATCGACGCCGATTGCGATCGTGCAGCAAGGCACGACGCAGAATCAGCGTGTGGTTACGGGGACGCTGGCCGATCTGCCGCAGAAACAGGAAGTTGCGCAACTGCATGCGCCCACGCTGATCATCGTGGGCGGCGTGGTGAAGCTGCGCGAAAAATTGCAGTGGTTCCATCCGCATCGTGAGTGACTAAACACGTGATGGCGGACTAGGCTGAAGATCATGAGCGAGCTTTTGAGTCTGACGCGTGCGGCAAGGCTGGTCGGTGTGAACCGGATCGTGCTGCAGAAAAAGATACAAGGCGGCGAGCTTCTTGCGCATGATGGGATGGTGAATGTGGATGACCTGCTGGCCTGTTATCCGGATGCAGAGCTTGAGGATACGGTCGAAATCAGGCGGCTATCCCGCATCAAGGAGCAAGCTTTCGGAAAGCGCATCTTTGAGCGAGCGCTGCCAGATGCGGAAGTGCTGGCGGCAAGGGTGACCGAACTTGGCAAGACGCTGGACCGCACGCAGTCGCAGCTCAGGAACTTGAATGGTTTGCTGGGCAGGTTGTTGAAAAAACTGGATGAGGCCCAATGCAATGCGGAGTCTCGACAGATGATGGATGATCTCAAGTTATGGATAAGGCATGAAGCACAAGCTGCGATGGAGCCCGGTTTGAGCAATCTATTGGCCATCAAGGACAACATGCTGCGCGTGATGGCCGCGCATGTAACCGTGTTGCCAAGCGGGTATGATTTTCTGCTCGAAGGCCAGGATACGTTGCTCGAAGCGGCGATGGGGGCTGGCATTCCGCTCAATTACGGATGCAGCGGCGGCAACTGCGGCCTTTGCAAGGCGCGCGTGGTGTCTGGCGAAGTCAAAAAGACGCGCCATCACGACTATGTGCTTACAGAGGCAGAGAAGACCCGGGGTTGCGTTCTGCTTTGCAGTAATACGGCGGTGAGCGATGTGACGATTGAGGCGGATGTTGCAGGCAGCGTGCAGGACATCCCTTACCAGCAGATCACGGCGACCGTGAAATCCGTGGAGCTGCTCACGCCGGACATGCTGCTGCTACATCTGCAGACGCCGCGCACCCAGCGCTTGCGTTTCCTCGCAGGGCAGAGTGTGACCTTGAAAGTGGGGCAGGCATTCAGTGCGGAACTGCCGATTGCAAGCTGTCCCTGCGATGACCGCAATGTGCTGTTCCATGTGCGCCGCCAGAACGGCCATCTGTTTTCGGATTATGTCTTTGACCGCTTGAAATCCCGAGATCCGGTCGAGATCGAAGGGCCACAAGGCGAATTCATCCTGCACGAGAAGTCGCCGCATGCCTTGTATTTCTTCGCGTTCGATGGCGGATTCGCGCCGATCAAGAGCGTGATCGAGCATGCGATGTCGCTCAACGCGGAGTCCATTCATCTGCACTGGATTGCCTCCAGCCATGAAAATATTTACATGCCCAATGTGGTGAGAGCGTGGGCGGATGCGCTGGACAATTTTCATCATGAGGAACATGCCGCAGGCTTCGATCTGCATGCGATGACGGCAAGGCGTGAAGAAAGCCTACTGGCGCAACTCGAGATCATAGCGGATAAAGAGCAAGGGTTGATGGAAGGCGATGTCTATATCGCGGGACCCGAGTCTGTGGTTCTGATGGCTGAACAGTTTTTCTTGAATCGCGGTTTGCCAAAGGCGCGTGTTGCGTGCAGTTCAATCACTTGAAGGAGTAATATATGGATAAACCGGTGTGTGCCCAGCGTGAGCCTTATGCGCTGGAGTTGGAGGCGGGGGATTACTGGTGGTGTTCTTGCGGGAAATCCAAGTCACAGCCATTCTGCGACGGGTCTCACAAGGGCAGCTCGTTTGCTCCGCAAAAATTTACGCTCGCGGAAAAAACCAAGGTATGGCTTTGCGGTTGCAAGGCGACAGAAAAAAAGCCGTATTGCGACGGCACGCATAACAAGATCAAGGATTGATTTGTAGTCGAGGCAGTTGGGTGTTTGGGCAATTTTGTGGGTAACTTACCAGGTTCATTCTAACAGGGGAGAAATGATGAATATTAAAAAATTGTTGGTATCTGCATGTCTGATGTTGGTTGCGATGGGGGCGCGAGCAGGGGATGAGATGTTGAAGCCGTTTGTGTTGGTTTCAAAGGGCTCTGGCACGGTCGCGGAAAAAGCGGCTGAGGCAAAGTCTGCACTGGTCAAGGGCGGGTTCACGGTAGTCGGCGATTACTCGCCCTATGCGGGTGCGGAAATCATCGTCGTCACCAATAACGAGCTGAAGAAAAATGCGGCGGCATCCGAGAACGGCGGTTATGGCGCGATTCAGCGCGTCGCAATCACCGAGGCAGGCAAGGAAATCCAGGTCAGCTACACCAATCCAGTTTACATGGCGAACATGTACCGGATGAAGGGCGACCTGAGCAATGTGGCGGCGGAGCTTGCCAAGACATTGGGCAAGGAAGAGGACTTTGGATCGGCCCGAGGCATGACGGCAAGACAGGCGCGCAAATACCACTACATGATAGGCATGGAGTATTTCAACGAGCCCAGTCTGCTGGCGACCTATGGCAGCTATGAGGAGGCCGTTCAGTCGGTCGACAGCAAGCTGACTGCCGGCAAGGGCGGTGTATCCAAGGTCTACCGCGTCGATATTCCGGGCAAGGAGGAAGCGGTATTTGGCGTGTCGATGAAAGGTTCGGGCGAAAAGAAATTCATGGACGATCAGTACGTCATGAGCGTGATCGACTTTCAGCCCCTTAAGTCGACTGCGTACCTGCCCTATGAAGTGCTGGTGTCGGGCAACAAGGTCTATGCGCTGTATGCGCGTTTCCGCATTGCGATGGACTTCCCCGATCTTCGCATGATGGGTCAGAACAGCTTCATGAATATCATGAAGACACCGGAAGCCATAAAAACGGCATTGCAAAACGCGGTGCAGAAATAGTTTAACAATTCAGAAAGGAATCATGATGCGCGAACAATTGATTAAATCCGTCAAGGCGGGCGATGTCGCCGAAGTCGAGCGATTGTTGCAGGCCGGCGCGGATGTGCATGCTCGCGACGAAGAGAGCGCTACGCTGCTGATGCTGGCAGCGCATGCGGGCAACCTCGAAATGGTGAAAACGCTGATTGCCAAAGGCGCGGATGTGAATGCGAAGAACGAGCAAGGCTGGTCTGCGATCAGCCGCGCCGTATACAACGCGGAGCAAAATCGCGGGTTTGCCGAGGTGGTTCAAGCGCTGATTGATTCCGGGGCGGACATCGAGGCTGCGATCAGCTACGGTGTGCGTCCCCTGATGCTGGCGGCGGGTTATGGCGAGACGGCGGTGGTCGAGGCGTTGCTCAATGCGGGCGCCGATGTGCTTGCAAAGAACGAAGGCGGCTACACCGCGCTGATGATGGTCAAGCAGAAGCATTATGTGGATGTGGTGAATCTGCTGCACGAGGCCGAGCAGATTTCCGGACTGGGCGAGGGCAGCTGCAGCAGCAAGAATGCCCCCAATTCCAATGTGATCACTTTTCTCAAACGTCCCCAGTAATTATTGCCATGCCATATTTCATTTATCGCATCACAGAACGTCCAATCAAGCTCTTGAACAAGCTCGAAGAGCACGAGGTTTTCCGCAACGCTTCGGCGAGGGTCAAAGAGCTGCGCGCGGAACAAGGCGCCGACTCAAACGCCGTCATCAAGATGATCCATGCTGAGACGGAACTGCAGGCCGAAGATTTGCTCAACGAGATCCGAGAAAGACAGCCCGAACTCGGGGATGATTGAACGAGATGGATGAGGCCGCTTTTCGTCAGCGGTTGGCCGAATTGCACGAGCGGGCCTGCCCGTTTGCCAAATCCATATTGACGCGCTGTGCAAGCTGTTCCAAATCCTTGAAGCGCAACATTGCCGAGCGCGAGATCGTGGTATGCGCAAGCGTTGAGGCGCATGCGCGCTGCATCGTATTAAAAGAGCTGCTGCGGCACAATTTCACATTCGCGCTGGGCAAGCTGAATATCGACGGGCCGTTGCCGCATGCGCAGGAGATGCGCATCCAGTGCGGAGGGATCAAGGGTTTGCAGATTCTGGTCGACGAGAGCGAAGAGGTGGCCGACATCCACGAGATGTTGGAGGCCGCGCAACAGAAATTCGGCGAACTGGAAGACTTTCCCTATTCACAGGTCATTCGCCTGGCAAAAGAGCACTACAAGGGAAGGTGAGTTTCCGGGCATGGCGCTGATGACATAAAAAATACCCGACAAAAAAAGTCGAGATAACTTATAATGCAAAAATCAAGTCTTTTATCTGAATCCGGGAGCCAGTATGAGTTTGAATGAAATCGAAGTGCAAAATGTGTTGAAGACTTTGATTGATCCGAATACCAGGAAGGATTTCGTCAGTGGAAAATCCGTCAAGCACATCAAGGTTACAGGCGCCGATGTGTCGTTGGAGATTTTGTTGGGTTATCCGGCCAAGAGCGTATGGAATGAAATCAGGGAAATGGTCGAGTCGCATCTCAAGTCCGGTTTGCCCGGTGTGGGCAAGGTGAGCGTCGAGGTGTCGAGCAAGGTCGTGCCTCATGCGGTGCAGCGCGGCGTGAAGCTGGTCGATGGCGTGAAGAACATCATTGCGGTGGCCAGCGGCAAGGGCGGCGTCGGCAAAAGCACCACAGCGGTGAATCTGGCGCTGGCTTTGGCGGCAGAGGGCGCGCGGGTGGGTGTTCTGGATGCCGACATATACGGCCCCTCCCAGCCCACGATGCTGGGCATTTCAGGTCAGCCCGAGTCCGACGATGGAAAGAGCCTTTTGCCGATGATGAGCCATGGCCTGCAGGCGATGTCGATCGGCTTCTTGGTCGATGCGGATCAGCCGATGATCTGGCGCGGTCCGATGGTCACGCAGGCGCTCGATCAGCTGTTACGCCAGACCAAGTGGGACAACCTGGATTATCTGGTGGTGGATCTGCCGCCCGGCACCGGGGATATCCAGCTTTCTCTTGCGCAGAACGTGCCGGTAACGGGGGCGGTGATCGTGACCACGCCGCAGGACATCGCGCTGTTGGATGCGAAGAAGGGGCTCAAAATGTTTGAGAAGGTCGGCATCAAGATCGTCGGCATCATTGAAAACATGAGCACGCATATCTGCAGCAAGTGCGGCCATGAAGAGCATATCTTCGGTGCGGGCGGCGGCGAGAAGATGTGCGCCGACTACAGCGCGGAATTTTTGGGCGACCTGCCGCTGGATATCCGCATCCGCGAGCAGGCGGATTCTGGAACGCCCACTGTAATCGCCGATCCGGATGGCAATCTCGCCAGGGTCTACAAACAGATTGCGCGCCGCATCGCGGTCAAGGTTGCCGAGATGGCGCAGGATCACAGCGCGGTGTTCCCCAAGATTGTCGTGCAGAGCACCTGATCTGGCGGAGCATCTGATCCGAGACTGCCGATTTTATGGAAGCGAAAACCGGCAGTCTATCACCAAAATAAACCAATTAACCATCCCCCCATACAGGTTATAGACAATCTGTTTCGTGATACCCGGGGGCTAGTCTTTTTTCGTGCATCTTCGCATTTTCGTAACACCCTTCATTCACCATAATATTTATTGTGAGCTGTACTTTGTCGGCGTAAGATAAGCCACATTATCGATAAGTGCTAATACAGGAGGAGTCAAGATGGAAGATGACGTAAAAGATGAGGGCAATCGTCGAAATTTTTTGATCAAGTTGACTTCGGTCGTCGGGGGTGCAGGGGTTGCGGCGGCGTGCGTTCCCTTTGTTGCAAGCATGAACCCGACTTCGGATGTGTTGGCCAAGGCTGAGACTGAAGTCGATCTTTCCGGTATTCCTCCTGGCGGCGTGCATACTGTTGCCTGGCAGGGCAAGCCTGTATTCGTTCTGCACAGAACGCCCGAGGACATCGCGGCAGCGCAGGCTTCCAATGGCGTGATCGATCCAGAGCCGGATGCCAAGCGGGTCATCAAGCCCGATTGGCTGGTCGTGATCGGTGTCTGCACTCACATGGGCTGTGTGCCCACCAAGGAAGGCCCGGGCTGGACCTGTCATTGCCATGGCAGCCAGTATGATGACAGCGGCCGCGTGGTGCGGGGTCCGGCGCCCAAGAACCTTGAAGTGCCGCCTTATCACTTCGAGACAGCAACCAAGATCATTATCGGCAAAGCCTAGGAGAATATCATGTCCGGACCCATCATCACTTGGATAGACAAACGCTTTCCCCTGACCAGTTTCGTCAAGCATGAACTGACGGATTATCCGACACCGAGGAATCTCAGCTACTGGTGGAACTTCGGCTTTCTGGCTGGCATCGTGCTGGTGCTGCAAGTTGCCACAGGCATCTTCCTTGCGATGCATTACAAGGCCGATGCGTCGCTTGCATTCGACTCCATCCAGCACATCATGCGCGAAGTGAATTACGGCTGGCTGCTGCGCTACATGCATGCTGTCGGCGCCTCGGCGTTTTTCTTCGTCATCTTCGTGCACATGGCGCGCACCCTGTACTACGGTTCGTTCCGCGCACCGCGCGAGCTGCTGTGGTGGACGGGCCAGGGCTTGCTGCTGATGCTGATGGCAACCGCGTTCATGGGGTATCTGTTGCCGTGGGGGCAGATGTCTTTCTGGGGAGCGACCGTGATCACCAATCTGTTCAAGGTCACACCCTTCATCGGCGAGAACATCGTGATCTGGTTGCGCGGGGATTATTCGGTAGGCGACGACACGCTGACGCGTTTCTTCTCGCTGCATTATCTGTTCCCGTTTTTGATCATAGGCGCCGTGATCGTCCATCTGGTCGCGTTGCATACCGTCAAGAGCAGCAACCCGAGCGGCATCGATTTGAAGGCTAAGGACAACATTCCCTTTCATCCTTATTTCACCGCCAAGGATCTGTATGGCCTGGGCATCTTCCTGATCGTCTACAGCGTGTTCGTGTTCTTCATGCCCAACAGCCTGATCGAACCTGCCAACAATGTCCCGGCCAATCCGATGATGACGCCTAACCACATCGTTCCTGAATGGTACTTCCTGCCGTTCTATGCGATCCTGCGTTCGGTGCCAAACATGTTTGGCGGCGTGGTCGCGATGGCGCTTTCGGTGATGATGTTTGCGTTCATGCCCTTCCTTGACCGTTCGCGCATTCCCGGAGGTGCGCGTTACCGTCCCATCTACCGGCTGCAGTTCTATCTGTTCCTGCTGGACATGCTGGTTCTGGGATATGTCGGCTACAAGCCCCCGACCAATCCGAGCATCGTCGTGGTCGGACAAGTGGCGACCCTTTGCTATTTCGCGTCGTTCTTTGTCGTGCCGTTCGTCTCGAAAATGGAGGAGCGCTGGCTGATCAAGCGCGGCTTGCCTGCAGGAATCATGGAACTGATGGAACGGGAGAAGCTCGATCTGGAAGATCGCAAACAAGAACATCGTCGTCGCAAGGGGGATTAGGATATGAGCACGCTTTTGAAGATCATGTTGCTGGGCTGTCTTAGCATGTCAGCCTCTGCAGAGGAAGCAAAACTGGAAAACATCCAGATCCCGACCGACAAGGCGTCGATTGCCAAGGGCGCGGAGGACTGGATCAACAACTGCCTCACCTGCCATACGATGAAATACGTTAAATACCGGGATCTCTTGAGCCTTGGCATGGACAAGGCAAAAGTGGATGGCTTGAGAGGCGAGGCATCTCTGGATACGCCGTTGACGGCGCAGATGACCGAGGAGGTTTCGATGGCCACCTTCGCCAAGATTCCGCCGGACTTGAGTCTGATGGCGCAAGCGCGGGATGGCGGGCCCAACTATGTGTATTCTTATCTGATCGGCTACTACGTGAAGCCGGATGGCAGCATAGGCAACCATGTCTTCCCTGAGACCAAGATGCCGGATCCGCTGGGCATCAGTTCGGCTGCCAATGAGGCCGAGCGCGCAGAGAAGGTCAAGACGGCCAAGAGCATCACGACTTTCCTCACCTGGGCGGCTGATCCCCATGCGGGAGAACGCGACAGTCTCGGCAAATACGTGATCGCCTATCTGGTCGTGCTGTCCGCCCTGCTTTATGTGGTCAAGAAGCAGATCTGGTCGAGATTGAAATAAGTCCGATCTGAAGCTTAAAAATCAGCCGGCATGCCGGCTGATTTTTTTAGCGGGATGAGGGAGGCGGCTGTGAAGGAACGGGGCGCCACGGCTCCGGACAACTCGGCACATAAGGATAATATCCTTTTGCAGAATCGCAGTAATACCACAC
>VFSW01004047.1_pt1 | contig 21888 bp, 16 predicted proteins | sample 5358111 | NCBI WGS metagenome assembly VFSW01 (sample SAMN11554181, study PRJNA540505) | mine drainage metagenome | isolation source: sediment from site ElyBrook_90M | place: USA: Ely Copper Mine, Vershire, VT | collected 2017 | reverse complement strand
GCGTTTACGCGCTGACCGCGCGCGCCTTCAGTTTTCGCCAACGGGAGAACACCTGCATGACCTATCGAACCAGATTTCTCGTCGCGCCTCTCGCGCTCGCCCTCATCCCATTCTTTTCCGGCTGCAATAAACAATCGCAGCCCGCGCCGGAGGCGGCCCAGCCCGCGCAGGCTCCCATCCCGCAGATCGGCGGAGAGCCCGTGGTAAAAATCCCGCGGCCTGCAACCAGCGGCGGCCAGGGCGTGGAGTTCCTGTCGGCGACCGTCTTTCCCGGCCGCGGCATGAACCTGTTCCAGATCACGGCGAACGTTCCGGGCAAGGGTGAGATCCCGATCCTGGCATCGCCCACGATTGAAGAGGCCGCTACGACCCTGAGCGGCGGTCCGGCCGACGAGAACGGCAATGGCAGCTTCTCCTTCGGCGGCGCATTCCTGGTGCCGTATCCGAACCGGATCGTGGGACCGCTGACGCCGGATGGGAAATCGGTGATCGCGCACTGGCACGGCAAAACGCTGACGCTGCCCGCAAACTGGCACAGTTCGGCCGACCCGAGCAAAGATAAGCATGCGATGCACGGCCTGATCCTGGCGGATCAGACCCAGGACGTCGCGACGCAGAGCATTCCGGACGGCCAGTCGGTCACCGGCGTCATTCATGCAGGGGATTTCGGCGGTCACTGGCTTTCGCAGACCGACCTGAGCTTCGTCATCACGCTCACCGGGCCTGCGGTCGACTGCACGATCGTTGCGAAGAACGTCGGCAAGGATCCGGAGCCGATGGCGATCGGCTGGCATCCTTACTTCGCGGTGCCGAGCGGCGACCGCAAGCAGGCGCTGCTCCACGTTCCCGGCACCAAGGTGGCGGAGATCAACAACTACGCGGATGTCTTTCCGACGGGCGAGCTGATGTCGGTGAAGGGCACGAAATATGACTTCACCGCTGCGAAAGGCAAAGCGCTCGACGATATCTATCTCGACGACAACTGGTCCACGCTCAACCGCACCGACGGCGCGGTGGATGTGACGTTCGCCGATCCGGCGAGCAACTACGGCGTGCACATTCTGGGGCTATCGCCCGACATCCGCACGGTGCAGGTGTACGCACCGCCCACGAAAGCCTTCGCGGCGATCGAAGAGCAGTTCAACTTCGGCGATCCGTGGGGCAAGGAGTGGGGGAAGATGAATACCGGCATGGTGACGCTCGATCCGGGCAAGTCGGTGGAGTGGCACGTGCGGCTGACGCTGTATCAGCCGAATAAGTAGCGTTCAGATGGATTGTGGCTTGCCCCGGGTCTCGCAGTCGAGATCCGGGGCTGTTGTTTTGGCGGGAGGGTGGGGGTTGGCGGAGCTCTATGCAGAACCGTTGAGGCTCCCAGTGCTGGTTCTCGGTGAGTGACTCGGCGATCTGGCACGAATCGACCGGGTCGGCAGCAGCGAACTGAACGACACATCCAAACCGGCCGAGGCGGGTCCGGGGCAGAGTTTTTCGGAAATCTTTTCAGGCACCATGTCGATTGGCCGGTGGTCCATCCGTCATGGAAGCGAGGCGGTCAACGCCTGCAATCCACAACGGAGGATGAGATGCAATACTTACTGACGCTTTACGTGGATGAGTCCGGCTGGGGCCGGATGACACCCGAGCAGCAGCAGCAGGGCACCGCCGCTTACATGGCCTATACGGAAGCACTGCGATCTGCCGGCGCGCTGATCAACTCGAACCGGCTGCAACCCTCAGCTACCGCGACCACGCTTCGCACAACCAACGGAAAGACGCAGGTGCTGGACGGGCCTTTTGCTGAATCGAAGGAACAGCTGGCAGGGTATTACCTGATCGAGGCACCCGACCTCGATGCGGCGATGCAGTGGGCCGGCCGATGTCCCGCGGTGCAGCATGGGATTGTGGAAGTGCGCGCGATCTGGGCGATGTGACAGCGGCGGCGCAGGGGCGCGCCTTTGCCGGGCGGCGCGCTCCACATGCGCGAGCGATTGGGACAATTGATTCCATGCGGCTGTTCCGATTTGCCGCTTCGAGGAGTTCATCAGGAGACGAAAATGCTGAACCGGTCCTTCACGGCATCGCTCACCAGAAGCCCAAAGCCTGGCGGCTGGACTTATGTCGTCTGGCCCGAATCGGCCGCGTTCTTTGGGACGCGTGGGTTGGTGAAGGTCAAAGGAACCATTGACGGATGCCCCTTCCAAAGCTCATTTATGGCATTGGGCGATGGCAATCACAAGCTGCCCGTAAAAGCCGAGATCCTGCAGGCGATAGGTAAATCGCCAGGCGAGACGGTCAGGGTGAAGCTGCTCGAAAGGATCGATCCGACCGCAAGCCGAGAAGGGGAAAGTGAGCTGGCAGGAAGATGAGCCATGGTGAATCCTGCTAACGACGATGGAGCTTATGCGGCCGCGGAGGCTGTGGCTCTTCGCAGCCGAGGTAAGCTGATCGCGTACCTGGCGGCGCAGTTCAGAGACGTTGCAGCTGCCGAAGACGCCTTGTCGGAGGCATTTGCGTCGGCATTGTCGGTGTGGCCTGAGCGGGGCTGTCCGGATAATCCGGAGGGATGGCTGCTCACCGCGGCCCGGCGAAAACTCATCGACCAGATTCGGCGGAATCGCGAAACCTCGAGCACTGACGACCCCGAGTTGCTGGCCGATTCCATGATTGCGGCTTCGGAGGACGAATTTCCAGATCGGAGGCTGGCGCTCCTCTTTGCCTGCGCGCATCCGGCAATCGATCAGGCAATCCGCGCACCACTGATGTTGCAGGTGGTGCTGGGAGTGGAAGCGGCACAGGTCGCTTCGGCCTTTCTGGTTTCGCCGGCGGCCATGGCGCAGCGATTGGTGCGGGCCAAGACGAAGATCCGCGAGGCGGGTATTCCCTTCCGCATCCCGGAGCGCAACGAACTGGCAGACCGGCTGGAATCGGTGTTCGATTCGATCTACGCGGGCTTTGCCGAAGGATGGGCGGATGCCACGGGAACCGATCCGGCGCGACGTGAACTGGCCGGAGAGGCAATTTTTCTCGGCAGGCTGCTGACGCAGTTTCTTCCAGACGAACCGGAGGCCTGGGGCCTGCTGGCGCTGATGCTTTACGCCGAGGCGCGCAGACCGGCGCGCCGTACGGCCGAGGGAGAGTTCGTTCCCCTGAGAAGCCAGGACAAGATGCTGTGGGACTGGAGGACGATCGAAGAGGCTGAAGCCGCGCTGCGCTATGCAAGCCGCACCATGCGCATTGGACGATACCAGCTGGAAGCCGCCATCCAGTCGGCGCATGTTGAATGTGTGCGGACGGGAAGGATGTCCTGGGGTGCCGTCGTTGCCTTGTATGACGCATTGGCAAGCTTGACCGGCTCGCCGGTTGTGTCGATTAATCGCGCACTGGCGCTGGCGGAGTTACAAGGGCCGCGTGCGGGATTGGAGGCACTGGAGGCCGCCGGCGCAGACCGGCGGGTGGATTCATATCAGCCGTACTGGGCGGCGCGCGCCAACCTGCTCGGCCGCACCGGATCGTATGACGCTGCGCGACACGCATATCAACTGGCGATCGGCCTGGAAAGCGAGCCGGCGGTCCGGGAATACCTTCGCCGGTGCAGCGGTGCTCTCCCAAGCTGAGTTGACGACCCAGGCCAGGGTGCTGATCAAGATTATGGCCGTCATCCGCAGTGCGGGTTTCGCCGGGGGGCGATCCTCGTCGCGCCCAGCGGTTCCTTTGCGACAACCCCGAGGCCTGAACGGGAAAGGCCAGTGCCGGCGATCGATTGCCGGCACTGGCTGAAGCCGGAGGCGCTGGGTTCAGCGGATCCGGAAAAAAAATCCGGTTGTGGCCCGGCGGTTAGTCGTCGGCCGGGGTTTTGGCCGCGGGTGCGGACTCTTCGTGTCCGTTGCGCGGGGAAATGTTGGGCGAGGACTCGCGGCCGGGCATCGCGGCGCGGCCAGCGTAGACGCGCCAGGTGCGCTCGACGTCGTCGGTGGCTTCCTTGAGCAGCTCGGCGGCGGTATCCGGATGCGCGCGCTGCAGCATGGTGTAGCGCGACTCATTGTAGACGTAGTCCTGCAGCGGGATCGAAGGCGCACGCGAGTCGAGGAAGAAGGGGTTCTTTCCTTCTTCGCGGACCGCGGGGTTGTAGCGCATGAGCGGCCAGTAGCCGGAGTTGACGGCGGCCTTCTGGTGGTCGAGGCCTTTGGAGAGGTCGTAGCCGTGGGCGATGCAGTGGCTGTAGGCGATGATGATCGCCGGGCCGTCCCACGCCTCGGCCTCCTGGAAGGCTTTGACGGTGTGGCTGTCGTTGGAGCCCATGGCGACGCGGGCAACGTAGACGGAGCCGTAGGCGACGGCCTCCATGGCGAGGTCGTGCTTGCTGGTGACCTTGCCGGCGGCGGCAAACTTGGCGACAGCACCGCGCGGAGTGGATTTGGACATCTGCCCGCCGGTGTTGGAGTAAACCTCGGTATCCAGAACCAATACTTTAACGTTCTTGCCGGAAGCGAGGACGTGGTCGAGGCCGCCGAATCCGATGTCGTAGGCCCAGCCGTCGCCACCGAGGATCCAGACACTCTTGCGGACGAGGGTGTCGGCAACGGCATCGAGAGAGCGGGCCGGTTCGGAATCGATGGTGGCGAGTTTGGCACGGAGCTGACGGACGCGCTCGCGCTGGGCATTGATGTCCGCTTCGCGGGACTGGTCGGCTTCGAGGATGGTGCGGACGAAGTCTTCGCCGAGAGCGGGAGCGAGTTTGGCGACGAGGCCTTCGGCGTAAGCTTTCTGCTGATCGACGGCGAGGCGCATGCCGAGGCCGAACTCAGCGTTGTCTTCGAAGAGGGAGTTGGACCAGGCAGGGCCGCGGCCTTCTTCGTTCTGGCAATAGGGGGTCGTCGGCAGGTTGCCGCCGTAGATGGAGGAGCAGCCTGTGGCGTTGGCGATGAGGAGGCGGTCGCCGAAGAGCTGGGTGAGCAGCTTGATGTAGGGGGTCTCGCCGCAACCGGAGCATGCGCCGGAGAACTCGAAGAGCGGCTCGAGGAGCTGGATATCCTTCACCTGCGACATGGAGAGGCGGTCGCGGCCAACCATGGGGAGCTTCTCAAAGAACTCCCAGTTGTCGCGCTCGGGCAGGCGGAGCGGCTGTTGGGCGGCCATGTTGAGGGCCTTGTGCGACGGGTCGGCCTTGCTCTTTGCAGGGCAGACTTCGACGCAAAGCTGGCAGCCGGTGCAATCTTCAGGTGAAACCTGAAGTGTATAGAGCTCATTCTCCATTCCACGCCACTTCGGCTTGGCGGACTTGAAGGTGACGGGAGCGTTGGGCAAGAGCGAGGAGTCGTAGACCTTGGCGCGAATGACCGCGTGCGGGCAAACCATGACGCACTTGCCACACTGGATGCAGAGTTCCTCATCCCAGACGGGGATGAACTGGGCAATGTTGCGCTTCTCCCATTTGGCAGTACCGGTGGGGAAGGTTCCGCCCGGAGGCAGCGCGCTGACGGGAAGCAGATCGCCGTGACCCGCAGCCATGGCGCCGAGGACGTCGCGGACGAAGGACGGGGCCTGGCTGGGAATCGAGGGCAGGATGTCGAACTTCGCGGTGACGTGGTCGGGGACCTTGACTTCGTGGAGGTGGGCGAGGGAGGCGTCGACGGCAGCGTAGTTCTGCTGGACGACGGCATCGCCGCGCTTGCCGTAGGTCTTCTGGATGGCCTTCTTGATCTGACCGATGGCCTCGTCACGCGGCAGGACGCCGCTGATGGCGAAGAAGCAGGTCTGCATCACGGTGTTGATGCGGGTGCCCATCCCGTTTTCGCGGGCGACGGTGAAGCCATCGATGACGTAGAAGCGGATGTGTTTGTCGAGGATGGTCTTCTGAATCGTGCGGGGCAGATGCTGCCAGACATCGTCGGGGCCGTAGGGGCTGTTGAGCAGGAAGACGGCGCCAGGCTCCGCGGCGGCGAGGACGTCGATCTTCTCGAGGAACTCGAAGCTGTGACAGGCGATGAAGTTGGCGCGCGAGATGAGGTAGGTGGAGCGGATGGGCTCGGAACCGAAACGCAGGTGGGAGGTGGTGAGGGAGCCGGACTTCTTGGAGTCGTAGACGAAGTAGCCCTGGGCGTAGTTCGGGGTCTCGGAGCCGATGATTTTGATGGAGTTCTTGTTGGCGCCGACGGTGCCGTCCGAACCGAGGCCGTAGAAGAGAGCGCGAACGGTTTTGGGGCTTTCGGTGGAGAAGTTCTCGTCCCAGTGGAGGCTGGTGTGGGTAACGTCGTCGTCGATGCCGATGGTGAAGTGGTTCTTCGGATGCGGTCTGGCCAGCTCGTCGAAGACGCCCTTGGCCATGGCGGGGGTGAACTCCTTGGAGGAGAGGCCGTAGCGGCCGCCGATGATGACCGGGAACTGGGAGAGGGGCATGCGGCCGGAGGAGAGGGATTCGGAGATGGTGGTGACGATGTCCTGATAGAGCGGTTCACCGGAGGCGCCGGGCTCTTTGGTCCTGTCGAGGACGGCGATTTTGCGAACGGTTTCGGGGAGGGCTGTGAGGAAGGCCTCAGCGGCGAAGGGACGATAGAGGCGGACTTTGAGGAGTCCTAGCTTTTCGCCCTGGGCGTTGAGTGCGTCAATGGCCTCCTCGGTGGCGCCGGAGGCGGAGCCCATGAGGATGATGACGCGGTCGGCGTCGGGGGCTCCGTAGTAGTCGAACAGATGGTAGCTGCGGCCGGTCTGGCGGGCGAAGCGATCCATCACGTCCTGCACGATGACCGGGCAGGCGAGGTAGTAGGGATTGCAGGCTTCGCGGGCCTGGAAGAAGACGTCAGGGTTCTGCGCGGAGCCGCGGAGGACGGGGCGGTCGGGCGAGAGGGCGCGCTCGCGATGGGCGCGGATGGCCTTCTCGTCGAGCAGGACGCGGATGGTCTCGTCGGAGATGGGGAGGACTTTGTTGATCTCATGCGAGGTGCGGAAGCCATCGAAGAAGTGCATGAAGGGGATGCGGGCTTCGAGGGTGGCGAGGTGCGCGACCGTGGCGAGGTCGGCGGCTTCCTGAACGGAGTTGGAGGCGAGCATGGCGTAGCCGGTCTGGCGGACGCCCATGACGTCGGAGTGGTCGCCAAAGATGGAGAGGGCGTGGGTGGCGACCGCGCTCGCGGTGACGTGCATGACGGTCGGCGTGAGCTCGCCGGCGATCTTGTACATATTGGGGATCATGAGCAGGAGGCCCTGGGAGGCAGTAAAGGTGGTGGCGAACGCACCCCCCTGGAGGGCTCCATGCATGGCGCCGGCAGCGCCGCCTTCACTCTGCATCTCGGCGACGACGGGGACCGATCCGAAGATGTTGGGCTGGCCATCGGCGGACCACTGGTCGGCAAATTCGGCCATGGTGGAGGAGGGCGTAATGGGATATATCGAAATGACTTCGGAGAAGCGGTAGGCGACGGACGCAGTGGCTTCGTTGCCGTCGAAGATCGCTGTTTTGGAAGGGGTGCTCATGATTCTCCTTGCTGGGGTTCGAGGGTTACGAGTGCGAAAATGCTGGGAAACCACAACAGGAAAGTCTGCGCTGGAGGTTGCACGGTCGGCTGTGACAGGGAACACAGGTGAGAGCTGGGAGCTGGTAGCTGGTAGCGGGTAGCTGGTAGCCGGTAGCCGGAGCTGGTAACCGGTAGCTGGTAGCTGGTAGCTGGTAGCGAAAGACGTTTAGCCTGGAACGGTTCGCGAAGAACGGTTCGTCCCGCAGAACGGTTAGCCGGGGAACGGTCGCGAAATACGACTCTGAGATGGAGGGAGTTGCGGTTCCGCGTCGCGGGGCTGCCGTGACGCACGGGACTGTGCGAGTATGGAATGTTGCAGCGAATGGCAGCGAAACGGCTGCCAAAGGCGACCGGACGCGGACGAATGGCGCCGGAAGCGGCCTGCAGGGGGTTGTGATTGGTATCACGGAGGATGGTGGGTGGAGGCGGGTAGGCTCACAGGAGTCCCAGTGAGTGGTGGAGAGTGGATTGACGATGGGAATGGCTGAACATCCCTGGTGGACGATTGTGGGGCTTCTGATCGGGGCGGTGGCATTTGGATTTACGCCGCTGGCGCTGGCGTGGCTGTGGGCGCGGGTATTTTCGCCGCAGAAGCCGGGCGCCGAGAAGAATGCCACCTACGAGTGCGGCCTGGAGTCGAAGGGCGACTCCTGGATGGGCTTCGGGGCCTCCTACTATATCTATGCAATTGTCTTTCTGGTCTTCGATGTGGAGGCCGTCTTCCTGCTGCCGTTCGCAGTGGCTTTCACAGGGCTGACCCTCGGCGCATGCCTCGCCATGCTGGTGTTTTTGCTGCTGCTGGTGGAGGGGTTGGTCTGGGCGTATAGCAAGAACGTGCTGACGTGGGCGTAGCTGAGCCGGTAGCCTGTAGCGAGGATTTGGATGGCGGATGAACTGAAAGAACTGAAGATCGAGCTGAGCAAGAACGGGATCTTCACGACGACGCTCGAGGAGCTGTACAACTGGGGGCGGAAGAATTCCGTGTGGCCGCTGACGTTTGGGCTGGCGTGCTGCGCGATCGAGATGATCGCGACGACCATGGCGCGCTACGATCTGGCGCGATTTGGAGCGGAGGTGTTTCGGCCGTCGCCGCGACAGGCGGACCTCATAATTGTATCGGGCACGGTTACAAAAAAGATGGCGCCGCAGGTGGTGCGGCTCTACAACCAGATGCCGGAACCGAAGTATGTGATCGCCATGGGCGCGTGCGCGATTTCGGGCGGGCCGTTCCGCGACGGCTATAACGTCCTGAAGGGGATCGACCGCTACATTCCGGTGGACGTGCATATCCCTGGGTGTCCGCCGCGGCCGGAGGCGCTGATCCACGCATTCATGACACTGCAGAAGAAGATCGACGAGCAGGCGCTGGCGGGTCCGACGCGGCCGCGGCACCTGCAGAAGGATCTGCCGAGTGAGTTTCCGGTACCGGCGTTCGGCGAGCATGGGCTGGAGCCGCCACAGAACAGCGATGTCTTTCACGAAGCCGCGGGGAATCCGCTGAAGGTGATTCAGTAATGGCGCTTCCCTCCCCTGAAGATCTCAAGGCACAGATTGAGGCCGGAGTGCCCGGCGCTTCCGTAACCGTGATCCAGAATGGCAGCCCATCGGCGCAGCATTCGCTGCTGCTGGATCACGCACATGCGCGAGCGGTCGCGGAGTTCCTGCGGGATCACAAGGAGTGGCGGCTGGACTACTGCACTCTGGTGACGGGCGTGGACTGGCCGGATACCGAGACGTCGGAAAAGGTCAAAGTCAAAAAACTGGTGAAGGCCGCGGATGGCACCGAGTCCGAACAGGAAGTGGATGAGGTGAAGAAGACGAAGGTGCCGGGATATCTCGAGGCCGTCTATCACCTGTTCTCCATGGAGAAGAAGCATGGGCCCGTGGTGCTGCGCCTGCGCACAGCGGATCGAGGCGAGGGGACGCATGTGCCGTCGCTGACGCCGGTATGGCGCGGAGCGGAGTTCCAGGAGCGCGAGGCATTCGATCTGTACGGGATCGTCTTCGATGGGCACCCGGACCTGCGCCGCATTTTGATGTGGGACGAGTTCAAGGATTATCCGATGCGGAAGGATTATGTGCCGCCGGCGGATGAGATTCCGGTCGTCGAGGTGCACTCGTGAGAGACGCGCTGCTGGATCGGCCGGTCTACGAGCCGGAAGAGGGCGAGATCATGGAAGTGTCGATGGGGCCGCACCACCCGTCGACGCACGGCGTCTTCCGCATGGACGTGAAGCTCGAAGGCGAGCGCGTGGTGCGGCTGAAGCCGGTGTTCGGCTACCTGCACCGCAACCACGAGAAGATTGCGGAGCACGGGGCCTATCTGGCGGCGATTCCCTACACCGACCGGCTCGATTATCTGTGCTCGATGACGAACAACTGGGGCTACGTGCTGGCGGTGGAGAAGCTGGCCGGGATCGCGGTGCCGGAGCGGGCGGAGTATCTGCGCGTGATCGTGGCGGAGCTGACGCGGTTTCAGAATCACGCGGGGCTGATTGGTTTTCTGCTGCAGGATATGGGCGCGAGCGGCACGCCGCTGATGTATGCCTTCCGCGAGCGGGAGAAAATCCTGGACCTGTTCGAGTCGCTGAGCGGTGCGCGCATGATGTGCAACTACATGCGCTTTGGCGGTCTGCGCGTGGACGCGACAAAGGAATGGCTGGACGAGGTGCGCGCGCTCGTCGGCCGGTTGCCAAAGTTTGTCGATGAGTTCGAGAATCTGCTTCGGGCGAACGAGATTCTCATGGCGCGCACCCAGGGCACCGGCGTGCTGCCGCGGGAGCTGGCCATCAATGCCAGCGTGACCGGGCCGATGCTGCGCGCCAGCGGTGTGAATTACGACGTCCGCAAGGTGGATCACTACGGGGTCTACGACCGGTTCAGCTTCAAGGTGCCGCTGGGCGAGCATGGCGATGTGTACGACCGCTACATGATGCGAGTGCTCGAAATGCGGGAGACGGTGAAGATCCTGGAGCAGGCGCTCAAAGACATTCCGGAAGGTCCGATCATCGATCCCAAAGTCCGGTTGCGGGGTCTGCGTCCGAAGGCGGGCGAGGCGTACGGACGGATCGAGTCGCCCAAGGGCGAGCTGGGATTTTTCCTGATCAGCGATGGCACGGGGAATCCGTACCGGTATCGGGTGCGGCCGCCAAGCATGATCAACCTGACGATTCTGGAAGATATGTGCCTGGGGCACAACATTGCGGATGTGGTGATTATTTTAGGCAGCGTGGATATTGTGCTGGGAGAAGTGGATCGGTAAGGCAGGGAGTAGCGAGTAGGGAGCAGAGAAAACGTACAAACAGCTGTTAGCTAAAGCCGGCGAAGGTTGATCTGGAAGCTAACAGCTAACGGCTAAGAGCTGAGGAGTTGCATGCTGGGTGAGGGGATTGTTCAGGGATTAGTCGAGACGGCGCGGAACTTCTTCGGCAGCTACGTCGAGAAGGATCGGCTGACGACGGTGCAGTATCCGGAGGAGCGGCTGCCGCTGCCGGAGGCGTCGCGGGTTTTTCCATTTCTGCTGTACGACGGGCAGGACCCAGACGCAGGCCTGCGTTGCGTGGCCTGCCAGATCTGCGAGAAGGAGTGCCCGCCCCGCTGCATCCACATCGAAAAGAGCAAGGACAAGAAGCCGGACTTTGTCGGCAAGATGCAGGTCTATCCGGCAGTCTTCAATATCGATGTATCGGTGTGCATGAGCTGCCAGATCTGCGTGGAGGTCTGTCCCTTCGACGCGATCCGCATGGACAAAGTGTTTGAGTTGAGCACAGACAACCGGTTCCGGGAGCTGCTCTACACGAAGAAAGAACTGGCCAAACCTAACGAGTACTACCAGAAGATTCATCCGCTGGAAGCGGCCGAGACCGACGAGCGGCGTGTGAAGGAAGCCGAAGAGGCGAAGGCGAAAGCCGCAGCGGCGGAAGCGGCGGCCAAAGCGAAGGCAGCAGCGGCAGCGAGCGCGGCTCCGGCAGAGGCTTCGGGCAATGGCGCGGCAGCTCCGGCGAAACCGGTGGAGACGAAGGGGACGCCGCAATGATCTCCGTGAGTTCGGCCGACCAGGTTTTTGTCACGCTCGATCACTGGATCGTCGGACTGGTGCCGGCGCCGTTTCAGACGCTGGTTTCGATTGTGATTGCGGTAGCGATGATCATCGTCGTCTTCGCCGGACTGTTTGCGCTGACGACGGTCTTCGAGCGCAAGGGGCTGGGGCGGATGCAGAACCGCTACGGACCGAACCGTGTGGGGCCATGCGGCGTCTTCCAGCCGCTGGCGGACGCGGTGAAATCGCTGACCAAGGAAGATGTGGTGCCCCGTCGGGCCGATCACGTGGTGCATTATCTGGCGCCGCTGGTGCTCGTTGGGGTGGTGTTCCTGAGCTACGCGGTGCTGCCGGTGGGGCGCAACATGACCGCGGTGAATCTGGACAGCGGGGTGCTGTACTTCTTTGCGGTGGGCGCGGCGACGGAGCTGGCCGTGTTCATGGCGGGCTGGTCGAGCCACAACAAATATTCGCTGCTGGGCGCGATGCGCGCGATCGCGCAGATGATCAGTTACGAGATTCCGCTGATCCTGTCGTCTGTCGCAGTGGTCATGATCGCGGGCACGCTGTCGCTGGTAAGCATCGTGGACCAGCAGGCGCGATATTCCGGTGGCATCGCGCACTGGAACGTGTTTACGCCGTGGGGACTCGCGGGGTTCATCCTGTTTATGATCGCGGCAACCGCGGAGACCAACCGCAGCCCCTTCGATCTGCCCGAAGGCGAGTCGGAGATCATTGCCGGCTACTTCATTGAGTATTCGGGCTTCAAATTTGCGCTGTTCTTCCTGGCCGAGTATCTGGAGATGTTCGCGGTGAGCGGGCTGGGGATCACCCTGTTCCTGGGCGGATGGTCGTCGCCGGTGAGTTTCCTGGCGTGGATTCCCTCGTGGCTTTGGTTCTTCGGCAAACTGCTGACGATGATCTTCGGGTTTATCTGGATACGCGGGACGCTGCCGCGGCTCAGGATGGATCAGCTGATGAATTTCGCGTGGAAGTTTATGCTGCCGATGACGCTGATTGTGATTTTTTCGGCAGGCCTGTGGAGGTTTCTTTCGCCCAATCTGGTGGGGCCGGCACCGCTGGGCGCTGTGATACGCTGGCTGGTCTGTGCATTGGTGATTTTTGCTCCATTTCTATTGCTGGCCCGCACATTGGAGCGGGGCCGGAAGATTGAGAAGAGAACCTATCGCTTCGCGGAGTAAGCAGAACGCGGAGCGATCGAGCCGGCTGGTGATGGAAGTCACAGTCGAGCGAGTAACGCTGTGCAACCGTAGGAGAGGCCCGGCGTGACAAAGGCTGTCGCGAAGCGGGAGACAATCGCAACTTCGGCGCCGGAACCTGCGCGCGCCGAGACCTTGTAAGCATGGGAATGACGGTTTCTTTCCTGATTCTCGCGATCATAACGCTGGCCGGAGGTGTGGCCGCCATGACGCTGCGGCGTCTGGTGCACTGCGCGCTGGCACTGGCGGTTTCCTTCGCCGGACTCGCCGGCCTTTATCTGAATTTGGGCGCGGAGTTCGCGGGGCTGGCGCAGCTGCTGGTCTACGTGGGTGCGATCGCCATCCTGATTGTGTTTGCGATTCTGCTGACCCCCACCCCAGCGAGCAAAAGCGGCTCGCCGGGGACCCCGGGCCGTAGTGCCGAGACTGAACTGGACAAGGTGTTTTCGCCGGCCGGAGTCGCGGGCGGCGTGTTGGCGGTTGCCGTGTTCGGGGTGTTGGCCTGGGCGGTGATGGCGAGCGGCGCGGCACACCTTTCGAGCAACAGCGCCGCCCCGCAGGCGTCGATGCGAGAGATTGGCTTCGCGCTGATGCAGCGGTATGTGCTGCCGCTGGAAGTGATCGCACTGATGCTGACGGCGGCCATGATCGGCGCGGTGATTCTGGCGGTGCGTCCGACCCGCGACAGCGGACCGGTGGAAACGCAGGCGCCGCGGAATCCGGAGTTGAACGCCTGATGACTCCTCTCGCTGGTTGTTTGCTCGTCGCTTCCCTGCTCTTCTCCATCGGTCTGGCCGGCGCGCTGACGCGGCGGAACGCGATCCTGGTGCTCGCGGGCATCGAGCTGATGCTCAACGCCGCCAATCTGAACTTCATTGCCTTCTGGAGATTCGGTCCTCACCCTGAATTCCTCACCGGGCTGATGTTTGTGATCTTCTCGATTGCCGTTGCGGCGGCGGAGGCAGCCGTGGGACTGGCGCTGATTCTGGCGATCTATCGCCACGCGCGCACCAGCGATGTGAGCGAGATTACGGAGATGAAGGGATGACGGCCTGGATCGTACAGAATCTCTGGCTGATTCCCGCGATTCCGATGGTGGCGGCGGGCTTCGGCGCACTGCTGAAGCGGCGCGATCGATGGATGGCGGCGTTTCTCGCGATCGGGTCGATGACGGTGTCGTTGCTGCTGGCGCTGAAGGCGTTCGCCGAAGCGCTGGCGCATCCGGCGATGCAAGTACGGAATATCGACTGGATGCAGTTCGGCGATCAGTGGGTGCAGCTGGGATGGCTGCTCGATCCGCTGGCCGCGGTGATGCTGGTGATGGTCACCTTTGTCGGGCTGCTGATCTTCATCTACAGCGTCGGCTACATGGCGGACGACGAGAACTTCACCCGCTTCTTCTGCTTCCTGTCTTTGTTTGCCGGAGGGATGCTGGGGGTGGTGATCGCGAACAGCCTGCTGCTGCTGTTCATGTGCTGGGAGATCGTCGGGCTGACGTCGTATCTGCTGATCGGGTTCTGGTTCCAGCGGCCCGCAGCGGCGGCAGCGGCAAAGAAGGCCTTCATCACGACGAGGATTGGCGATCTGGGCCTGCTGATCGGCATGGTGTGGCTCTACTCGCAGACCGGGACGCTGATTTTCTACGGCTATGGGAAGGGCTGCCTGGAGCAAAGCGCGCGCACCGCGATGGCGGGGCACGCCACGGTTGCGGGCATGGCAGTCTCTACAGCAATCGGCTTGCTGATTTTCTGCGGAGCGGTCGGCAAGTCAGGCCAGGTACCGCTGCACGTGTGGCTGCCGGATGCGATGGAAGGCCCGACGCCGGTGAGCGCGCTGATCCACGCGGCGACGATGGTGGCCGCGGGCGTGTATCTGGTGGCGCGGGTTTATCCGCTGATGAGCGGCGCGGCGCTGGAGGTGGTGGCCTGGGTGGGTGCGATCACGGCGCTGTTTGCGGCCTGCATTGCGGTGGCGCAGAACGATATCAAGAGAATCCTGGCGTACTCGACGGTGTCGCAGCTGGGGTACATGATGCTGGGCCTCGGCGTGGGCGGCGTCGCGGTGGGGATGTTCCACCTGATCACGCATGCGTTCTTCAAGTCGCTGCTGTTCCTCGGCGCGGGTTCGGTGATCCACGGCTGCAGCGACGAGCAGGACATCCGCAACATGGGCGGCCTGCGGAAGTACATGCGCGTGACCTTCGCGACGTACTCCGCCGGCATGCTGGCGCTGTGCGGATTCCCGCTGTTTGCGGGGTTCTGGAGCAAGGACGCGATTCTGCACGCGGCGCACGGGTGGGACGTGTCGATGGGACCGTTCTATCTGGGAGCGATCGGTGCGCTGTTGACCGCGTTCTATATGACGCGGCAGATGTACTACGTATTCTTCGGGCAGAAGCGCGAGGCGCCTGGGGTTGAGGCTCCGACGCATGGACGTAAGCACCAGCATGATCCGCACGAAAGTCCCGGTGTGATGACGTTGCCGCTGGCGATTCTGGCGGTGTTCGCGGTCTTATTGGGATTTGTGGGATGGCCGGCGTGGCCGTGGTTCCAGAATTTCCTCAACGGGCGCGGCGTGAGCTTCGACTGGACCGGATTCAGCGAGCCGGGACTGCTGTCGACGATGCTGGTGTCGTCGCTGATTGTGTTTGCCGGATTGATCCTCGGGTGGTGGTTCTACGGGCGGAAGCCAATTGCGAACGCAACCGATGAGGATGCGCTGGAGAAGGTCGCGCCGCCGGTGTTTCACGCGCTGGCCAGCCGGCTGTATGTGGATGAGCTGTACGGTGTGACGGTGATTGCGCTGGCGCGGTTCTTCGCGGTCTTCGCTTCGTGGCTTGATAAATGGGTCTTCGGCGGCGCGGTGCGACTGGTTTCGTGGGCTGTGACGGGCGCGAGCTGGCTGGACTTCGGCGTGGATCGGTTTGTGGTCAACGGCGGTTTCGATCAGGGCTGCCGTGAGGTGTCGCGTGGCGGACGCCTGCTGTCGCGGCTGCAGAATGGGCGCGTGCAGACTTATCTGAGCGTGATTGCCGGGGCGTTGGTCGTTCTCGCCGTGTGGCTGCTGTGGGGGCATCGCGGATGATCACGCTTCTCACATTGCTGCCGCTGGTGGGCGCGCTGGTCGTCCTGTTGACGACCAAGCTGGGCGACGTCGCACGCATGATCGCGATGACGTTCGCTGTGGGCTCCCTGGCGATGGCCGGGTTGCTCTGGTGGGGACTTTCGCCCGCGAATCCCGGCATGCAGTTTGAAGAGATGCACGCGTGGGTGCCCGCGCTGGGCATCTCGTATCACGTCGGCATCGATGGGCTGGGCGCGCTGATGCTGGTGTTGAGTGCGCTGGTCGTGGTGATGTCGCTGATGGCCTCGTGGAACAACGAGAAGCATGGGCCGGTCTACTGCGCGCTGGTTCTGCTTCTGGAGGCGGGGCTGTTCGGCACGTTCACCGCGCTGAATTTCGTGCACTGGTTCATCTTCTGGGAACTGAGCCTGATCCCGGCGTTCTTCCTGGTGCGGATCTGGGGCGGCAGGGGACGGGCCAGGGCGGCGGCGCAGTTCTTCCTCTACACGATGGTGGGCAGCGTGGCGCTGTTGCTGGCGTTTCTGGCGATTTTCCTGGCGACGGGCACGGCGGAACATCCGGGTGTATTTGATTTTGTGCAGCTGGCGCAGATGGGCCAGTCGGGACAGCTGACGACGGCACTGGCGCAAAATCTGCACTGGGCCGGGAATCCGCAACACGTGACGATGCTGCTGTTCTGGGCGGTGTTCCTTGGATTCGCGGTGAAAACCGCAGTGGTCCCGTTCCACACCTGGCTGCCGTCGACCTACGCCGAAGCATCGAGCGAGACGACCATGCTGCTGACGGGTGCGATGTCGAAGATGGGCGTGTACGGTTTCCTGCGCGTGCTGCTGCCGATCTTCCCCGACCAGATGCAGCATGCGATGAAACCGCTGCTGTGGATGGCGGTGGCGTCGATTGTGCTGCCCGCATTTGCGGCCTGGGCGCAGAAGGATCTGAAGCGGACGTTCGCGTACTCGTCGATCAATCACCTCGGCTACTGCGTGCTCGGCGTTTGCGTGGCCGCGCAGTTCACGGGAACCGATCCGGGGATGGAGAGCCAGAAGGCGGCGGCGGTGACCGGCGTGCTGCTGCAGATGTTCAGCCACGGGCTGACGGCGGCGGCGCTGTTCTGGTTCATCGCGCTGCTGGAACGGCGCACCGGCGGAGCGCGCGGACTCGAGGATTTTGGGGGATTGCGGCGCGTGGTTCCGGTCTTCTCCGGGCTGATGGGCATTGCGATTTTCGCGTCGCTGGGATTGCCGGGGCTCAACGGATTCCCTGCTGAGTTTCTGATCTTCAAGGGCGCGTTCCCGCTGGCTCCGCGGGCTTCGTCGATTGCGGTACTGGGGCTGCTGATGACGGCGGTGTTTCTGCTCACGGTGATCCAGAAAGTCTTTTCCGGCCCCGTGAATCCGAAGTGGGCGAAGATGCCGGACCTCACTACGACAGAGCGATGGGCGCTGGCGCCAATCCTCTTATTGATGCTGGTGCTGGGGCTCTATCCGCAGCTGATCACGGGCGTGGTGCACAGCACGGTCATGCAGTTGGTGACAGGGATGAGGTACTGATGCTGGCCTGGACGATTTACATCTCGTTCGCCGGTGCGCTGGCCGCGCGGCTGAGCCCGTCAAAGAGCCTCGCGCGCTGGATCGCGCTGCTGACGGCGCTGATCGGGCTGGGCATCGGGCTGGTAACGCTGCATACCTGGCAGCCAGGCGAATTGCTGACAGTGACGCGCGTGGCGTGGGTGCCGCAGCTGGGGCTCGAATATCATCTGGCGGCCGACGGGATCAGCCTGACGCTGGTGTTGCTGACGGGACTCGCGGCGACGGCGGGGATTCTGTTCTCGTGGAACATCGAGAAGCGCACGCAGGAGTTCTTCGCGTTCTTCCTGGTGCTGATCGGCGGCGTGTACGGGGTCTTCCTGAGCTTCGATCTGTTTCTGCTGTTTGTGTTCTACGAGATTGCGATTATCCCGAAGTATTTTCTGATTGCGATCTGGGGATCGGCGAAGGCGGGCGCGACGCCTGAGGAAGCTGGCTCGCTGCGCGAATATGCAGCGATGAAGCTGGCGCTGTATTCGTTCGGGGGAAGCGCGCTGGTGCTGGCCGGGATGGTGGCGGTGTGGGTTGCATCGGGCGGCCACAGCATGAGCTTCGATGTGCTGGCGACGACGCATTTCTCGACGGGGCTGCAGATGGGGCTGTTCCCGCTGGTGTTTGTGGGGTTCGCGGTGCTGGCGGGCATGTGGCCGTTCCACACCTGGGCGCCCACCGGACACGCGGCGGCTCCGACGGCGGCGTCGATGCTGCTGGCCGGCGTGGTGATGAAGCTGGGCGCGTACGGATGCCTGCGCGTAGCGATGATGCTCTTCCCTGCCGGACTTGGACCGTGGGGATTCCATGTGCTGGGTCTCGGATCATGGCGCGAGGTGTTTGCGCTGCTGGCGGTGATCGGGATTGTGTACGGCGCGAGCGTGGCGCTGGTGCAGCGCGATTTCAAATTTGTCATCGGCTACTCGAGCGTCTCGCATATGGGTTTCGTGCTGCTGGGGTTGATGACGCTGACGCAGATCGGCCTCGACGGCGCGGTGCTGCAGATGTTCTCGCACGGCGTGATCGCGGGGCTGCTGTTCGCGGTCGTGGGGCGGATGGTCTACGACCGCACGCACACGCGCGACCTGAATGAACTCGGTCCGATGCAACTGGGCAAGACGATTCCCTTCGCGGCGGTGACGTTCATCCTCGCCGGGATGGCGTCGATTGGGTTGCCGGGGTTCAGCGGGTTCATCGCGGAGTTCCAGGTGCTGGTCGGCACGTGGCGGTCGTTTGCGTGGATGATCGTAATCGCCGGCATCGGGATTTTGGTTGGGATCGCGTTTACGTGGCGCGCGCTGACGAAGGCGTTCTATGGCGATCCGACGCCGGGTGCGGCCGAGCATGAGCTGCCGCCGATTTCGTTCCCGGAGAAGCTGGGGGCGGCGCTGCTGCTGGCGAGCACGCTGGCGGTGGGGCTGTATCCGCGCATTTTGACGGACCTGATTCTTCCGGCGCTCAATTCGCCGCTGTTTGAAGGCCTGCGGCAGGGAGCGTGGCGATGAGCCCCATCAGCTACGCGGAGCTGCTGCGCGCCACGCTGCCTGAGATTGTGGTGGCGGTGACGGGCATTGTGCTGCTGGCGCTCGATTTGTCGGCGCTGCGGCGGTCCGCGGTGGGACGGCGGTTGGGCGTGGGTGCGCTGGTCGCATGCGTCGGATCGCTGCTGGCGATCTGGATGCTCACGCAGAGCGTGGGGACCACGAGCCTGCCGGATGCGATGTTTGTGGTGACGCCGCTGACCCGGGTCGTGCAGATGGCGCTGCTGGCGCTCACGATCCTGACGGTGCTGCTGTCGACCTCGACGCGGATCACCGAGCATGTGGGCGAGTATCTGGCGCTGATTCTGTTCGCGACGGTGGCGATGATGTTTCTGGTCGCCACGCAGAATCTGCTGCTGGTGTTTGTGGCGCTGGAGTTTCTGAGCTTGTCGCTGTACATCCTGACTGGATTCGACAAACAAAGCCGCCAGTCGGCGGAGGCGGGGCTGAAGTATTTCCTGTTTGGCGGAATGTCGGCGGGTTTCCTGCTGTTTGGGATGAGCCTGCTGTACGGAGTGTCGGGTTCGATTGAGCTGCCGCGGATTGCGGCCGCGGTGAGCGGGCCAACGCTGGATCCGCTGGTGCTGATCGCGATCATCATGGTGGCGGTTGGGTTCGGATTCAAGGTGGCGGCGGCGCCGTTCCACCTGTGGGCTCCGGATGCCTACCAGGGTGCGCCGACGGTGAGCGCGGGATTCATTGCGTCGAGCTCGAAGGTCGCCAGCTTCTTCATCTTCGCGCAGGTGGTGACGGTTGGATTAGCTCTGGCGGGGGGCAGCTGGGGGTATCACGGCTACGCGCCTGGATGGGTGCCGGTGCTGTGCGTGATTGCGGCGCTGTCCATGGTGGTGGGAAACCTGGCGGCGATTGCGCAGACCAGCGTGCGGCGGCTGCTGGCGTATTCGGCGATCGGGCACGCGGGGTACATGCTGCTGGGGCTGATCGCGCACACGGCGATGGGCGAGCGGGCGCTGATCTATTACGTGATCACGTATGCGCTGGCGTCGCTGGGAGCGTTCGGCGTGCTGGGCACGCTGGAGGCGGAGGGCATCGACAAGATTGCGGACCTGGCGGGATTGAGCAAGCGCGCGCCGGGGTTGTCGGTGTGCTTGCTGGGGTTCGTGGTGTCGCTGGCGGGGATTCCGCCGCTGGCGGGATTTTTCGGCAAGTTCTACATCTTTACCGCGGTGGTGGACGCGGAACCGCATCTCGGGCTGCTGTGGCTGGTGCTGCTGGCGGTGGCGATGAGCGCCGTGTCTCTCTACTACTACCTGAAGGTTTTGAAGCAGGTGTATGTGGCGGAGGGTGCGTCGGATGCGGGACCGCTGCGGGTGTCGCTGGTGACGCAGGTGACGATTTGGGTGCTGGCGGGGCTGGTGGTGCTGCTGGGGTGTGCGCCGGGGCTGTTGCTGCACTTGATTCAGTGAGTGGCTGGTTAGCAGTCGGCGGTCAGCAGTTAGCAGTCAGCAGACCTTAACGACGGAATCCGCTTCGCAGAACAGTTCAATCTTCAAAAAACAGAAGCCTGGATTCGTCACACCGTCAGGTGCGGCTTGTGGGCGTACATATTTGCGTCGGCCACGCGCTTGAGTTCATCCTTGCTGGCGCCGTCTTCGGGAAAGAGGGCGACACCGATGCTGGCCGAGCCGCGAATGTTGTAATCGTCGATGCGGAAGGGCAGGTCGAAGCAGCGGGTGAGGCGCTCGACGATCTCGTCGACTTCGCCGCGATTGCGCACGACAGGAATGAGGGCGATGAATTCATCGCCGCCGACGCGGGCCAGGGTATCCATGCCGCGCAGGCGTTCGGAGAAGCGTTCGGCGACCTGCTGCAGGTAGGCGTCCCCGACGCGATGGCCATAGATGTCGTTGACCATCTTGAACTGGTCGAGATCGATATACACCAGGGCGAAATGGGTCTGGCTGCGTTTGGCGTGGCCGATGGCTTCATCGAGGCGGCTTTCCAGCAGGAAGCGGTTGGCGACGTTGGTGAGCTGGTCGTACTGCGAGCGGTGGATGAGGGTCTCGTAGAGGCGGCGGTTGTCGATGGCCAGGGCGGCGAGGCTGGCGCCCATTTCGAGGGCTTCGCCGGCTTGCTCCTGGCAGGCTTCGGCACCGGAGACGACGAGAGAGCCTAGGCGCTCGCCGGCGCCGGAATAGATGCCGCGGCGGACGACTTCGTTCTCCGACCAGGAAACGACCGGTTGCCCGACGACGGTGCCTCCGGCGAGTTCGCACCAGCAGGAGCGATCTTCGAGCTGGGTGCTGATGAGCTGGAGGATCATGCCCAGCACTTCGTCGAGGTTGAGCATGCTGTTGATGGCTTCGAGCACGCGGCCTCGCTCCTTCTCGAGGAAGGCGATGCGGCGCTCGCGGGCGGATTCGGATTCCATGGTCAGGCGGATCTGCTCGGTCTGCCTGCGTACTTTGCGCTGGAGAGCGCGGGCCCAGAACAGAGCGGTGATCATGAGCCCCAGCAAAGCGGCGCTCAGGTAGAGGAGGTGGCGGACGGTCCACCAGGGCGGATCCACCAGCACCGTGACATCCTGGGGCGTGCGGAGCTGCAGATCGAACCAGCGCTCGGTGTTCCATGGACCACCGGCGTGGACGAAGCAGACGCCGACGATGCGCACGGTGCTGCCGATGGGGTAGTCGGGCAGGACGGCTTCTTTGAGATCCTGGTCCCACACGGCGCGCGGCAGGATGGAGGAGAAGACGTGGGAGCCGGACTGAATAACGAGGGTGTCCTGATGGGGTTCGTGCACCTCAGCGGCGAGCTTGCCTTCCATAGAGACGAGGCTGAACGGATAGCGGCCGGCGAGCGCCGCGGCCCAGGTGACGGGGGTCGGCTGGATGGGCTGGGTATCGGGAGTGGGCAGGACGCTGGCATCGGTAAGGACTTCGGAGTACTGATGCGGAT
>VFSW01004046.1_pt1 | contig 21890 bp, 16 predicted proteins | sample 5358111 | NCBI WGS metagenome assembly VFSW01 (sample SAMN11554181, study PRJNA540505) | mine drainage metagenome | isolation source: sediment from site ElyBrook_90M | place: USA: Ely Copper Mine, Vershire, VT | collected 2017 | reverse complement strand
CGGGGCCCTCCCCGCCGCCCCCCCCGCGGCCCTCCCCCCGCCGGGCGGGGGGTTGGGGGGGCGGGCGGGGGCGCCCCGCGCCCCCCCCGCTTCCGGTATTACTGCAAGCTCAGAACCACGACCGATTTCGGCGGCAACGCCACGTCTAGCCGGCCGTTGACGATTTTTGCGCCGTCAAACGTCACCGGGTGCAGCGCATTCGGATCGTCGAACGTGTTATGGGCGTCCATGGCCGAGGCCGTCAGGATCGTGCCGCTGACGTGTCGCGGGGCCGCACCCTTGATCGTCGCGGAGACCTGCGCCGGACGATCGGGATCGAGGTTCACCAGGGAGACCTCGATGGCGCCGCCGGCCGTACGCGCAGCCGATACGCTGACTGCGGGAACCGAGAATTTCTCGAACTTGTAGTTCGGCGTCTTGAGATCCGTCGGCAACAGTGTCGCGCCCTGGAACGGGATATACATGTGGAAGACATGATAGGTCGGCGTCAGCAACATCTTCGGCCCGTCCGTCAGAATCATCGCCTGCAGAACGTTGACCATCTGGGCGATGTTGGCCATGCGCACGCGGGCCGCGTGCTTTTCAAAGATATTGAGCGTTGCCGCGGCGACCACGGCGTCGCGCAATGTGTTCTGCTGATAGAGGAAGCCCGGATTGCGGCCCGGTTCGGGATCGTACCAAGTGCCCCATTCGTCGACGAAGAACCCGATCTTCTTCTGCGGATCGTATTTGTTCATGATCGCGATGTTCTGCTTGATATAATCGTCGATCTTCAGGGCGTTTACGAGCGTGGAGGCCCATTGATCCTCACCGAACCCGGTGGCGGGACCTTTCGCCTGCCAGTCATGCGTGGGAGACGGGAGTGTGTAGTAGTGATACGAAATCGCACCCATGTTCTGATGGATCGTCGACATGAGGACCTTGGTCCAGCTGGTGTCGGCGTCATGCCCGCCGCTGGCGATGATCAGCGGACGCGCACCCTTCGGCGCTTTCAGGAACGTGGCGTAGCGACGGAAGAGATCGGCATAGTACTCCGGTCGCATGTCGCCGCCGCAGCCCCAGGCCTCGTTGCCGATGGCGAAGAAGGGAATCTTCCAGGGGCGATCGCGCCCGTTGTCGCGGCGCATACGGGTCAGCGTCGTGTCCTGGTCGGAGGTCATGTATTTGAGCCAGTCGGCCATTTCCTCCGGCGAGCCCGTGCCCAGGTTTCCGTTGACGTAGGCCTTGGCGCCGATCATCTCGGCGAAGTCGAGGAATTCGTTCGTGCCGAATGCGTTGGTTTCCGGCACGCCGCCCCAATTGGTGTTGACCGTGATCGGCCGCTGCGCCGCCGGGCCGACGCCGTCGCGCCAATGATATTCGTCGGCAAAGCATCCGCCGGGCCAGCGGATGACCGGCACATGCAGGTCCTTAAGCGCCGCCAGGACGTCGTTTCTGTATCCGTCGGTGTTGGGGATCGACGAATCCTTCCCCACCCAGATGCCTTCGTAGATGCCGTGGCCCAGATGCTCGGCAAACTGGCCGAAGATGTCGGGGTTGATTTCCGCACCGGGACGGTCGGCCCGGATGGTCACGGTCGCGGAAAGCGCCCGCGCCGGTTGGGCCGACGCACCGAATGGCATCGACAACAACGCCGCCAGAACGGGCGCAACGAGACGAAGTGGCTTCAAGTTGGGCATAGGATCCTCTCCGAGGTCAATTTTCGTTATGCAAGTGCCGTCGTCATATCGTCGACAGGCAGCCAAGGCTTCAACGGGCGGACTTTCTCACGTGATGGCCGTCGGCCAACCGTCTGGCGACCACACAAGCGGCGCGATCCGCAACGTGGGAGTACCTTGGCGGCGCGCATCGTAGGCGTGATAGACGATATAGTCTTGCCCTGGATCGTGCAGAATCGAGCACCCGCCCGGCCCGCGCCAGCGGCCATAGCCGTCGGATTTGAGAACGACCGTGCCGTTGCCGTCGATCATGGCGTAATTGTTACGGTCGCCGTAAGGTCCGGAGACTTTTTGTGACCGGCCGACCACGGTGTAATAGTTGCTGTCGGCGCCACGGCAGCAGAAGTCGAACGACACGAAGAGATAGTAGAAGCCCGCACGCTCGAAAACGAACGGTCCCTCGATGGCGTCCAGAAGCGGGTTCTGCTCGGGCCGTCGCGCAAGGGAAAAAAGGTTCAGATTCCCGGCCGGCGGCTTGCCGGTCTGCGGGTCCAGCTGAACGGTCTTTATTCCGCTCCAGAAGCTTCCAAACGTCAACCAGTGCTGCCCTTGGTTATCAACGATATGATTCGGATCTATGGCGTTGAAATCGTCGGTACTCTCCGATTTCAAAACCAGTCCATGGTCGACCCACTTATAATTGGCTGAGCTCGGGTCCAACGTGGCGTTGGTCGCCAGCCCGATGACCGAGTGGTTTTTTCCAAAGGTCGAACAGGCATAGTAGAGGAGATACTGCCCATTCACATAAGAGATGTCGGGCGCCCAAATCCCGCCGGTTTCAGGAATCTCCTTGACGGCCCAATCCGGCAGGCCAGAAAAGACATAACCGCCCTTCGTCCAGTTCCGCAGATCCTTTGAATAACGCCACGGGATTTGCGCGCCTGCACCGCCGCCCAAATTCGTGCTGAACACGTAATAGGTATCGCCTTCGCGAATGATGCTGGGATCGTGAACGGGAGAGATGTCTCCTTCCAAATCCGGGTTTATCGGACTTGGCGTTTGGGCCTGCGGCTGCGACTGTGCCAGCGACGAAGCGGCAGGCAGCGCGCCCGCAAGCCCGGCAAGCAAAGATCCCTGCAACGCGCTGCGACGGCTGAGCATGAGAAGCCTCCGTTCTGTCTTGTGGAATCGATGTTTCGGGGCGTGTTCCCTTGCAGCGCGAGGTTACATGATCGCGGTCGGCCATCCGTCCTTCGACCAAACCAGTGGCGCTATGCGCAGGTAAGGCGCGCCGTTATGCAGTTTGTCGTAGGCGTGATAGATGATGTAATCCTGACCGCCGTGGTCACGCAGGATCGCGCAGTGACCGGGACCGCGCCAGCGCTGCTTCTCTTCCTGGTCCGCCTTGAGAATGACCGTACCGTAGCCATTCATCATCGAGCGACCCTCTTCGTCGAGATAGGGCCCCGTGACACTCTTCGAGCGTCCCATGGCGGTGTAGTAGGTGCTGTTCACGCCCTTGCAGCAATAATCGTAGGACGCGAAGAGGTAGTAGTAACCGTCACGCTCCATGATGTAGTTGGCCTCGATCGTGTCCAGACCGCCTTCCGGCGTCGGACGTTCGGCAATCGAAAACAAATGCGGATTATCGGACTCCGGCTTTCCGGTCTTGGGATCGAGCTTAAAGATCTTGAGCCCGCTCCAGAAACTGCCAAACGCCAGCCACTGGTTGCCCTGCAAATCTACGACATGTGTAGGATCGATGCAGTTGTAATCGTCCTTCGGGAAGGACTCGAAGACTACGCCGCGATCGTCCCAGTGGTAATTCGGTGACTTCGGATCCAACGTCGTATTGGTCGCCAGCCCGATCGCCGAGCGGTTGGAGCCAAAGCTCGAAACGGCGTAGTACAGGTAAAACGTGCCGTTCAGATAGCTGATATCAGGCGCCCAGACACCGATCGTATCCGGTATCCTCTGCACGGCCCAAGCCGGTATCTTCGGGAATGCATAGCCTTCCAGCTCCCACTTGAGGAGGTCCTTCGACGTGCGGATCGGCACCTGCGCCTGCTTCTTGTCGTTCATCGTCGTGCTGAACACGTAATAGGTGTCGCCCGCACGGATAATGCTTGGATCATGAACCGGCGTAAGGTTCCCCGACATCCGGTCGTTGATGGGCTTCGGCGTCTGCGCCCAAGCGGCCGTCAGAGTGGGGACCGCAGCCGCAGCCAAGCCCACCGCTACAGAGCCCTGCAGGGCTTTCCGGCGGCTGATCGCTTGCAGGAGTTGCTGAGCCAGGGCGGGCGTGTCGGAAGACGACATCGAAACCTCCTCGTTATGTCTCCAGTAGAAATTCGGACGGCGGGAAAGACACGGCACCCGCGTCTCCTGCCCGCCGCCCAGAGGGGGGAGAGGAACCCCTGCGATGTACCTCCCGGAAGCGTCCGGACCGCGTTCGCTTTTCAAACACGATCCGGATCACCCCCGGCCGAGGCCTGTTACAACTTGTACCGCAGACCAAGCGAGATGGTCTGGTCGAAAAAGCGTGTATCGCGGGGATACACGGCGCCAAGAGCTCCGTTGCCGAAACTGTCCTGGAAATCGCTGTTCAGCAGATTCGTGGCGTCGAGGGTGAACGTCAGGTTGTCGGTGTACTTGTAGCTTGCCGACAAATCGAGCCAAGGCTGCGACTTCGCGTAAATCGTCCCGGGGTTCTGTCCGCCGCCGGGAGCCGGGCCTTCGTTGAAGCCGGAGCGCCAGTTGTACGCGACGCGGAACGACACGGGACCCTTCTCGTAAATGCCCACCAGGTTGTAGGACCAATGCGAGATATTCTGGAAGGCTCCGCCGACATAGGTTCCGTTCGCCTGCAGGCCAAGTCCGCTCCACAGCCCCGGCAGGAAGTCGAAGAACTGTGTGTAACCGACTTCTGCGCCGTCGATGTGACCGGAGGGCGAGTTCGCGGGCCTGCTGACCTGATAGACGATGCCGCCGATCGTTTCCGGGACAACGGAACTCCCGATATAGCCGGCAACCTGCCGGTAGAAGACCGCGCCGGTCAGCATGTTCGACGCGCCGAAGTAATACTCCAACGACAAATCCGCGTTGTTCGATTTTTCGGGCGTGAGGTTGGGATTACCACTGGTACCCGAGCCGAGAAGTGTCGCCGTCGAGGCCGACAGGCTGAGGCCCGGATCAAGCTGCGCAAAGGTGGGACGCGTGACGGTCCGGCTGAGGGCGAAGCGAAGGAACAGATCGTCCTGGAGCAGGAACCTCATGTTCATGCTCGGCAGCCAATCCACGGCACTCTTGTTGCTGTCTGTAGCGGTGTAGGTGAAGGAGTAGTGGACATTGTCCGGCGTCGTAACGACCAGTGAATTGCCTCTCATTTCGGCTTGGGTGTCGATGACACGCAAGCCGATATTGCCGTCCACGGGAAGCGTGCCGAGACCAAAGGCAAAGTTCGCCTTGACATAGCCGGCGTAACTTTGTTCCCGGTCATCGAACGACTGGGTCGGGTCGGCGGGCGGCGTCGTGGTCGGCTGCCCGAACAGAGTTCTCATCTGGGCGACATGCGAGACCAGGTAGTTCGGATCAGCATCCATCCACTTGGTGATGCCGAATTTGCCGTCGAACTGGCTTCCGCTCGTCACGTGCGACGAACCAGGAAGAGACGCCAGGCTCGGGAATGTCGTGCAAGCCGTTGACGCGAGCGCAGCCGTCATGATCGCAAAGGTTGGGCTCGACGGAGACGCCGCGCCACGACAGTCGAGGCCGCCGGCGTTGTCGGCACGGTTCTGCGCATAACGGTTGGCATAGCGCACGCCCGCATCGATCGATTTGATCCAGCTCGCGTCGTCCATGTCGTACGACATGTCGCCGCGCCAATCGACCTCATTGCCCGTCTGCTTCGTCCATTGGTCATACCATTGACGGGTGTGGAAGTTCGCCGGATCCGTCAGGCTCACGCCGGTGACGTTCATGTAAGGCGTGCCGGTACCCTTGTAGTTGAAGTCCGCGGTGTATCCGTTGTTCGGCGGATAATACTCCGTGTCCAGAATATAGCCGGTCTGGTAGAAGCGGCTATCGGTGTAGTCCAACTCGGTCGACAGAGTCGTTCTGTCCCCCGTCCATGTCACGCCGGTCGCAGCCTGGTAGGTATCCGTCTTCGGACGGAAAGACTGGTTGCTGGTCAGGTCGTAGCAGCCGCCCGTTACCGTTTTTACCTCATTCGTACCCGGGAATACCGTGGCGGTAGCCGGGTTGGCGCAAATCCAAGGAAGCCCGACGAAGAAATCGTTCGAGTTCGGGTTGCGGTAGCGCGTGTAGAACACCTCGGCGAAAGCTTCCGTGTCCGCGTTCGGACGCCACTGCGCCGAGAAGTCCACTGCACCGCGCTCGCGGCTGCCGGGGATCGATTGGGCGCCTTCGGTCAGCGGCACAAAGGCAGCACCGCCGGCCCCGGTCGAACCTGCAACCGGGCCGATCTGCTGGCTGGAGATGTAATTGTCCAGGATCTCTTCCTTATAGTGATCCTTGGAATAGGAGACATCGAGCAATAGGCCGATTTCGCCGATCGACGTGTTCCAGCGGTTGCTCAACAAGATGCTGGCGTTGGGGTCGATGTGTCCGGAGAGCGAGCTTTCTGTGGCATTAACCGTACCGGCGACTTCCAATCCGTCAAAGTCGAACGGCCGGTGCAGGCGAACATCGATCAGTCCCGCGATGCCGCCTTCGAGATCGTTTGCCTCAGGCGTCTTCTGCACATCAACGCGCGCCAGAAGTTCGGCGGGGATGTCCTGAAGCGTAATAAACCGGCCGGTCGAGGTGAAGATTTCGCGCCCGTTAAGCAGCGTCGCGATGTCGGGCAAGCCGCGAATCAAAATCTGGTCGGATTCTGCCGCGTTGCGGCTGATCTGGACGCCGGTGACATGCTGCAAGGCATCGATGACGTTGTTGTCCGGCAGCTTGCCGATATCTTCAGCCACGATCGAATCGACCATTTGGCTGGAGTTCTTCTTGATGTCCTCGGCGGACCGCAAGCTAGCCCGCATCCCCGTGACGACAACCGTTTCTACCGTCTGCTGGTTCGCCGCCGGCTGATCCGCCGCCTGGCCATACGCCGCACTCGCCATGACCATCAGGGCCAGCGTGGACGTCGAACCTGTAAGTGCCTTCTTCCAATTCATAGTTTCCCTCCCTACGCAGCGTCCTTCACCAGCGTGGAATCGCTTGTGGACGGTGTCGTTTATTACTCAGACAAATAAATTATTTGATTTAGCAGACAAATACAAGATGATGATGGCCTGCTGTTCACAAAATCGAGGCGTGTGGCGAAATGGCATCATCCCCGGCCGCGGCCCCCGAAGCTCAATCCGGGCGAAGGCGCTTCCTCGCCGCGCCCGCCCTTTGCCGCGGCCGACACGCCCTCGCCCGCGGCAGGTATTGTACACGGCCCGCGCCAAGGTCGGGTTGGACTTACATTCCTACGGGTTATACTGGTAACCTTGAAGAAATCACCTGACACTCGCAGCATGAACAAACTCGTACGACTTGGACGTTCGAATCCGGCGAGCAAGGTGCTTCGGCTGCACGGAACCATCGCACGGGATATTGGTATCGCTATCATGTCTGGCAATTACCAGCCGGGCGATCTTCTGACGGGCGAAATCGCGTCGAGCGAGCGTCTGGAGGTTTCGCGCACCGCCTATCGTGAGGCCGTGCGCATTCTCGCTGCCAAAGGTCTTGTCGAGTCCAAGCCGAAGGTCGGCACCAAGGTAAGTGCCAGAGAGAAGTGGCACATGCTCGATCCGGACGTGCTGGCTTGGGCGTTCGAAAACGAACCCGATCTCGAATTGCTGAACAGATTGTTTGAGCTTCGGGATATTGTCGAATCGGCCGCCGCCTCGCTCGCTGCTCTTCGCCGTACCGACACGCATCTGAAGACGATGCGCCAGGCGCTCGAGAGGATGGCGCGTTTCACGCTGGCGACGGAAGCTGGCCGGCAGGCCGATCAGGATTTTCACACGACCCTGCTTCAGGCCACCGACAATCCCTACATCATGTCTCTTACCAGTGGCGTCAACGCCGCCGTCAACACGACGACGATGTTCAAACAACGGCATCGCCCGCTCCCGCGCGACCCCGTCCCCGATCATATGCGCGTGTTTGAAACCATCGCTGACAAGGATCCGGTCAACGCCCAGAAAGTGATGAGCGAACTGATCCAATTGGCCCTCCAGGACACGCCCGTGCGGAATCGATCGAAGAAGCCCAGGGCGTGGCGCAAAGCCAATTGACGGCGCGAAAAGTGCTGTGTTCGCGCGCGGCCGACGCACCTGCAACATGCCGGTGGCTCTGGTAATATTGTCCGAGTCACTGAATAAAGCGCCCCAGACGCCGCGCCGGGGACAATCAGATGCATCTTTCTCCGCTCGATATCGTCGTTATCGTGCTCTACGCGACTGTCGTGCTCGCGCTGACCCAATTGGCGGCGCCCGCAGAGACCGGCCAATCGAAGGAAGGCGGAGTCTCTGCCGCTGGACGCCGGTCGTTGCCCTGGTGGGCGGTTGGCGCTTCGCTGATCGCCGCGAACATTTCGGCGGAACAGATTATCGGCATGTCCGGGTCGGCCTATGCGCTCGGACTGGCAATCGCCTCCTACGAATGGATGGCGGCGGCGGCATTGCTGATCGTCGGGAAGTATTTTTTGCCGGTTTTCCTGAAGAACCAGATTCATACCATGCCGGAATTCCTCAGGCGTCGTTACGGCAGGAATCTCCAGCTCGTCATGGCAATTTTATGGATCGGAGTTTACGTATTCGTGGCCCTCACCGCGATTTTGTGGCTGGGCGCCACGGCGGTGCATGTGGTGACCGGCCTGACCTTGCAGATCAGCCTGATCCTGCTTGGCCTGTTTGCGGGCAATTACGCGCTGTATGTCGGTCTGAAGGCGGCCGCCTTCGCCGACGTCGTGCAAGTGAGCATGCTGGTTCTGGGCGGCTTGGTGATCGTTTGCATCGCCTTGGAGAAAATATCCGGCGGCACCGGAATTTCCGGTCTGGCTCACGGCTTCAGCCTTTTGGTGGCGCGCGCGCCGGAGCACTTTCACCTGATTCTGAAGCCGGACAACCCCTACTATAAATATGTCCCGGGCATATCCGTGATCGTCGGTGGAATGTGGATCATCAACCTCGCCTATTGGGGTTTCAACCAATACATCATCCAGCGCGCGCTGACCGCGAAAAACGTCCGTGAGGTTCAGAATGGCGTCGTTCTGGCCGCGTTTCTGAAACTGCTGGTTCCGTTCCTTGTCGTATTGCCGGGCATCGCCGCCGTCGTTCTCGTGCCCCATTTGTCGCGACCGGACGAGGCTTATCCAAAACTGATGACCCTGCTGCCCAGCGGCCTTTTGGGGCTGGTGTTCGTCGCGCTTGTGGCCGCGATCATCGCCTCGATGAGGTCGACGCTCAGCTCGATCGCCACGATTTTCACGGACGACGTGTTCAAGGTCCTCCGCAGAAAGACCAGCGAACGGGAACTGGTGATCGTCGAGCGCATGGCAGCCATCATCGCACTGGCCATCGCAATGGTCGCCGCGAACCCGCTGCTGGGCAATTTCGACCAGGCGTTCCAGTATATCCAGGACTATAATGGCTTCTTCGCTCCCGGCGTCGTCCTGGTGTTCCTGCTCGGCATTTTTTGGAAGCGGTCGACGGAGGCCGGCGCGCTCGCGGCAGCCATAGGCTCCCCGGTCGTCTCCCTGATTTACGCGGTGTTTTTTCCCGACATCCCCTTCATGAACCGCATAGCCTATGTGTTCCTGATCGGCCTCGGGTTGGCTGTTGTCGTCTCGCAGTTGCAGAAACCCCAGCCTCAAAGCTCGACGATCAATGTCGTCGACGTCGACTATTCCACGAGCAAGACCTTCAACTTTGCCGCACTTGTCGTGATCACAATCCTGATCGCGCTCTATGCGGCATGGTGGTAGTGCGGTGCGGAATAGTGCGTCACGCCCGCATGACCTCGTCCGCGGACATGCTTCTTGAAATAATTACGCCGGGACAATGGATAATCCGCGGATTGGGGCGGAGGCATGGCCGGCGGTCGGGGGACGGCACGGCCCGCGACCATTTTTCGGTATTTGTCTGATTTTTGAGATGCGGGCCCCGAGGGATTGTGATATCAAGCTTTCAGAAGCAAAAAAGTGCACAGCTGCCATGAAGCGTATGAAGGAACTTGAAATCTGGTTTGTCACCGGCAGCCAGCATTTGTATGGCCCGGAGACGCTCAAGCAGGTCGCCGCGGATTCGCAGAAAATCGCCAAGGCGCTGGATGCCGCGTCGGCGGTGCCCGTCAGTGTCGTATTCAAGCCTGTGCTGGTCACGCCGGAGGCGGTGACCGAGCTTGTGTTGTCCGCGAACAATACGCGCGAATGCATTGGCATCATCACCTGGTGCCACACGTTCTCGCCGTCGAAGATGTGGATCAACGGGCTCAAGCAGCTGCGCAAGCCGGCCCTTCACCTGCACACGCAATACAATCGCGACATTCCGTGGTCGACGATCGACATGGATTTTATGAACCTGAACCAAGCGGCGCATGGCGACCGGGAGCACGGTTTCATCTGGAGCCGGCTGCGTTTGAACCGCAAGGTGGTCGTCGGCTACTGGCAGGAAAAGTCGGTTCAGCAAAAGATCGGCGCTTGGACACGCGCTGCCGCAGCCTGGAACGACTGGCAGGGCGCGAAGTTCGCTCGCTTCGGCGACAACATGCGCGAAGTGGCGGTGACCGAAGGCGACAAGGTCGCCGCACAGTTCAAATTCGGCTACTCTGTCAACGGCTATGGCGTCGGCGACTTGGTGGATGTCATCAATTCCGTCTCTGACAAGGAGGTCGACCGGCTCGTCGACGAATACGAGAGCACCTATGAGGTGACCTCGGACCTGCGCAAGAGCGGGCCGCGCCACAAACATGTCCGCGAAGCAGCCCGCATCGAACAGGGCATGCGGACGTTCCTGAAGGACGGGGATTTCAAAGGCTTCACCACCACATTCGAGGATCTCCACGGCCTCGAGCAACTGCCCGGCCTGGCCGTACAGCGGCTAATGGCCGATGGCTACGGCTTCGGCGCGGAAGGCGACTGGAAGACTTCCGCGCTCCTGCGGGCGGTCAAGGTCATGGGAGCCGGCCTGACCGGCGGCGCCTCCTTCATGGAGGACTACACCTACCACCTCGACCCCGCCGGCAAGCTCGTTCTCGGGGCGCATATGCTGGAGGTCTGCCCCTCCATCGCGGATCGCAAGCCGTCGCTGGAAGTGCATCCTCTGGGCATCGGCGGCAAGATGGATCCCGCCCGCTTGGTCTTCAACACGCCGGCGGGCCCCGCCACGAACGCGTCGCTGATCGATATGGGCAACCGCTTCCGCCTTCTCGTCAACGAAGTGGACGTCGTTTCGCCCGAGCATCCGATGCCGAAGCTGCCGGTGGCGCAGGCCGTCTGGAAGCCGCGCCCGAACCTCGAAGACGCCTGCGCTTCGTGGATCTACGCCGGCGGCGCACACCATGTCGCTTTCAGTCAGGCCGTGACCAGCGAAATGCTCGAAGACTTTGCGGAGATGGCCGACATTGAATTCCTGCTGATCGGCGAGAAGACGTCGGTTCCGGAATTCAAGAAGGAGCTGCGCACGAACGAAGTCTATTATGCGCTGAACCGCGGCTGGGCGATTTAAATCAGGTTCATCAGCGATGAGTGCTCAATACACGATCGGTCTCGATTACGGGACAAATTCAGTTCGCGCGCTGTTGGTGGACACGGCCGACGGCCGGGAAATCGCCACTGCGATCTGGGGATACGAACACGGTCATGCCGGCGTCGTCCTCAGCCACGATCCGAATCTCGCGCGCCAGCATCCGGCCGACTACCTGAAGGGCGCGGAGGTCACCATTGTTCAGGCGCTCGCCGAGGCGAGCAGGTCCGTAAGCGGCTTCCAGCCGGAACAGGTGGTTGGTATCGGCGTGGACACGACGGGCAGCACGCCGTTGCCGGTGGACGCCGACGGCCAGCCGCTTGCGTTTCGTGACGAATTCTCCGGCAATCCCGCCGCCCTCGCCTGGCTGTGGAAGGACCACACGTCTTTCGCGGAGGCGGCCGAGATTACCGCGCTGGGGCTCGAAATACGTCCGCAGATCATGGCCAAGATCGGCGGCATCTATTCCAGCGAATGGTTCTACAGCAAGATTCTCCATTGCCTGCGCACCGCTCCCGAGGTGTTCGACGCGGCGTATTCGTGGATCGAGCTGGCCGATTTCGTTCCCGCCGCGCTGACTGGCACGCTGTCGCCGAACAAATTCACCGCCGGCATCTGTGCGTCCGGGCACAAGGCGATGTTCAACGAAGCCTGGGGCGGCTATCCGGACAAGGAATTCCTTTCGCGGCTCGACCCGAAACTCGGCGCGTTGCGCGATCATTTGCCCAAGCGGGTCCGCGCCGTGGACTCCAGCGTCGGCGGCCTGACGGCCGAGTGGGCGAAGAAAACCGGCCTGCCTGCGGGCATTCCCGTCGCGGTGGGAGCATTCGACGCGCATCTCGGCGCCATCGGCGCGGGCATCAAGCCCGGGACCCTAGTCAAGATCATCGGCACCAGCACCTGCGATATCACCGTGAAACGGGACAGCGAGAAGCTCGCCGATGTTCCCGGCCTGTGCGGTATCGTTGACGGCAGCGTCCTGCCGGGATATTTCGGGCTCGAAGCGGGCCAGTCCGCAGTCGGTGATATTTTCGAATGGTTCGTCGGCTATGTGAAGCCGGAGGGCGGATCGCACGAGGCCCTGACGGCTGGCGCGGCGAAACTCCAGCCTGGGGAATCCGGCCTTCTGGCCTTGGACTGGAACAACGGCAACCGCACGATCCTGGTCGATCAGCGTCTCACCGGCCTGCTGGTGGGCCAGACCCTTTACACCACGCCGGCGGAAATCTACCGCGCCCTGATTGAGGCCACCGCCTATGGTGCGCTGACCATCATCAACCGCTTCGAGGAATATGGCGTGACGATCGACCAGATCGTCAATTGCGGCGGCATCGCGGAAAAAAGCCCGCTCACCATGCAAATCTACGCCGACGTCACGGGCCGGCCGATGAAGATATCGCGCTCGGCACAAACCCCTGCCCTCGGTGCGGCTATCGCCGCCGCCGTCGTGGCAGGCGCTCATCCCGACTTCGCGTCTGCACAAAAAGCGATGACGGGCCTGAAGACGGACATCTTCGAGCCCACTCCCGGGCCACATGCGGTTTACCGCGAACTTTATTCCATCTATCGGACGCTGCACGATGCTTTCGGCACCAAAGCATGGCAAGGTAACCTCTACGACGTGATGAAAAAGCTGATCGATATCCGCAACCGCGTCCGCAAATGAGCCCATGCTTGAAGAATTGAAACGGCAGGTCTGCCAAGCCAACCTGGATCTGGTCCGGGACGGGCTGGTGATTCAGACATGGGGCAATGCCAGCGGCATCGACCGCGAGCGCGGTCTCGTGGTCATCAAGCCGTCGGGCGTGCCCTATGACGGCATGAAGCCGGAACACATGGTCGTCGTGTCGCTGGACGGCGGCGCGGTGGTCGAAGGCGGCCTCAGGCCCAGTTCCGACACTCCGACGCATCTGGTGCTGTACCGCGCCTTCAAGAATATCGGCGGCGTGGTCCACACCCACAGTCTCCATGCCACGGCCTGGGCCCAGGCCATGCGCGGCATTCCATCCTATGGCACCACCCAGGCCGATTACTGGTACGGCAACGTGCCCTGCACGCGGCTGATGACGCCCGAGGAAATCAAGACCGATTACGAGGCGAACACCGGACAGGTGATCGTGGAGACCTTCAGAGACCTCGATCCGCTGCAGCACCCGGCTGTGCTGGTGGCAAGCCACGGGCCATTCACCTGGGGCAAGGACGTCGACGGTGCCGTGCACAATGCCGTCGTGCTGGAGTTCGTGGCGAAATTGGCCGGCGAAACGCTGCGCCTCAATCCAAAGGTCGAGCCGATGCAGTCCGTGCTGCTCGACAAGCACTTCTTGAGAAAACACGGACCAAAAGCGTATTACGGACAAAAATAAAAGATAAAGCAGGGGAACCCAGTCTATGAGTCACAATGCCCTCGGCGCCATGATGGTCAAGCCGATCGTCTCCGCGACGCCGATCGACTTGACCATCGTGGCGATCTATTTCGTCTTCGTCATCGGTATCGGTATCTATCTCAAGAAATATACGAAAACCGGCGAAGACTTTTTCATGGCCGGACGCGAGATGACGGCGTGGATCGCCGGCCTAAGCTTCCTCTCGGCCAACCTGGGCGCGCTGGAACTTCTCGGCTGGGCCGGCTCCGCCTACGAGTACGGCATCCTCGCCGTCCACTGGTATTGGATCGGCGCCATCCCGGCGATGCTGCTGCTCGGCCTGGTGATGATGCCGTTCTATTACGCATCCAAGACGCACTCGGTCCCCGGCTATCTTCAGCTCCGCTACGGTCCCGCCACGCGGGGCCTTTCAGCCATCAGCTTTGCGGTGATGACTGTGCTGATGAGCGGCGTGAACATTTTCGCCATGGCCGCCGTCATGCAAGTGGTCCTCGGCTGGAACATGAACTTCAGCATCTGGGCATCCTCCATCACCATGGGCGTGTACGTCGTGCTGGCCGGCCTTCTCTCAGCCATCTTCAATGAAGTGCTGCAGTTCGTACTCATCTGGCTCGGTTCGCTGCTGATCCCGATCCTCGGGTTGGTTCAGGCCGGCGGTTGGAGCGGGCTCAAGCAGCACATCATGACGAACCTGGCGCACTTCGGCGTGCAGAACCCCGGCAGCTATGTTCACGTGTGGAGCACGCTGGGCCATTTCAGCGACAACCCCATGGGCATCAACTGGATCGGCATCGTTTTCGGTCTGGGGGCCGTGATCTCCATGGGCTACTGGACGACGGACTTCCTCGTCGTGCAGCGCGTCATGTCTGCCCGCGACCTGCGCTCTGCCAAAATGGCGCCGATCATCGGTGCGGCCTTCAAGATGTTCGTGCCCATTATCGTCATCCTGCCGGGCCTTCTCGGTCTGGGTCTGCTGAACGTGCATCTGGTCTCGGAAACCGCGGTCACGGCGGCCGCGGCTCATGGGCAGACGCTCTACAGCTACAACGACGTGCTGCCGCTGATGCTCGCGAGATATTGCGGCCCTGCCCTGCTGGGCCTTGGCATCACCGCGCTGATCGCGGGCTTCATGTCCGGCATGGCGGGCAACGTCACGGCGTTCGCCACCGTCTGGACCCATGACATCTACAAACCGATGATGAACCCGAACGCCTCGGACGGCCATTACCTCGCCATGGGCCGGTGGAGCACGGTCCTCGGGATATTGGTCAGCATCGGCACTGCGTACTTCGTCATGCAGTTCGCCAGCATCATGGATTACGTCCAGGCGCTGTTCAGCTTCTTCATCGCGCCGCTGTTCGGCACCGTCATTCTCGGCATGCTCTGGAAACGCACCACGGCTGCGGGCGGCTTCTGGGGACTGCTGGCCGGCACCGCGGGTTCGATCGCGATGTATTTCTGGGTGGATCTGCAACCCAGCGCGCTGCGGTACATTGCGCTGTCGTCGGACGCCAAGCCGATGGCGGCCGACATGTTCCGCGCGCTGTGGAGCTTCATCATCGTGGTCCTGGTGACCGTGGCGGTGAGCCTGGCGACACGCCCCAGGCCCGAGAGCGAACTCAAGGGGCTGGTGATGGGCTGCACGGACGTCCCCGACGAAGGAAACTATCCGCTGCTGCATCGCCCGGTTTTCTGGGCCGTTGTGATCTCGGTCGTCTTTGTCGCACTGAACCTCTACTTCTGGTGAGCGAGAAATCAAACATGTCGAAACACGTAAACTCCATCTGGTTCCTCATCGGACTGCAGCTGTTGATCTATGGCGTTCTGATCACGGGAACCGGCGTCTGGGAACTTTTCTATCCGCCGATGCAGATGACCGAACTGGCCTGGACGCATCCCGCCATCTGGTGGGGCGCCGTTCTGCTGGTGCTGGGCATATTCTATGTGAACCGTTTCCGCCCGGCCCAGGTACTCAAGGACTAAAACCACGGTCTGCATGCGGCGAAAACTTCCGGCGCCCCAGTCGGGCGCCCATTCGGCGCGACGGTTAGGTGCCGGCGACAAACGCGCAATACGCGCGCGAAATGTCGCGCATCAATCCGAGGATCAAACGCATACAGTCTGAACCGCGCGACAAGCGCGTTTTGAGGAAGGACACATCTGGAGCATTCCACGGATTGAACGGCTGAGAAGGGGCACCAGCTATGAACACCGAGGTTGTACAGTCTACCGCCAATAAGATCGCCGGTTTCTTCAACGCGCCGCCGCCCACCCAGGGACCTGTATTCAACTACCTGGACTGGCTGATCGTCGCGCTCTTCGTCGTCGCAATGGTGGCAATCGTCATCTACTCGATGAAAGAGAAAGCCAAGTCCGGGACGGATTATTTCCTCTCCGGCCGGGACAGCGGCTGGATCCAGATCGGCTCTTCCATTTTCTCGTCGAACATCGGTTCCGAGCATCTCGTCGGCCTGGCCGGCGCCGGTTTCGTGTCCGGCATGGCGATGGCCCATTGGGAAATGCAGGGCTGGCTCATTCTCATCCTCGGCTGGGTCTTCGTACCGCTCTATGACCGCATGAAGGTCTTCACCATGCCGGAGTTCCTCGAACTGCGCTTCAGCCGCGGTTCACGGAACATTCTGAGTCTGCTCACCATGGCTAGTCTGGTGCTGACCAAGATGGCCGTGACGATCTATGCCGGTGACGTCGTCATCCGTACCCTGCTCGGCATCAACAGCGTGAACATCTTCGGCTTCCACATGGACGTCTTCTGGGCGATCGCCCTGGGACTCGCCTTCACCACGGGGCTCTATACCGTCCTCGGCGGCCTGCGCGTGATCATGTACACCTCGGTGCTCCAGGCGCCGGTGCTGATCTTCGGTTCGCTCTGCATCCTGTATGCGGGATTGCGTGTCCTCGGCCATGGCGATCTCATGGCCGGCTGGCATGCGACGGTTGCCGCGGCGGGCCAGAATATCCATCTCATCCGCGCCATCAACGATCCGCAATGGTCGTGGGCAGCCGTGCTGCCCGGTTCGGCGATCATCGGTTTCTGGTACTGGTGCACCGACCAGTACATCGTCCAGCGCGTGCTTGCGGGCAAAAACCAGGCCCATTCGCGGCGTGGCGCCATCCTGGCCGCGTTCTTCAAGCTGACGCCTGTTTTCATCTTCCTGGTGCCCGGAATGGTCGCCTATGCCCTGACCAAGGATCCCGCGATCAGCTTCAAGACCAGCGGCGACGCCGCCTACACCTCGCTGGTGGCGCAGATTCTACCGCACGGCCTCCGGGGCCTGGTGGCTTGCGCCATGATCGTCGCTCTGATGGCGTCTCTGGGATCGAAGTTCAACGCCTCCGCCACGCTGTTCACGATGGACTTCTTCCGCGAATGGTATCCGAACGCTTCCGGCAAGACCGAGGTGGTCGTCGGCCGCATCGCCACCACCGCGATCGTCATCATGGGCATCTGCTGGGTGCTGGTGATCAAGAGCCTGCACTCGAACCTTTATGTCTATCTGCAAAGCGTGCAGGGCTACCTCTCGCCCGCCATCGCCGTGCTGTTCATACTGGGCGTGTTCTGGAAGCGCGCAAACGCGACCGGGGCGCTGTGGGCGTTCCTGGTGGGCGTCGTCGGAGGCTTCGCCCGCCTCGCCGCCGACATCTACATGCGCAACGACGATACCCTCGTGAACGGCCTGAAGCAGAAGCTCTTCGAGCACTCCATCACGCAGGACCAGTACAACGCGGCGATCGCGCCGATCCAGGCCAAGTTCGGCTGGATATTCGATCTCTGGGACATCCACTGGCTCTATTATTGTCAGATCCTGTTGGTCGTCACGGCGGTCCTGATGGTCACGATCAGCCTGCTGACCAGTGCGCCGGACCCGAAGACGGTGAGGTTCACGTTCTATGGCGCCACGCCGGAAGAGAAGGCCGCCACACGCGCCAGCTGGAACGCGATGGATGTGGTGTTGAGCGCGATCGTCGTGATCGCCTGTGTCGTGTTCTACTACCAGTTCTGGTGAGTCCAGCTTGCCTGGGTGCATCGATGTTGGCCTGCCGGACATTCGTCCGGCAGGCCAGTTTTTCAGGCGGATACGGGCTGGTATAGCCGCGTCGCCTCGCCGTTGACGGCGAAATAGGGTTTGAAAACCTGTTCGCCGTCGGACGTCGATACGCGCCATTCGCTCGACTGCGCCGCCGCTTGCCGTATCGCGGACAGATGCCGCCGCGTGAACGGCAGGAAGCGATCGCCGACCGCAAACAGCGCCAGCGGCCCCTGCATCACGGCAAGGGAGTCCGGATGCTTGTCGTCCACGGCTTCGAGCCGCACCGGCATGTCCATCACCAGCGTGATCCGGTCGCCGTCACGCCAGGTCCGGCGGATTTCCAGGAAGCGGCCGGGGACGACGGGTGCGTCCACACGGCGATGGTTCACCGCCACGGTCGTGCCCTGCCCCGCCCAGGCGGGAATGCGCAGCGAGACGGAGAACGTCTCGGGCGTCGCCGTGCCGACCGCGATATCGATATCCGGTGCCAGCGGATAGCTGGTCGTCTGACGCAAGGTGACCGTCCGCCCGCTGAGTTGCCAGCGCAATTCCGACGGCGCGTAGAGATTGACGAACACGCCGCGCCTGTCCGTGAGATAGGAACTGATCCCGTAATCCGCCACGATCTGGCCCAGCGTGCCGGAGCAGCAAGGGCACTTGTATTCGAAATAGACCTTGGAGCCGCTGACGTTGTAATCGGCGTAGTAGAACGCCGTGCCGTCCGCCTTCATGGGCAGAGCGCCCAACACGGTGTTGTAGAGCACCCGCTCCATGCTGTCGCCGTAGCGGCTGTCGCCCGTCACGCTCATCAGATAACGCGCCGCCTTGAAATGCCCGTAAGAACCGCACGGCGTTTCGAAACTGGCGTGCGTCGTGTTCAGGCTGTCGCCCAGCGCGCCGGAACCCGGCACGACGAAGCCCTCGTTGGGTCCCCAGCCGCCCGTGGCGAAGCTCTGCGCAAGGACAAAATCGAAGCCGTTCTTGGCGGCGCGCAGATGCTTGGCGCTGCCCTCCACCAGATAGGCCTGCATCGCGGAACTGAAGGCATTTACATGGCTGTAGGCATGCTTTCCGGGCAGGACATTCTCGCCGGCGGCGAGCGGATCGAAGTATTCCCGATCGAGCAGGAAACGGGCCGCCAGGGCGCGATAGCGTTCTCCCGCGCCGCGTCGCCAGGCGAGATAGAGGTTTTCCGGCAGCGTGTAGGATTCGTCCCAGGTGTAGGCCATATTGGGATGCGGCCGCGCCGCCATTTCATGGCGCGACAGTGCTTTTTCCGGCAGATGCGGAAGAGCCGCGTCGGTCGCCCGGTTCAGAACCCGCAGCGCCGTCCTGTCGCCGGCAAAGGCCTGCGCATCGATCAATCCGATGTTGATCTTGTCGAAGGTGTAGGCCGGCAGCGGATAGCCGTCATAGAAATGCGTCGTAATCGTTGGGGCGAAGGCGGCAACCAGACGGTGCACCTTCTGGCCCGTGGCGCGGTCGCCCGTGATCGCATAAGCCCGTGCCAAACCAGACACATACTGGCCGAAGCTGTGACCGGGAATGAAGCCGTGCATGTCGGCTGGCGGATTGAAATGCGGCGAAGCGTTGTACCAGCCGCCAAGGTCCTCGCCCGGTGCTGGCAAGCCCGCCGCCACGCGGAACGGCTTGAGCAGGGCGTCCTCGTCCATCGCCAGCAGCGTTTTGTGCTGTGCCTGGAATTGCGCCAGCATCGGCCCGTCGAGCAGCGTGACGTCGCCGTAGCCGGCTGGCGTCAACACCTGTGCGCCGGGCTGCGATGCGCCATGCGCCGCGATCCGTCCGGCGAGCGTGCTGGCCGCCATCGCCGTTCCGCCGAGCTTCAGCATGGATCGACGAGAATAGTGTTCCATGGTCTTCCTCGCTATGTTTTGTCTGACAATAGCACAATGCATCGAAGGCAGAATGGTCTTCTGCCTCCCGCAGCATCCCATCGAAGATCGGGGAATTCGCGAAAAAATCTCTGTTCGGAATCCCAAAGGTAGGAATAGCGAATGACGAGAGGGGGAGCCGCAAGGTTCACCGCTTCAGGTGTTCCACTTCCTCGTTCAGGTGGGCGTATTCATCGGGCACCCCGGCTTTGGCAATCGCGGCGAGGTCGGCGCTTGAGAGGTCATACAAGCGCAACACTTGGCGGTCACGGCGCGTGAGTCGCTGGCATTCTTCGACCGGCACCATCATCAACCCCACGCCTGTGCAGGGGGTAATTTATACAGGTTTATGAAGCCTGCGGTCCTGTCAGAGGCTGAAATTGTGCGTCTGCGTTATCCCAGATGGTACCCCGGAGAGAAATGCAGTTTGTCCAATTTCGAGGGCACCAGTTTTTTATTTTATATCAAGAAGTTAATGGTCGGAGCGAGAGGATTTGAACCTCCGACCCCCTGTCCCCCAGACAGGTGCGCTAACCAGGCTGCGCCACGCTCCGACACTTCAGGCGGCTGGGCCGCCGGGGATATTTGCCTGGGCCTCGGCCAAGGGCGGCGGACTATAGAGGGCGAGTTGCCTAACGGCAACCGAGCCGGATCGTCGGTGGTGGTACAGTTTGAAATCTGATGGATTTTGAGCCTTCCGGCAGCCGTGGCATACTCTCACCATGACAGCCAAGCGCCTTAAACGCCCCCGCGATCCCGTACAGCTAGGCAAGCTGGTAGGGGATATTCTAACCGGCCAGGTTGAAGATGCTCAACCAGTCGCACACCCCGAGATTCCGCAAGCGCACGAGTTTGCCCGCAAAGGCGGTATCAAGGGCGGGAAAGCGCGGGCAAAATCTCTGACACCGAAAGAGCGGTCGGAGATCGCTAGCGTTGCCGCACAAGCACGATGGAAAAAGTCCTAGGCTGCGTCCGGCTTCTTGTCCATCGCCGCAAGCCGCAACTGAATATCAAAATCCAGATCGGCAGGCAGCATTTCAACCTGTTGCTCCGCAGGGCGAGTTTCGTTCCAATGAGTCTGGTCAAGGAATAAAGCGAACAGATCATCAACGGATTGTTCACGGCGCATGACGCACGCCTTTTTGAAGTTTTGCGGTCTAGTCTTTGGATCGTCGATGTCGATGTACGAAAAGACGTATTGGCCTTCCGCCGTCATTTTTAGATAGGCGTGATAGCCGTGATACGGACGTCCGGTGTTTCGGTCATGGCGGATATCCTGCTTCGCCACTATTTTGAAAAGCTTCTCAAGGCGATCTTCGGGCGTTTGGGCTGGAGGCGCTTTCCAGCCCATCTCCAAAGCGAGTGCGGATACCTTTTTCATATCCACCTCGGTCTCCCCGGTAGTCTCTTTCCAGTACCGGATGAAACGTTGGCGCTCTTCAATACTAGACATTTGCACTCCTATTCCGTGAGTGGATAAACATCGCCCCAGCCATCAACTGCGGCACTGGTGCGTACATGGTCTCTGATGCTCACAAGATGCTGCCTGAAACGATCATATCGGTCTGTGCGGAATGCGACCTGCCCAGCAACGATGCCGGGGTGGACTCCCAGCATCGAAGCGAAAGCAAGTATGTCGCGTTCGGCAAAAAAAGGCGCCTTGCGAGCGACGAACGCATCCATTTTAGCTATTGGAACCGCGAACTCCTGTCCTGCCTCATTCGCCGCCCGCTCTTCGGCGGGCACATCACCACCAGCTCCGGCGCGCTCGCCTTCTAATTCTGTATCAAGCATCATAGTCGCACCCCGACCGTGCCCTAAACGAACGTGTTCAAGCTCGTGGCGGAGAACGAACCAAAAATTATCAATCCGGTCATGTCGCATGGATAGGCCAATGACCGGAGAATGATCGTCCAGCCAAAAACAAACGCCGTCTATCTTGGCGGCGGGGAGAGATTCAACAATTACAAACCGAATACCTGCGCCAGCCAAAATACGCGGGACCTTTCGCGCCTCTTCCGGCGCGACCATTAAAGGCCGCAACGCTTTGATGGCAGCGTTTAGAGAAGCCTCGGAAAACGGGCCCACCATCAGTTCTTCGGCTATGAACCGAACACGATAAAGCCATGCCATCTGGGCGGGCGTGACGGCAGCGTTTACG
>VFSW01004045.1_pt1 | contig 21892 bp, 13 predicted proteins | sample 5358111 | NCBI WGS metagenome assembly VFSW01 (sample SAMN11554181, study PRJNA540505) | mine drainage metagenome | isolation source: sediment from site ElyBrook_90M | place: USA: Ely Copper Mine, Vershire, VT | collected 2017 | reverse complement strand
GCAATCGTGTACGGCGAGCCGGGTGCGCGCCGGTAGCCCATTGGAGTTACCGTGAAGACAAACAGTTTGCCTGAAGATTTGCTGATGGCATAAAGGTGATCGGCAGCATCCCAGAACATCTCGTCGATTCCATCCTTCGTGAGCAGCCCCGTATCGTACGTAATCGCCTGCCCTCCGTTGAAATGGAAGACCTGCAGCCCCGCCGTCCCACCCACCGCCAATAGCTTGCCGGAGGGGGCCATGTTCAGGTCGTTCACCGTTCCGACGAGTGAGTAGGGCATATTTCTGCTGGTGTTCGTGGTCCGTAGATTCCCAGCGCTGTCGGCAGTGTAGGCTGCAAGCTGCGGCATACGGTCCGGGTTAAAGTTCAGTTGATTCACCGGCTGCATCGCAATAGCGACATGATTGGCCGGATCGGCCGCGGACTGCGACGGACAGTAAAAATAGCCCGTCGGCGGAGTGGGCGGCGCTGCGTTGATATTGATCTCCGTCAGCAATCCGTTGCTGCTTCTCTTGAAGCCAAAAATGCCCCAGTACAAGTTGCCGAGGCACGAGGCCGAGTACGCGTAGACGTTGTTGCCGATAAAGCTTGCGGGAAGGTATAGCCACGAGTTGGGTCCGCTGTTTCCCGTGTTCTGCAGGCTCCCTGTCGGTTTCTCAACCGTGAAAGACTCATAGGAATTATTCGAGCAGTCGGCCCGGAATTCCATGTTATACAACGTGGCGCCCGTGTGATCGAGAAACAAAGGACCAGAGAAACCGCAAGCGTCGGGATTGTATTTCACGATGTCAGTCGTCGCCGCATAACGAAGCGCCCCGTCCGCTCCAATCAGGTACGAGTCGATATCGACCCCGTTCGTGTTCGAGCCAAACAGGTACTTCCCGTTCACCGCCATACTCGTCACGTCTGCTGGAAACGGCGAGTCGTTCAACGGGGTGAGCTTCCCGTTCTTCGCGGCGGAGAATCCATTGATCTCGTTCACGCCGCTGCTGAGGGTGCTTGACACGTATACATACGCCACGGGGGAATTTGCCGTGGGGCCTTGAAAGGTTCTGTCTGGTTGCGCGTACGCGATCTGGGCAAAGGACGCGATAGTAAAGAAAGTTGCGTTTAAATATACTGACGTCAAAGTGCGCGTCATAAGGATCTCCAATTACGCACAAGAAACCACGGTTTCACTCCAGCTTCGGAGCGGTGGAGTAGATCTCCCGTCCTGAAATGTCGGTCTGGCGGATGCTGGCCTGCAACCTCGTCATTAGATGCGAGCCCGTTATGTAGGGTGGTACGGCCCCTGCATATAGAGCTCTCGCGCTCCGGTTCGATCCGCCTGAAGCCATAGCGAACTCAATTGGGCCCGAGCCGCGGACGCCAGGTTCCCTCGCTTTTTCCTGTTCGCTATTTCCGGTTCCTCCAATCCCGTCCCTCGCCCCGTAACCCCATGGGTTCCCCTTCTGCTCCCTCCAGAAAAAACCGCTTCAATCGGACCTATAGTGAAATCTGGCGATTCTCACGACCCCCGCTCAGGCGTGACTACACAACGCAGTCCCAAAAACGGCTCCCTGGTATGGGATGAAGATACGTCGGCGGAACCTCGCTTTCGACGCGTGCAGCAGGGTACGCCTCCTTCTCGGCGCAACCTGCCCGGCATGCCTCTCGAAAAACCGGATCCCGAAGACGACGACGACCTCCCGCGCTCCAGAAGGCGCTACGAAGCCACACCCAGCCCATGGTGGCGACCATCCACCACTATGGGACGCGTCTTTCTGGGCCTCGGTGCGCTCGTCGTGCTATCCAGCCTGGTTACTGCCGTAGTCGTCCTCAGAACCTATCTCGAACGGGATGCCCGCTTCCGCATCGCCGGGGCCGGCAGCATCCAGGCCACCGGCCTCGGCGAAGTCACGCGTGCAGAAATGCTGCCCGTCTTCGGTGAAGACATCGGCCGCAACGTCTTCTACGTGCCGATTAACCAGCGGCGCAAGCAGCTTGAACAGATTCCCTGGGTAGAGAAGGCAACGGTCATGCGACTTCTCCCCGATCAACTTCGTGTCTCCCTGGTGGAACGCCATCCCGTGGCCTTTGTTCGCCAGGGACAGCAAATCGGCCTCGTGGACCCTAACGGAGTTTTGCTCTCCATGCCTGCGTCCATGATGACGAAGCATCACTACTCGTTTCCAGTCGTCACCGGCATCGATGCCCGCGATCCACTCGCCTCGCGCCGTGCCCGCATGGCCGTGTACCAGCGTCTGCTCGGCGAACTCGATGCCAACGGCCAGCATCTCTCTGAGCAGATCTCCGAGATCGACCTCACGGATCCTGAAGACGCCCGCGTCCTGATGCCCGAGCAGGGAGCCGATATCCTTGCCCACTTCGGAGAGGACCAGTTCCTCGCCCGATATCAGCGATACAAGGCTCACATCGCCGAGTGGCGCCAGCAGTATCCCAGGCTGGCCGCGGTCGATCTCCGGTATGACCAGCAGGTCGTCCTCCAGATGGCCCCCGGTGCCGGCGGCGCGCAAACCGCCGTGAACACCAGCGATGGCCAGCCGTTCGCAACCGATCCCACGCAATCTTCGGCCACACCCGCCAAGCCCTCAGCCGCGGTCAAAACAGATCAGCCAGCAGCCAGGTCTGCGGTTAAAGCTTCGGCCAGGAAGCCTGCAGCCAAGCAAAAGTCCACAAAAGACAAAAACAAGAAGCGCGCAGATGCCAAACGCGCCGCACTCAGCCACAACCGGCAAAAATCAGTTCCCAAATCCCACCCCGCCGCAACTACGCAGGGCCAGTGAGCACCAGACGATGAGCCAGAAAGAAGACAATCTGATCGTGGTGCTCGACATTGGCAGCGGTTCCACGCGCGTTTTAGCCGCTGACCTCAATGAGGGCGCTCTGCGCTACCGTGGGCACGCCGTCATGGAATCGGCTGGCATGCGCAAGGGCCTCATTGCCGACCTCGGCCCCGCCGCGAAGGTCGTCAAAGCCGCCAACGAGCAGACCGAGCGGGTAGCTCGCGCCAATATTGATGAGTGCGTCGTAGGAGTCGGTGGTCCGCACATCCGCGGCCTCAATACCAATGGCGGTTTCGAATTGGGCAGCCGCATGCGCGAGATCACGCGCGAAGATGTTCGCACCGCCGTGGAGCGTGCCCGGGCCGTCGAACGCCCCCCGGATCGCGAAATTCTCCACCTCCTTCCGCGCCAGTTCATCGTCGACGATCAACCCGGCATCTTCGATCCCGTCGGCATGGTCGGAGCTCGTCTTGAAGTTGACCTGCACATCGCCACCTGTTCCGGGAGCGCTCTTCAGAGCACCGTTACCTGCGCCAATCGCGCGGGACTTGAAGTCACGGAAGCAGTTCTCGAGTCCATCGCCGCCGCGGAGGCAACGCTCTCCGCCGACGAACGCGAACTCGGCGTCTGCCTGCTCGATATTGGTGCTCATTCCAGCGATTTGGTGGTGTTTTTTGAGGGCGCCGTTGCACACACCGGTTCGATTCCCGTAGGCGGCGCGCACTTTACAAACGATCTGGCGGTCGGCCTGCAAATGCCCGTCGCCAATGCCGAACAACTGAAGCGCCAGTATGGTCACGCCGTAGTAACGGCCGTACCGCAGAACGCCGAAGTCGAAATCACCAACCCCCATCCGCAGATGCTGCCCCTGCGCATGCTTGCTGAAATCCTCGAGCCTCGCGCCCGTGAACTTCTTTACTTCGTCAAAGAGAGCCTGCGCCAGGGGGGGGTGGTCGAGGCCCTGGGCGCCGGATGCGTGCTCACTGGCGGCGGAGCCAACCTGCCGGGAATGCTCGACGTCACTGAGAGCCAACTGCGGGTCCCGGCACGCACCGGCATGCCCGTGCGCCTCTCCAACATGCCCGGAGAGCTGGCCAACACCGGCTTCTCCACTGCCATCGGAATGCTTTTATACGCCCACCGCACTCGCATCACGCGCGCTGCGGAAAATAACGGTTTGCGCGCCAAGCTGCGCGCCATTTTTGCATCGAGTTTTTAGTCACAATCGATCTTGAGCCACGACCAGGAGGCCGCCATGGACAATGTGAATCACCAAGCCGGAGAAATGCGCATTCAATACCACGAAGAGACGCCACGCGGGGCACGCATCAAGGTCATCGGCGTCGGCGGAGGCGGCGGCAACGCCGTCAACCGCATGATCCAGGCCAAAATGGAAGGCGTCGAATTCATCGCCGCCAACACTGACGTACAGGCGCTCAAGCTCTGTCAAGCCCCCGTCAAGCTGCAACTCGGCGTCCGCCTTACCTCCGGCCTGGGAGCCGGCGCGAATCCTGATGTGGGTCGCCGCGCCGCTCTCGAAGACTCCGAAAAGATCATTGAAGCCCTCGAAGGCGCCGACATGGTCTTCGTCACCGCCGGAGTTGGCGGCGGTACCGGCCGCGGTGCTGCGCCTGTCAACGCTTCGCTGGCCAGCGAAATGGGCATCCTCACCGTCGCGGTCATCACCGTTCCCTTTGCGTTTGAAGGCAAGCGCCGGCTACAGCAGGCAGAGCGCGGCCTCAAGGAACTGCTCGACAGTGTCGATACCATGATCGTCATCCCCAACGAGAAACTCCTCGCCGTAGCCAAGGACGCTGGCTTCTTTGAGAGTTTCCGCATCGCCGACGATGTGCTCCGCCAGGGCGTGCAGGGAATCTCCGACATCATCACCATCCCCGGAATCATTAACCGGGACTTCGCCGACGTAAAAACCACCATGGCCGGCATGGGCCACGCCGTAATGGGCACAGCGGTGCGCGCTGGCGAAAGCCGTGCCGTTGAAGCCGCACAGGCCGCCATGGCATCACCGCTCCTTGAGGCAGGCGCCATCGATGGAGCCCGCGGAATTCTCATCAACATCACCGGTTCCAGCGCTCTCAGACTTTCTGAGGTCAACGCCGCCTCGTCCCTCATCCAGTCCGCCGCTCATGAAGATGCCAACATCATCTTCGGCGCCGTCCTCGACGAGAAGATGGGAGACGAGGTCAAGATCACTGTCATCGCCACCGGCTTCCGTGACCAGATGCCCGAGCGGCGCGCCCGCATGTTGACCGTCGAGGAATCGCCGGTCGTCTCCGTCCCCGTGATGGCCCCCGATAACTGGTTCCGCGAAGCTGCTCCGGCCGCGCCTGCCGTCGCGCTCGCTCCCGTGCCCGTTACCGTCGCCGTTGTCGAGCCACCACTACCGCCGCCCACCCCGCGCTTCCTCAGCGAAGACGAAGACCCGGAGCCGGCGACGAAGCAAGATGAAGTGGAATTCTTCGCCTCGACATCCCCGGACAACCCCATCGCGCGGGACGCGGCTGAAGCCGCGCGGTTTGACGATCCGTTCGGCGACTCGGCGAAGGACCTGTCCCATTCACGCCCCAAGTTTGCCGAAATGGACGAGGAACCGGCCTACACACCGCTGCCGCGCGATTACGCCTCCGACCTCGGCAATGGCCTCCGCACCCCTGATCCGTTTGAGGACCACCGTTCCCAACCCGTCGGGGCGGTGTTTTCAGAGAATGGAGCAGAGACCGAGAGGGATCTGGACGTTCCGGCCTTCATGCGCCGTTTGCAGTTCTAAGAAAGAGTCAATTCTGCCGCGACAGGGTTTTCATTCCGGCGGCTAGGTACCATAATGGGAATGGAGACCGCTTTTTCACGGAAATCGTGTATTTGGTCAACACTTCCGCCGATTTTAATAAAGAAGGTGGAGTGTTCCCCGTCACAGGGTTAACGCTTGTAGCAACCCTTTTTGGCTGTATAGTTTTCTTAGCTCTCTACCAGCAGGCAGTACGAAGCGGCCCGATTTGGATTTTTCGCAGCCAGAAAGAGCCAGTCAGCCGTTACCGCCCGCATCGGAGTTAACCCGGAAGCAGGCAAGGCTCGTTATCTGGTAGAGGGTTCAACAGGTTCGCGGTGAAGCCCGGCAAGATCCCGCGAAAGGGTCCGAAAAGTAGGAAGTGCGCCTCGTCCCCCCGGGGCAGACGCATGGCACGAATCCATAGTTGAGAGGATGCTGACTGGATGAGACTGTCTTGCGCTTTGATTTTTAGTTTTGCCCTGGTAGGGCTCGGAGGCGGTGCCGTCCGGGCGGTGGCACTTGATGCTCCGCACACCGTGCGACACCTGAAGTCTCCGCACCTGATCCAGTCTCATCACGGCAGTCACCGCACCCTGGTGCATCAAGCTGCCAAGCCGGCTTCCAGCCATGCCTCGGCCCGCGCCGCCTCCACGAGCCGCCGCGGCTCCCGGCGTGCTGGCAACGGTGCCGCCACCATTCGCCGCACTCGTCTCAACCTCCGCCACCGTTACTACGAGCGGTTTACCGCTAGCTCCTTTGCCTCACCCGATATCTTTGCTGGAGACATTACCACCGGCGAAGATCCCATCGTTCGCCAGGCTGCCGTCGAAGCTCTCGGCGACATGAACGGCACCGCCGTCGTCATCAATCCGGCCAACGGCCGCATTCTTGCGATGGTCAATCAGAAGCTGGCCCTCTCTCCTGGTGCGGAGCCTTGTTCGACAATCAAGATCACAGTGGCAATGGCCGCCCTTTCCGAGGGGCTCGTCACGCGCGACACCATGGTGCAGTTGCCGGGTTTCCGCATGAACATGACCCAGGCACTGGCTCACAGCAACAATCTCTACTTTGAGGAACTGGGCCGCGAACTCGGTTTTGAGCGCGTCCGCCACTATGCCAACCAGTTTGGCCTGGGTGAGCTGGCCGGTTACCACATCGCCGGTGAGCAGTTGGGCGCTTATCCTGACCACCCACTGCCCGTTTCCGAGGGCGGCGTAGGCCGCATGTGCAGCTTCGGTCAGGGCGTTTCCATGACCCCCTTGCAACTGGGCGCCTATGTGGCCGCACTTGCTAACGGCGGAACGCTCTACTACCTGCAGCATCCCACCACCCCGGCTGACATCGCCGCGTTTGCTCCTCGTGTCAAGCGCACCCTCAACATCGCCAAGTACGTTCCGGATCTCCAGGACGGCATGGCTGGCGCCGTCGAGTACGGTACTGCGCGCCGCCTTCGCACCAGCTTTACCGAGTTCCCGGTTTTCGGCAAGACAGGCACCTGCTCTGACAAAGGAACCCGTTTCGGCTGGTTCGCCTCGTACTCTGACTCTCCGCAGGGCAGCCTGGTTACGGTCTTCTTCCTTGAAGGCGGCCGCCCCACCTTCGGTCCCCGCGCGGCCGAGCTTACCGGCGCCTTCTACCGCAACCTCTGGGATCACAACTACTTCGTCGATAAGCCCCAGCAAACAGCTGGCGTTATCTCGCCGGACGCTTCTGCCGAACCAACCCTGGTGCGGACTGCCGCCGTGCAGGGCACCGACCAGTAGACCCCTCTATTGCTTCACCAGGCTCGACCCAAACCATGAAGGCCGCCACCTGGCGGCCTTCGTGGCACATGTTTCAAGTTCAAGACCTCGGCCGTGACCACCACATCTTCCAACTTTCACCCCAACAACGGAGAGTTGACGATCGTGCCGGGCAAAGAGGCGGTAACCCGATTGCCACGGCAAAAACCGGCGACCGTTCAAATACTTTCATCATGTGAAGCGAATCGGCGTCACAATCATCCCATAGGGAGAGGCTTCCCCTCGTTTCCCGCCTTTCCTTGCCGGAAGGCGAGTTCGGCAGTCTCATCCAGCTCAAGCGACAACGGGGTTTTTCTTCATGGAATTGCCGACACATATTCTGATCACTTACGGCTACATCCTGCTGTTTGCCTGGGTGCTGGTGGAGCAATTCGGCATTCCCCTTCCCGCTACGCCGGTCCTGCTGGCCGCTGGAGCACTCTCCGCCGAGCATCAGCTCAGTTTCCCCAGGGCTCTGCTGGCAGGTTTGACCGCTTGCCTCGTTGCGGACAGCACATGGTTTTTCGTCGGCCGCAGATACGGCCACCACGTGCTGCGGATCCTGTGCAAGCTGTCTCTCGAGCCCACGATTTGTGTCCGCAAGACACAGAACTCCTTTGGTCGCCGTCGCCAGGCCACCCTGTTGATCTCCAAGTTCATTCCTGGCCTCGCTACCCTGGCTGCCCCCGTGGCTGGGCAAAATGGCTTGGGCTACGGTCAATTCCTTGTCTTTGACGGAATTGGTTCCATCTTGTGGGTGGGGACACTGTTGGCGCTCGGCCGCCTGTTCGGCGATGCGCTGAAGCGTGATCCAAGCCTGCTCGACTGGGCAGGCCGGTTCTCCGGAGTCCTGCTCGCGCTCGGCATTTTGGGCTTTTTTATCTCCCGCGTCTACCGCCGCCGCATGTTCCTCAGAATGCTGGTAGCTTCCCGCCTTGAGCCGGAAGAACTAAAGCGTCAGCTCGATGCCGGTGAAGAGGTCTACATCGTCGACTTGCGCCATCCCCTTGAACTGGTGCCTGACCCCTTCACGCTGCCCGGTGCGCATCACGTCTCGCCAGAGGCTCTGGCGGCGCGCATCCACGAGATTCCTCGCGACCGCGATGTGGTGCTCTATTGCACCTGTCCCAGCGAGGCCACGGCCGCCAAGACGGCCTTGACCCTATTTAAGCTTGGTATCGAGCGTGTACGCCCCCTCCGCGGCGGCTACGACGAGTGGAAGCGCCTTGGCTATCCGATGGACGCTATTCCGCCCTTCATGTCTGAAGTGCCGGAATCTCCGCTCGTTCAATTCGGCAAGTAAGCGCCGGACGGAGACCCCCTGACGGATCACACCCCGAAGATCGCCGCTATGCTCGTTCCGATCGGGGAGCCTATTCCGCTGCACGGATCCGGGCCTGGCCCCGCGCTGTAAAACCCGTTTTCGCCCACCGTGATGTCGTTGAAGGCCGACTGATTCTGCCACAGCTTGGGTGTAACAAATCCCAGCTTTGTGCCAAACGAGGCAAAGAGTCCTGCGTACAGCGGCGCCACCGCACTGGTGCCGCCCACCACCGTTGCCGCGCCGTGCACGTAGACGTTATACCCCGTATTCGGATCGGCATCCCCCGCAACATCGGGAACCATCCTGCCGGTTCCTGCGGTTGTGCCGGTCGGCGGAGGCGGAGCGCCAATCTGGAACGCCTGCACGGGGAACAACGTCGAGTAGCCGCCCCCGGTTCCTTCACCATTTGTCTGACCCGGAGTGTCGTTCCAGACCGTCTCCTGGGTCGGAGTCTTGTTCGTTCCCCCGCAGCCCACCACATGTGGGCAAGAGGAGGGCACATCCACATTCGCCGGTGTAGAACCGCCGTCGCTCGAGTTGTTATCTCCGGACGCGGCAAATACCACCATGCCCGCGCTCGTGGCTGCTGCAGCCGCCGACTCCATCTGCTGCGCCGCCGTCGCGCCCCATACCGCTTCGTCAGCGCCCCACGAAATTGTGCACACATCGCACCCATCCGCGGTCGCCTTCTGCACAGCCGAGGCAATGTCCTGCGACCAGTAGACGCGGATCGTGGCAGCCTGGCCGGTGGCCGCGTAGTAGGCCGCGCCTGCCACTTCAATGTCCAGCGCAACTTCGTAATCCGGGTCGTTCGAGGAGCCGACACTCTGGTTAGGGCTGTTCTGCGTGCCATCCACCGACACGTCCGTGATCTGCGGTGACGGCTGACCGACGGACTGGAAGAACGCGTCCATGTCCGACTGCACCCATCCGCCGCCCAATTCCACAATGGCGATCACGCCGCCGCCGCTAAGGTTGGTAGGCCAGTTATAGGCAGTGCAAAGGTCCGGCACGTTCCACGGACCTGAAACGGTTGCGGCATCCGCAACAATTACTCGGCTCACTTGCGAAAGCAGCTTGAAATAAGGCATGCACTTGACCGGTGCAATAGGGGTGGGGGAAGTGGCCATAGCGGGCTCCTTTTTGGAATAAGCCAATCTCTGGCCGCGAGTATTGCACAAGCGCGCCTCTTGAAGCAAAATCCGTCCGGTCCTGGAACCGCTGCACCCAGCCCCTCACCGCGTCCAAAAGCCTTACCATGAGTGAGGAGCGGTAACCACCGCCCGGAGCTCAAGCCTTTGGCCTACGACGATCTGCGCGACTGGATCAGAACCCTCGAGAAGCACGGCGAACTCAAGCGCATCCGCGAAGAAGTTTCGCCCGAGCTTGAAATCACTGAAATTACCGACCGCATGTCGAAAATCGGAAGTAGTTCCCGTAGCGCCGAAGCCGGTAACGCCGACGGGAAGGGAAGCGCTGGCCCTGCGAAGTATGCTCCTGGCGGCCCCGCACTGCTTTTTGAGAACATCAAGGGCCATCCCGGTCACAAGGTATTCATCAACCAGTTCGGCAGCGAACGCCGCATGGCGCTTGCCCTCGGAGTTGATCGTCTCGACCAGATCGCTGAGCGCATTACCGGGCTCATGAACGTCAAAGCCCCCGAAGGCCTGCTAGACAAGCTCAAGATGTTGCCGCAGTTGGGTGCCCTCACTAGCGCATTTCCCAAAACCGTGAGCGCCAAAGATGCCCGCTGCAAAGAAGTCATCCTGAAGTCCAGGGACGACAACTTCGACCTCCGCCAGTTTCCCATCCTCAAGTGCTGGCCCCACGACGGCGGCCCGTTCATTACCCTGCCTTGCGTCCATACCCGCGACCCCCGCACCGGCAAGCGCAACATCGGCATGTATCGCATGCAGGTCTACGATGGACAGACCACCGGCATGCACTGGCAGCGCCAGAAGGTCGCCGCCGAGCACTATCGTGAAGCACTTCGCAACGCCGCCGCGGCCGACGCCGAGACCAGCGCCGCATTCAGCGCCAAGACCGCCCGCGTCGCAGCCATGGCCGAGTCAGCCGGCGGCGCCGTCGCCATTCCCGACGGCCCCATTGGCGGCCTGCCCCAGATCACACTCGGCAAGCTCAAAGGCTCGCGCATGGAGGTCGCCGTCGCCATCGGCACCGATCCTGCCACCACTTTCTCTGCCATCGTTCCCGCCCCGCCTGAAGTCGAGGAATTCATGATTGCCGGATTCCTCCGCGGCAAGCCTGTCGAAATTGTCAAATGCGAAACGGTTGATCTGGAAGTCCCCGCCCATGCCGAAATCATCCTCGAGGGTTACGTAGAACTTGGCGAACTCCGAAGCGAAGGTCCATTCGGCGACCATACCGGCTTCTACACCATGACGGACGACTATCCAGTCTTCCATCTCACATGCATCACTCATCGCCGCGACCCCATCTACGCCGCCACCATCGTCGGAAAGCCGCCCATGGAAGACGCATGGATGGGCAAGGCTGTCGAGCGTATCTTCCTTCCCGCCATGAAGATGACTATCCCCGAGATCGTGGATATCCACCTGCCCGTTGAAGGTGTCTTCCACAATCTGATGCTGGTCTCCATCAGGAAGAGCTATCCCGGCCAGGCCCGCAAGGTCATGAACGCCATCTGGTCACTCGGACAGGCCATGTTTACCAAATGCATCATCGTGGTCGACGAGGACTGTGACGTGCAGGACGTGGGTGAAGTGACGCTCCGCGTTGCCAATAACATCGACCCCGAACGCGACATTCAGTTCACTCTCGGCCCCATCGACTCCCTCGATCACGCTTCGCGCCTTCCCAACTACGGCTCCAAGATGGGCATCGACGCTACCCGAAAGTGGAAAGCCGAAGGCTTTAATCGCCCCTGGCCCGCCATGATCGAAATGGACCGGGACACAAAGGCTCGTATCGACGCCATCTGGTCGAAGCTAGGCTTGTGAGAAACCACCTTGCGAAGGTCTGATATACCTAAACCCATGCGCGGCATTCTTCCCCTGCGGGTTCTGGCTCTTGGTCTCATTGCCGCGATGATCATCGTTGCGTCCCCGCTCCGTGCCCAGCAGGAAACCTTTCGCTGGATGGACTTCCATTCGACCAAGGATCAAGACGTCATCGTCTGGGTTACCCGCGCCCTGGAATCCGAAAAGTGGACATCCATTCGCGAAATCGGCGTATTCTACGACGCCGCGCTGGTGGTCACCACTCTGCGAGCCAACCCCGATGCCTTACCCGGCACCGATACCTTTGACCTGTGGAGTGTTTCCCTTACAAACCACCTCCGCACCCCTCTGCTCAAAGGAGTAAACCTCCGTTGGCTGGACTGGATGCAGTTTTCCGAGGGCGCCCCGCGGGAACTTGCCGTACTCTACGACGACTGCCGGGAATGCTCCGCGACCACATACTTCACAGCTTTGCACTACGATGTCCAGCAGCATATTTTTGCGCCTCGTTGGGTGCGCGGCGGACAGGCGGTACCTGTCTGGAGCACTACCGCTCCAGAAGGTGTGGCGCTCACACGCGTCTACGCGGTCCTCGCTGAACCCAACGGCCGGGAACTCCTGGGCACGTGGAACCACTTTGACTACGGCGGCCAGAAACCTCCGGAGGACTATGTCTACCGCTACGATCTCGACCAATTGAGCGGACTTGAACGCACTCAGCTACTGAGCAACAAGGACGCCGACTCCATGAAGCAGAGGCTTTGCACGGTACAGGGAGAGCCGTCCGGCCTGGCACGCGGACAAGACTCCGAGCTCTGCCAGCAAACCGTTCATCCCCGTCCGGCACGCCGGCCCGTCACCACTCCGCCCGCCAACAACAAGGGGCGATCCATGCCTCCAGGCACCCGCCACTAGCAATTCAAGCAGTTTCATCCGCCTGAATCGGGGCATTCCCGCAGCGTGTCGCGCTTCGTTGTGTCTTTAGTCTCATCGTGCTGTAAAGCGTCCTTTGAATCGCTCATAGCCGTCGAAATCGACGGCCGCACGCAGGGATGTACAAAGCTTCCATCCTCGAAGGCATCCAAGTCCCTAGAGGAAACCAATGACCGTCTTCCCCCGATTTGCAATTTTCACGTCGCTTTCGCTTGCTGTCGCACTCATCTCTGCGGGATGTCATAAAAATCAAGACCAGATACCGAACCCAACCCAGGATCCTGCCTCGGCCAATGTCGCTCCTATTTCAAACACCACCTCGGCCGCACCGGTGGGGACAGACTATAGCCAGAACCAGCCTCCGGATCAACCTCAGTACCCGGCCCCGGCTCCCGCACCGAACCAGTATCAGAACCCACCTTCATCCGATCAGTACCCGCCTGACCAGTACTCTTCCGATCAAAACCCTCCGGATCAAAATCAATATCCGCCAGATCAATACGGCTCCGGTCAGCCATACGACAATTCCTACTACCAGCCCGTCGAATACGCCCCACACCCCCCACCCCCCCTCCCGCAGTACGAACAGCCACCATGTCCCGGCGACGACTATATCTGGACTCCTGGATACTGGAACTATGCACCGGAGGGATACTACTGGGTACCCGGCGCTTGGGTCATGGCTCCATATCAGGGAGCGCTATGGACGCCCGGCTACTGGGACCACGACCGCGACCGCTATGGGTACCATCGCGGCTACTGGGGACGCCACATCGGCTATTACGGCGGGATCAACTACGGCTTTGGCTACATCGGTTTCGGCTATCAGGGCGGATATTGGAACGGTGACCGGTTTGCCTACAATCGATCGGTCAACAACGTAAACACCTCCGTGGTTCACAATGTCTACAACTACAACATCAACAACACCACCATTAACAACACGACCATCAACAACACCCGCATCAGTTACAACGGCCCTGGCGGCATTCAGGTGCGGCCACGGCCCGCTGAACTCGCCGCGCTACGCGAACAGCATATGCCTCCCATGACGGCTCAATTGCAGCACGTGCGGCAAGCACAGGCCGACCGAGCCAATTTCGTAGCGGTCAACCACGGGCGTCCCGCCGTTCTGTTTGCGAATCGTCCTCTCCCCGCGGACCGCAATGTCAGGCCTCCGGCTCCAGTCCAATATCAGAACCAAGCCGTGCGTCGGCAACTCGGCGGACCGCCCGTTAACAGCCAGCAACAGCAAATGCAGCGCATTCAACAGCAACCGCATAGCCAGCAAATGCGGCAACAGCAGCTCCAACAAATGCAGCAACAGCAGCTCCAACAGGAGCAGCGGGTCCAGCAACAGCAACGCCAACAGCAAAGCCGGAATCAACAGCCGCTGCCGCGGCGTGCGGAGCCTGCGCCGCAACAACAGCCGCGCCCGCAGCCACAGCGTACCGAACCCCCTCGTTCCGCTCCTCATCCGCAGCCCCAGGCACAACAGAAGCCCGCGCCGGAGCATCGCGCCAATCCCCCGGAGAGGCGTCCACAGTAGCTGCCTCGAGTCAGAACCTTGATTCCAACCGACCGGCCTGGCATAGGAGCCGTATGCCAGGCAGGTCATACGCCCGCCAATGCCTGCCGTGTTCGCGTCCAGCCTGAACCTCCACAGCCCCTTCTCGCCCTGGCATCCCGAAGCGTCGTATACTTGAATCCATGTCGATCGTCCGCAACATCGCCGGCATCGCCAAGGGCATGAGCATCACCTTCGGAGAGATGCTGCAGCCCACCCAGGTGGAGAATTACCCTGATGGCCCCGGCCCCCTTCATGGGGCAAAGTTTGAACAACGTTTTCGCGGCGCACACGTGCTGCAGCGCGATGAAAATGGTCTGGAGAAGTGCGTCGCCTGTTTCCTTTGCGCCGCCGCCTGCCCATCCAACTGCATATTCATCGAGGCCGCCGATAACACTGATGAGCAGCGCATTTCGTCCGCTGAGCGCTATGCCAAGATCTACAACATTGATTACAACCGCTGCATCTTCTGCGGATATTGCGTTGAAGCGTGTCCCACAGACGCCATCACGCACGGACACGGCTTTGAGTTAGCTACCCTTAACGCCACAAACCTTGTCATGCGCAAAGAAGACATGCTGGTGCCGCTACATTCCCTTGCAGCGCCCAAGTGAAATCGGACCGACCTATTGGTCTATTGGCCAGTTGATTCTTGTCAGAACTCCTCATCACCCGTTCGCTCCTGCCGCCTACCACTAAAGTACTGGCTGCTCAACTTACATCGATGGATCGCCGATAGTAAGATCGAGACACGGCAACAAGTTCGCGTGCGTTGCGGCCCAATCCAGAGAGGGCCTCCGCCTTAGCGCGCCTTCGGCCGTTTCGATTCGTTCGGGGAGGAGCCCAATGCGGTTCCTGACAACTATTTCAGCCTTCTTCGCCTCAATTTTGCTAAGCATTGCAGGCGCAGCACAACTGGCTAAAACACCTGAGCGGTCACTGCGTACTCTCACCACAGCGCATGAAGCCCACGACATCTCTCTTGAAGAGGCGGCGCGTGGCTATCCCGTTCAGATTCGCGGCGTTGTCACCGTTTACGATCCCAACATCGATCCCAGGCATGGTGCGCTCTTCGTCCATGACTCCACCGGCAGCATATTCATCGGTCTTCCTTCCCGCCCGATTCTCCCGTTGAAAGCTGGAACCCTGGTGGAAGTTACCGGAATCAGCGGAACCGGAGACTATGCGCCACTTATCCTGCATGGTGCTGTGAAGGTCATCGGAGACTCGTACCTGCCGCAGGACGCTCCCCGACCGACGATGTCCGAACTGCTTTCAGGAAGTAAGGATGGTCAATGGGTTGAGATCGAAGGAATTGTCCATTCCGTTCGCCTGGAACCCATGAATGTGACCATCGATCTTGCCACTGTGGGCGGATCCATTACCGCTACCGCTCCCAGGGAAGCGGCAGCCAAATACGACTCGCTGGTCGACGCCACGGTTCAGATTCGAGGAAACGCAGTTCCGGTCTTCAATAGCAATCGGCAGATGGTTGGTGCCCGTCTCCTGTTTCCGTCACTGGACGAAGTCAAAGTGATTCAACCCGCGCGAACTGATCCTTATGCCATGCCGGCCGTCCCCATTCTTCAGCTTCTGTGGTTTTCCCCCGGTGTGGTTTTGCGGCACCGAGCACATGTCCGCGGCAGAGTGACTCTCCACTGGCCGGCCCGGATGTTGTGCATACAGGAGTCTTCCAGCGGCCTCTGCATGCAGAGCCCGAAACTCGATCAGGTAACGATCGGTCAGATGGTAGATGTTGTCGGCTTTCCGGCCATCAGCGACTTCAAAGCCACTCTTGAAAATGCCTCCTTCCGCGTCACGGAGGGGTACACGTCCCCAATTGCCGCGCCGGTCAGCATCCAACAGGCCTTCCGCGGAGAGCACGATCGGGACCTGGTCCAGATTAAGGGCGAACTTATTGGCCAGGACCGTGCGACAGGTGACCTTACGCTTATGTTGCGCTCCGGACAGTTTCTCTTTTCGGCAATCCTTCCAAAGGAAACTGGTGCCGGCGGTTCGATTCCCTGGAAAGATGGCAGCATCGTCAGTCTCACAGGAATCTGCAGCGTCCGAATGGATCCCATGTCGACGGGACTGGGATCTGGGTTGGTGCTGCCCGATTCCGTGAACATCCTTCTTCGCTCTGTCAATGATGTCGTTGTCCTCCACGCTCCTTCATGGTGGACACCCGGTCACGCGCTGGCCGTCCTCTCCATCGTCATTGCCGTTGCCTTTTCCGCCTTTGCCTGGATCGTTGTTCTTCGGCGACGTGTCGAGCAGCAAACGCAAGCCATCCGTGAAAATCAGGAGCGCCTGCGCCACTTGTCACAGCACGACGTCCTCACCGGGCTTCCGAACCGGTTCCTGCTCAACGATCGACTCAACATGGCCTTGAAGCGCACGGGCCGATTCGAAGCTGCTCTCGGTCTACTCATGGTCGACCTCGACGGCTTCAAGGAAGTCAACGATTCATTGGGACATCACGTAGGCGACCTTGTTCTCTGCGAGGTGGCGCGGCGCCTCCTCTCCTCCATTCGCCAGACCGATACAGTCGCACGGCTCGGAGGCGACGAATTCATCGTCCTGCTGCCCGACCTCCACAGTCCCTCTGAAGCGGAAACGATTGCTGCAAAGATCCTCGCAACCATATCGGTGCCCATTGAAGTCGGAGCAGCCAGGGTTCCCGTCTCCGCCAGCGTGGGAGTCTGCACCTCTCCAAAAGAGGGTGTGGATCCTGAAAAACTGTTGCAGTGCGCCGATGCGGCCATGTACCGCGCCAAGAGCTCAGGAAGGAATCGATACCACGTTTATCAGGCCCAGGTTGAAAAGCCGATGATCGTTTCATGCTAGGGTCGGTCGAAGAGCGCCGAGAATGCGCCGTCCGGCTGGCTCACATCCTTAAATGATGTCAATCCCCCAGCTTTTTTCGATGACAACTACAGATAGTGCTGAAGCGATGCTGACCCACGTCATCTTGGCCCAGTCGCCGACGTCGTCTGTGTGCATCGTCACATCCCTTTCCTTTCCCGATGTTTGACTCTGATGAACGCTGATGCTTAGATGGACTTCGACGAAAACCGCGCCTCACTCTCTTGGTCCAATATCGAGAAGAGTCTATATGCGACTGGATGGTCCTATGTTGGCTATGTTGATGTTTTCAGGAGTTCTACTGTGGGCTTGTGGCGGCAGCGGTAGTTCGAGCTCTACTCCCGGCGGTCCTACCCAGTCCCTTGCGACTGCAGCGCCAACGATCTCCACCGTTGCTGCGCAAAACGGCGCCGTTGTGGTGAGCCTGGCCTCCGTCTCCTCAGGTGCAACCATCTACTACACCGTCGATGGCACGACGCCAACCTCTTCTTCTCAGGTCTATCAGGCTCCATTTCTGGTGGCTTCCAATCTCACCGTCAAGGCCATCGCTGCTGCCCCAACGAATACTGCAAGCTCAGTCACAACGCAGGAATTCACACCCAACATTCCTTCGGGCACTCTGGTTTGGAGTGACGAATTCACGAATTCCGCCGGCGGCAAGGGACAGCCTGACCCCAAAGTGTGGACCTTCGATACAGGCAACAGCGGCTTCGGCAACCATGAGTTGGAGAATTACTGCGCCTGGGGTTCCAATACCGCTCCGTGCGCCGCCGCCAACCCCAGCGCCTTTGTTGGTTCCGATGGTTATCTGCACATTGAGGCACAGCAGACGTCTCCCGGCATCTACACCTCTGCCCGGCTCAAGACCCAGGGCTTGTTCAGCTTTCAATACGGTCGCTTTGAAGTTCGTGCACAGGTTCCGGAGGCGCAGGGCTTCTGGCCGGCAGCTTGGCTGTTAGGTAATAACGTTGCCACCGTCAACTGGCCGGCCTGTGGCGAGCAGGACGTGTTGGAGCGAGTCAACGCCGCCAAAATACCCGACTGGAATGAGGGTTCAGTCCACGGAACCGGATTCACGGGCAACACTGGCCTGGGCACCATGTATAACTTCTCGGCTGGGCAGACTGCCGGAGGCTGGCACACTTATGGAATGATCTGGAGCAAGGGAACGGTCGCCTACTACGTCGACGATCCAGGCCACCCATATGCCACTTTCACTACACAAAGCCTCAACGGACTGACCGGCGCATCATGGCCCTTCGATGCCGGCCAAAGCAACTTCATCCTGCTCAATCTTGCCATTGGCGGCGACTGGCCAGGCCCTCCCAATTCCACCACTCCGTTTCCGTCAGAAATGCTTGTCGATTACGTCCGCATTTATACCAACTGAAATCCAACGCATTTCGATTTCGCAGCAAATGCCAGGCGATGGCGCGCTAAGATCATCGCAAAACCGCCGCTGAAAAACTCGATATCGGAGACTCCATGACTCTCACTCGCATCCTCCTGTCGTGTCTGCCGGTTCTCTTCTTCAACTCGATGGCCACAGCTCAAAGCGCGGATCAGTCCACCTTGCGTGTTTCTTCTCCCAATGGTGAGATCGTCTTCGTTCTTTCCAGCGCCCCAGGTCAATCGACGACTGCAACACACGCAACCGGAGTAGAAAAAGCCGGCCTCCGCTATGCCGTGAAATTCCATGGCAAGCCGCTCATCGATGAATCTGTTCTTGGATTGAAGATCGAAGGCCAGACTGCTCTCGGTCCAGGCATGCACATCGCCAGCACCAAATCGGACGCGGTTGACGAAAGCTACGCCATTCCCGTTGGCAAAACCAGCACCGTGCGCGACCACTACAACTCCGCGCGCGTCCAATGCGAAGACGATGCCGGACACCGGCTTTGGCTGGATGTTCGCGCCTACGACGACGGCGTGGCCTTCCGCTACTTCCTCCCTGAGCAGCCCGCCTTTGACAAAGTGCGCATCGAGCACGAACTCACCCAATTTCGTTACAGCAAAGACGCCGCGCTCTATCCGCTCCTCGTTGACGGGTTCCAATCGTCCTACGAAGACGAGTACCAGATGAGGAACGTAAGCGGCCTGCATAAGGACTGGCTTGTGGGGCTGCCTCTGCTGGCGGAGGTTCCCGCGGTGGGCTGGGTCGCCGTCACTGAAGCCGATATCGACAATTACGCCGGCATGTACCTGCGCAAAGCCGATGCGCCCTTTGCCTTGCGCGCAGAACTCTCGCCCAGCTTGGGCAAGCCCGGCGTTGCGGTGGAATCCGAGGTGCCGGTTACGACCCCGTGGCGGGTTCTAATGATCGGCGATGCCCCTGGACGCCTCATCGAATCCAATATCGTCCTCAACCTGAATCCACCAACGAAAATGGACGACACGTCGTGGATTCGCGCCGGTAAATCAGCATGGGACTGGTGGTCGGGCGAAGCAGCGCCTGGCGCCAAATTCAAACCCGGCATGAACACCGACACCATGAAGCACTACATCGACTTCGCATCCTCATCCGGCTTCGCCTACATGCTGATTGATGCCGGTTGGGCCGCCGCTCCGGGAAGCAAAGCAGATGACTACGCGCAACTGGCAGACATCACCCGCGTGAACCCCGAGATCGACATGCCTGAGTTGCTCCGCTACGCGAAGCAGAAGAACGTGCGCATCTGGCTCTGGTCGCATTGGACCTCGGTCGACAAGTACATGGACCGTGCCTTCCCGCTTTTCGAGAAGTGGGGTGTCGCCGGCGTCAAAATCGACTTCATGAATCGCGACGATCAGCAGATGGTGAGTTGGTATCGCCACGTCGTCGAGTTAGCCGCGCAGCACCACCTCATGATCGACTTCCACGGTGCATACAAACCCGATGGCCTGCGTCGCACCTGGCCCAACCTCATCACCCGGGAAGGTGTCATGGGCAAGGAATACCTGAAGTGGAGCGCCCGCACCAGTCCGGTCCACAACACCACTCTGCCGTTCACCCGCATGCTTGCCGGCCCTCTCGATTACACCCCGGGCGCCTTTGGAAACAGCAACCGCGAAAATTTCATCGCGCGCAACGTTGAGCCCATGGGCCTCGGCACCCGCGCGCACGAACTGGCCCTTTACGTCGTGCTCGAAAGCCCGCTGCAGATGGTCTCCGACTACCCCGAGCACTACGAAGGCCAGCATGACTTCGACTTCATCAAGCAGGTGCCCACCACGTGGGACGAAGTTCGCGTCGTCGATGGTCGCCCCATGGAAAACATAACTCTTGCGCGTCGCAGCGGCAAGGATTGGTATGTAGGATCGATAACCAACTGGGACGCCCGCACCGTACAAGTCCCGCTGAACTTTCTGGACGACGGCAAGTACGTTGCGGAAATCTACGCGGACGCGCCAGACGCCGCTGTCAACGCGACTCACACCACGTTCAGCAAGCAGCCCGTGGATCACTCAACGGTGCTCGACATCAAAATGGTTTCCGGCGGCGGCAGCGCCATTTGGATCCACCCAGCCCAGCAATGAAGTCACACCAGGAATGATCTCCAGATTCCGTCCATTGGGTCGTTTTTGATCCCAGTTCACAGCGATTTCCTTGCGCTGAACAATACCCTGTGATAAAAGAGAAACATTCAAGTTTGCCCCCAAAGGGCAAGCCTGAGTTTCATGCAGAGTGGCTGAGGGACGGGCCCTGTGACGCCACGACAACCTGCCTGGGCAAACCAGGAGTATGGTGTCAACTCTCGCTCGCTTCGGCGGGGAACATGAGATTCGGGGGTCGCTTCAGCACTCTTAGCCGATGCGGCTCGCATGGTTTTTCGAGTCATTTCACGTTCGCTCAGTTTTTGAGCCGGTCACGCGCCCGCGTATCCGCAGTCACTCGCACTATGCGAGGGATCGGTGACGACTGCTTACGAATTACGATGCCGGGAATGCGGCAAGGCCTATGGCCTGCAACCGCTTTCCATCTGCGATGAGTGTTTTTCCCCGCTCGAGGTGGCCTTTGACCTCGACTACGCCCAGACCCGCTTCACCCGCGAGGCAATCTCCCAGGGGCCGCTGAACATGTGGAGGTATCGGGCTCTGCTGCCCGTTGCAGATAGCTACGTCCCGCAGACCCCGGCCGGATTCACGCCACTCGTCGAGGCGCCGCGCCTCGGCGCTCGTATCGCGGCCCGCAACCTTTTCGTGAAAAACGACGCCGTCTGCATGCCTACGCTCAGCTTCAAAGACCGCGTGGTCGCGGTCGCTTTGGCCAACGCGCAGGCCTTCGGCTTCGATACCGTCGGCTGCTCTTCCACGGGCAACCTCGCCAATGCCGTCGCAGCGCAGGCAGCCCGCCTCGGCTTGAAGACCTTCATCCTGGTCCCGGCCGATCTCGAGCCCGCGAAGATTCTCAATACGCAGGTCTATGGCGCCACGCTCGTGCGTGCCGAGGGCAACTACGACCACGTCAACCGCCTCTGCTCGCAGATCGCCGACCGCTACAATTGGGGCTTCGTCAACGTCAACCTGCGCCCCTATTACGCCGAAGGATCGAAGACCGTTGGCTTTGAAATCGCCGAGCAACTCGGCTGGCGACTGCCTGACAACGTCGTCATACCCATGGCCGGTGGATCGCTCCTTACTAAAATCCGCAAAGCGTTCGATGAACTCATAGCGCTCGGCCTCGTGGATGACAAGCCTGTCCGGTTTTTTGGAGCCCAGGCTACCGGCTGCTCGCCCATCGCCAAGGCCGTCAAAAACAACACCGACATCATCGAGCCGCAGCGTCCCAACACCAACGCCCGTTCGCTCGCCATCGGAAACCCGGCCGATGGCCTCTACCCAGCTCGTGCCAATCGGGCAACCGGCGGATGGGCCGAAGATGTA
>VFSW01004044.1_pt1 | contig 21894 bp, 10 predicted proteins | sample 5358111 | NCBI WGS metagenome assembly VFSW01 (sample SAMN11554181, study PRJNA540505) | mine drainage metagenome | isolation source: sediment from site ElyBrook_90M | place: USA: Ely Copper Mine, Vershire, VT | collected 2017 | reverse complement strand
CGGCTACGGGCGCAAGCGGACGATCTTCTTGGCCGACGGGGCCAACGTGATCTGGAGAGTACCCGCCGCAGTTGAACCCCGCGCTGAAAGGGGTATACGAAGCCCGATGATGGATGAACGTTGGCCCGTCCGGCCGCAACAGTCACCAGCGTATCCCATGAGAGCGCGAAAGCACGCACTGGCCGGGTTGTCCGTGGTTCTCCTTGGCGGGGCGTGCGCGCGACCGGTGGGGGCGCCGTTGCCGCCGCGGATTCACTCGCAGCGGGTGCTCCCGGCCATGGCCGTGGGACGCGGGGATCGCATCGGCATCCGGGTCTTTGGCGAAGAGACCCTCACTGGGGAGTACCGGGTCGACGACGAAGGGTGCATTGACTTTCCGTACCTCGGGCGGCTGCACGTCGGGCAACTCCAGGTGCGGGACATCGCTGAACTGATCCGCCACGGGCTCTCGGACGAGACGCCCCGCAGCGAGCACCCGGGGGAACTCTACGGCGCGAATGTTCTCCGCCGCCCGAGCGTGAGCGTGTCCATCCTGGAGGTGGTCTCCCGCCCGATTTCAGTTCTCGGGCAGGTTCAGCACCCGGGGCTGTTGCAGTACACCACCCGAATGACCCTCGCGCAGGCGATCACCCAGGCGGGAGGATTTACGGCGCTTGCGGCCAAGGGCCAGGTGCGGGTAACCCGGCATTTCGCCGACCTCGCCGCGACCGTCGGCTCCGACGCCCCCGACGCGCCCGAACGCTCGGCAACGTACGTCCTGGACGTAGACCGTATTCTCGACGGCCGCGCGCCGGACTTTGATCTGTTGCCCTTTGACGTGATCTTTGTCCCCGAGAGCATTGCGTAGGGGTCGCCGCGGGTTGGTTTCGGGACTTTCCCCTTGCGGTGTGGTTCGCGGGTGCAAGACGTACGTCTCGTCCCGCGCTTGACCGCAACCGCGGGAGATGGCTAATCCCGCGAGAGAGTCCCGATGCCCAACGACCCGACGTCCCGGTTTGAGCGCGCCCTTCGTGATCGCATCCTGGTCCTGGATGGGGCCATGGGGTCCATGATCCAGACGTACCGTCCGGATGAAGCCGCCTACCGCGGCAAGCTCTTTGCAAATCACTCCGTCCCGCTCAAAAACTTTACCGACCTCCTGGTGCTTACCCAACCGGGAATCATCGAAGAGATCCATGGCGCGTACCTCGACGCCGGAGCGGACATCATCGAGACGGATACCTTCAACGCCACGTCGATTTCGGCTGCGGACTACGCGATGCAGTCGCGGGTGTACGACATCAACGTCGAAGCCGCACGGTTGGCCCGTCGCGTGGCGGATAGGTACACCGATCGCCGACCTGACAAGCCAAGGTTCGTGGCGGGATCCATGGGACCGACGACCCGCGTGGCGTCGATGTCCAACGACGTGAACAACCCCGCCCACAGGGACGTGTCTTTCGACGACTTCAAGACGGCGTACTACGAGCAGGCCCGTGGACTGTTGGACGGCGGGGTGGATGTTCTGTTGACCGAGACGGTGACCGACACGCTGAATCTCAAAGCGGCGTTGTTTGCGATCCAACAGCTTTTTGACGACATCGGTAGGCGCGTGCCGGTCATGGCCTCGGTGACCATCATTGACAAGTCCGGTCGCACACTCTCTGGACAAACCCTCGAAGCGTTCTGGAACTCCATTGCCCACATTCCGTTGGTGTCGGTGGGAATCAACTGCGCCCTCGGGGCCGACCACATGCGGCCTTTTGTCGAAGAACTGTCCCGCATCGCGAACGTACGCACGACCTGCTACCCCAACGCGGGGCTCCCCAATGACATGGGGGGCTTTGACGAAGTGCCAGACCACACGGCGGGTGCGCTGGGGGATTTTGCACGCAATGGCTGGGTCAACATGGTGGGTGGCTGCTGCGGGACAACGCCCGCACACATTCAAGCCATCGCACGTACGGTTGAACACGTCGCACCGAGAGAAATACCGACCGTGGTGGACCATACCCGTCTCGCGGGCTTGGAGCCGTACACCATTCGCCCCGAGACGAACTTCACGCTGATCGGAGAACGGACGAACATCACGGGGTCCAAGCGCTTTCGACGGATGGTGCTCGACGGGCAGTACGAAGCCGCAGTCGCCGTCGCACGGGACCAGGTTCTCGGAGGCGCCAACGTCTTGGATGTCAACATGGACGAAGGGCTGGTGGATGGCCCCGCGGCGATGACCAGGTTTCTCAACCAGATTGCGTCAGAACCCGACGTGGCGCGGATCCCGGTGATGCTGGATTCGTCCCGGTTTGAAGTGCTTGAAGCGGGATTGAAGTGTCTGCAAGGCAAGGGCGTGGTGAATTCCATCTCGCTCAAGGAGGGAGAAGAGAGTTTTCTCGCACACGCACGGTTGATCCGAAGGTACGGGGCGGCGGTGGTGGTGATGTGCTTCGACGAGACGGGCCAGGCTACGACCGTGGACCACAAGGTTGCCATCGCCGAACGGGCGTACAAACTACTCACGGAGCGCGTGGGCTTTGCGCCGTCGGATGTGATCATCGACCCGAACATCCTCACGGTAGGCACCGGAATCGAAGAACACGCGGGGTACGCGGTAAACTTTGTCGAAGCGACGCGGATCATCAAGCAGCGTCTGCCCGGGGTAAAGATCTCGGGGGGATTGTCGAACGTGTCGTTTGCGTTTAGGGGCAATGACTACGTGCGCGAGGCGGTGCACGCGGCGTTTTTGTATCGTGCGATCGAAGCGGGGTTGGACATGGCCATCGTCAACGCGGGACAGCTCGCGGTGTACGACGACGTGCCCAAGGACTTACTGGCCCTGGTCGAAGACGTACTCTGGAACCGACGTGCGGATGCCACGGAACGGTTGGTGGAGTACACGGGTTCGCACAGACACGACGAAAAAGTGGCGGAGGCGGCGCAGGCGTGGCGGGCACTCCCGGTCAAGGACCGCGTCGCCCATGCGCTCGTCCACGGGATCGACGCGCACATCGATGAAGACATGGCCGCCGCTCTCAAGGAATACCCCACGGCGCTGTCCATCATTGAAGGGCCGTTGATGGACGGGATGAACATCGTCGGGGATCTCTTTGGCGACGGGCGGATGTTTCTACCGCAGGTCGTCAAGAGCGCCCGGGTGATGAAAAAAGCCGTGAGGTTCCTCGAAGACTACATGCCGTTGGGTACCCAGGCGTCGACCAAGGGCACGGTGCTCATGGCCACGGTCAAGGGCGATGTCCATGACATCGGCAAGAACATCGTCGGGGTGGTGCTTGCGTGCAACAGCTACAAAGTGGTGGACCTTGGCGTGATGGTGACCTCGGATCGGATTCTCGCGGCGGCACGGGAAGTGAACGCGGACATCGTCGGTGTGTCAGGGCTCATCACGCCGTCTCTCGACGAGATGACCCACGTGGCCAAGGAGATGCAGCGCGAGGGATTCATGGTGCCGTTGCTCATTGGGGGAGCGACGACGAGCGCGAAGCACACGGCCATCAAGATTGCTCCGGGGTACGAGCAGATGGTGGTGCACGTCAAAGACGCATCGAGGGCCGTGGGCGTTGTTTCACGGTTGCTGTCGAAAGACCAGCGTCCGGGGTTTGACAGGGACAACCGGGCGGAGCAACAGAGGCTTCGCGAACGGCACGCGCAGCGCCGGGAGTCACCGCTTGTGCCCTGGGCCATCGCCCGCACCCGGGGTGCGTCCCTCACGTTTGACGCCCACACGGTGTCGACGCCAGGCTTTCTCGGGGTGCGCGAAGTCAACGCCGTGGACCTTGGTACCCTCGTGCCGTACATCGACTGGGCGCCGTTTTTTCACGCGTGGGAGTTTCGTGGAACCTACCCCGCGGTGTTGGACGACCCGCGGTACGGTGACAAAGCTCGGGAGCTTCACCAGGACGCCCAGAGATTGCTGGGGAAGGTGGTTGAAGGCAAGAAGCTCACGGCCAATGCGGTCTACGGGTTTTTTGCGGCGGCGCGCGATGGCGACGACGTGGTGCTGTACACCGACGACACCCGCATCCATGAACTCGCTCGTCTCCCGATGCTCCGGCAACAGGAGCCCCGCGGCGATGGGATCCCGTTGCGTTCCCTCGCGGACTACGTAAGCCCCGTGGGGTCCGTTGCGGACTACATCGGGATGTTCGCGGTGACCGCGGGGCTGGACATGGGGCCGTTGCTGGCGGACTTTGCGAGCGACCACGATGACTACCACGCCATCATGGCCCGTGCCCTCGCCGACCGCCTGGCCGAAGCGTTGACGGAACACCTCCATGCTCGGATGCGGGTTGAATGGGGCTTTGGCGAAGACCTTACCGTGTCAGACCTCCTTGGGGAGAGATACCGTGGGATCCGTCCGGCACCGGGCTACCCAGCGTGTCCGGATCACAACCTCAAGACCACGTTGTTTCGTGTGCTGGACGCCACGGCCCGCACAGGGATCGAGCTCACGGAGAGCTTGGCAATGACACCTCCGGCGTCGGTGTCCGGGTTGGTGTTTGGCCATCCGTCCGCGGGGTATTTTTCCGTGGGTTCCATCGGCCGGGACCAGGTGAGTGACTACGCTCGGCGCATTGGGATGCCCGTGGGACAAACCGAACGCTGGCTGGCGCCCAACCTCGGGTACGATCCCGAGTGACGGCCTCCCGAGTGTGCCCTCGACGGAGATCTTGGTTGCGAACTATCGTACGGGCTCGCTGGGTGTCACCCGGTGGGATGGATGGAGGACGAGTTTGGCGGGACGAACGATCACGGTGAAGCCAGGGGACACCATGGTGTCCATCGCGCACGACGAAGGCTTCAGGTCGTGGGAGGCGATCTACCACCATGGCAAGAACGCCCCGCTGCGTTCGGCCTGTCCCGACCCCGCGGTGCTCAAGCCCGGATCCCCGGTGTACATCCCTGAAAAGGGCACAAAAGAACACGACTGCCAGACCACCCGGCGACATGTATTTCGGGTCAAGACCCTCAAAGCCAGGATGCACTTTACCGTCGGCAACGAAGACGGGCCGTTTGTCGCCAGTCGGTACGAACTCACCCTCGACGGCGTCACCCGGAGCGGTGTCACCACGGACAAAGGGGCTGTGGACGTTCGTGTGCCACCGGACGTCCAGCATGCGACGGTGAAGGTCTGGCCCGAGGGCACGCCCGACGACCAACCTTGGGAATGGACCCTTGAGGTCGGCCGTCTCGACCCGCTGGACACAGACGACGGTCTCCGGGCACGGTTGACCAACCTTGGCTACCCTCCCGCGCCAGGGGACGACGGGTTGCGTGAGGCCATCGAAGGCTTTCAGTTCGACGAAAAGATCGACGTCACGGGCGTGCTCGACGGCGCCACCCTCGGGCGCCTTCGCACCCACCACGGAGCCTGACCGAGTCACACAGAAGGAAGCACCTGCACACCCATGCCGACGCTTGCGTACCCTCAGCCCATGGTGGCCCCCCACGGGCCCTTTCCCCCGATCAACGATATCCAGAAGTCCGAGAGGGCAAAGGTAGACACCCTTCGGCGTCGCATCGGAGCCATCCATCTCGGGGACGTCAACGATCTCAATCCAGTCAACCTTCGCCACGCGCCGTCGCCGCTTGTGGGCGTGACCCAGCTTCATATTTCCGTGGGCGGAGATCACTCCACGTCGTTTCACAACGGAGGGGATACCCTCAAGCCTGTCGCCATTGTGCCCTTCGCGTTTTGCCCTGGGGAAGATCCCGTCACGATCTCGTGGAAGGTGCGCAACAAGGCATTTATCGCCGCCGCCACGTTGGAGATCTACGCGGCCAGGCTTGACGGTCCGGTGTGTAGCGTCGACGTCACAACCCAACTCGCCAACGGAAATGGCGTCTCTCCGGGGGCCACCGGCGGGATCGGTCTTACTGCGGCGATGCAGTTCACGGGGACCCACACCGCAAAGTTTGCCGGTGGCGTGCTCACGGTCGAACACTCCCCCTACCGCTTTGTCCTCCGGATCCGACTGAAACTCGGGGTGCGCCGCGAGTGCTACCCCTCCGCGGCATGGACCTTCGGACACGTCCTCGCCGAAAGCATCGAACTCTCCTGGGGCACCGCCCAGATGCTCCCCCACGGGACCCTCCCGGGTGTCATCGACCCGCTGGGAGACAATAGGTACAACAGTCTTGAACGGGATCTCGTGACTTCTCTCGCCACGGGTGCGCTCACGGCGCCGACGATCCCCGTGGTGCTCAAGACCAACGTATTCACCGCAACCAAGTTGGACATCGCAGAGCGCGTCGGGAGCCCGTTCAATTCCAACCACGACGCGGTCAGCAAGATCTGGGGGGCAGGACCGAGGATCCCGTTGCGCGCCAAGGTCCACGTTGCCAAACACGACGGCAGTCGTGCAGGCCCCCAGAACGCGCGCAAAGTCCTGGGCACCGTCTGCGTCCTGTGGGACTGGGAAGACGACGCCGCCAAGTTCAACGACTGGATCGCCGGAACGCAACCGCACTTTCCGTACGTCTCCCGCGAGTACCTCAAGCGGGTTTTCGAGCTTCCGGATCCCAACGGTCCCCCAGGCTCGTCCAACTGTCCGGTCGCTCACGGAGGCAAACGCGGCGACCTGCTCCACCCTGTGTTTCCTCCCATCGGTGCGACGGACCCGTTCGGGTACGAGGTCCGCGCGGCTGGAGGCGGCAGGCCATGGGCTTCCGTGGGCGTCACGGGCACGGGCTTCAAGTCCCAGGTTTCTTCCGTGATTTTTCAACCCGCACCCATCGGCGGTGACCGGTACAAAGTCTCGGCGTACCTCACCGCCGACCCCGCGGATCCCCTGGCGGCCCGTGACGACAAGCCCATGATGGCCCTCGCGGATGTCACGGCCCTCGTGCCTCCCGCACCCTTGCTTCCGCCTCCTGGCGTCAACGACCCGCCCGTCCCTGCACCCGTGCCCCCACAGTTGAGCGCCGCTGCGGCCGCCGCGCCCGGTGGACATGCAACGCCCAGCGCCTCCACGGGTCTCTTCGAGATCCGTCGCTGGGCCACGATCCGTGTGTACGAACACCCCGTCGGTTCAGCCGCCGGATCGCTGGTGACCGTGGCGGGATACTACAAAAACGTCGCCAACTTTGTCTTGGACTTCGACGTCAAGCCGTTGCCTGCGGACATCCTGGTGCAGTCCTGGCCAACGTACGTCACCAAGGCTCTCTCGCAGTCGCAATACAACCTCATCCTGCACTTCGGCATCGACAACCCGCAGCGGAACATCGGCCCTGGGCAGATCCTCCAGATTCTCACCTTTCCGCAGTTTACGACGGTGCTCAAAGCCCTCGTGCGCACCGGACACGTGTACACCGTGGGGTGGAAGGGCATACAGCGCCTGGGGGAGCCCATCGTGGGCAACCCGAACACCAGTTTCATCCTTCAGTTGGGCGATACCCACATGGTGGTGGTCACGGCAGACCCGACGACCGCGCTCACGGCCGACACGGCAACCCTTGCCGGCCGCACTTTCGGAGAGTTCAAACGGCATCTCTTCGGGCTCCCGATCGTGAAGGTCGTACAGTTTGCAACGCCCAACGAACGCACGGTGCGGGTGGAGTTCTCCGCTGCGGGGCAGACCCAGACGGTGACCCTGGAGTTTTCACGAATCATCTTGTCCAAGAATCCACTTCCGAGTGGTACCCCTGCGCGCTTCGTTCAGGCGCTGCGCGACCTTGAAGCCGCCATTCCCAACGGACAAGCCCTGGACGGGCCCATCACGGTGACCCTCAGGGGTCAATGGAACCATGAAAAACCCGCAAGCTGGCGGCCTGCGATTCGTGACGCCGCCACTGCGGCGATCGCCGAGACCTTCGTGACCCTCGACGTCGACGGTCTCGTCCGTGGGTTTCTCAACAGCCCGCATGGGAGCAAGGGCCAGCCGCTCACCGCGGAGAGCTACACCGAGACGCTCCGCGTGCAAATGAAGCCCATCGTCCAGAACCTCACCACGTACCTCCGACGCACCGTCGATCCAGGGTTCGACGGGTCGGTTTACCTCTCCCTGCTCGACCCGGTGACCATCGGCAACGCCGGCATCGGTGGAAACTACCTCTCGGAGCCCGTGGGGGCGGGGTACGTCACGCAGTTTCCTGGTGCGGGATTCTGGCTACAGGCGGGGTATGGGATGACGGACGTTCTGGGCCATGAAATCGGTCATGCGTTCTGGCGACCCCACGCCGAGGCGGCGATCTTTGGCACGGCCTATGGCACGGGTGCAAACATCAACGAGCACGTGCCAGACGATACGTGTCTGATGAACTATGACCCCGAGGGAGCCTCGCTAAACTTCTGCGCGGCCTGCCTCTTGAGTCTCCGAGGGTGGAAAGATCCTCCCGCGCGACTGTTCGACGTGGCCGAGAGCAGCGCGCAGTTGGAGCGGGAGATCGCCGCCGAGGGCAACGGCGAGACCCGCGGTTGGCTCCAACTCCGTCGGGCCTTGATCTCTGCCCGCGCGGCCAAGACCGAAGGAGCTACCGTCACCGAGGCACGCCAGGCCTCGGAGGCTGCGTGGAAGAAGTCACCCAGAGACGCCGTGACGGCCACCACCCGCGCCAACGACGGTGTGCAGGCGACCGGCCGCGAGAGCGGCGCACTGACCGACATACGTACATGGCTCTACCACGCGGAACACTCCTTTGGGGGTGCCTACGACCAGGGCGGGGGCATGGGGGTGTCGTTTCTCCGTTCGATGATTCGCGGACGGATCCGCGCGGGAGACATCGACGGCGCGTGGAGACTCTGGGGAGAACTCCGCAATCGCACCACGCTCTGGATGGACATCTGCGACGCCGAGTTTGGAGTCCTTCGGCCCATGCTCCCCGGGGTGGTTCAGTCCGTCGCCGTGCGGGAGAACAACGCCGACGTTGCCCATGACGTACGGCAGTACATCAACCTACCGGCAGAGGCGAAGTTCGTCGACGGGGTCAAAGTCACCCACGCAGACCGCACGGGTGTCCGCGTGCGCTTTCGCGCAACGGTCAACGGCACACCCAATGCCGTCGACTGGGCGCTTCTCGGGCACAGCGACAATCCGCACGCTCCGCATGAGAAAATCACCTCGGGACGCTTCGCCAACGCAGCGCCCGGGTACACTCTCGCCCATCTTGTTGGACGTGGCGCGCCGGGAGAAGCTCCCTTGATGGCCATCCCGAACGGCAGCGCGTACTTTGACGTGCAGGTCACCCTGCCCGGCCCGGGGCGGTACAAACTGGCTTTTCTCGGCGTGGGCGGCGTGGTGCTCTCGCCCGAAGTCACCGCGCTGCGAATGATCTTTGCGATGGCAACGGTGCTCAGCCGGGCTACGGGCTCGGCGACGGACTTTGGTGCCGCGGTCGGTGCATTGCAAACAGCGTACGGTCCCGCCGGATTCGACGTGGTCGACGTAGGCTCTGAGCCCCTGGCGTGGGCCGACGTCCCCCTCGCGGATGACTACAACGCCAGTCAGAATACCAAGGCTCTCGGGACGGCCGCGGAGGGTACCCGTGACCTTGCGTGTAGGATTCCCTTTACGCCCGGCATCGTGACGTACCGCGACCTTCAACCGTATCTGTACCAATTCTTGTATGCCGACGTGCTGATGCACTGGGCGGGCGTCGGGCGGTACAGCCAGGACGTTGACGTGGATCGCTTGAACGCCAGGGTTCTGCTCCCGGTCAAGGGTCGCAACGGCAACGGAGCCGGAATGCTCTGGCAAGGAACTCCCGCGGGTCTCAATGCTTTGCAAAACCTCGGCCAGGGCGCCTACATAGGTCAAAACGTCGTCGGGAAAAACTGGCTGATTCGCGGAAGCTTTCGGGTGGGGAACAATCCCGCGCAAGACTTGTTGCCGGGCGATGTCGAAGGCCGTGAGTCCGACGCGGTGACGTACGCCGGGCGTTACGACAGGATCGAAGTCGACCTCACGCGCTTTGCCCCAATCCAGGGTGGAAACATCCAGGGTAGACTCTCCATCGAAGTGCTGGTGGCGTCTTTTCGTGGCGGCGTGGACATGCGTGAACACACGCCCACGCACGCGATGGCCATGGTGACCACGGTGCAGTCCTGGTCAGGCCACGCGAGCTCTGCCCAGGTGCAGCAATCCATCGCCATCCACGAACTCGGTCACTCCCTCGGGATGGTCGTGAGCGACGGAACCAACCCAAACTTTTACACCATCGGCGGGCCGCACTGTAGCGCCGGCGTCCCACCGCCCATGGGGCTCGGCATCGACGACGGGCACTACAACACCAACGTCGCACACGCGACCTGCGTAATGTTTCATCGCGTGCGCCAGATCGGCCCGTTGGTGGCGTACTGCGACGCATGCAAAGCCCAGCTCCGTCGCTTGCCGTGGGAGCGCTTCGGGTGAGTTCTGGCTTAGGGATGCGCAGCGTTCTCCGTGGCTCGTCTGCCACGTGGGAGGTCTGCCCGGGCGTGCGCTCGCGCGCGGGCTCCCGGGTATTTCGCACCCACACCGAAGCCCTGTACTTTCTGAGAGACGTCGCCCGAGACTCCTACACACTTGCCCGAACCGTTACAGAACTCCGTCGCCTGGGCGCGCACCTCGGTCTGCGCCTGCATCGCGCCGACCCCGAAGAATTTTTACAAATCGTTGCCCGCTGGTTGGTGGATGGCACGCTGGCGATCTACCCGCTCACGTCTCGCATGGCTGACCGAGAGATGGTCGCCGAGGTCCCCGAGACCGAGACCTATGTGCCACTGCCGCCGTCACCCGCCGAGCGTAAGACTTGGATCGAAGTCCAACTCCTCGACGAAGACGGCGAGCCCGTGGCGTCGGAGCGCTATTGGATCCGTCTGCCCGACGGGTCGGTGCGCCAGGGACGGCTGGACAACCACGGCCTCGTGCGGATCGAACCCCTGGACGAAGGCGAGTGTGTTGTTCGTTGGCCGACCCTCGACGACACGGCCGCCACGCTCGAAGTCAGTCTCACCCCGGCGACTGCACGGACCTACGTCCCTACGGTACCCCGCCCGCCTGTTGACACCATCCGCACCTGGATCGAACTCGAACTATGGGACGACGATGGTTCTCCGGTCGCGAGCGCGGCGTATCACCTTGAGGCCTCGGATGGCTCCGTGCACGAAGGCACGCTGGACGGCATCGGCCGAGCGCGGATCGACGGCATCCCACCTGGAATGTGCCACGTGCGTTTTAGCGGAATCGACGACGACGCATGGATCGAACCACCCAAGCCTTGAAGCCCGGAACAAGAACCATGGACACTATCCCTTCTCTCCCCTGAGGTCCCATGCCGCAGCACGATGACGTCCTGGTCACCTTTGCTTCTGCCTCCCTTGCCGACGACAGGTTCTTCGTCGCCTCGCTTCACGGCCACGAGGCCATCTCACAGGTGTACGAATTCGAGCTCGCCCTGGCCACGCCGACGCCGCTCGAACACGCCGAGTTCGATGGGATGTTCAAGCATCCTGCAGCCATCACCCTTAGCCCCGATCCCGCGCGCAAGATCCATGGAGTGATCCGTGCAGTGGAGTCCGTCCCGCAGCCGCAGGCCCACCAGGTGGGCTACGTCGTCACGCTCGTCCCGAGGCTGTGGTACCTCTCCCAGTCCACCCGATCCAGGGTGTTTCTCAATCTCACGGTTCCCGATGTCATCAAGCGCGTGCTCACCGAAGCCGGACTCGAATCCGGCACGGACTACGACGTTCGGTGCACTGGCCGACACCCGTCCCGGAGCTTTATCGTCCAGTTTGAAGAAACCGATCTGGATTTTCTGCAACGCTGGATGGAGCACGAAGGGATTTTTTATTACTTCACCCACGAAGGCGACGTCGAGAAACTCGTCGTGGCCGACGCATCCACGGTGTTTGAAAACCTCTCCGATCAGGCCACGGTGACCTACGCCCCCGCGGGTGGCACCACGGACCTGTCGGGTTCTATCCAAGACCTTCGCGTGCGCACGCAGGTGATTCCCCGCAAGCTGTACGTCCGTGACTACGATACAGACCGCCCGGACCATGTCGTACAAAACGACAGCGCCGTGCCCGTGGACATCCCCGGGTGGCCCTCGGATCGCACGGGCCACGGTCTCCAGGTGCTGTACGGCGAAAATGTCCCCGATGGGGCCGAAGCCACGCGCGTCGCGCGTCTACGCGCCGAAGAGTCCCGCGGACAAAAAGTACGGTACGATCTCGCCGTCGACGTCCGTGGCCTGCACCCCGGACACAAACTCACAGTCGCCGACCATTTTGTCGAAGCCCTCAACCAAGAATACGTCCTGCTCTCGGCACGCCACGAGGTCGAACAAGAAGGGATCACCCAAGGGAGCGAGACTGGCCGGGTGGGGTATCACATCCGCTGCGAAGCCATCACCTCTGCGACGGTGTACCGCCCGCCCGTCGTCACCCCTCGCCCGAGGGTACGTGGGGTCATCAACGCCACGGTCGACGGCAACGACCCGAAGCAAAACGCCCACATCGACGACCACGGGCGCTACCGCCTGGTGCTCCCTTTTGACACGGTCGCCAAGGGGCGTGAGGCCAAGGCGACGATCCCCGTTCGCATGGCGCAGCCGTATGCAGGTCCGGGCTACGGGATGCACTTTCCCTTGCACCAGGGAGCTGAAGTTCTCGTGGCTTTTATCGACGGAGACCCGGACCGCCCGGTGATCGTAGGTTCGCTGCCCAACCCCCAGATGGCTTCGCCGATTACCGCACCGCGCACCACCCGCGGGGCGATCTATACCCGCTCGCAGGTTCGCATTGAGTACGATGACGACGCTTGATGGCCGCACGCACGGGAGCAACGCGCAATGAGCAGGGCGCCAGATACCGATTTCAACACAGACCTCCCGGCGGACACCGGTACGCTGGGTACCCTCCAGCGGCTGCATTTCAACGTCCCCAACCCCGCCACGATGCTGGTGCTGGGCGAACGTTGGAAGGACGACCCGGCCTTTGGCTACAAAGGCGCGTCCCTCAAGACCGCTGAAAACCTCTTTGTCGACATTGCCCACAAGACCCTCTTTCAGGGTCACGAAACCGTGGTCTTTCAGACCCTTGCGACATGGACGCAGTACTCCAGCGACGCGACCTTCATCCAGTCCGCAAAGAATCTTGACCTCACGGCAGCGTCGCAACTTGTGCTTTCGTCTGTGCCTGACACCGGGCACACACCCCCCGTGGGAGCTGACATTCGTCCGCTCACGGGCAACGATTTCCCCTCTGTAGCGACGTACACAGACCTGCGGGACACGCTTCTGGCCGACCTCAAGACCGAGATCGCCAGTCTCAAAGACAAAGCCCAAGCACTCGAAACTGCGCTCGCCAAGGTCGGTGCCCCCTACCGCGCGTCCGACACCGGCACCGAGGTCGACAAGATCACCGACGCCGCGGGAAGTCTCAGGGTCGGTCACGCCGGTGACAAAGCCGGCATCGGGATCGTGAGCAAGCAGCCGGTTCTGGTTGCGACCTCTGCTGAGTTTCTCGCGTCCGCCGTCATGGGTTGCCATATCACCGCGGGGACGGATTCAACAGAAGCCGACGCAAGCGTGTTTGCGAGCCGCGACGCCCTCGTCCGAGCGGGCCGTGACGTGACGGTGCAGTCCGCCCGACACGCGGTTCTTCACGGTGTCGCCAGCGCCGAGGTGAGTTCTCACGCGACGGCATTGCTGGCCGCCCGGGAGGGCACCGCAGCGGTGCTTGCACCGACCGTACTGCTTGGCAAAAAAGATCCGAGCCGTGCGTTGGGCGACTTTGACTTCGAGGTCGGCACCCAGAAACCTACAGACACCGTGGCGGTGGAATCAACCAAGCTCACCTCGGTGGACTCGGGAGACAAAGTCGACGTCAAAGCCGCAACGAAGGTCACGATCGCAGTCGGAGATTTCAGCGTCGTCATCGAGGGATCGTCCGTCACAGTCGGGACGCCATCGGCACAGACCCTCGTAAAAATCACCAGCGGCAAGATCGAAATAAACGGCAGCCCAACAGACAACGTGGTGGTGAAGGCCGGCAGCGGCGTGACCCTCACGGGAGGTGGCGCAAGCACGGTGTCTGCAAAGTCCAGCGGAGTGTCCATTTCGGGCCCGCAAATCAAACTTGGCTGAAGATCTCCGTGGGACTGCCTAAATCCCCCGATTGCCCCCACGCCTTCACGGGCCTTGCTCGGTCCCGCCCGCACATCGGCAACGCATCGCGGTATTCTCGCGGTACCATGCGTGCCGCCGAGCATCTCCCCGAACGCTTCAACGCTGCCGACTGGTTTGTCGCGCGGCACATCCGTGAGGGCCGTGGTGACCGTGTCGCCGTGGTCACCGATGGCGTAACCCTCACCTATGCCCACGTCGACACCTCCGTCCGTGAATTCGCGTCGGCATTGCAACGCGCGGGCGTTGGCGCCGACCAGCGGATCGCTTTCATCCTCCCTGACGGGCCGTTGTTCGTCACGGCCTTCTGGGGAGCCATGGCCGCTGGCGCCGTGGCAGTTCCGCTGTCTACACTGCTGAAGCCTCGGGACTACCGGGCCATCCTCGCGGACTGCGCAGCCCGCATGGTGCTCATCGACCCCGCCATCGTGTCACCCGCGGAGATCACGGATCTCGGCGTGGACGTATGGACCCCCGACGATGTCATCGCCCGCACCCACGACAGCCCGCCCATCGCCACGTACGCCTCTACCCACCGCGACGGCTTCGCGTTTTTTCTGTACACCAGCGGGACCACGGGGGAGCCCAAGGGCGTCGTGCATCTCCACCACGACATGTGGATCTGCTGCGAGACGTACGGCCGGCACGTCCTCGGGATCACCCCCGACGACCGTTGCTACAGCGTCGCGCGGCTGTTCTTCGCTTACGGTCTTGGCAATGCTTTGTATTTCCCCTTTCACGTCGGAGCCGCGGCCATCTTGCATCCGGGTCGGCCGACGCCCGAGACGGTGTTCTCGCAGGTCAAACGGCACCGCCCCACGTTGTTCTTTGGCGTGCCGACGGCCTACGCCAACATGCTTTCTGTGATGCAGTCCGCAAGCCTGCCTGACGCTCCGTCTCCCGACGTAGACTTTTCGTCCGTGCGCGCCTGCGCCAGCGCGGGAGAGTCCCTCCCTGGAGCACTCTTTGAGCGATGGAAATCAGCCACGGGCTGCGAGATTCTTGACGGCATCGGATCCACCGAACTCTGTCATATCTTTCTTTCTAATCACCCGGGAGCGTGCAAGCCAGGATCCACAGGGGTGCCTGTCCATGGCTACGAACTCCGCCTCGTGGACGAGACCGGGACGAATGTTCCCGTCGGTGAACTCGGCGACCTTCTTGTCCGCGGAGACTCCACCGCCGCCTTGTACTGGAACAAGCACGAGCAATCCAAGCACACGTTTCTCGGCGACTGGACCCGCACGGGCGACCGCTACATCCAAGACACCGACGGGTATTACTTTCACGCCGGTCGCTCAGACGACATGATCAAATCCGGTGGCATCTGGGTCTCGCCGGTCGAAGTCGAAGGCCTGCTCATGACCCATCCCGCCGTGCTCGAATGTGCCGTCGTAGGTACCACCGACAACGACGGTCTTATCAAGCCACATGCCTACATCACCGTCCGTCCAGACGTCACCGTGGATCAGCAAGCGACCCTTGCCGACGACCTCAGGTCCTTTGCCCGCGAGCGCCTCGCGCCCTACAAAGTTCCACGCTGGGTCACCTTCGTGCAAGAGCTACCCAAGACCGCCACGGGCAAGATCCAACGCTTTGTCCTCAGGGCTGACGTCCGTTGACCGACAGACCCCTCATCGTCGATGGCACAACGCTCGAGGCACGGCGCATCGCGGGCGTGCTCCCGCACGGCCCTACGCTGGTGTTTCTGCACGAAGGACTCGGCTCCGCGGCCCAATGGCGAGACTTTCCTGACCGGGTATGCAACCGCCTCGGGCTGGGTGCGCTGGTGTACAGCCGTCAGGGATATGGCAATTCCGACGCCGTTCCCGCGGTGCCACGCCCCGTGAACTTCATGCACGACGAGGCCTACCGAGTGCTTCCGTTGGTGCTTCGTGCCGAAGGGATCATGGACGCCGTGCTCGTAGGGCACAGCGACGGTGCGTCCATCGCATTGCTCTACGCCGCACAAGACCGCGGAGCGACCGCACGAGCCGTCGTGGCCCTCGCCCCGCACGTCTTTGTCGAAGACCTCACCATCGCCAGCATCGCCGCGATCACCAAGACCTGGCATTCGACAGAGCTTCGTGCGCGGCTCGCTCGCCACCATGGAACCAACGTCGACGGGGCTTTTCTCGGCTGGAGCGGCGCGTGGCTCTCGCCTGATTTTCGTGCATGGGACATCACGCAGGAAGTCCGCGCGGTGACCGTGCCGGTGCTGGTGATCCAGGGCGAGGATGACCCCTACGGCACGGTCGCACAGGTAACCACGATCGCTCGCATTGCCCACGGGAAGGTCACCACCCGGATGCTGCCCCACTGTGGACACGCCCCGCCGAGAGACAAACCCGAAGAAACCCTCACGGCCATCGTCGACTGGTGGCGGGAATACGAAGCTACCACCGCGGGTGAAAGCTCTGGAGGACGGTGAGGTAGTTTCCACGCTCGTAGGCGCCTGGATCGGGGCAGCGCTGGAGGCTCATGCTCCCGCAGAGCTGGGTGATGGAGTCGTACTCGTGGGCGGCAAGCCACGCGCGAGTGTCGTCGAGGACGGTGGTTAGATATTTTGGACCGTGGTGCAGTAACGCCGACACCATCTGGACGGCGTGGGCGCCTGTCATCACGGCCTTGATCACATCCACAGCGGAATGCACGCCGCCGCTGGCCGCGAGAGACAACGGCGTGCGGCCCGCAAGGATCGCCAGCCAGCGGAGCCGAAGCAACAGCTCTGCGGGCTCTGAGAGGTGGAGGTCGTGGACGATGTCCAAGCTTTCGACATCGATGTCGGGCTGGTAAAAGCGGTTGAACAGCACGATCCCTCGGGCCCCGGCCAGCGCGACCTGCCGCGCAAAGCCAGGCAGCGACGAGTAGAAGGGCGACAGCTTGACTGCAAAGGGAATGTCGATCTCGGCCGCGACGGCGCGGATCACCGAGAGGCCACGGTTCTCGACGACAGCGGCGTCCTCGTCCGGGTCGGTCGGAACGGTGTACAGATTGATCTCCAGCGCGTGGGCGCCGGCTTCTTCCATCCGTCGAGCGTAGCGAATCCAACCGCCGGGGGTAACGCCGTTGAGGGATGCAATGACTGGCACGCTGACGGCAGTACGTACCCGGTGCAAGTGTTCGAGATAGGCATCCGAGCCACGGGCGAACACGGTCGTCGGCGGGAGGTACGACCGCGCCTCGGGGTGCGCGCCTTCGTATCCGTGAATATGCTCTCCTGCCCCCAACTGTTCCCGAATGATCTGCTCTTCAAACAGCGACCGCAGGACCACGGCAGACGCTCCGGCGTCTTCGAGTCTGCGCACGTTGTCCATGGTGTCGGCCATGGGCGACGCGCCGGGCATCAACGGGTGGGCAAGTCGCAGCCCGAGGTACGTAACCGACAAGTCCATGTCACCCTCCCTTCGGGCCAGCGTCACCGTGGAGGCCCGCAAGGTGAACGTACATCGCCTGCCTTTCTTTTACGTACTGCTCGGCGGCTTGGAGCAACGTCGCGTACCGCGCAGGGTCTTTGAGTTCTACCATCCTGAAGCGCCCTTCGTTTTTCATGTAGTCACCGACGCTCACCCGCGCGGGCCCTGGTGAATCCAGTTTGAGCGCGGGTTCTCCCGTCCCCACCCGCCGGGGATCATAGCGGTACAGCGGCCAGACGCCCGCGTCCACCGCGAGCTTCTGCTGTTGCAACCCATGCGACAGGTCGTACCCGTGCGCAATGCAATGACTGTACGCCAGTACCAGCGACGGCCCAGGAAAAGCCTCGGCCTCGCGGATCGCGTGGAGCGTCTGGAGGTCTTTTGCGCCCATCGCCACGCGGGCGACGTAGGCACTGCCGTACGTCATCGCCAGCATCCCGAGGTCTTTTTTACCCGTGCCCTTGCCCGCCGAGGCAAACTTTGCCGCGGCCCCGATGGGGGTCGACTTTGACGCCTGACCGCCGGTGTTTGAATACACCTCGGTGTCCAGCACCAGGATGTTCACGTCGGCGCCCGACGCCAGGACATGGTCCAGTCCGCCGTACCCGATGTCATAAGCCCAGCCATCTCCACCCACGATCCACACGGATTTGCGCACCAGGAAGTCCGCGACGAGGTCCAACCGCCGGGCGTCCCCATCGGTCACCCCCCGGAGCACCTCACGGAGCGCCCTCACACGCTCCCGTTGCTCCATGATTCCCGCCTCGTCCTGCTGGACAGCCTGGGTGAGCCCTGCGACCAGTCCATCCCCGATGGATCCAGCGAGCCGGTGCAACAACTCGGTCGCGTACCGGGTGTGCGCGTCGTACGACAAGCGAAAGCCCAGGCCAAACTCCGCGTTGTCCTCAAAGAGCGAGTTGGACCACGCAGGCCCGCGCCCCTCTGCATTGGTGGTGTACGGCGTCGTCGGGAGATTGCCACCATAGATCGACGAGCACCCGGTGGCGTTGGCGATCACCGCCCGGTCGCCAAAGAGTTGCGTCACGAGCTTGATGTACGGCGTCTCGCCGCAGCCCGCGCACGCGCCCGAGTACTCGAACAGCGGTTCGAGCAGCATGGAACCCTTGATGTCGAGATGAACACGTCTTCGGTCGACCGCGGGGAGGCCGTCGAAGTACGCAAAGCGCCCGCGCTCAAAGTCGGCGTGATCGCGTGCGCGGCCCATGTCCAGAGACTTGTGCCGCGGGTTGGATTTGTCCTTGGCAGGACACACCCTCACGCATAGATCACAGCCAGTGCAATCGTCGGGCGATACCTGCACCGTGTACTTCATCCCGGCGAGATCGCCAGACTTGTAGTCCATGGACTTGAAGCCGGCGGGTGCGTCCGCGAGTCGGTCGTGGGGAAAAACCTTTGTGCGAATCGCGGCGTGCGGGCACACGAGCGCGCATTTGTTGCACTGGATGCACAGGGTCTCGTCCCAGACAGGGATCTCCAGGGCAATGCCGCGTTTTTCCCACCGGGTGGTTCCCATCGGCCAGGTGCCGTCGACGGGAAAGGCAGACACCGGGAGGTCGTCGCCCTGCCCCGCAAGGATCACTCCCGTTACCCTTTGGACAAAGTCTGGCGCGGTCACAGAAACCGTAGGCGGCCGCCGCCGCAGGGCCGTACCTTCAGTCCGCACGGTGACTTCGTGGAGCTGTGCGAGGGTCGCATCCACGGCGTCCTGGTTGCGCCGTACAATCTCGTCGCCGCGCTTGCCGTAGGCCTTTTGCACAGACGCCTTGATCTTTGCCATGGCCTCTTCGCGCGGGAGCACCCCCGAGAGCGCGAAGAAACACGTTTGCATCACCGCGCTGATGTGCCTCCCAAGCCCCACGGAATCCGCAATCTTGTACGCGTCGATCACGTAGAACCGCATGGCTTTCTCGGCGAGCTGGTCTTGTAGCTCCCGCGGGATGGCGTCCCACGCCACCGCGGGGCCGAGATGTGTATTCAGCACAAAGGTCGCGCCAGGACGTGCCCTTTGCAGCATGTCGTACCGATCGACAAACTGCGGTTGGTGACAGGCTACGTAGCTCGCGCGACGTATGAGATAGCTTGAACGTATCTTGCGTGGGCCAAACCTGAGGTGACTGACGGTCTGCGTCCCGGCTTTCTTCGAGTCGTAGACAAAGTACCCCTGTGCAAAGTTGTCGGTGTCTTCGCCAATGATCTTGATGGTGTTCTTGTTGGAGCCCACGGTGCCGTCGGAACCGAGGCCGAAGAACACCGCGCGGACGACGTCGTCGGGCTCGATGTCCAGGTCAGGGTCGTAGTCCAGCGATCGGTGCGTAACATCGTCCTTGATCCCAAGGGTAAAATGGTTGCGCGGACGGTCTGTCGCGAGGGTGTCCCACACCGCCTTGACCATCGCCGGTGTAAACTCCTTGGACGCCAGGCCGTAGACACCGCCCACAACCTTTGGCGCAAGTTTCGTCCACCCTTCATCCCGGAGCTCGGAGAGGGCGGCGAGTACGTCGAGATGCAAGGGCTCCGCGGGCGCGCCGGGCTCGCGCGTACGATCGAGGACCGCCATGCTCCGGGTGGTGACCGGCAGCGTGGAGACAAATGCTTTGGAATCAAACGGACGGTACAGTCGCACTTTCACCAATCCGACACGTTCACCCCGAGCGAGCATCCAGTCCAGGGCTTCGTGCGCGACGTCAGCCGCCGAGCCCATCACAACAATCACCCGCTCGGCCTCGGGGTGGCCCACGTACTCGAACAGCCGGTAGCGCCTCCCGGTGAGCCTGCCAAAATCGTCCATGGTGTCTTGCACGATCCCGGGACAAGCGTCGTAATACCCGTTGGAAGCCTCGCGCGCCTGAAAGAACACGTCAGGGTTTTGCGCCGTTCCCCGAACGACCGGGTGATCGGGCGACAGCCCGCGCTGCCGATGCGCGGCAATGTCCTCGTCGCGCAACAACACACGGAGAATATCGTCTGGGATCTCTTCGATCCTACTGACTTCATGCGAAGTACGAAACCCATCCATGAAGTGCATGAAAGGCACCCGCGACCGGAGCGTGGCCGCGTGGGCGATGGCCGCCAGATCATGGGCTTCTTGCACCGAGGCCGAGGACAGCAAGGCAAAGCCCGTCTGCCGACACGCCATCACGTCCGAGTGATCGCCAAAAATCGACAAGGCATGGGTCGCCAACGTGCGTGCGGCGACATGCATGGCAAACGCCGTGAGCTCGCCCGCGATCTTGTACAGATTGGGGATCATCAGCAAGAGGCCCTGCGACGACGTGAAGGTCGTCGCCAGAGAGCCGCCTTGCAGCGCCCCGTGCACGACGCCTGCGGCTCCCGCTTCGCTTTGCATCTCGACCACCGCAGGGACAACGCCCCAAAGGTTGGTCTTGCCCTGGGCCGACCATTCGTCGCTGAGCTCCCCCATGGGCGAAGCCGGGGTGATGGGGTAGATGGCAATGACCTCGCTGACGCGGTGGGCGACGGAGGCAACGGCCTCGTTGCCGTCGACGGTGATGGTCTTCGGGTTCATGGGGTCCATGGCAGGGGCGGTGGGGTCCACGGGCGGGCCGCGGCACCGTGTCCCCGGGAGAGACCCGAGAGCCCGTCGCACCACGGCCGTCCGGGTACGTCATTGGGCCTTCGGGCCCGCGCCGACAAGGACACCCCGAGGGGGGCAAAGCCCCGCAGGGTCCGTCGCCAGGACTAGGACAGTCCCACGGAGATCAGAGGTACAGAATCGCGCCGGCTTGAAACGTCGCGCCGATGGAAGTGTTGCTGGTCTCGACCACGCCAGGGGCGTCCACGCGGGTAAACTCCGGGTTGGCCGAGGCGTTGGAGTCCGCCCGCGTCCGGAGAAAGCCACGGACGTCGGAGAACAGCGAGAAGCGGGGGGTGATCTGCCACTCGAAACCAATCCCGAGCTGGCCGCCGATGTACCCGTAGTTGCCCGTGCCCGTCCCGCCGTGTGTGGCCTGGTACTGCACCGTGGCGATGGACCCGCCCACGCCCACGAGGCCGTACACCTGAAAGCGGTTCATCGGGTTGAAGTAAAAGAGCTCGTTGACGGTGAGGGGGATCTCTGAGCGGCCGTCGCCGTTGTAGTCCGTCCCGCTGAAGAAATCCGCGGTGAGCTCCGTGGCGAAGTACGGGTGCGTGCGAATCCTGAGGTTCAACCCGAAGCCTCCGAGGCCCGCGGACGACGACCCGTGCGGCGCAGGGAGGGCGAGCCCTCCGATGTGCGCACCGATCCCAACGGCCTGCTGCCGCTCACCGAGCCAACCGTACGTCTGCGGCTGCTGCACGTACGTGTACGTGGGCGTCGTGGTCACCACCACCCGCGGCGGATCCGCCGCGCCCG
>VFSW01004043.1_pt1 | contig 21896 bp, 19 predicted proteins | sample 5358111 | NCBI WGS metagenome assembly VFSW01 (sample SAMN11554181, study PRJNA540505) | mine drainage metagenome | isolation source: sediment from site ElyBrook_90M | place: USA: Ely Copper Mine, Vershire, VT | collected 2017 | reverse complement strand
CCCAGAACTTCAGGTGCAGAATCTCGCTCTCGCGCGGCAGAAAGTCATATTCGATCCCCAGCCGCAGCATCGTCTCCAGATGCCTCTTCAGCACCGCCGTCGAAATCAGCTCGGCCACCTCTGCCGTCTCATTGCCGCCCTTTTCAATCGCGTGCAGCGTGTCGTAGCGCAGCTTCTTGCGCGCAGCCTTCTCGTCCTCGCTGCCCTGCTCATACCATTGCGAAGTCCGCGCATACAGGTCCCAGCAGGAATAATCGATCGCATCCGCGAACCGCCCGCTCGCTGCAAACGTCCGCGCTCGCTCCTCCACCAGCGCGCGCACCTTGTCCAGTGATTTGCCTTCCACATGCAGAAAGCCCACCACCACATCCGCCACCTGCACACCGGTGTTGTCGATGTAGTTCTGCACATCCACCTTGTGCCCCGCCGCGCGCAGCAGCCGCACAAACGTGTCGCCCAGAATCGCGTTCCGCAGGTGCCCGATGTGCGCCGCCTTGTTGGGATTGATGCTCGTGTGCTCCACCAGCGCATGGTTGCGCACGTCCTCCGGCGGATCGTCCTCGTCCAGCGTCACACCGCGCACGGTCGCCGCGCGCTCCAGCCGCGCGTTGATGTAGCCCGCGCCGGCCACTTCAAATCCGGCAAATCCCTCCACAGCGCCCAGCGCCGCCACAATCTCCTGCGCAATCACCTTCGGCGCCTTGCGCAGCTTGCGCGCCAGCTCAAACGCCACCGGCGTCGCCAGCTCACCAAAATCCAGCTCCGGCGGAATCTCCACCGGAATCGTCTCCAGCTCCAGTCCGTAGCTCGCCTTCAGAACCTCGCCCAGGCGTGCTTCCAGCCTCTTTTTCAATTCGAGATACACAGTGTCAGGGCCTCTGAAATCCTTGATTTTCAAGGGTGATTCTAACAGAGCGGCACTCGCTGCATGGTTTGACGCACCCCGCGCCGCACCCTAAGATGGAAGGGTAACCAGAGCAAAACTTTCTGCCTGCCGTTGGGGCAAATCTCCAGCTTCACCCCGTTCATGACAGATCACGCAGCAAGCCCATCCCGTTTTTACCTCACCACGCCTATCTATTACGTGAACGCGCGGCCGCATCTCGGCCATGCCTACTCCACCATCGTCTGTGACGCCATCGCCCGCCGCAAGCGCGCCCTCGGCATCGACACCTGGTTCCTCACCGGCACCGACGAGCACGGCCAGAAGATCGAGCGCTCCGCCAAGCTTGCCGGCCGCACCCCCCACGAGTTCGCCACCGCCATCTCCGGCGAGTTCCGCGCCCTCTGGGACCAGCTCGGCCTCACCTACGACGACTTCATCCGCACCACCGAAGACCGCCACAAGCGCAGCGTGCAGCACCTCTTCGCCACCCTCCGCGATCGCGGCTTCATCTACAAGGGTTCCTACACCGGCCAGTACTGCGTCTTCGACGAGCTCTACGTCGATGGCCCTCCCGGCACGCCCTGCCCCGACTGCGGCCGCATCACTGAAACCGTCAGCGAAGAAAACTACTTCTTCAAGCTCTCCGCCTTCGAGCGCCGTCTCCTTGAGTATTACGAGGCCAACCCCGGCTTCATGCAGCCTGAGTCCACGCGCCGCGAAGTCATCTCCTTTGTCCGCGGCGGGCTCAAGGATCTCTCCGTCAGCCGCACCAGCTTCTCCTGGGGCATCCCCGTACCCGGCGACGAAAAGCACGTCATCTACGTCTGGCTTGACGCACTCGCCAACTACATCACCGCCCTCGGCTACGGCACGCAAGACGACGAGAAGTTTAGGAAATACTGGCCCGCCGACATTCACCTCATCGGGAAAGAGATCAGCCGCTTCCACTGCGTCTACTGGCCGGCCTTTCTCATGGCCGCCGGAATCGAGCCGCCGCGCTCCGTCCGCGCCAACGGCTGGCTGCTCTTTGACCAGGGCAAGATGTCCAAGTCGCGCGGCAACATCGTCCGCGCCGAAACCGTTCACGCGGTGTTGGGCTCTGACGCATTGCGCTACTTCCTGCTCCGCGAAATCCCCTTCGGCCAGGACGGCAACTTCAGCTTCGACGCGCTCGTCCAGCGCTACAACGGCGACCTCGCCAACGGCTACGGAAACCTCGTCAGCCGCGTCGTCAACATGGTGCATAAGTACTTCGGCGGCGCGGTACCCGAAGCCGGCGCCGAAACCGCCGCTGAAACCACATTGCGCCAGAGCTCGCAGCACGCTGTCAACGACTTTGGCCCAAAATTCGACGACCTAAATTTCTCAGACGCGCTGAAGACACTCTGGTCCCTCGTCGCTGAGACCGACGGCTACCTCACCGCCAACGCGCCCTGGAAGAAGCCCGCAGACCGCAGCGATGCCGATCATGCCGCACTGCAGGCCCGCGTGCTCGCCACCGCCGCCGAGTCCATCCGCATCATCACCGCGCTCGTCTATCCTGTTCTGCCCGATGCCGCCGCAAAAGTCTGGCACCAGCTCGGCCAGGGCGAAATCGCGGACGCCGCCAAGACATCCTTCCTCACCCATCTCGCATGGGGTGGCCTCAAGCCCGGCACCCAATTCGCCGATCCCGCGCCGCTCTTTCCCCGCGCGGAAAAGGACGCTGTCGAGCGCATGATTGCGATCGAGGAACAGAACAGCAAATCCGTCATTGAAGCCGCCGGAGGCGCAGCAGCTCCCGAGCCGATCGCCCCCAAGGCACCGCCAGCCGCGCCGCAGGCGCCCGAATCGAAGAAAAAGGCAGAGAAGAAACCGATGGAAGAGACCAGACCCACACCCGTAACGGAATCCGCAATCACACCCGCTCCCGCCGCGTCAGCACTCCCACCTGCTGAGTCCTCAGCAGCAGCGCTTCAGGCCGTGCCTTCATCGCCCGCAACTGCGCCGGAGGCGCAGTCAGCCTCACCGCAGGTGATCACCATCGACGACTTCGCCAAGGTCGAGCTGCGCGTCGCCCAGATTCTCGTCGCCGAGCGCATCCCCAAGGCCGACAAGCTCCTTCGCCTCGAAGTCGACCTCGGCTATGAGAAGCGCCAGATCCTCGCGGGCATCGCGCAGTATTACGAACCCGAAAAGCTCATCGGCCGTAAGATCGTCATCGTCGCCAACCTCGCTCCGCGCAAGATGCGCGGCCTCGAGTCCAATGGCATGTTGCTCGCCGCTTCGCTGCCGCCCGACGGCGCACCCGTCCTCGCAGGTTTTCTCGAAGATGTCCCTCTCGGCGCACGTCTCAAGTAGACGCGCACCCCGTTCTGCTGCGCAGACCATTCCCAGGCTCCCCGCGTAGGTCGGAGACTTACAGTTGCTCATCGATTCCCACGCCCATCTCGACAGCCCGCGCTACATCGAAGATCGCGAGGCCATGCTGCGCCGCGCGCATGCCGCCGGTATCGGCGCAATCCTCTCCATCGGTATCGGCGAAGGTCCCTCCCAGATGCACCAGGCATTCGACCTCTGCCGCCAATTCAATGGCCAGCCTGGCCTGCCGCGTCTCTACGCCAGCGCCGGCGTTTATCCCCACAACACGCCAGAGATCGACGACACCGTCCTCGCCCGCCTCGATGCCCTGCTCGCCGAGCCTGAAGTCATCGCCTGCGGTGAGATCGGCCTCGACTACTACCATGAGGGAGCGCCACACGACGCGCAACGCGCAGGCCTCGTCCGCCAGCTCGAAGTGGCCGCAGCCCGCAAGCGCCCCATCTTGATTCATTGCCGTGGCACCAACGAAAGCACCGACGCCTGGAACCATCTCTTCCTCACCCTCGACACCTACTGGCGTCACACCGGCCTGGGCGGCATCCTGCACTGCTTCGGCGCGGGCTATGAGCAGGCACGCCGCGGAATCGACATGGGCTTCCTCGTCTCCTTCGCCGGCAACCTTACCTACCCCAAAGCCCAGCCCCTGCGCGATGTCGCCGCGCAGCTCCCGCTCGACGGAGTGCTGGTCGAAACGGATGCTCCATGGCTTGCGCCCGCACCCGACCGCGGCAAGCGCAACGAGCCTTCCTTCGTCACTCGCACCGCCGACACGCTCGCCGCCCTGCTCGCCGTCGCGCCGGAAGAAATCGCCTCCGCTACCACGAAAAACTTCTGCAGGCTGTTTCACCTGCCGTCCGGCATGGGAAACTAGAAGAGTTGCTGCGGCCGACAGGCCGACAGTTTGAGGAGCCTATGGCGCAGGACAACTCATTCGACATCGTCAGCAAAGTGGACATCCAGGAAGTCCGCAACGCAATCGACCAGGCGATCAAAGAGATCCGCCAGCGTTTCGACCTCAAGAACTCCCACTCCGAGGTCACGCTGGAAGGCAATGACACCATTCAACTTGCCTCCGGCAGCGAATACACGCTCGAAGCCATCAAGGAAATCCTTGGTCAGAAGCTCGTCAAGCGCGGCGTCTCGCTCAAGAACCTCACCTACGGCAAGCTCGAGCCCGCCGCCGGCCAGAGCGTCCGCCAGAAGGTTACCCTTCAGCAGGGCATTCCCGGCGACAAGGCCAAAGAGATCGTCCGCCTCGTCAAAGACTCAAAAAAGAAGGTGCAGGCCAGCATTCAAGGCGATACTGTGAGAGTATCCGGCAAAGACCGCGACGATCTGCAGTCCATCATCGCTTTGCTCCGGGCCAAAGATCTGGGCGTCGATTTGCAGTTTACGAATTACCGGACCAATTAAATGGTTGCCAGCTACGAGCTGATGCATCCAATATGCGTCTCAGTGGCATGTGCGGCGCAAATGATTCAGAAAGTATGAGAACCAAACAACCTTGAGTACCTTGGCGATAGCGACGGCGAGAGAAGTTTTTGATCTTCTGCGGGAAGACCTCGTAGCGGTCGAGCAGGAGCTGGGCCGCGACGCCGCCTCCAGCGTCAGCACCATTACAGAGATTGCCGAATACCTGCGCGAGGGCGGTGGCAAGCGCATTCGCCCCTCGCTTCTGCTGCTCGCTTCGCACCTGCTCGGCTACTCCGGCCCCGGCGCCATCCGCCTCGGCGCAGTCGTCGAGATGCTGCACACCGCCACGCTCGTCCACGACGACATCATCGACGGCGCCGACACGCGCCGCGGCCGCCCCTCACCCAACACCACCTGGGGCAACGAAAAGTGCGTCCTGGCCGGCGACTGGCTCTACATGCAGGCCTTCAAAGTCGCGCTCGAAGAGCGCAATCTGCGTGTACTCGACCTGCTCATCGGCCTCACCCAGCAGATGGTCGAGGGCGAGCTTCTGCAAATCCAGAAGCTCGGCAAGGCCGTCTCTGAGGCAGAGTACTACGACCTGATCTATCGCAAGACCGCATGCCTGTTCTCCGTCTCCATGCGTCTCGGCGCGGTGCTGGCGGGTGCCTCAGAAGCGGATGAAACCAGCCTCTTCACCTACGGTCGCGCCGTCGGTCTCGCCTTCCAGATCGTCGACGACGTGCTCGACCTCACCGCCACCGAAGAGGTCCTCGGCAAGCCCGTCGCCAGCGACCTGCGCGAAGGCAAGGCCACCCTCGCCGTGATTCATTCCCTCGACCACGGCACCGCCCGCGACCGTCAGGCCATCCAGCGCATCCTCGACGACCGCAGCTTTGAGCACGTCAGCCGCGGCGAGTTGCAGGAAATTCTCAAGCGCAATGGTTCCGTCGCCTACGCCATGAGTCTGGCCGACCGCTACGCTGAGCAGTCCCGTCAAGCTCTCGCCCACTTCCCTGACTCGGACTTCAAGCGCGCCCTGCTCTGGGTGCCGGACTTCGTCGTCGCGCGAGAAAAGTAGCATGGCATCGCGCGGCTCCGGAACCAAAAAGTGGACCGCGGTCGACAACTACTTCTCAAGCCTCCTTGCGCCCGAAGACCCTTCGCTTCTCGCCGCGCTGGCAGCCAACAGCGCAGCCAGCCTGCCCGCCATCGACGTCTCGCCCTTGCAAGGTAAGCTCCTTCAGCTTCTCGTGCAGATCACCCACGCACGCCGCGTGCTGGAGATTGGCACCCTCGGCGGCTACAGCACCATCTGGATGGCTCGCGCGCTTCCGCCGGACGGCAGTCTCGTCACGCTCGAGTACAACCCAGCCCACGCCGAGATCGCCCGCGCCAACCTGCTCCGCGCCGGCCTTCTCGATCGCGTGGATCTGCGCATCGGCCGCGCGCTCGATCTGCTGCCTGCGCTCGCACAACCAGGCGCCGCTCCCTTCGACCTCGTCTTTATCGATGCCGACAAGCGCAGCAATCCCGACTATCTCGACTGGGCGCTGCGGCTCTCACGCCCCGGCACGGTCATCGCCGTCGACAACGTTGTCCGCAATGGCACCATTGTGAATGAAAAATCCAAGGACCCGGATGTCCTCGGCATCCGTCGCATGGCCGGGCAGATTGCCGCCCATCCGCGCCTCAGCGCCACCGTCCTGCAAACCGTCGGAGACAAGGGCTACGACGGCATCGCTCTCGCAGTCGTGCTCCCCTAGATACCGGCTCGGCTACGGTTCCATCCTCGCCCGCAGTGCCGCGGCATAGTGTTCCGGCAGGGGCTTTTTGCGCAGTTGGTCGTCGCACACCACGTGCACCGTCTCGCCTTCCGCCAGCAGCGTCGGCTCCTCGCCATCGCTGCCCTTGCGCAGAATCCGGTACGCAAATTTGATCACCGATCCCCGCAGCAGCGAAGGCCGCGTCTCAATCAGGATCTCGTCGTCATACCGCGCAGGCGACTTATAGCGGCAGGTCGCCTCCACCACCGGCAGGATGCACTCGTGCTCTTTTTCCAGTTGGCTGTACGCCAGCCCCAGCGAGCGCAGCAGCTCCACACGCCCCAGCTCAAACCACACCAGGTAGTTGGCGTAGTACACAATGCCCATCTGGTCCGTCTCGGCATAGCGCACGCGCACCTGATGCGTATTCACGGGCATCTGCAACACGTCCTTGGCACCGCTTAGGGTCTGACCCGTGAGAAGATGGGCAGCTTCGTTACGTCGTTGAAGATGATAAAAGCGAAGAACATCACCAGCACCACAAAGGCTGCCTGGTAGATGCGCTCCTTCACGTTGATGCTGATGTCGTGGCGCAGTCCGCTTTCAATCAGCAGCAGCAGAATCAACCCGCCGTCCAGAATCGGAAAAGGCATCAGGTTCACGATGCCCAGATTCAGACTGATCTCCCCGGCCAGATAGAACTTCGAGTACCAGCCCTTTGTCTCCGCCACGTCGCCGGCCATCCGCGCAATGCCCACCGGACCAGCAAGCTGGTTCGCAGGAACCTTGTGCGTCACAATCCGTTCCAGCATCTGCACAATCAGCATCGAGCCATCCGCGCAGAACTGCCCAGACTTTCGCACCGCGTCTCCCAGCGGCATTGGTGCGTTGCGGATCCTCGGAGGCACCGCCAGAAATCCCAGCTTCCAGCCAGTATCCAGCTTGGCCGGCGTGGCCATGATCGGTCCGACCACCGCTCCGTTGCGCTCGACCATCAGCGCCATCGGCTTGCCCTGCCCCGCCTGCATGTAGGCCAGCAGCGTCGTCACCGTATGGAAATCGTGACCATCCACCGAGACGATCGCGTCGCCGCCCTTTAGGCCTGCGCGGTCTGCCGGAGTATCCGGAGAAATCGACTGAATCCCGATGGGTCCCCGCAGATATTGCGGCAACATGCCGGCCAGATCGTCTCCCGTCACCTCTGCAGGCAGATGCATCTGGAGCGCAATCGTCTGCCCACCCCGGTCCACATTCACAGGCACCGTCTGGTTGCCATCCACTGACATGCGCCCGAAGATCTGGTCCCATCCGGGATTGGCCACTGAATCGAACTGCTGAATCACGTCCCCTGGCTCAATCCCCGCCTGAGCAGCGGCAGATCCCGGCACCACCCACTCCACCGTGGTCGTCTTCACATCATGCGCCGGAACCTCGTTGATCCAGCCGAAGTAGAACGCCATCGCCACAAAGGCCAGCACAAAATTCGCCGCCGGCCCCGCAAGGCCGATCAGCATCCGCTGCCACCGCGGATGCGCGATAAACGATCCGGGATCCTCCAGAAGGCTCGTCCCGCCCCTCTCGGAGACCTGCGCCTCTTCGCCGGGGCTTTCCCCCGTCATCTTCACGTAGCCGCCCAGCGGCAGCAGGCAAACTTTGTAGTCGGTATCGCCGCGCTGGATGCCGAACAGCCGCGGGCCAAAGCCCACCGAGAACGCCTCGACGCGCACGCCGCATAGCTTGGCCACCGCAAAATGGCCAAACTCATGAACCACCACCATGATCCCGATCAGAACGATGAATGCAGCGGCGGAAACCAGAAAATCATGCATAAGATAGATCGATCCCTCAGCCCTGCACCCTTGCAGAACAGATTTGGTGCGCTCAGGCCATCAGCGCCCGGGCCCGCTCGCGCGCCTCTCCGTCCGCAGCCAGCACCCCGGCAATCGTCTCCGGATGCGCTTCGGGGGTGGATGCAAGCACTGCTTCAATTGTACGCGGGATGCCCATAAACGGGATGGCACCTTGGAGGAATGCCTCCACCGCCACCTCATCCGCCGCGTTCAAGGCGATGCAGTGCGCCCCTCCCATTGCCGCCGCGTCATAGGCCAGCCTCAGGCAGGGAAAGCGCTCAAAATCCGGCTGCTCAAAATCCAGATGTTGGAGCGCCGCAAGGTCAAACGTCAGGCTCGACGCCGGGCGCTCCGGATAAGCCAGCGCATACAAAATCGGCAGCCGCATATCTGTCACCGAAATCTGCGCGAGAATCGACCCATCTACAAACTCCACCAGCGAGTGCACCGTAGACTGCGGATGCACCGTTACCCGCACCTGGCTCGGCGCCACATCAAACAGCCGGCACGCTTCAATAATCTCCAATCCCTTGTTCAGCATCGTCGCCGAATCAATCGTGATCCGCCGTCCCATCACCCACGTCGGGTGCTTCAGCGCCTGCTCCGGCGTGATCGAAGCAAACTTCTCCAGCGGATATTGCCGGAACGGCCCGCCCGACGCCGTCAGCCAGATCGTCTTGACCTCGCCCTGCGCGCCCACGCGCAGGCATTGGTGCACAGCATTGTGCTCGCTGTCGATCGGCAGAATCGGCACCTTCAGCTCGCGGGCCGCAGCCGTCAGAATCTCCCCGGCTGCCACCATGCACTCCTTGTTCGCGAGCCCCACCGGCTTGCCCGCAAGAATGGCCGCATGGGTCGCCTCCAGCCCTGCCACGCCCACAATCGCCGACACCACAAAATCCGCCTCCGCCAGCGTCGAGCAGGCCACCGTCCCGGTCGTTCCGTGGGCAACGTCCACGCCGGTCACTCCGGCCTGGCGCAACTGCGCTGCCAGCTTTGCCGCCAACTCTTCGGTCGCCATCGACACCAGCCTGGGCCGCCAGCGCGCCGCCTGCGCAAACGCTTCATCCAGGTTGCGCCCCGCAGCCAGCGAGGCCACGCAGTAGCGCTCCGGAAACTGCTCCACAATCGAAAGCGTGCTTTGTCCGATCGAACCCGTCGAACCGAGAATAGCAAGTCGTTTCAAGGCTTCCCTAACATCCTGTCCTGCAGGGATTTATACGCTCCGCTCAGCCTGCGAAGGCGAGCCGGACGCGCTAGCGAATAACCTGAGCGTACCACAGCACCGGAGCCGCCAGCAGCACCGCGTCGATGCGGTCCAGCATTCCGCCGTGGCCCGGCAGCAGGCTGCCTGAATCTTTCACGCCCGCCGAGCGCTTGAGCGCCGACTCCGTCAGGTCTCCCACCTGCGCTGCCACGTTCACCACAGCCGCCAGCGCCAGCCAGTACCACCACGTCTCATCCGCAAACGACAGCCGCGCAAAGTTCCACTGCGCCAGCAGATTGCTGAGTGCGAGCAGCAGGCCCGTCACCGCGACGCTCCCTGCTACCGATCCGATCGCGCCCGCCCATGTTTTGTTCGGGCTCAGCGATGGCGCCATCTTGCGCCGTCCCCACATGCGCCCCACGTAAAGGGCCACGATATCGCCCGCCCACACGGCGCACAGCAGAAACACCACAAGCGATGCGCCGTTCGACTCATCGCGCAGCGTCGTCAATCCCAGCAGCGTCAGCCCTGTATAAAACAGGCCAAAAATGACAGAGGTCGCATCGGCCAGCATCCGCTCCACAGGAGAGCGGAAGGTGCAATAGACGAGCAGAGCCAGCGAGATTCCGCCCAGCAGGACCACCGTCAGGTCAGGCCATTCATAGTTGCCGACAAACAAAGCGGCCAGACCCACCAATAACGCAACCCGAGGCGGGTGCGCTCCGCACTTTTCCGCCAGACCAAGAAACTCCCAGCCTGCGAGCATCGACACGGCCGCCACAACCACAAAGATCAACCATTTGGGTCCGAAAATCACCAGAGCCAGCACCAGCGGCGCCAGCAGAAGAGCTGTCAGCACTCGTTTCATTCAGCGTTGAGAATACACTGTGCGGGGGGGACCTGCGGAGCCGAGTCCTTGCCCGCCCGGCCCAGACAGGCCGTCACCACCGCTCGGCGAGCGTCTATCCAGCCGCGATCTTCATCCGTTCCGGATCCTGCTCCACCTCGCCGCAACTCTCGCCGATACCGCCAAACCGCCGCTCTCTGCGCTGAAAGGCAGCAATCGCCTCCAGCAGGTGAATCCCACGGAAATCCGGCCAGAGCCGCTCCGTCACATAGATCTCCGCATAGGCAATCTGCCACAGCAGAAAATTGGAGATTCGCATCTCGCCCGAGGTCCGGATCAGCAGATCCGGGTCCGGCATGTGCGCGGTGTAGAGATGCCGGTGGATGTCCTCTTCCGTAATCCTGTCCGGGCTGATCCGCCTTCGCTCGACCTCCGCCGCCAGCCGCCGAAACGCATCCACCAGCTCCGACCTTGCGCCGTAATTCAAGGCCAGTGTCAGGGTTGTCCCGGTATTGCGCGCCGTCGTTTCTTCTGCCCAGCGCATCTTTTCCTGCACCTCGGGGGGCAGCTCATCCGTGCGCCCAATGTAGCGCATCCGCACGTTGTTATCCATCATCCGCTGCACATTGTTCTCAAGGTAGGACCTCAGCAGGCGCATCAGGAAGTTCACCTCGGCACGCGGCCGCCGGAGGTTGTTTTCGAGCGAAAACGCGTACAGTGTCAGCCACTCCAGGCCGATCCGCGATGCTGTCTCCGTCACCAATTGCACGCTCTTGGCGCCCTGCTGATGCCCCAGGAACCGCTTCAGCGATCTCCGCCCCGCCCAGCGCCCATTCCCATCCATAATGATGGCCACATGCTTCGGCAGGCTCTCCGGCTTCAATCGCGCGTAGAGATCGCGCTCTTCCTGCGAAAGCTCGTGAATGCGCGGCATGCCAGGTGCGTACAAGGATGGGCCTCTTCCGAAGTCTATCGGACTCCCGCTCGCCATGCAGGGGAGATACCGGCTTCTATCCCGGCTCAGTGCCGGGCCCTCTCGCGGCACCGTGCTCCGCTTGGGCGCAGAGCAGCCTGACCGCGCGTCTTGCCTGTTCGACACCATCGACCCTAGCACACAGCCCTGCGGCACGCAAAGCCTTTGCACATGCCGGCGCCATCCTGCAGACGGCGCGCGCTGCGTGCACTAGTTTCATCGGTGTCCAGCCGTCAGGCCGTGCGGCGTCGCCCCGTTGCAGCATCGCGCACTGCGCCGTACACCAGCGTCCGATGCAGTGAATCCAGACACGGCAGCAGAGCGGCAATCTCCGCGAGGAAAGGATCCGCCAGAATGGCGCTCACCTCTTCTTCGCGCGCGCTGCGGGAGTCGCGCACCAGTTGATGCACGCCAACCTCCAGCGCATCCGCCAGCCGCTCCAGCGACCCAAGGGTGGGAATGGCCTTGCCATTTTCGATCTTCGAAATATAGGTTCGCGGAACCTGCATCCGGCTGGCGAGCTGGCGCTGGCTCATGTGCCGCGCACGGCGAATCTCGCGCACCTGCGCCGCCACCTGCTGCCCCGCCTCTTCTGTATCGCAGGCGGCAGTGGTCTTCACCAGTTGTGGGGCTAAAACCGCAGGCTCCTCAATGTCCAGGGGCCGGTGGCATTTCCTGCAAAGGGAGTCTCGGGTCCGGTATTGCACCAGGCTGCAATAATCGCAGCGGACTACCTCGCGTGCTTCCACGCTCACTAGGGTAGTGGCCATATCTTGTCGGCGGAGTGCCAGAGCAGGGCCTCCGGGGTGCTTTTTTGCACCACGATACGTGCTACTGTGAGGGGAATGAACCATAATTGTCAAGTAGAAAGTTAGAGTCAACCCAAAGCTTTCCCCATCATACCCGACAATTGCCGGAAAAACACGAACCAAATGCAGCAACATGGAGGCCTACAGCATGACGGACCACTCCAGCTCCAAATCCGACTACTGCCGCGACCAGGCATGGCAGCTGCTCACCGAATGGACCGCGAGTGAAAGCCTCCGCAAGCACGCTCTCGCTGTGGAGGCCTGCCTCATTGCCATGGCCGAGGCGGAGGCCGACCGTCTCGATCTCCGCGGCACCGCCCGCGACGCGCTCATCAACCTCTACAGCACCACCGCCCTGCTCCACGATTTCGACTACGAACGTCATCCCACCCCTGAAGAGCATCCTTTCGTCGGCGTGCGCGAGCTCGATCGCCTTGGCTGGCCCGAACCCCTGCGCACCGCCATCCTCGGCCATGCGCAATACTCCGGCGTACCTCGCCAGACCCACCTCGCGAAAGCCCTCTTCGCCTGCGACGAGCTCGCCGGCTTCCTCACCGCCTGCGCCCTCGTCAAGCCCACCAGAGCCATCGCCGACGTTGAAGTCGCCGGTGTCCGCAAAAAGCTCAAGGACAAGGCATTCGCCCGCGGCGTCAACCGGGATGACGTGATTCAGGGTGCAGCCGAGCTCGGCGTCGATCTCGATGCCCACATCGCCTTCTGCCTGGAGGCGATGAAGAAACGGTCCGCGTCTTTGGGGCTCTGATTCTCTCCGTCAGCTTCCGTGCGCACGCTCACTCTCTGTGACTCCATCCGGTGCGCTACGATAGTTTCGCCTGCTACGCTGCCCAAGCAGAGAACGCGGTTCCGATGAGGCCACGATGACGCACTTCAAGCACATACTTTCCGAGTCCTCCAACGGCGTCAGAACGCTCACCCTCAACCGCCCGGACAAGCGCAACGCCCTCAGTCCCGAACTCATTGATGAACTCACCATCGCTCTGCAGGAAGCCGCAACATGCGAGTGCGGAGTCGTCATCCTCACGGGAGCGGGCCAGGCATTCTGCTCCGGCCTCGACATGGAAAACCTCGAGACGCTCACCGCCAGCTCGCCGGAAGAAAATCGCGTCGACGCGGTCAACATGGCTCGCGTTCTCCGCGCCATCTTCGATTTTCCAAAGCCGATTATCGCCGCCGTCAACGGTGCGGCAATCGCAGGCGGCATGGGGCTGGCCACAATCCCCGACTTCACTCTCGCTACCCCCGACGCCAAGTTTGGCTACACCGAGGTTCGAGTCGGCTTTGTGCCCGCCATCGTCGCTTCGTTTCTGCTCCGCCAGATTGGCGAAAAGCGCACCCGCGATCTGCTCCTGACCGGCCGCATTCTCAAGGCGCAGGAGGCGCTCGAGCTTGGCCTCGTCACTCAGATTGTCACCGAAGACGAGCTGCTCAAAACCGCGCGCGCACTTGCCCAGTCGCTGTTGCTCAACAGCCCGCAGGCCATGCAATCGGTCAAGCGCCTGCTCGCCCGGCACGCCGCCCGCCGCCTCGACGAAGAGCTCGCCGACGCCATCGACGCCAACTCTCAGCAGCGTGCAACAGATGACTTCAAAGAAGGAGTTCGCGCGTTTCTGCAGCGCCGCCGCGCCGACTGGCCCAGCCAGCACACAAGGTCCTAGCCGCCCTACGCTTGCGGATTCTTTGCCCGCAGCTCGGCCACAATCTCCGCCGCTGCAGCCCGCGCACGCTCTGCCTGGTCCGGCGGAAAGCTAATCGCCCCTACCCGCGCATGCCCGCCGCCGCCGTAACGCTCGCACACCTGCGCCAGGTTCACCAGCTTGGCCGGATCCGCCTTCGTCCACGGATTCGACCCCACCGCTACCTTCGTCCGGAAGCTCGACTTCGACAGTCCGATGGAGTACGTCGCCTGCGGGTGCAGATAGTACGGAATGAACTTGTTGAATCCTTCCATCGGATGGTCCGAGATGTCGAAGAAGATCGTGCCGTCGCGTTCCTCGCTCCGCTCGCGAATCAGCCCAATCGCCTGCTGGTGCCGTTCCAGCAGCGGCGGCAGCAGCTTCGCCACAAACGGCTGCGCCAGCACCGCATCCAGCGGCATCTCCGTCAGCAGCGGAATCAGCCGCGGAATGAACTCCGGATCCTGCGTCGCCTCGATAATCAGCGTCAGCTTCATCGCCGGCGCAGCCATCTCCACTGCCGCCTCAGGGCTCTCATACAGCGCGCCGTCCACAATGTTCGCCCAGTGGATCAGGTCCTTCACCGGAGCTGTGTCAAAGCCAAACCGCGTCGATGCAATGTTCGCCAGAAAGCCCGTACACGAGGTGTAATCCGGATCGAAGAACTTGCGCGCCGCACACTGGGCATGGCGCTGGCAGGCCAGAAAGTGCTCGTGGTCCTGCGCCGTCAGAAATGCCGACTGATGGTGATCGAACCACCACGTAATGCGCGGCGAGGCAGAATACTTGAAGTCCACAATGGCATTCTCATCGCCCGTGAACTCGCTCTCGTCAAACAAGGCCCCGGCCCGGTGCACCAGCCCGTGGTACTCGTAGACTGCGTCCTTCGCGATGCACTCCCGATAGAAGCGCGTAAACAGCGAAGCCGAGCATGCTCCATCGAAACATTTGTCGTGATAAAAAACGCGAACCCGCAACGTGCCCCGCTCCCTGCAGCAATTTCCCTCAAAAAGCCGGAAAGTTAAGAATCAAGGGCCGGGCTGAATGTGTCAAGACGCCGCAGCTTCATCGCGTCGCGTCATCCCCCGAACCAAATGCACGCCGGAAGCGTACCGGACTCCAGTACAATTCTTTCGACCCCTTCGCCCTGATTCAAAGGAGCTGCATGGAACCCGAGAGTTCCCCTTCTGCCCCCGCCCCCGCGCCTGTCCCTGCGTCTGAGCCACAGACTCATGATGCGCAGATACAGCTCGTTCCTGACGACGCCGCCACGCTGGCCCCAGGTCGGTTTGCACGCGTCTTCCTCAGTCCGCAGGGCCTTCGCGCCGGCTGGTCGATTCTTCTCTTTACCCTGCTGATGGTCGGCTTCACGTTCATCACCGGCGCTATCTTCACCCGGGCCGGCCACCTCGACCGCAAGCAGGGCTTCACTCCCTATGCCGCCTTTCTCGGCGAGCTGGCTCCCTTCATCGCCATGCTCGGCGCGGCCGCCATTGTGGCCGCCCTCGAGCGCCGCCGCATCCTCGACTACAACCTCGTCGATGCCTCCGGTGTCCGGCATTTCTTCTCCGGCCTCGCCGCCGGCTTCCTCGCTCTCTCCGCTCTCATCGGCGGGCTTGCTGCCGGTGGCTGGCTCCACTTCGGTCCCGTCGCACTCTCCGGTTCCGCCATCCTCCGTTACGGAGCTATCTGGGGCGCGGCCTTCCTGCTCGTCGGCTGCGTCGAAGAAGGCCTCTTCCGCTGCTATCTGCAATTCACCCTCACGCGCGCCATCCGCTTCTGGCCCGCCGTCATCATCCTCGGCGCCATCTGCCTCGAGCTCATCCTGCGCTCCAAAGGCAATGGCGTCTGGGGCGTCTATCTCATCGCGCTCCTCGGCTTGCCTCCCTGCTATCTCCTGCACCGGCGCAAATCCGCCAGCGCCGGCTTCTGGATCGCCGCATGGGTCTCTTCCACCCTCTTCGGCTTCGTCCACACCGGCAACAACGGCGAGAACTGGATTGGGATCTTTGCCGCAGCCGCCATCGGCTTCGTCTTCTGCGCCAGCATCTACTTCACCGGCTCCGCCTGGTGGGCCATCGGCTGCCACGCCGCATGGGATTGGTCAGAGACTTTCTTCTACGGCACCGCCGACAGCGGTCTGCCCGCCCAGGGGCACCTACTCACCACCGCGCCCGCAGGCCGCGTTTTCTGGAGCGGCGGCGCAGACGGCCCCGAAGGCAGCATCCTCGTGCTCGGCGTCATTCTCGTGTTGCTCATCGCCCTCGCGCTCCTCTACGGACGAACCCGCCAGCCCGCACTCAACTCCCCCGTCGAGGCGCAGTCAGCCACGTAAAGCACGCTCAACCGGTTCTCCTTTCAGAGATGCGGGCGGTATTCTGTCTCTAACCGATGGCTCACCCCGGCACCGCCCAACCCAGATCCCTTCGCCTCGCCCGCCGCAGAAGGCGCCGCTGGCCGCGCCGGCTGTTTTGGTCGGCAATCTGCCTCGTGGCACTGATCATTCTCGGCAGCGCAATCGGCGCGCTCTGGCTCCGCGCCGCCGTCCACGCGGCCTTACCAAAGCTCGATGGCGATCTCCATCTTCCGGGCCTCTCCGCGCCTGTCCTCGTTCGCCGCGATGCCCACGGCGTCCCGCACATCGAGGCTGCCTCGCAGGACGATCTCTTCTTTGCTCAGGGCTACGTCACCGCACAGGATCGTCTCTGGCAGATGGATATGTTCCGCCGCAACTCCAGCGGCACGCTTGCTGAAATCCTCGGCCCCTCGCTCGTCGCGCACGATGTCGCCCAGCGCGTCCTTGAGTTCCGCAATGTCGCAGCCCGCGTCTACACCCATCTCGACCCCGAAGAGCGCGCCCGCCTCGACGCTTACGCAGCCGGCGTCAACCTCTTCGTCCAACAGCATCCGGACAACCTGCCGCCCGAGTTCCGCCTCCTTCACTACACGCCTGCGCCGTGGACAGGCATCGACTCCATCGCCGTCGGCGTCTTGATGGTGCAGACCCTCGACACGCATTGGGACGTCAAGCTCACCCGCGAGCAGATTGCCGCCCGCCTTCACAACCCCAGGCTCGAATCTCAGCTCTATCCCGTCGGCTCATGGCGCGACCATCCCCCGACTGGCGAAGTCCTCGACCTCAGCAAGCCGCACCCGGAGCCTCCGCCCGCCAGCGACGACGACGAGGACGACGACCGCAGCCAGGCCAGCGTTGCGCCACAGACCGACCTGACCGGCCTCCGCACCCTCCTCGGCCTGCCCACATGCTCGGCCTGCGCCTCCGGCTCCAACAACTGGGTCATCGCAGGCGCCCACACCGCCAGCGGCAAGCCGCTTCTCTCGAATGACATGCACCTCTCGCTCGGTGTGCCCGACATCTGGTACATGGCCGATCTCGCTGCGCCCAGCTACCACGCCGCCGGCGTCACACTGCCCGGCCTGCCTTACGTCGTCGAGGGACACAACGAGCACGTAGCGTGGGGCTTCACCGCGCTTCTCGCGGACGTGCAGGATCTCTACATCGAAAAGCTCGACGGCAAGGGCCACTCCCTCGCAGCCGACGGGTCCTGGCAGCCCATCGGCATGGATCGCGAAATCATCCGTGTCCGCGGCGGCCACGATGTCCCGCTGGACGTGCAGGTCACGGCGCACGGCCCCTTGCTCAATCCCATCCTCAAGGGCGAAACCCGTCCCATCGCCCTTCGCTGGACGCTCTATGACTCCAGCCTCAATACCCTGCCCCTCTACGCCATGAATACCGCCACCGACTGGACCGGCTTCTCCGCCGCGCTCACCCAGTGGTCCTGGCCCACCCAGAATCTCGTCTATGCCGACGATCAGGGCCACATCGCCTACCACGCCATCGGCCGCATCCCGCTTCGCCCAGCCGGACTGCAAGCCGTCCCCATCGCCGACGCGCACCATGAGTGGCAGAGCTACATCCCCTTCGACAGCCTGCCCAGCGCCGTCGATCCCCCTGCCGGCCTTCTCGCCACGGCCAATGCGCGCGTCACCACCGAAAAGTCACCCTACCCGCTCTCGCTGGAGTGGGCAGACCCCTATCGCATCGAGCGCATCTACAAAGTCCTCCAGGGCCGCGACCAGCTCAAGCCTGCCGACATGCTGGCTCTCCAGACCGACGTCTACAGCGAGGTCGATCAGGAGCTCGGCCAGCGCTTCGCCTACGCCATCGACCATGCCGACCGCGTCGATGATCGCCTCCGTGCCGCTGCCGACCTCCTGCGCACATGGGATGGCCACCTCACCCCCGACTCCACCGCCGCATCCATCGTCACGCAGACCCGCCGCGCCCTGCGCACGATGCTCCTCGATCCAAAACTGGGCAAGGACGCGGCTCTCTATCACTGGGCAGAGTCCAACTTCGCGCTGGAAGAGATCGTGATGCACGCCTATCCCGATTGGCTCCCGCCCGGCTACAAGACCTGGGACAACTTCCTCGCCGCCGCAGTCCGCAATGGGATGGACGACGGCAAAGCGCCCTCGAATGTCGCGCTCTGGACCTACGGCTCCTGGCACATCCTCGATCTCGAGCACCCGCTTGCCAAACTGCTCCATCTCCCCGGCAGCTTCGCCGGCACAGGGCCGCAGCCGCTCAGCGGAGACCCCACCACCGTCAAGCAGGCTTCCGGCTCTGTCGGCCCTTCGCAGCGTTTCACCATGGACTGGAGTTCCATCGACGGTTCCACCCAAAACATCGTCCTCGGCGAGAGCGGCAATCCTTACAGTCCCTACTTTCGCGATCAGTGGCCCGCCTACTCCGCCGGAACCACCTTCGCGCTGCCCTTCACACCCGGCGCTGTCGCCTCGCAGACGCAGCACACCCTGCGTCTCCTCCCATGACCGCGGCGCTGCCGGCCCGCGCGCGAGCCTTCGCTGGCCCCGCGCTCATTCTGCTCACGGCTCTCGTCGCGTCGATGTCGCTCTTCGTCCACGGCGCTTCGTGCGGACACGACTTCGACTTCCATCTCGTCAGTTGGCTCGACGCGCTCCACAGTTGGCAGCAAGGCATCCTCTATCCCCGCTGGGCGCCCGGCCCCAACTACGGCGCAGGCGAGCCGCGCTTCATCTTCTACCCTCCCCTCACATGGATGGCCGGTGCCTTGCTCCGCCTCCTCATGCCCTGGCGAGCCGTTCCCGCAGCGCTCACTCTGCTCATGCTCTTCGCTGCCGGTCTCGCCACGCGCGCCTTCGCGCGGCAGATACTCCCAGAAGCCCCAGCCACCTTCGCCGGCTGCGTCGTCATCTTCTCCGGCTACACCCTCTTCACCGCGTTTGAACGCTCGGCCTTCGGCGAGTTGACCGGCAGCTTCTGGATGCCGTTGCTCCTCTTCTTCCTGCTCCGCGACCATCCTCCAGATTCCCGTGGCTGGCGGCGCGCATTGGACGGCTCCGCCACCCTGCTCGCTCTCGTCGTCGCCGGAGCATGGTTCTCCGATGCGCCTCTTGGCGTCATCGCCAGCTACAGTCTTGCCGGCCTTGCGCTCGTCGCGGCCATGCTGCGCCGCTCCTGGGCGCCAATCCAGCGTGCTGCAGTCGCTGTCGCCCTCGGCCTTGGACTCGCCGCCGTCTATCTCGTTCCCGCGGATCACGAAGAGCCCTGGGCAGCCATCCATCAGGCTACCGACGATCCCGGCTACCTCATTGAAAACAACTGGCTCTTTGCGCACCATCCAGATGCTGCAATGCAGGACCACGATGCCGAACTGCGCAAAGTCTCCCTGCTCGCCGCCGGCATGATCGCCCTTGCGCTCCTCAGCGCTGCGTTCGTCCTCCGCCGCGTCGCGCCCGCTGACCGTCGCCTCTGGTGGATCCCCCTTGCCATCATTCCCCTTGCCGTCCTGTGCCTGCAGCTCCCCATCTCTCGGCCCCTCTGGAGCCTCCTGCCCGAGCTCCGCTATCTCCAGTTCCCCTGGCGCTGGCTGGTTGCTCTCGAAGCGCCCATGGCGATCCTCTTTGCCGCGGCCGTCTGGAACGTCCATCCGCTCTGGCGCGGAGCCGCCATCGGCGCATGGAGTGCGCTCGCGCTCTTTCTTTCCATCGCATCCATCTCCGGCTGGCTCTTCTATCAGTTCTGTGATGACGAAGACTCCGTCCCTGCCATGCTGGCCACTTACGCCGCAGGCTCCGGCTTCGAGGGCGCAGAGGAGTACGCGCCGCCCGGCGTCGACAACTCCCTCGCGATTCTCAACCTGCCCGCCGCCTGTCTCACCTCTTCGCCGTTCACCGTTCTCGGAAAGGCAGAGGACGCTGACCCGCCCGCCTGGGAGCCGGAACAGAACTCCTGCGAAGCCACCTACGCCCTCGACCAGCCCGACCGCCGGGACAGCCGCCATCTCCGCATCCATGCCGTCACGCCTCGCGCCGGATTCCTCATCCTCCGCTTGCGCCGCTATCCCGCATGGCAGATCCGCATCAACGGAGTGCTCCAGCGCGGCCTTCCCCAGCGCGACGACGGCCTCATCGCGGTTCCAGTCCCGCAAGGCGCCGTCGCCGTCGCCATCGACTGGATCAACACTCCCGACATTCTTGCCGGCCGCGCCCTCAGCGCCGTTGCGCTCCTGCTCCTCGTCGGTCTCTGGTTCATCGAGCGCCGCCGAACCTCACCTCAGGTATCATGAAAACGATGCCTACGGATGTAAAAACCATCATTCAGGAAGGCGCAGAGCTTACCGATCGCGCTCTCGAAGAACTGCTCCCCAGCGCCAGCACCATCCCCGCCTCGATTCACGGCGCCATGCGCCACTCCACCTTCGCCGGCGGCAAGCGCCTGCGTCCCGTTCTCGCCATGCAGGCCGCGGTCACCATCGCCGGTGCGATCCCGCCCGGCATCGAGCAGCTCGGCGCTGCCCTCGAGATGCTCCACACCTACTCGCTCATCCACGACGACCTGCCCGCGCTCGACAACGACGACCTCCGCCGCGGCAAGCCCACCTGCCACAAGGCCTTCGGTGAAGCCATCGCCATCCTCGCCGGCGACGCCCTGCAGACTCGCGCCTTTGAAGTCCTCGCCGCGCTCCACGCGCCGCCCGCCGCCGTCGTCAACATCATCGGCCTCATCGCTAACGCCGTCAGCACCGTCGAAGGCATGATTGGCGGCCAGGTTCTCGACATCGAGAGCGAGCACCGCAAGCCCACGCCCGAGCTCGTCGACGCCATTCACCGCGCCAAGACCGGCGCGCTCATCCGCGTCAGCATCGTCACCGGCGGCATCTTCGCCGGAGCCAAGGACGACGATATCGCCCGCCTCGACACCTTTGGCCGCAAGGCCGGTCTCGCATTCCAGATTGCCGATGATGTGCTTGACATGACGCAGGACTCCAGTCACCTCGGCAAAACCGCGGGCAAGGATCTCGCCACGGAAAAAGTCACCTGGCCCGCCGTCTTCGGCATCGAGCAGAGCCGCCGCGACGCAGCCATGCTCATTGAAGAAGCCTTCACCGCGCTCGCTCCCTTCGGCAGCCGCGCCGACGGCCTCAAGTCCGTCGCCCGCTACCTCGTCGAACGCAAGAACTAAGTACCCATATCTTGCATGCTCTCTGAATCCGCTATCCTCACCGCACTCCGCGACTGCTTCGATCCCGAGCTCAGGCTCAACGTCGTCGATCTCGGCCTCATTTACAACCTCACCACCGGCCCCGACCCTGACTCCACTCCTGCGTGGCCGCGTCAATGGGTCCGCATCGACATGACTCTTGTCACCGCCGACTCGCCCGCCAGCGGCCTCATCGTCGAACAGGTCCGCAACCGCCTCGCCGGCATCCCCGACATCAGCCGCATCGAGGTCAATCTCGTGTGGGAACCGGCCTGGTCCGCCGATCGCATCAGTGAGGAAGGCCGCAGTCAGCTCGGCCCGGCTCTCTTGCGGCTGCAGCAAAAAGGGAGTGCGGCGCCGCCCTCCCCTTTCGTCATCTGGCCCGGAAATCTATGAATGCGGAAGAATCAGTAGCCCGCATTCAAGCAACTTTTCGGTAAGTCGATCCAGCGCCTGCGGAACTTTATACGACACCGCGCGCGGACTCATCCCCAGCATCGCGGCCGTCTCCACCTGCGTGTACTCCTGCAGCACCACG
>VFSW01004042.1_pt1 | contig 21898 bp, 14 predicted proteins | sample 5358111 | NCBI WGS metagenome assembly VFSW01 (sample SAMN11554181, study PRJNA540505) | mine drainage metagenome | isolation source: sediment from site ElyBrook_90M | place: USA: Ely Copper Mine, Vershire, VT | collected 2017 | reverse complement strand
TGGTCGTCGCAATGGGTCCAGATGGACGCCAACCGTGCCATCGAGATGCACCAGCATCTGCCGCATGCGGTCCAGCTGCGCGTCGAGCATGGACTGCACCCGCGGCAGCAGCGTCTGGTCGACGTGCATGCTGCCCAGCACGGAAGCCGCCAGGCGCACCGGTGCCTGGGGATCTTGAAGCTCATCGGCGACGACAACGAGCAGATCGACATATCGATGCTGCGCCTGTTGCAGGGCGTCGCGCAGTTCCCGAGGGCCCAGAATCGCCATCACCAGACGCTCATTTTCGTCGCGAAGCCAGGTATCGTCCGCCTCTTGCACGTCGAGCGCGGGCAAGAGCCGCTGGCGCGCTGACGGGCTGGCGTGATCGACGGCGGTCTGCTGCAACAGTCGGTTGAGAACTCGACGCGCCTCGTCAATCCGCCCCGACAACTTTGCTCGCACCGATGTCGGGTGTTCCGAACCGGATGCAGCACACGCGTGTGCATTCGTCATGACATCGCCATCGCGCCACATCCAATCGCGAAGCGCCGGCGTGCGAGCAGTCGGGCGCATGAGGGCTTCATTGCTGGAATCCGGTTCAGGTGACCCGTTGGGGCGGAGCGGCGCCGAGCGTGAATCCGCCGCCTCAGATGCAGGATCCCATGATAAAGCGCCACCTGATGATCACTTGACCATCACGTGTGCTGGCCCACCGGGTTCAGACCCCCATATCGGCAGGCTCAAGCCGGACAACGCGCACGTTTACGCAATGCTCTCCCTCGGTTGTGATGAGTTCGATCACCCCACCATCCAGCACCAAGCCGTCGAGTCTGACCTCAGGATCGGCGTCGACCTGCACCACATGGATGCTGTAGCGTGACGCGCCGAAGCGGTAGTCGAGCTCGTAGCCAGGCCAGTGGGGCGGAAGCACGGGCGCGATCTGCAGTTTGCTCCCCTCTCGCCGCAAGCCCAGCAGTGACTCGATGATGAGGCGGTACATCCAGCCCGCGGACCCCGTGTACCAGCTCCACCCGCCTCTGCCCATATGCGGCGCTGCCGCGTAAACATCCGCCGCGACGACGTACGGCTCCACCTTGTAACGCTCGATCGCCGACGCGCTGGCGCCGTGGCCGACCGGATCGATGATGTCCAGCAACTCCCAGGCTCGCACGGGGTCACCGAGCCTGGCAAACGCCATCGCTGCCCATACCGCAGCATGGGTGTATTGCCCGCCGTTTTCGCGCACACCCGGAAGGTAGCCTTTGATGTAGCCTGGATCGAGCGCGCCGTGATCAAAAGGTGGATCGAGCAGTTGAACCAGACCCGCGTCACGTCTCACGAGCCGCCGATCCAGCGATTCCATGCCCTCGAGCTGACGCGCCGGGCTCGCGGCACCGGACAGAACAGCCCAACTTTGCACAATGGAATCGATCTGGCACTCGCCGTTGTTCGCCGAGCCGAGGGGTGTGCCATCGTCGTAATACGCACGCAGGAACCAGTGGCCATCCCATGCGTGGCCATCGAGCGCCACCCGAAGCATGGCCGCCTCGGCCTGGCAGCGCCCTGCGAAGGCGGCGTCGCCGTACTGGCTGGCCGTCACTGAAAAGCGTTGCAGGACTTCGTGCAGGAAGAACCCGAGCCAGACGCTCTCGCCCCGGCCCTGCTCGCCGACACGGTTCATGCCGTCGTTCCAGTCCCCGCTGCCGATGAGCGGCAATCCATGTGCGCCACGCGCCGAGGAATGCCGAATGGCCCGCACGCAATGTTGATAAAGGGTCTCGCTGAGGTCAGAATGCGCAGGGAGACCGTAATCCGCCTCCACCCCGGGCATCAGTGCCTTGGCCTCGAGATAGCCGCATGGCTCGTCCAGAACGCCACGATCGCCGCTGACCTCGACGTAACGGCTGGTTGCCAGCACGAGCCAGAGAAAGTCATCGGAACATTGGGTGCGCACACCTCGGTCCTGCGGTGGATGCCACCAGTGCTGGACATCTCCTTCAGGGAATTGATGCGCAGCGCACAGCAGAAGATGTGCGCGGACGCGATCAGGAAGCACGTGCAGCATGGCCATGCAGTCCTGCAGCTGATCGCGGAACCCGATCGCCCCACCCGATTGGTAGTAGCCGCTGCGCGCCAGGAAACGACAACCGATGACCTGGTACATCAACCAGCCGTTGACGAGCAGGTCCAACGCCGCATCCGGGGTTCTCACACGGACGGTTCCCAGGACCCTGTTCCAGGATTCGCATACCGCCTTCAAACTGGCCAGCGCCGCCCCCGAGCCGCGAAACCGCTGCACGTGTTCGCTCGCCGCCTTCTGGCTGTCGGCGGCACCAAGAATGAAGACAACTTCCCGCTGCTCGCCAACGTCAAGCTCGAGCGCGACCTGGATCGCGGCGCAGGGATCAAGCCCTGCGCCGACACGCCCGGACAGACGTGCGTTCCGCATCGCCGCCGGATCGCTCAATGTGCCATTGCGCCCAATGAATTCGGTGCGGTCGCCGGTGACTTGATGCGTGGAATGATTGACTGCGAAAAATCCTATCCGCCCGGGGAAATCGGCTGTGTAGGCGTTGCGTGCAAACAATGCGCTTGTGGCGCGGTCAAGCTCCGTGACAACGTGCATCGCGGTTCGCTCACGCAGATCACCGAGCACCCACTCCACGTACCCGGTGGCCGACACCCTGCGCGCACGTCCGGAATCATTGCGAACCTTGAGCAACGAATACTTGACAGAGGCGTCACCCGCGACGAACACCCACAGTTCCGAGCTGATGCCGCCCTCTCGGTGCTCGAACACGCTGTAGCCGAAGCCGTGCCGACAGACATAACGCCCCTCGCCGCGCCGGGGCAAGGCAGTCGGCGACCAGCAATGTCCACTTTGCTCGTCCCGAAGATACATGGCCTCCCCGCTGGCATCGGTCACCGGGTCGTTGCGCCACGGCGTCAGCCTGAACGCGTGCGCGTTCTCGCTCCAGGTATACGCGCTGCCGCTTTCGGAAACGACCGTGCCGAAGGCGGCGTTGGCCAGCACGTTGACCCAGGGCGCTGGCGTGGGTTTGCCAGGATCCAGGCACACCACGTATTCACTGCCATCAAGCAGGAAACCCCCGTAAGGGTTGGCGTGCTGCAACGTGGGCAATGGAGGTGGCGGCGAGCGCACGCCGAGGGAACTGTGCACAAAATTCGGCACGAAGGCTTCCGGTGGCTTTTGCGAGCGACGCCGCCAGATCTGCTCGGCGAGCGTTCCCCGCCCACCGGTCAGCACCATGCGCGCGGCCGCCTGGATCAGGATCTGGTCCTCGGGGGCGATTTGCTGCAGAGCGCGAACGAAGATACCGCCATGACGATCGATCAGGCTGGCCTCGACCCCAGAGGCGATCAAGCTCATGATCTGATCGTTCAATGATTGACGATATCCCGCCTGATCCTCGTTCCAGATCACCAGATCGACCGCCAATCCCTTGCGGCGCCAATAGGCATGGGCCTGCACCAGCTGCCGCACCAACTCGATATGTCCCTGGTCCCGGATATGGACGAGCACGATCGGCAGGTCACCCGAGATCGACTGTCCCCACAACCCGGACTGCGCGCGCAGATTGGCACGCAAAATTCCGCCCTCGGCACGCAGCGAGGCGTGGGCATACAGGATGCTGCCCGCCATCTCCTCAAAGATTTGCGCGTCGGCCTGCGTGGCGTTGAGCTGCCGCAGCATCACCTGGCTATGGGTCCAGGCCAGATCGAATACGCGGTCGGCAAGGTGTCGGTCACGGTATTTCTCGATCAACTGCGTGCACTGCTCGCGACTGGCACCGACGCCCATCACGAGGTCGAGCAGCGCCGACTGCTCGGGTTCGAGCATGATGCGGCAGCGGATGGCCACGATCGGATCGAGCACGCAGCCAGCGCTGTTGGAAAGGCGGCTGGGCGCACTGCCATCCATCACCCGCGGATGCGACAGGCTGCGTCCGCGTCCAATGAACAGCGATCGATCGGTTTCGAATGAGATCTCGACGATCTCGGCGTCGTGCACGGCCAGCGCCTGGCACATCCACGGCACCGGCTCGCTGCTGGATCGGGGTCGACGCGTGCAGACGATCGCCTGCAACTCGGGGACGAGCTCGGTCTGCACAAACAGCTTGCTGAACGCCGGGTGGAGGGCGTCAGCCTTGGCTGGCGCCAGGACGACCTCAGCGTAACTGGTGATCTCGATCATGCGGCTGACGCTGCCGCGGTTGGTCACGCGCATGCGGCGAAGTTCAATATCGTCTTCGGGCGAAACAACAATCTCGGTATGCGTATCGACGTCGCGCTGCCGGGTGCGAAACTCGGCGCGGGCGTCGGAGAAGATCGCTTCCGAGGACACGAGCCGTGCAAGCGTTGGCTGGTGCGTGCTGGACCAGAACGCACCACTCGCGACATCGCGTAAATAAACAAAGCAACCCATCGCATCACAGCTGATGTCCTCGCTCCACCGCGTCACCGCCATGTCGCCGACGCTGCTGTATCCACCACCCGCCCCGCTGAGCATGACGTGGTAGCGTCCATTCGACAACAGCTGCACGGCTGGCCGGTCGCGATCAGGGTCGTCGAGCAAGCGCAGATTCGCTTGCGCGTTGCGCGCCAGCCCCTGCGGTTCGAGTGCAGCGCTGGCGTGCACGTACTCGACGGCGGCCTTGGGGACGCGCTCCTGCAGAAGCAGCAAGGTTGCGCGCAATCGGGGATCGGCTGCGAAGCGGCGTTGCATGGGCTCGCGGCGCAGCAGCGAGTCGATGGCCAGCAAGCTCATGCCTTGATGATGCGCCATGAACGAACGCACGATGGCCGAGCCCTGCGCGCGCGCAAGCCGGGCGGGGGTGTAATCGACCGCCTCATACATGCCGTAACGCCCCTCCACGCCTGCGGCTGCGAGGCGCTGCAAATTCGCGCACGCCGCCGCCGGCGCCACCATCAGCGCAAGCGCACTGGCGTACGGGGCGATTACGCACTCCTCGCCGAGCCCACGCTTGAGCCCCAGCCCAGGAACACCAAATGCCCGGTATTGATAATTGAAATTGACGTCCAGGCTGTTGTACCCCGACTCCGACACGCCCCAGGGAAGCCCGCGTTGCTGCCCATACTCGATCTGCCGGCCAACCGCCGCAGCACAGCTGGCGTCGAGCAGGGTCCGAGGATACGAAGGCATGACCAGCATGGGCATGAGGTATTCGAACATCGACCCCGACCACGACAGCAACACCGGCGAGCCGACGCTGTAGGTCAGCAGGCGCCCAAGGGCAAACCAGCTGTCCTGCGGAAGCTGCTCCTGCGCGATCGCGACGAAACTTCCCAGGCGCGCCTCGGAGGCGAGCAAGTCATAGACCCCGGCGTCGACCCGCCGCTCATCGACGTCATAGCCAATGGTGAGCAGATCACGCTGTGGGTCATAGAGGAATCCGAAATCCATCACGGCGAGGGTTCCGACCTGCTCCGCCAGATCGACGATGGTCTTTTGCAGCGCGGCGGCGTGGGACTGCACCACCATGGTGGCGCCGCCGGTCGTTGCCGCGAGTTCGCGAATGCTCGGAATTTGATCTGACACCATCTGGTGCGCGAATGGCGCAAGTGCGGCACTGGCGTCGCGACACTGCGCCCGCAGCGCCGCCAGCCAGAACAGCGCTTCGTCGTTCGGCTCGCCGTCGAGTTCGATCCGCGCTGCCTCGGCCGCGAGCGCCTGCACCGTCAGCAACGCTCCTGCCAGGCTGACAGGGGGCTCGCGCAGAGCGGCGTCGAGCCTGGCGCGAAATCCACCCAGCGACCGCGCTGCGCCCAGCCGATGCAGCAGTACGCAGATGTCATCCAGGCCTTGCAACTCTCGTGCATCGAATGGCGGGTCATCGAGCAAGCCGAGCAAACCCTGGCGAAGGGTCAGCAAATGGCCGGCGAGATTCCCGCTGTCGACGCTTGAGATGTAGTGCGGGGCCAGCGCCTGCAGCGAGACGGTGTCGTACCAGTTGTAGAAATGCCCGCGGTATCGCTCCAGCCATTGCATGCTTCCCACTGCTCTTCCAGTACGCGCAAGCAGACGCGTCACGCCCAGGAAACCAAGGTCGTAGGCCGCGAGGTCGGCCAGCAGCGCCATTCCCATGTTGGTCGGTGAAGTCCGATGGGAAATGACCTGGACCGGTGCCTCCTGCACGTTATCGGGTGGAAGCCAATTGTCGAGTTCAACGACATGGGCTTCGAAATACGCCCAGGTCTTGCGCGCGATTCCGCGCAGGAATGCCACATCGCCTGCGCTCGGCTCGTCGTCGGCCTCAGCCTCCGGAAGGCTCGTCCACCACGCCAGCAGCGGCGAGGCCAGCCAAAGCAGCAACACCGGCGTCGCGACGGGCAATGCCTCGGGGCGAAGCACACCAAGCCAGAGCGCGATCACCGATGCCGCCAACGGTCCGATCCACATGTCGCGAAAGGAACTGCCGAGGTTGGACGCGCCAACGGACTCGCAGCTCTGGGACGGCCGCCATTGCAACATCTGGCGTCGACTGACACACAGGCGCCAAAGGGTGCGCAGGACCGCATCCAGGCTGGTCTGGGCGGCATGTGGAAGCCACGCAAGTGTCAGCGCGACACGCGATGCCTCCTGTCCCGCAACGCTCAAGGTTGCGCGCAAGTGCGATGCCATTGTTGTGTCACGCGGCAGACGGAACAGCCTCACGTGGGTCGCAAGGAACGGCGTCAGAAGTATGACCCCGAGCACCAGCAACGTCCAGACGCCGATGTCCGAAACACGGAACCACCCCACCACCAGCAGCAATAGCAACGCAACCGGCTCGAGACTGCGGCGCAGATTGTCAAAGATCTTCCAGCGCGACAGCGGACCGAGGGGATTGGGCTCCCGAGACATCGCCGGGCTGCGCCCAGCGCCGCCCTGGATGCTGCCACGTGTGCGCGGGTGAGGAAACAGCCACGGCAACAGCTGCCAGTCGCCGCGGATCCAGCGGTGCCTTCGGCTGTGATCAGCGCTGTATTGCGATGGGTACTCCTCGTAAAGCTGAACGTCGGTGATCAAGCCACACCGCGCATAGCAGCCTTCAAGAAGGTCATGGCTGAGTACGCTGTTGTCAGGGAAGCGTCCACCGATCGCGCGCTCGAACGCGTCGACATCGTAGATACCCTTGCCAATGAAGGAACCTTCGTCGAAAAGGTCCTGGTAGATATCGGACACGGCGCGCGTGTAAGGGTCGATCCCGGCGTCGCTGCCGAACAGACGCGCGTAGCGTGAGCGCCGCGCATACGGCAGGCTGATGCCGACGCGCGGCTGCAGGATGGCGTGCCCGGCGATCACACATTGCGTGATCGGGTCATGCACCGGACGGTTCAAGGGGTGCGCCATGGCGCCGACGAAGTGGCGTGCCGCGTCGCGCGGCAACTGCGTATCGGCATCGAGCGTGATCACATAGCGAACCGAGGTCAGTATGTCGGTGTGGCCGACCACACGCGAGAAGTCGGCTGGACTGCCGCCGCGCAACAGTCCGTTGAGCGCACTGAGCTTGCCGCGCTTGCGCTCATGCCCCATCCAGACACCGTCCGCGGCGTTCAGCCGCCGCGGACGATGGAACAGGAAAAAGTGATCTGACAGCGGATCGGAATGGGCTGCGTTGAGGGCCTCAATCCGGTCGGCAGCGTAGTCGAGCAAGGCCGTGTCGGTATCCAGAACCTCGGTTGCGGCATCGACGACGTCGGTCAGCAGGGCAAAATGCAGAAATGGGTCGCGGTTACCCAGGAATCGAACCTCGAGTGCGTCGACCAGCGCATCGACATCCTGCGTGCTTGCGAGCATCGCCGGTACCACGACCAATGTGCGCGCATGCGGCGGCAGGCCTTTCGAATAATCAAGGCGTGGCAGCATCTGCGGCTGCACGGTGAAGCCTACCGCCCAGTTCATCAGTGCCAGCGCCAGCTGACTGCCTGCCAGCAGGGCGGCTGGCGCGAACACGCAGACTTCCCAACCCGGCATACCACTGGCAAGCATCAATTTCACCAGCGGAAGCAGTAAAACGGTGGTCAACAGCGCGGTGGGACCCAGATAAAGCGCCAGCGGCGCGCGCCTGAGCACGTCGTGCATCGACGCGGTCAGCGTTTTGCGCAGGAGCACGGCACGCTCGAGCGCGGCCGCGCCAGGGCCGATCAGGTAGTAACCGACATGTCCGCGCACGGACACCTCGTCATCGTCCCCGGCGGCACGCGCCGCCAGCACGACGGCGGCGCGCGCGATCTCCCGCTCGCCACGGTCGCAGTGCCTGGCCATGCGCTCGACCACATGGCGGTAATGATCGCGGGTGCTGAAGTCCATCGTGGCATACACCCCGGAGGGATCCTGCCGGAGTACTTGCTCGACACCGCTCATGCCTTCAACGAAGGCGCGCCAATTCATGCCGGCCAGCAGGCGCAGGCTGCCGATGCTGTTCCCGATCGAGACCTGGCCAGCCGCCTGCTGCTGCGCCTCCATGTGGACGAGTCGCTCGATGGTCATCCCCGACTCCGACAAGGTCTGCTCGACCCAGGTCAGCCCCAGGGCCAACGCCGGTCCCTGCCCCTGAAGCCGACGCGTGAACTCGGCAACAAAGGCGCTTCCCATCGGTGGGCTCGATTGCGCCATCTCGGCAACGGCCAGCACCACGCTCTTGGAATCGCGTACGGCGACCTCGCTCATGCGGTCGGCCCAGGCTCCAGCCAGATTGCGGTCTTTCCAATCCGACATGACCCGCACCGCGACCCGCCGCAGGTTCTCGATCAGACCCAGCCGCAGCATGATCGGTATGGCCCACAATTCACCGAGATTGAGTTGGGTGATGGTCTGATAGGAGTCGACAAAGCGGCTCAGGCTTTCGCGATCGACGCGGCCGTCGCTATGTGCAATGGCCTTCAGCGCGATGTCGTAAACCCGCGGGATGCCAGCTTCGGCCCCTTCGAGCAGACGTGGAAGCGCATGGCTGTAGCGCTTCGGCAGATCCCGCCGGGCAGCGCGGATCTGCTCCTCGATCAGATAGCCATTGTCGAGCAACCACTCACCAGCAGGCGTGACGCGTTGCCCCGCCTGCACCGCGGCGGTGAACATCCGGCCGGCATCCGTCAACAGGCGGGCGTTTTCAGCAAGACGATCGAGGAGCGAATTCCTTGCAGGTCGCGGTGAGACGCGGTGACGGTTGGCCAATACGACGCCATACAGCGCCATCTGGTCGGAGCTGTAGAGCTCGGCACTGATCGCAGGCTCGTTGTCGGGACTGTCAGCGCGTCGATGGTGCCCGATGCCAAGCCGGAACAGTCGGGGAATCGTGCCGAACCATCCGGGCTTCAAGGTTTTCAGAATCGTCTGGCGTGCCGCGCGGCAACACCGACCGATGCTTCAGGATCCACCATGCTTGGCCCGCTTGCCGGGGTTTTTCTTGCGCGTGGCGGCGCCACGCGCGTGGCTGCGCCTCTGACCTGTGGGTGCGATGGGAGCGATGGGGCCACTGGCGGCGGCGGGCCGGTTGTCCTGTTTTGTACTTTTACCCGACATGGAGAAGCTCCTGAAAGTGGTGACAGCGGCACAAGCGGCGCCGCAGTTTGCTGGATGCAGCCTAGCCAGCCCTGCTCGTCGGCGCCGTGCGCCACCGCACAGACGCCGGCGCTGGCGTCCGCGTAGCCTTCGACACAGAAACAATCGCGCCAGCCACCCAAAAAGCGATGAATCCGCCCCAAGCTCTCCAGGCCATTGGTCAGCGCATCTGGCTCGACAACCTCCCGCGGCGACAGCTCGCAGGCGGAACATTTGCCCACCACATCATCGACGCCTCGGTGACGGGCCTGAACACCAGCGCAAACTTCTTCGCGCGCGCCTTGGGCCGCTCGCGGATCTACGATGAAGCCATCGCGCGAAAAATGCGTGACGGGCGTATTGGCGAACGTCTGTTCCTCGAAATTCAGCTGGAAGATCTCATGCTCGCCGCCGACCTCCTGCGTCCTGTGTTCGACGCGAGCGACGGACTTGACGGCTGGGTATCGCTCGAAGTCCCACCCCGGCTGGTGCACGACGCCGCCGAGACGATCAAGGGTGCGGCTGGCTTGCACGCGCGCGCTGCCCGCCCCAACATGCTGATCAAGATTCCCGCCACATCCCAGGGCGTTGCGGCGCTCGAATGGGCCACGCTGGCAGGAATCCCGGTGAACGCCACGCTCCTGTTCTCGCCCCGGCACTACCTGGCGGCGGCCGAGGCCTATCTTCGCGGCATCGAGCGTCGCATCAAGGAAGGCCTGGACCCGCGCGTGTCATCGGTTGCCTCTGTGTCCGTCAGCCCTTGGGACGCTGCCGTGCGCGACCGGGTTCCAGCTGCGTTGCGCAATCGCCTCGGGATTACCGTTGCAATGCAGATCTACGGCGCGTGGTGTGACTTCTACGCCTCACGCCGCTGGCGCGAACTGGCTGCCGAAGGAGCGCGCCCTCAGCGCCTCCTCTGGGACAGCACGTCGTGCCTTGATCCGCAAACCGGAGACACGCTCTACGCCGAGGAGCTCGCCGCGCCCGACACCATCATCAGCATGACCGAAGCCACCCTGCTTGCATTTGCGGACCATGGTCGATGCGGTGGCGCGCTTTCATGCGGGGGTGATGGTTGGCAGCGCCTGCTCGCCGAGTTCCACCGCCTTGGGCTGGACACGATCGCACTGGCAAAGCGATTGCAAGTCGAAGCCACGCAGGCCTACGCCGATTCATGGCGTGGGCTGCTGACAGCCCTGGCGGCCAGAGGCGCGAAGCTCGCGGGTCCTGCAGCGCACTGAACACAGACACCCCGCGACCCCATCGGGTATTTCGACAGTCTGCTAGAGCACACCCGGATGCTGCCCCCCGTCCAAGGTCATGGTCGTGGCAGTCGCATAGCCAGCGCGGGCGCTGGCGAGAAAGACCACCATCTCGGCAATCTCTTCGGGCGCCGCCATGCGTCCCATCGGAATTCCCGCAACACTGCGCGCGCGGGCTTCAGCCGTACTGATGCCCGCGGCACGCGCTGCGGCCTGCATGCCCTCATCGACCCGCCCGGTTTCGGTCAGACCAGGATTGACGCCGACGACCCGCACACCATGGGGAGCGTAGGCGGATCCCAGACCAGCGGTGGCAAGCATCAACGCAGCATTCGCTGCTCCACCAGCCAGATGGGTCGGAGACGCCACCCGCCCGCCAGATCCGATGACGTTGACAATCACGCCATGGCCCCGGCGCGCCATGCGTTTGATCAGCGGGTCCATGACGTGGATATAACTGAAAAACTTGGCATCAAGGGCAGCACGCCACTTCGCTGCATCGAGTTCGTCGGGCGGGGTGCGCTGCGCCGCGCCGGCAGCGTTGACCAGGATGTCCACTGGTCCGATGGTGGCTTCGACGGCATCAACCATGCGGGCAGCCGCATCACCGTCGCGCAGATCCGCCGAAAACGTCGGGACGCCGCCGAGCAGATCCGCAGCAGTGGCGAGAGCGTCGGCGCTGCGCGCGCAAAGCACCACGTGCGCGCCTTCCGCCGCAAACCCCCGCGCGCAGGCCAGACCGATGCCCCGGCTGCCACCGGTGATGAGCACGATGCGGTCGCGAAGTTCAAGATCCATGGTGTTTGATGTCCGAGCAGTTTCGATGTCTGCCAAGTCCAGCACGGGGGGGTCGCCATGCCGGAGCCCTCGATCGCGCACGCTGTGCGACCACACCGCGTGCCAGACAAGGTTGGCGCGCCCGGCTGGGATCGAACCAGCGGCCCTCGGCTTCGGAGGCCGATACTCTATCCACTGAGCTACGGGCGCATGCGCCAGCTTTCGCAGCCAGCGTTGCAGGGTCGCATGTTAGCGCATCCCGGCCGCGCGCCCCTGACGACCAGCCTGAACCGCCACCATGGCGGCGGTGATCAGCATCAGCTTCGCATTGCCCGCACCAGGCAGCGAAGCGGACGCATATTCCCCCGCGCACGTAGTGCCTTTATCATGCACCGGCCTTGCACATTTTGATTGTGTTCAACCCACCATCGTCGACCATGAGCGCTCATCAACCCAAGCAATCCAACGATTCCGGCGAACTCCCGTTCGCGCCGACGCTGCGCAAGACCATCGTGATCCTGCTGATCGGCTTCGCAACACCGGTAATCGCGCTGCTGCTGATCGTGCATTTCATCTCGAGCGAAACGACGCCGCCGGCGGGTTCCCGCGTGCTGTCAGCGAGCGAAGCAGCGCAACGCATCGCCCCGGTGGGAAGAGTCGCCGTCGCGTCGAGCGCGAGCGCGGCGTCCGCGGCGAACGCCGCAGCCACATCGAGCGCTGCTGCCCCCGCAACCGCAGCCGCATCCGGTGCAGCCGGCGCCACTGTGGCTGATGCGGGCAAAAAGCTCTATGCATCGAGTTGCGTAGCCTGCCACGGCGCAGGTATTGCGGGAGCGCCGAAGGTCGGCGACAAGGCGGCATGGGCTCCACGCATCGCCAAGGGCGAAGCAACCCTGGTCGACCATGCCATCCATGGCTACGCCGGGAAATCAGGTGCCATGCCACCAAGGGGCGGCAGCAACGCCAGCGATGATGATGTGAAAGCCGCTGTCGCCTACATGGTCGCCAAGTCCAGTTAAAACGACGTCGCCTTCCACGCCGTCACGAAGCCCGCGGAATGCGGGCTTCGTCGGTTTCAGCGGCGGAGTTCCGCTGCCGCCGACGGACTCGCGCGAAACCACAATCGCTCCTCGATGGCGCCCGCCGGCAGGTTCTGCAACGCGAGCACGGGCCAACCCGGCACGCGCAAGGTTGTGAGATCTTCGTCGAACCAATCGGCGATCGACGCCACGTCCTGTGTGTGCACGATACCCGGCCCGGAGCTGGTGGCGAAGAACAGACGGCCCTGGATGTCGACGAACGCCGCCTGCGGGACGCAGGCGCGTCGCACCTGGTTGGACAGGCGGACGTGACCCCCGGGTTCATGCAGGATACGCAGGATCAGTGGCGCGGCTTCGAGTTCCACATAGACCCGCTGCGGTCCGTTCTGAAAAAACCAGTAACCGTGCGGATCGGCAAGGTAGTTGCGTTCGATGAACGCAAGCAACCCGGGGTGCTCCACCAAGCTGGCGCCACGGCGCTCGAGACGGCCGTCGGCTTCGCGCGGCCATGGCAGCGCCGCGGCATCGCGGATCCACCACCCACCGCGAGCGTCAAGGCCCATCCAGCCCACGCACCCTGGAACATCGGGCCAGCGGGCCATCGCACGGCGAACCTGTTCGTCCATGGTGTTCGAACCTGTCAAATTCCGTGGTTGAAAAAATGCAGGAAGCGTCCTGGCAGCCAGTCGACCACGCCCGGCAGGCGGCCGCGGGCAAAACCCACGTGCCCGCCCGTCGCGGGCTGCTCCAGCCAGACGTGGGGCGCGATCTCACCGGCGGAGGGTAGAACTCCTGCCGGCATGAATGGGTCGTTGCGCGCATTGAGCACCAGCGCCGGAACGCGGATGCGCGCCAGTCCGGGCTTGGCCGACGCCCGGCGCCAGTAATCGTCCGCATCGCGGAATCCGTGTATCGGCGCGGTAAAGGCATCGTCAAATGCATGCAGGTCCTGCGCCTGCGCAATGGCGCGGGCGTCCGCCATGCCGGGGTGGCGCCGGACCATCGCAAGTGCCTTCGGGCGCAAGGTGCGAAGAAACATGCGTGTGTAGACCATGCGGTTGAACCCCTTGGACAGCGCTGCGCCACCGGCGGCGAGATCCAGCGGCGCGCTGACCGCGCCCACGGCGTCGACAAACGCGGAAGCGGCATTCCCCGCTTCCTGCGCCCAGCGCAACAGCGCGTTGCCCCCCAGCGAAACGCCCAGCGCGTACATCCGCCCAGCGTGCGCTGAACGTATCCGACGCAGAATCCAGTCGATCTCGGCCCAGTCGCCAGAGTGATAGGCGCGGGGCGCACGGTTGATTTCGCCCGAGCAACCGCGAAAATGCGGCAGAGTCAAGGCCCAGCCGCGCTGCACGCAGGCATGTGCAAGGGCACGCGAATAGTGGCTGCTGGACGACCCTTCCAAACCGTGAAACAAAACCACCAGAGGCGGCGCTCCCCCTCCAACCCCCGCCAAGGCATCGATGTGATCGACGTCGATGAAATCCCCATCGGGCGCGTCCCAACGTTCGCGCCGCCAAGTGATCCCATACCGGGCTGCAGCGGTCCGGGAGAACAGGGCAGGCCAGACGGTCTGCGCCTGCCCGCCCGGAAGCCACACCGGCGCGGCATAGGTCGACCAAGGCTCGCGCACGCGCGATCCCTCCGGCGCCTCAGTGCAGGCGATCGGCACCCGCCAGAACCTCGGCTGCCTCGTGCGCCGTGGCGGGGCTGGCATGATGCAGCACCAGGCGCCACCCGTCGGGCGTTTTGAAGTAGACATTGGTGGCCAGCACCAGCGCGAACGCCTCCCCGGAGTCGCCATTGTTGTCCACGCGCACACGCTCGAGCACGTTGTGCACCGCGCTGCCGAGGGTCGCGTTGCGAAGCACGCGCTCGGCGACGACGCGCAAGCCACCGGCGGCGAACAGCTCCCCGAAACCGGCGCGGATCGCTGCCGCACCGACCAGACGGGGACCGCCGGGATGGATGCAAACAGGCTCTTCGTCCTCTGCCCATACTTTCATCATGGCCTCAACGTCGCCTTGCTGGAATGCGTCGTAGAACGCGGCTTCCGCCGCCTCGGCGGAGCTCAGCAGGCTGGCGCGTGTCGTGGGTGATCGTGGCATCGGAAATTCCTGGGGCAGGCCTGGATTGAGGCGTTGACGGGTTCAGCTGAAAACCACGGTCTTGTGGCCATTCATCAGGATGCGATGCTCAACATGCCACCGCACGGCACGCGCGAGAACCTGGTTTTCCACATCCTGCCCCACCGCTGTCAATGCCGCGACGTCCAGGCCGTGATCGACGCGCTTGACGTCCTGTTCGATGATCGGCCCCTCGTCCAGGTCCGAGGTCACGTAATGCGCGGTCGCGCCGATGAGCTTGACGCCACGCTCATGCGCCTGGGCGTAGGGGCGCGCGCCCTTGAAGCTCGGCAGGAAGGAATGGTGGATATTGATCGCACGGCCGTCCAGCGCGGCACAGAACGCATGACTAAGGATCTGCATGTAACGTGCCAACACCAGCAGTTCGACACCGTGCTCGCGCGTGATGGCCTCGATGCGCAGCTCCTGTGCCCGCCTGGCATCGGCGTCGGCGCCACCCGGAATGGGTACGTGGTGGAAGGGAACCTGATAGTGCGACGCCAACGACCCGCCGTCCGGGTGGTTGGAGACGACACCCACGACGTCCATGTGCAGTTGGCCAGCACGCCAGCGAAACAGCAGATCGTTGAGGCAATGCGCCTGACGGCTCACCGCGATCAGCACGCGCGTGCGCCGTGCCACCGCATGAATTTCTGAGCGCATGGCGAAGCGGGTGCGTAAATCGACGAACAGCAGACCCAACTTGTCGGCATCGTCGAGGTGCGGTGGCGCAGCGAAATGCACCCGCATGAAAAACAATCCCGTCGCGGGATCCCCGTATTGCTGGGAGTCGAGAATGTTGCAACCAGCCTGATAAAGCAGACCGGAGACCGAGTAAACGATACCCTTGGTGTCCTGGCAGGACAAGGTCAGCACGTAGTCGTTGGCGTTCATGGTTCGGTGACGCGCCCGCCATCGGATGCGAAGGCCGGGACCGTCCGCATTCTAGTGCCGCCCCTCCCGCGTCGCGTCGCGCCGCGCGACATCCGATCAGCCGTTGGCGATACGCGCCACCACCGCCTTCGTGAACGCCTCGGTGCCTGCGTTGCCACCGAGATCACCGGTGCGGACGTGATCGACGTTGATGGCATCCGCAATCGCCCGCCGCAGACGGGACGCTTCGTCGGCCATGCCGACATGGTCAAGCATCAGGCCCGCCGCCAGCATCAAGGCGCTGGGGTTGGCGATACCGCGACCGGCAATGTCAGGCGCCGATCCGTGGACCGCCTCGAAAACAGCCGCATCCTGCCCGATGTTGGCCCCGGGCGCCATGCCGAGGCCGCCCACCAGACCAGCGCAGAGGTCGGAAAGAATGTCACCAAACAAATTGGTCGTCACCAATGCGTCGAACTGCCAGGGGTTGATGACCAGTTTCATGCAGCAGGCGTCGACGATGACGTCGTCCAATGCAATCTGGTCCGCGTATTTTTCCGCGTGCAACTGGTAGGCTGTCTCGAGGAAAATGCCGGTGAGGGCTTTCATGATGTTGGCTTTGTGCACCACCGTCATTTTCTTTCGGCCCGCCGCGATCGCGGTCCGGAAAGCGTAGTCGAGGATGTGGATCGCGCCCCTGCGGGTGTTGACCCCTGTGGCGATCGCCACCGCGTGCGGATCGTCCTCGATGGGGATGTAGTGCTCGTAGCCCATGTACAAGCCTTCGACGTTTTCGCGGAACACGAGCAGATCGATATTTTCGAAGCGACCGCCCGGGATCATGCTTTTTGCCGGGCGCATGTTCGCGTACAGCTTGAACTCTTCGCGCAAACGCACGTTCGAAGAGCGGTAGCCGCCACCGGACGGTGTCTCCAGCGGGCCCTTGAGCGCGAGGCGCGTTCTGCGAATGCTCTCCAGCGTCGCGGCAGGCAAGGGGTCGCCAGCGCTGTGCACCCCCGCCAGGCCCGCCACCTGCGCATCCCACGCGAACGGAGCCCGCAGGGCGTCGAGCGCGGCAAGCGTCGCGTCCATGATTTCTGGCCCGATGCCGTCGCCGGCGATCAGAGTGGCTGGAATAGGCTTGTGCATGCGAGGTCTCCGGTCTGTCGTGATGCTTGTCGATGGCACGGTCAGTCCCGCGCACAACCCCCAGCATAAGCGCAGCGTGCTGATGCGCTGCTGACACCGGGTGGATCCATGAATGCGCCGGCGCGCCAGGTCAGCACCAGGGTATCGCGCCAGCCCGGGGCATCGCGATCGAGCGCGAGCACCGGCGTGGTCTCGTGGACAACGCGTGTGTCGTCCATCAGCAAGGCGCTCCAGGGACGTTCCAGGGTGAAGCGCACGCCGGAGGGACCCGTATGTTCGAACACCCGCGTCTCCCCTCCCCGTATCGCATGACGCTGCGCCAGCACGACCGCTACGAAATTGACGCCATCGCGGTGTGCACCCTCGGGCGTGGGAAGGCCCACGCCGCTGGCGGTGTCGATGCGGAACTGATGCGCTTCGATGCACCAGCGATCGACGCTGCTTGCGCAGACGCCGGGCGCGGCCCCGCCCTGGTGCAGTCCGACGTCGCGAAACAAGCGCCCCAGCCCCTTCAACATGGGCGCCCAGCACGCCGACTCCAGGAGCGCCGGCCCGATGGGCTCGAACCAGCGCACCAGGCCGCCATGCAGTGCGTTGTAGGTCAGCGGTTGGTAGTGCGGTCGATGCGGGGCCTGCATCAGCGTCGATGTGGCGTCCGCGGGATTCCACGTCTGTTCGAAGCTCGCATGCCGACGCCGGCGGTAATGGCCACCATCCTTGAGGTAGCGGTCCTCGGGCAAGTCATTCCATGCCTGCAACGCGGGCGCGCAGTCCTGCGTCGGTAGTTCGCACAAGGCAGCGAAATCGTCGGGCTGGAGGACACAGAAACCTTGCTCCTGCAGGCGCTGACGCACCGCAAGACCAAGGTCCGCTGGCTGTGGCTGCCGACCGCACGCGCCAGCATCCCCGATGCAGGGACCGAAATCGAACATGGCGGTGTCCTCGCTGATGTGCGGGTTCAGCGCCCGTCGCGCAGGGCGGTGGTGCGGTTGAAAACAGGCATCGCAACCCCATGATCGCGCAAATCCGCGACGAAATAGCCGTGACGCTCAAACTGGAAGCTGGTTCCCGGCCGGGCTTGCGCCAGCGCCGGCTCCACCCAGGCCCGTAACGTGCGCAGGCTGTCGGGATTGAGGGCGGTCAGGAAGTCGCGGCCACCAGCGTCGGGCTGCGCTTCGTTGAACAGGCGCCCGTAGATGCGCACGTCCGCGGCGACGGCGTCGACCGCGGCGACCCAGGTGATGACACCCTTGACCTTCACTGCGTCGGCACCCGGGGTCCCGCTCTTGGTATCCGGCACGAGCAGCGCCTGGACCTCGGTGACACGCCCTTGCGCATCCACGGTGGCACCGGTGCATTCGATCACATGGCCGTACTTCAAGCGCACGCGGTGCCCGGGAAAGAGCCGGAAAAAGCCCTTGGGTGGCTGCAGGGAAAAATCATCACGCTCGATCCAGACCTCGGGACCCAGACGGAAGTGGCGCTGCCCTCGCTCGGGATGATGCGGATGCACGGGCGCGTGGCACGCGTCGAACACGCCTGCGCCCATGACCGCATCCCAGTTGGTCAGCACCAGACGCACGGGGTCGAGCACGGCCATGGCACGTGCCGCCATCGGCTCGAGATCGTCGCGCAACGCACCTTCCAACACGGAGTCGTCGATCCATGCATCGGATTTCGACACCCCGATGCGCTCCGCGAACAGCCGGATTGCTCCCGGCGTAAATCCACGTCGGCGCAATCCGGCGATTGTCGGCAGACGCGGATCATCCCAGCCCGAAACAAAGCCTTCGTGAACCAATTGCGCCAGCTTGCGCTTGCTGGTGACGACGTAGTTGAGATTGAGCCGTGCGAATTCGTATTGACGTGGCAGCGGCCGTGCGAGCAGGCCGAGGTCGGCCAGGTGGCCAAGGAGCCAGTCATAAAACGGGCGTTGATCCTCGAATTCCAGCGTGCAGATACTGTGGGTGATGCGCTCGAGCGCATCCTCGATCGGATGCGCGAACGTGTACATCGGATAAATGCACCAGCGGTCGCCGGTGCGGTGATGATGGGCAAACTTGATACGGTAGATCGCCGGGTCACGTAGATTGATGTTGGGCGAGGCCATGTCGACTTTTGCACGCAGCACCATGCTGCCCTCCGCATGTTCGCCGGCGCGCATCTGCGCGAATCGCGTCAGGCTCTCGGCAGGCGGGCGGGCGCGCCACGGACTGTCAACGCCGGGCTCGGTCAGGGTGCCCCGGTTCGCGCGCATCTGCTCCGGGCTTTGCTCATCGACGTAAGCCAGGCCGGCCTCGATCAAGGCACGCGCCGCGCGCTCCATGAAGTCGAAATAATCGCTTGCAAAATATTCGTGGCTGATTCCGTCCACCACCCAGTCGAATCCAAGCCACCGCACGGCGTCGCGAATGGCATCGACGTAGGCCTCATCCTCCTTCTCCGGATTGGTATCGTCGAGGCGCAGGTGGCATACGCCCCCGAAATCGCGCGCCAGGCCAAAGTTCAGGCAAATGCTTTTTGCATGGCCGATGTGCAGGAATCCATTGGGCTCGGGCGGGAAGCGGGTGCGGATGCGCGCGACATCCGGTGGCGCTTCGGCCAGTTCGCGCGCGTCTCCGGGCCGGCCAGCAAAACGCCGTCCGGCCAGCGCGTCGCCATCAAGGTCCGTTTCGATGATCTGACGCAGGAAATTCGACGGCCTGACGGTAAGGTTGTCCGATGCTTGCATGATGTCGTGAAAGGGATTGCGCGCCTGCTTTGCGGGCAAACTCCTATTCTCCGTCAATTGCCGTTGCTACCCCCTCCCCCGCGCTGCCACAATTGCTTGCGCACCCAACCGTGACCGTCCTGCAGGGCACGGTTGGGTGCGCCGTAAAATGTGCGGATTCAGGCGCGGACACCACCGCGGCTGCGCGTTCATTGCATTCACAGGCGCATCAGCGCCGGGAGCGAAATCTATGGCCGGCCACTCGAAATGGGCCAATATCCAGCACCGCAAAGGTCGACAAGACGAAAAACGCGGAAAGGTCTGGACCAAAATCATTCGTGAAGTCACGGTGGCTGCGCGCCTCGGTGGCGGTGATCCGGCGGCCAATCCGCGCCTGCGCATGGCGATGGACAAGGCGCGTGAGGTCAATATGCCGGCCGACAATCTCAAACGCGCGATCGATCGCGGCACCGGCAATCTCGAAGGCGTCAGCTACGAGGAGATCCGCTATGAGGGCTACGCGCCAGGGGGAGCGGCACTCATCATCGACTGCATGACCGACAACCGTGTGCGCACCGTGGCTGAAGTCCGCCATGCGTTGTCCAAGTGCGGCGGCAACCTCGGTACCGAAGGCTCGGTGGCCTTCCAGTTCAAGCACTGCGGCCAGTTCATTTTCGCCCCCGGCACCAGCGATGATGCGGTGATGGAAGCTGCCCTCGAAGCCGGCGCGGATGATGTCAATACCCTGGACGACGGTTCGGTCGAGGTTCTTTGCGAACCCGGGGACTTCGAAGGCGTGCGCAAGGCCTTCGATGGCGCGGGCCTCAAGCCGGAATTCGCGGAAATCGGCATGAAGCCAAGCGTCGAGGTAGAACTCTCTGGAGATGACGCGGATCGTATGCACAAGCTCGTTGATATGCTTGAGGATCTGGACGACGTGCAGAGGGTCGACCACAACGCCATCCTGCCCTGAGCGAGTTCCTGATGAAAATCCTGGTCATTGGCTCCGGCGGCCGTGAGCACGCGCTGGCATGGAAACTCGCTCAGTCCCCTCGTGTCGGCAAGGTCTATGTCGCGCCCGGCAACGGCGGTACCGCCACCGGCGAGCGCATGCAGAACCTCCCGATCACCGACATCGCGCAGCTGGCGGATTTCTGCGTTGCGGAAGACATCCATCTGACCGTGGTCGGTCCTGAGGCGCCTCTGGCTGCGGGGGTGGTGGATCATTTTCGCGCGAGAAAGTTGCGCATCTGGGGCCCCACGCAGGGCGCCGCGCAGCTTGAGAGTTCAAAGGCCTACGCCAAGGCATTCATGCAACGGCACGGCATCCCGACGGCGGCGCACCGCACCTTCGATGTCGCGTTCGAGGCCCACGCCTACATCGACGTGCGAGGCGCACCGCTGGTGGTGAAAGCCGACGGGTTGGCAGCCGGCAAGGGGGTCGTCGTGGCCCAGACAGTGGCGGAAGCGCACGCAGCGGTGCGTGACATGCTGGAGCAAAATACCTACGGCGTCCAGCATGGCGTTGAGGGCGCGCGTGTCGTGATCGAGGATTTTCTCGAAGGCGAAGAGGCGTCGTTCATCGTGCTGGTCGCCGGAAACCACGTCGTGCCGCTGGCGTCGAGCCAGGACCACAAGCGTCTGCGCGACGGTGACGAGGGCCCGAATACAGGCGGCATGGGCGCCTATTCGCCGGCGCCGGTGGTGACGCCCGAGGTGCATGCCCGGGTGATGCGGGAAATCATTCTGCCAACGGTCCACGGCATGGCGGCGGAAGGTCATCCCTACACGGGCTTCCTGTATGCCGGACTCATGGTGAACGCCCAGGGCCAGGCCCGCACGCTCGAGTTCAACTGCCGCCTGGGCGATCCTGAAACCCAGCCCATCCTGATGCGCCTCAAGAGTGATCTGGTCGGGGTCCTCGACGCTGCGCTGGACGGCAAGCTCGACAGCGTCGAACTGCATTGGGATCGCCGCACCGCACTGGCTGTGGTGATGGCGGCGCCCGGCTACCCGGAGTTGCTGCGTCTGGGCGGCGAAATCACCGGTGTCCCGCGTCCGGAAGACGATCTTCACGTCTTTCACGCTGGCACCCGGCTCGATGACGGCGTACTCCGCACCAGCGGCGGCCGGGTCCTCGCTGTCGCGGCGCTCGGCGATTCGGTCCGCATTGCACAGGCGCGCGCCTACAGTGGCGTGCGCCAGATCCAGTTCGAAGGCATGCAGTTCCGGCAGGACATCGGCTGGCGCGCGATCAAGCGCTGAACCGCAGGCGCACCGAAACTGCGGCGCGCTGCTCCCACGGCCGCGTGCCGGGCTGGCGATGCCGGCCGCCTTCGGGGCCGGCCTCGCCGCGGCTCAACCGCCGTAGTCCCCCCCGCTGGGTGCATCCTCGCGACCCGCCATGTGGCGGG
>VFSW01004041.1_pt1 | contig 21903 bp, 22 predicted proteins | sample 5358111 | NCBI WGS metagenome assembly VFSW01 (sample SAMN11554181, study PRJNA540505) | mine drainage metagenome | isolation source: sediment from site ElyBrook_90M | place: USA: Ely Copper Mine, Vershire, VT | collected 2017 | reverse complement strand
GAATAATTGAATAAGGATTATTGTATGCCTATCCCTAGAAATAAGAACCGGGAACACAAAGAACGCCTGTACGAACTTTTTGGACAAATCGGCAGCGCATTGGCCAACCCCCACCGCCTTGAGCTCATCGACCTTCTTTTACAGGCTCCCCGTACCGTAGAAGACCTGGCAAACCAGGCTAATATGAGTATCGCCAATACATCTCAGCATTTACAGAGGCTCAAGCAGGCGCATTTAGTCACGGATGTCCGCAATGGGCAGTTTGTCTATTATTGCCTGGCCGATCCGGTGATTGCTCAGCTTTGGATCGAGCTGCGTAAGGTAGCCGAAAAACAGCTGGCCGAGGTTGAGCCTGCCTTAGAGCTCTACCGGCCTCACCGCGCCGATTTTAAACGCATCTCGCTCGAGGAGCTGCGCGAAAAAATGAGCCGCGATGAGATTATCTTGATCGACGCCCGCCCGGAAGTTGAGTTTCAGGCCGGGCATCTCCCTGGAGCAAGTTCACAGCCTGTCGATATGCTTGCAGAACGGCTCGATGAACTCCCCACCGGTAAATTGATCGTGGCATACTGCCGTGGACCCTACTGCGCCTATGCTGATGAGGCATTAATCCTGCTGGCTGAGCACGGTTATCCGGTGAGCAGGTTGGAAGAAGGGGTAACCGAATGGCAGTTGGCTGGTTACGGCTTAGAAAAAGTAGAGTTGGAGGTTTGAAATGTTCTTTCGCCAAATTTTACATGAAGAACGCGCCTGTTTGTCTTACCTGATTGGCTGCCCTGCCAAGGGGTTGTGTGCGGTCGTCGATCCCCAGGGCCCGGCAAAGCGGTACATCCAGGAAGCCAGCGACCACGGGATGACGATCAGCCATATTCTCGAAACTCATATCCACGCCGACCACGTCTCAGGGGCACGCGAACTGCACGCTCTCACCCAGGCCCCCATCTACCTGGGGCCCCAGCACGATGTGGAATATGAGACGCTCCCGCTCAGCGATGGACAAATCCTGGAGGTAGGCAACCGCCGGATTCGTGTGCTGCATACGCCCGGCCATACGCTGGAACACGTCTGCCTGCTTGGCGATAACTGGTACCTACTGACCGGGGATACGCTTTTCGTGGGTGATGTGGGGCGGGTGGACCTTGCTTCCGACCTCTTATTGGGCGAGGATCTGCGAAAGCGTGCCCGCCAGCTCTACCAGAGCCTGCAGCGCCTGCTCGCCTTGCCGGACTGGATCGAGGTTTATCCGGCCCACTTTGCCGGATCGGTGTGCGGACGGGGGTTGGATGGAAAAACGATCTCCACCCTTGGACGTGAGCGCCGAGTCAATCAGCCCCTACAACAGTGCGAGGAGGATTTTATTCATTTTCAGATGGAAAATCTGCCGCCCCTCCCCGCCGATTTCCAGGCAATCAAGAATGTGAACCTTGGCAAACCGGTCTGAATCAAATAGAACCATTACGTCTCAGATCCGGCTGGGGTTGCAGGCAAACTGGCGGCAGTTTGCTCTACTGGTGCTGATCAACGCCTTTGTGGGGGCAATGGTCGGAATGGAGCGCACCATCCTGCCCCTGATTGCCCAGGCCGATTTTGGACTGGCATCCAAAACGGCAATCCTCTCCTTCCTGGTCAGTTTCGGCGTGGTCAAGGCGCTCAGCAACCTGTTTGCCGGCCGTTTCTCCGAGCATATTGGGCGGAAACGGATCCTGGTGGCAGGTTGGCTGGCCGGGTTGGGGGTGCCCATATTATTGATCCTGGCTCCAAGCTGGGGATGGGTTGTCTTTGCCAATGTGCTGCTGGGGATCAACCAGGGCTTGTGCTGGTCTACGACGGTGATTATGAAGATCGACCTGGTCGGACCCGGGCGGCGCGGCCTGGCGATGGGCTTCAACGAGGCGGCTGGCTACCTGGCAGTTTCTTTCTCAGCCTTCCTCACCGGCGACCTGGCTGCCTCTTACGGGCTCCGGCCGGTTCCATTTTTGCCTGGGATTGTGTTTGCGATTCTTGGACTGCTGTTTTCTGCACTCTTCGTTCACGAAACGCTGCCCTATGCCCGGCTCGAAGCGGCAAATCCCTCACTCACTTCAAACCCACAATCTACTCTGAACGAGCATCTTTCTTTCCGGCAGGTCTTCCTGCTAACCAGCTGGAGGAACCGTTCCTTATTTTCTGCCAGCCAGGCGGGTCTGATCAACAATCTGAATGACGGCATGGTATGGGGATTGATTCCCATTTTTCTGGCGCAACGGGGCCTGCCACTGGCTCAGATCGCAGTGGTGACTTCAATCTACCCGGCAGTGTGGGGAGTGGGCCAACTGGCGACCGGGGCGCTAAGCGATCGATGGGGGCGCAAGTGGATGATTGCGGCCGGAATGTTCGTCCAGTCTGCGGGGATCGCATTGTTTGTCCTTGGATATGGATTCTGGGCCTGGATGACAGGCGCCATAGGATTAGGAGTGGGAACGGCACTGGTATACCCGGTGCTCCTGGCAGCCATCTCCGACGTGGCACATCCCGCGTGGCGGGCCACGGCGGTGGGAGTATACCGTTTATGGCGCGACTCGGGGTACGCCATTGGCGGTATTTTATCGGGCGTATTGGCCGACAATCTCGGGATACCATTCACTATCCTGACCATCGGCGTACTAACCTTGGTTTCCGGTTGCATGGTTGCTTTTTTTATGGGTGAAACAAGGTATCATTAACCTTTACTTCCATCTAGTAACAATGAGATGGTTTACGAGAGTTTCGATGAGGCAGGTCAGTAAAAACCTCTTGATTTTGTCAAGAGGTTTTTATTTCGAGAGAATGAAAGATTGTCGACTGGCAAACGAGTTAATGATGCATCCCCCCACTATCATGCCCTCCATCATGCCCTCCATCATGTCCACTATCGTGTCCCCCATCCTGGTTTTCATCATGGGAGGGCATCGTAGTTGGTAAATAGATATTCGGCATTGGTGTAGGCATCATTGTTGCCTGATGCGAAGGCTCGTGTGTTGGGCTGTGCGTCGCCTCATGCTCTGGTTCATGCGTGGGGCTGTGAGTTAGCTCATGCGTGGGTTCAAATGTGGGTTCATGCGTCGGTTCGTGACTGGGGCTGGTTGTAGGAACCGTTGGATTGTTGGCCTGTCCCTCAACAGTCAAGGTATGAGCCAGAATAGAGCCATCTGACCGGGTTTCCCCTTCGATATTTACGATCGAGCCTGGGGTCGCCGCCCCGACAATTTGCGTTGCGCCGTCGAGTTTCACCGGCAAACCACCGATAATCCAGCTATCCGGATTGACCGCCGAGAGAACCCCTACAAAATGTACACCCGTCTGGCGTCCAAGTTGGAGGAGCGATTGCACCTCTTGCTGGCGGGTATCCTGATATTGATGTTCAAGCTGCTGGTGGACTTGAGGATCGTTGGCGAATAGAAGTCTGAGATCCTCCAGACTCAGTTTGAGCGGATAGAGCGTATCCCCCGGCAAAGCGCTGGCGGAAGCCGTGGTGGTAATGCCGCCTCCAAATAACAATCCAATGACAAGCAGAATAGCCATTGCAAAGCGAGCAACGAGTTTCATATCGATATCATCCTTTCCAGTGAGTTTTATGAGAATTCGCTGTATAAAACGTGGAATAGATGATTCAGATACGGGTTGGGCGGCGGCTTTTTTGGCATAGGCGTTCAACAAACGCTGCCGGCCGGCCTGGACCGATTCAGTCCGTTCCTGGGGAACAATCAATGCCTGTAACGCCCGCGCCGTGCGTAAGACAGGCTGTAGCTCCCTGGCATATTGCGGATAGCGTTCCAGGCAACTGTCGAGCGTCGCGCCAGACTGCATCAGGGCAATACAATTTTCTACGGCCGTTTCAAACTCAAGGTTCATAGCATCCTATACGTTCGATTACTTTGCGTAAAGCCGCCAACGCACGGTGTTGAAGCGATTTGATCGCTCCTTCAGGTTTCCGGAGGAGAACGGCCATTTCCTCGTTGGAACGACACTCAATAAATTTGCCTACAATCACCTGCTGCTGATCTTCGGTAAGGTACTTTAATGCTTTTCGGAGGCACTCTTCCCACAGCCTGTCTTCGGCAGTGATAGGAGGACCATTTTGAACGATGGCCAAAGATTCATCCAGTTGACTCAATGGCTGCCGGCTCGTTTTCCGAAAGTGATCCACCCGCAGATTATTCGCAATGGCATACAGCCAGGATAGAAATGGACGACCCCGCGGCTCGAACGTGTCAATCTTCTCGACCATGCGCACAAAGACCTCGCTCGTCAGATCCTCCGCAGTAGCCACTTCATCGACACGATAATAGAAATAGGAATATATCGAAGGGCGATAGCGCTCGTGGAGCATTTCTAAGCCCTCGAAATCCCCATTTTTCGCCTTGCGGATGAGTATTTCATCGTTATCGTACAGGGAATCTTCCTCACCAGGATTAAACGCTGGTTGTTCAATCCGGATACGGCCTGCAGAAAAGTATCTCCAACTTTGTTTCCTGGCAAATACCATTAATATGATCCTCTACTAAACCCGAACCAGGTTTTGTTATCACCCCCAAATTGAATTGTCTTCAGTTCAGCGTGTCGTTTCGCAACCGATATTATAAACCTGGATTTTTTTCTTAGCCCCGGTATCCCAAAAGGCGGAGGGCATTCAGTACAACCACGATAGTGCTGCCCTCATGAAAGAAGATCGCCACCCCAATACCGGTCCAACCGGCCAGCGAGGCAACCACCAATATGGCGATAACCCCAAGGGCAATAACCAGATTCTGCAGGATGATTCTGCGAGTAGCCCGCCCTAACCCGACCGCAAAAGGTAATTTTTGCAGATTGTCGCTCATCAGAGCCACATCCGCCGTTTCGAGAGCGACATCGGTGCCTGCACCGCCCATGGCGATGCCCACGGTGGCGTTTGCCAGGGCTGGCGCATCGTTGACCCCATCCCCAACCATTGCCACGATGCCGTACTTTTTGACCAAATCCTGGATCGCCATGGCCTTATCTTCGGGCATTAAATCTGCATAATATTCAGTAAGCCCTACCTCCCGGGAAATTGCCGCTGCTATTCTTGGATTATCCCCGGTCAGGATGGCTGTTTTTTGGATGCCTAAGTCCTGGAGTTGTTTCAAGGTTGTCCGGATTTCCGGACGCAGTGTGTCAGCCAGAGCGATTAAACCTGCCAAACTTCCCTCCACTGTAATGAGCACGGTCGTCTTGCCGTTTTCTTCGATGGTTTCCACCTGCTTGATGATCTCTGCCGAAACGTCCACGCCTGCTTCTTTAATGAGTTTCAGGCTGCCAAGCATGATCGTTTTTCCATCCATGGATGACTGGAGCCCCCGACCAGTGAGGGATGTGACAGGTTCGATCTTCGGAAACTGCTCTGCATTGTTCTGCGCAGCGTGCACGATTGCCTGGGCCAGAGGATGCCCGGATTGGCTTTCTAAGGCGCCGGCCAGCGCTAACACCTGTTTTTCCGTGAATATCTCGGGTTGGAAAGTAATCACACCGGTCACTTCTGGTTTGCCATGTGTGATCGTGCCGGTCTTGTCGAAGGCAATCGCCTTGAGCCTGCCCAGGTTTTCGAGGTGAGCGCCACCCTTGACCAATACTCCATTACGGGCTGCCTGGGCGACGCCGGCTAAAACGGAGGCGGGAGTACCCAATGCCAGGGCGCAGGGTGAGGCAGCCACAAGAACGGTCATGGCCCGCAGAAAAGACTCTCGAAACGGAGCTCCAAAGAGCGGGGGAATTATAATCACCAGAGCTGTGCCAATCAGAACAGCAGGTACGAAAATACGCTCGAACCGCTCCATCGTTTGCTGGGTTGGCGATTTTTGCTCCTGGGCTTCTTCGACCATCTTCATCACGCGGGAGAGCGTGGAGTCAGCCGCCAGGCGAGTAACACTCACTTCTAATGCACCTTCCCCATTGATTGTTCCGGCAAACACCGGATCGCCTGTGGACTTGTCTACCGGGATTGATTCACCTGTCACAGGCGATTGATCGACTCCGGAAATACCGGAAAGGATCGAACCATCGATTGGAATGCGTGTTCCGGGCCGCACAATGACTAAATCTTTGAGCAGCAATTGTTCGACGGGTATCTCAATTTCTGCTCCTTCTCGGCGCACCAGGGCTGTTTTCGGAGTCAGGTCGGCTAATGCTTCGATCGCTGAACGAGCTTTTTCCAAGGCGCGTTCTTCCAGGGCATGCCCCAGGCTGAACAGGAAGATCAATAATGCCCCTTCGGCGAAATCCCCCAGCGCAGCCGCGCCCAGGGCCGCCATCACCATCAGCAGGTCTGTATCAAAGTGGCGTTCCTTGATCGCATGAAAAGCGTGTTGAGCAATTTCCCAGCCCCCAATCACATAGGCCATGATAAAAAATGCCGTGCTGAATACTTTGGGTAGACTGAAGAATTGCCCTCCAACCCAACCAACCAGCAGCAGCAAGCCTGAGGCCAGGCTCATCAACAGTTCCTGGTTTTCTTGCAGCCATTTCTTGGGACCTTCCAATGGGATTTCATATCCCAGAGAGTGAATGCGCTGTTCGATCCCCCGGTGAGTCAATGTGTGGGTGTCGTATTCGATCCACAATTTCTTGGCGGCATAATTGACCCGGGCAGTCAAAACGCCATCCATCCGGCCCAAACTATGCTCCACCACAAACGCACAGTCCGAACAATCCATACCATGGATTGGGATCACCTCATGTTTGTAACGATTGATAATTTCCACACCGGCCCGTTCGGCTAGTCGCTTAACCACGGTAACACTTGCTTTTTCAGGGTCATAATGGAGACAGATTTTTATTTGACCATCATCGGATTTTTCGATATGCGCCTTTTGCATCTCGCGCCGGTTCTGTAAAGCTGCTTCCAGGCGCTGAATGCAGGAATCCTGGTCAGACTCTACCCCCGGCAGTAATGAACGAATCTCCAATTCAATCGTTTTTTCCATGTTAGGCCTTTGATAAAAAAATAAAAACAACGAGGAACGTATTGAAAGTATTCATAATAATTAAATGCTAGCCGTGCTGAATATGTTTCAAGCCAAGCTCGTACAACTCGCGGATGTGGTCATCATCGAGGGTATAAAAGATTTCCCGGCCGACCCGGCGCGATTTAACCAGGCGCAAGTCGCGCAGCGAGCGAAGTTGGTGCGACACTGCACTTTGCGACATGCCCAGGACGGCAGCCAGGTCGCACACACACAACTCGGCGTTGTTGAGAGCACTGATCAAACGGACGCGCGTAGGATCAGCCAGGGCTTGAAAGGTGCGCGCCAGGTGGGTAGAGGTTAATCCGTTGATCAAATGTTCCTGAGCGGCCAGGACCTGATCCTCGTGAATAAAGGTTTCTTCGCAGCGTAGTCGATTGGTTGATTGTTGGTTTTCGGGCATTTTCGTAATATCCTTGCTTATATGAGCATACATGCATATTTTATTCTAAAATGAAAAGACTGTCAAGCCCGGCGCTCCTCCTTCTAACCCCCCCCCAATTTTTTCATTTCGAAATAATCAAAAAGTCAGGTAGGATACTGATAAATTATCACCCTAACGGCGAACCACAATACGCGCAAGTTCGCCAACTGGGATCTAGCCTTTGCCCACAGGCCGGACACTTTGGTATTTTCAAACTCATCCCACAACCGGGACAAAAAGCAAAATCCTGTTGAAGAAGATAGCCGCAATGGGTGCAGCGTGAGCTGCTGGAGGAAGAGATTGGATTGACGACCGTTCCTGGCGCAGATTGAGTGACCGGTTGGTGCTCCTGGTGGTCCATTAATGCGTGCTTCGACATACAATCGCACATGTTATCCTCCTCAATATACCAGGACTTTGGCGGCTTCTAACGCCCAATCCCCCTGCATTTGTTGATTCCCCTTGATCACGCCTTCTGAAAGATCCTCTTGCCCGAGCCCGCGGGCATCACAACAGGTCCCTCAGGTAGCCACTTTTCCCTTGCTGGCAAGAAATTTGATCATCCGCTCGATATTATAGTAACCCTCCGGCGTCGTCTGCCCCTTGCGGGCGCACAGCACCCCATCGCCATTAAAAAAGATGCGCACCTCAACCCCCTCTCGCTTGCACAGGTTGTTTGCCAACCTCAGGGCATTGTAAGGACGCTCACTTCCATAAGGGGCGTCGTTGATAATAAAAAGATAACTATTGGCGGTTGATTCAGTCATGATCATCTTCTCCTTTATTGGCGAGATATTTCGGCAAGGTCCCCGGCTGCTTCCAGGCGTTCCAGCAACACCTGGCGCATGAGATCACAGGCCTGGGTGATTTTGGGATTGCTTAGCCGGTAGTAGACGTTTATTCCCTCTCGCCGCCCAATGACGATCCCTTTCTCGCGCATGAGGGCCAGATGTTGAGATAAGTTGACCTGGCGGATGCCGGTCACTTCCGCTAATCCGGTCACCGACATTTCGCCACTTCGCAAACGATCGATGATTTCCAAGCGCTTGGGGTTGGATAGGGTTTGGCAGACGCTGGCATGCAATTCATACAATTGAGTATTCGACATTGAGGCCCCTTATATATAAGTATATTCGAATATTCTAATGTCATAATCTACTTTTGTCAAATACTACTTCCATGTCAGTTGTAGGATGCAACTAACAGTTCGACTAAGTTTGCCTAGAGCCATCATCTTCCGCTACTCATTTCATTATCCCCAGCCGTGCTAGCTCATCCAGGCTGGGTTTAAATCCCGGATGATATTTGAGCGCCATGCGCTGGTCGGCAACATCTTTTTCCCCATCTCCATTTGCTCCCTCAACCCGCCCGCGCCAGTAAAAACTCTCTTCTAAATAAGGCTTTTCGACATTTTCGATAGTCTGGGTCGCCAGGTTGATCACATCCTGGTAACGGCCTATGTAATAATATGCAAAATAAGGGCTGGTCTGGTACCACAGCATGCGGAATGGCCGTTTATCCGCCGGCAGATCCGGGTAGAGTGAAAACGCCTTATCATAGGATTTGGCCGCGCCGGCGTAATCCTGTAGATCCACCTGGCTGGTGCCCCGGTTGAACCAGGCAAAATAGGCGTCGATACCGCTCATGGTATTGGTCTCTGCGCTGGCTTTGTCATAGGCTATACGGTAACTGTTGGTTTCATCGGCGTAATCGCCCAACACCGCCATCAAGTCCTTCTCTTTCTCAAGTGGATAGACAACCAGAAAGATGTCATTGAAGGCGTGCCACTCTTGCAGGATCATGTCATATTTAATGCGCAGATCGGGTCTAAAGTAGGCATCCTGGACGATAATTTCCTGGGTTGTCTCGTCATAGCCGCTGACCACGTTGTAGTGACCCATCCAGGAGGGTTTGCCGGTGGTGACATCCTGGATATAGGTGCCTTTCTCGATCAGTACGACATACCCGTTCGCCACCAGGCGCTTGAGCAGATCCAGTGTCCCTCCGCTGCGAACCACCGCAGATAGTTTGGTCTGGCTGGTTACATAATCCGCCAGCTCGTACGGCATGACGTTTTTGTCCTCCTCAAATGGTTTGACGTAATGGCCAACGTCTTCCCGCGTGCCGGTCCAGCCCCAGTAGGTTAACTGCATAGCCAGGCTGGACGGGGCGCAGTAATTCCACAAGCCATGCTGGTCGATGTAACGAATACCTTTCAAGGCAACCGCATCGGGCAAAGGGGTTGCAGTGGGGGTTGGGGGGAGTGTCTCAATCACCGGCAATAAAGTGGGAACGGGTGTAGCTGTCGCGGAAGGCGCAGGCGTAAGGGTAACCTCACCTTTTCTGGTAGGGCTTTCCAAAGTAGGTTGAGGCACAAACACGGCTTTCTCAGGTGGGAAAAGGGCATAATGCAGGCGCGTCTTTACCTGATCCAGGTGATAAGACAACCTGTCGCGGACCGGGGGCAAGGTGGCTGTCAATCCACCCATGACCATCACCATTAGAAATACCAATAAGATTTTTGATTTTGTCGTCATGGGAGATTATTCTTATCCTGAGCCGCGAGCTTACGAACTAGCGGTGGAAAGCGTCTACTCCACGATCAGTTTTCCGCGCAGCATCCCCATCTGGCATTGAAAGCCATACTCGCCAGGCTTATCCGGGGTGAATTCGAGGGTAACTTCTTGCCCTTCGGGCAGTTTTGCGCTCTGGTTGAAATCCGGGAAGAGCACCATTTCCGAACAAGCGGCGTTTTCCTGGCGGGTAAAGCGCATTCGCAGCGGCTGGTTGGCTTTAACCACGATAATGTCGGGTGTATAGCCGCCTTTCACCGTAATAGCTACTTCCTGGACACCGCTTGCCCCAGCAGAAACGCGTGACTGGCCCTTAGGCGCCAGCCAGAAGAACCAGGCAATGACCAGACTGAGGGCAACCCCTGCCAGGGTGACAATAATCTGAAGAGTATTCATTAAAGCGCCTCCTGACGAACGCCATATTTCGGCTTAAAGAAACGCAAGCGATTGGCGTTACTGACCACCGTCACGGATGAAAATGCCATGGCCGCGCCGGCCAGCAGCGGGCTGAGCAGCAATCCAAAGAAAGGGAACAAGACCCCCATGGCGATCGGGATCCCCAGGATATTGTAGATAAAGGCGCCTGCCAGGTTCTGTCGGATGTTGCGCATGGTGGCCCGGCTGACTTCTATGGCGGTCACCACACCTTTCAGACTGCCTTTTATTAGGGTAATATCCGAAGCTTCGATGGCCACATCCGTGCCGGTGCCAATCGCCAGACCCACGTCCGCCTGGACCAGCGCAGGCGCATCGTTGATCCCGTCGCCGACCATAGCAACCCGCTTGCCTTCGGACTGGAGATCGTGAACGTTACGGGCTTTATCTTCAGGTAAGACCTCCGCCAGCACCCGGTCTATGCCTACCTGGCGAGCAATCGCTTCAGCCGTATGGCGGTTATCACCGGTAATCATCACCACCTGGATGCCCATCTGGTGGAGTGCAGCAATGGCGTCCTTTGAATCTTCTTTGACTGTATCTGCCACGGCGATAATGCCGGCTGCCTGTCCGTCGATAGCAACGAACATAGGTGTCTTGCCATCGTTAGCCAATCTTGCCGCTTCTGATTCCAGGTCACCCAGGGCTGCTTTCAACCGCTCCATCAGCTTGATGTTGCCGAGAGCGACCTGCCGGCCGTCCACAGTAGCAGCCACCCCATAGCCAGGGATGGCTTCAAAGGCATCCGGCTTGCTCAAGAGCAATCCCTTAGCCCGCGCTCCTTCCACGATCGCTTCCGCCAAGGGGTGTTCGCTGACCGTCTCGACGGACGCGCCTAATCGCAGCAGCTCATCTTGACTGCTGATTGATGAATGAGATCCGGCGATTACGTCGGTCAATTCGGGTTTGCCTTTGGTTATAGTACCAGTCTTGTCCAACACGACCGTTTGGATCGCCTGGGCAGTCTGCAGCGCTTCACCCGAGCGGATGAGGATGCCATTTTCAGCGCCCTTTCCAATCCCAACCATCAGGCTCATCGGCGTCGCCAACCCCAGAGCGCATGGGCAGGCGATAATTACCACTGAGACGGCGGTGACCAGGGCGTAGACGAGCTGTGGCGCCGGTCCGAAATCAAACCAGATCACAAATGTGATAATGGCCAGGATCATCACTACCGGGACGAAATAGCCTGAAATTGTGTCTGCCAGGCGTGTTATGGGAGCTTTGCTGTTTTGGGCGTCCTGCACCATCTTGACGATCTGGGCCAGGGCGGTATCTTTGCCGACCTTGGTTGTGCGGAATTTAAAGGCGCCGGTTTTATTCAGGGTCGCGCCGATCACTTCATCGCCGGACTTCTTGGATACCGGCAGGCTTTCACCCGTCAGCATCGACTCATCCACTGCCGAGCTGCCTTCCACAATCAAACCATCTACCGGCACCTTCTCCCCCGGCCGGACCTGAACGACGTCCCCGACCAGTACTTCCTCAACCGGGATATCCAATTCCTGCCCATCCCGGATGACCCGGGCGGTCCTGGCCTGCAATCCCATCAGTTTTTTTATCGCTTCACTGGTGCGCCCCCTGGCGCGCAGCTCCAGCGCTTGACCGAGCAAGACCAGGGCAGTCACCACCGCCACAACATCGTAGAAAGGCTCGGATGTACCTTCCGGGAAGATCTGCGGGAACAGAATGGCAAAGGTGGAGTATAACCAGGCGGTGCCTGTCCCCAGGGAAATCAGCGTGTTCATGTTGGCCGAGCGATGTTTGAGCGCAGCCCAGGCTCCGCTGAAGAAGTCGCTGCCTGACCAGAACAGGACTGGTAAGGTCAGAATGGCCGTCCCAAACCAGGCTAGGCGCAAGTTAGATATGGGCCAATCGCGCACTATAGGAATGAACTGAGGATAGGCTGTGATCAGCACCGGGATCGAGATAATCGCTGCGAACCAGAAGCGCTTCATCAGGCGCTGGTACTCTTTTTCATGCGCAGTTTGCTGTTGGTCGACTGGTATTTCACTGGTAGCCGGGCGAGTTTTATAGCCCCAGTCTTCAATCGCACGGTCCAGTTGATCGAGCGAAGTGTGATCGGGCAGGTAATCGACCGTCGCTTCCTGGGTGGCCAGATTAACCGTCGCATTCAATACACCAGGAGTGGCTTTCAGCTCATCTTCAATAAAGCCAACACACGAGGCGCAGCGGATATTCTCAATCCCAATCCGTTTTTGCGCCCCACCGACCTGGTAACCGGCGGCCCGGATTGCTTTTACCAGGTCAATAATTTGCAGCGCTTTGGGATTGTATTCAACGTCGACCAGATCTCTCAATGGATTGGCTACGACTCTGTCGATACCGGATAACTTTTCCAGGGTGCTGCGAATGATCTCCACCCCTGGCTGGCCTGTTTTAGCAAGGCCGAGCACGGGCAATTCTACACGGGTCTGTTCCAGGATAGGATTGAAACCTGTGGTTGCCGAGCCAGCCTGAGGCATATACTGATGGGGGTTAGCATCGAACTGTTTGACGCAATTTTCCGAGCAAAAGTAAAACGTCTGCCCCAACTGTTCTCGAACGGCAAAAGCCGTCGCTGGATCTATTTCCATCCCACAAACCGGATCTCGAACCATAGTCACCTCAAAACTTTATCAAGAAACTCAACAATTTTTCCCTGATTTACATCCCTGACTGCTCGAATAATTTCATCTCGTGAAGCAGTATCGAGTATGTATCCGTTAGCCCGGGCTTGCAGTACAGGAGCAACATAGGGGGCGTCATCGCAAGAAGTTAGCATCAGCAATTTCACAGGCCAATGATTGGCACGCACCCGGCACGAAATTTCAATTCCGCTGATTTCAGGCATGTGGATATTCAATACTGCCACATCCGGCTGAATGCTCTGGATGATCGCCAGGGTCGTTTTCCCATCTCCAGCCTCCGCAAGGAACTGAATACCTCCGGCGCGTTCGAGAAACTGGCGTAATCTGGCCCGTTTGGGCGCATGCTGGTCCGCCAGAATCACACGGATAGATGGATGTAGATCAGTCACACACACCTCTATTTAACAGTCGGTTTTTTTCGGACAGGTACAAGGCTTTGCGTTGATATTTGTATTTAATGGCTTGCAAAGAATCTTTGAAAACCTCGTCGATATATGGAAAACCAAACCAGACCATTCCAAACCCAAATAAAACCCCACTGATCAGGCGCATCCAGGCGTTGAAAGAACCCCAGGCATCCCCGGCATAAAAAGACGCTGGCAACGACTGATGAGTAAGCACCGCCAGCCAGGTATTGCTGTCACGGAAGCCCTGGCCTATCCCGGCTATGTCACTGATAAAATGAGTCGTGCCATCCAACGCCATGGGAAGAAGGAGAAGAATAAGAACCCACCAGGGCATCCGTCTAATTTTCTGTTTTAGCGAACCCCACAGGATGCCAAACAGCCAGAGGCTGGTGAACATAGAAACCATGCGGTCCGACCAGGCTATTTTCCAGCCCATTGGGGCATTGCCAATAAACTGCCTGAGAATGACGATATTGTTGGTGTTATGCCAGGCTGCCTGGATCTCCGTAAGCGTGTAGGAGAATTCAGGCCCAAACAAAAAATAAGAACGTTCGGGCAATTGATGGCAGAAGAAGGAATAGACCAGGTAGATCAGCCTGCCGGGAATCGTCCATCCCAAGGCCATAAAAAGCGGGGCGAGGAAGGGGGTCAGGGCATACAACCCGATCAGCAGGCTGGTCACTAACACCCAATGACGACTCAACCAGAGTACAACCTGATCGATTCTGGTCATTGATACGGGGACGGATTCTGAAAGAGTCGTCATTTTATTAATTCAATCAATTGGGAGGCGAACAAGGATCGATTGGGAAGCTCTGGTTCGATGGCAAGGAAAACTGAAGTGCCGGACTCCTGGCTGTCAAAGATCAGTGTTGCCGGAGGGCCATTCTGGCCATAAACCAATAAAACGACCAGCTGGCAGGTGCAGGGGCAATGTGTAGCAACGGCCGAATGAAGATCGAAGGATCGCACCACCGTATACCCCGCCATTTCCAGGCTTGATTTTGTGTCTTCGACTGCGCAATCACACCCCTGTGGTGAAACAAATAAAGGGTGCGTCCCTGCGATCATGATTATTTTGCGAGAACTGCCTGATAATGGATTAATTCTCCAAACAGAGTCTTGAAGTGCCTGGTTTCAAGCGTATCCCGGAACCCTGCCTCACGCAGCATACCCGGCAGCCGGCCGTGGACGTTATCACCGGCTTCTTCCATTTGAGCAATTGGGCTGGAGATCATACGCATCCATAAGCTGGTTGGCCGGCCAAAGTCCAAAAGATGGAGCTCTCCGCCTGGTTTTAAAACACGAACAACATCCTTTAGCACCCGGAGCTTGTTCGAAGCGGTCAGGTGGTGAAACATCTCTTTTGCCTTTTAGAATTAGTTATCAAAACCAGCATTGGCAGGCTGATCAGAAGCACCACAATACTGATAAGCTGGGCCTGGTTGAGACCCAGGGCAATGATCTGGTATGCGCTGGTAAAGTCGATAAAAAAGCGCAATAAGGAATACAGCGCCAGGTAGATCAGAGTTAAAAGGCCGTCTGGCAGGTTCTTTTTGCGCAGGCGTAGCGTCCACAACAGGGCAAAAATACTCAGGTTCATGATAATTTCGTAGACAGGCGTAGGGGTATAGTACACGCCAAGCTGCGGCACCATGGCATTTGGACTGGAGTAGGCAAAACCAAAGGGACCTGCAGTCGGTTTTCCAATCGCATCGCCGGTAATAATACAGGCCAAACGGCCAAGCGCCTGGGCCAGGACAACCCCGGGTACGAAGGCATCCAGCAGCCGAGGAAGGCGCCAGCTCTTCAACCGCGCCAGAACCACAACGGCTGCCAGACCGCCAATGATGCCACCCCATATCGCCAGGCCGCCTTCCCAGAAATAAAGGATACGAATGGGATTACTGGCAAATTCATCCGGCCAATGGTCGATAACGTGGAAAAGCCGGGCGCCGATCAGGCCGGCGATCACAATCCACAAAACGTTGTTATAGAGTGCGTCCTGGTTGAAACCTTTTCGGCCAGCTTCACGGACTGCCAGCCAGACTCCGACGTATATCGCGGACATCACAATCAGGCTGTACCAGCGTAAATGGAAATGGCCAATCGAGAGAAGAATAGGATCTATTGAAATGGTGATCATGTTTTTTCCTTGGCGCTTCCCCGTTTGAAATTAATCAAACGGGGAAGCAGATAAGGGGGGTTAGTGGTGTTGACCCGAGTGACTGTCTTCTACTTTCCCTATATATTTTTGGGGTTCTTTATCGAATGCTTTCCTACACCCTTGCGAGCAGAAGTAGTAGGTCTTTCCCTGGTAATCCGATTTTCCTGCGGCAGTCTTGGGATCAATTTCCATACCACAAACTGGGTCCTTAACCATAGTTTTTTCTCCTTTTGGTCAACTCTAGGATCTCAATGATCAAAATCTCACTTACCATGGCAGTATACGGCGCCAGGTATGGATAGAAAAGCGCCAAGTAGCCGGATTTGAGATAAGCATTTATGCCTACTGAATCAAAAAAAGTGAATATATATTTTCCAATTAGCTTGTGGTAATAGATACTCCCAAAAAAACTCCTGGCATGAGCAAGAGGTTGGGTCAAATTATGCCAATGGGTTAATTGGTTGCTGATTAAGGTTTGTGTTGGTGGCGATGGTGGAGATCGGGAGTATGCGGGTGGCTATGTTCGATGGATTCGTGAATATGTTTGTGAGAGTGTTCACCAATAAATGTCCCGGAGTGGTCGAGTTGATGGACGTGATGTTCATCAGGATGTGAATGAGCATGTTCATGTTCAAGGAACTCATGAACATGTGTATGCTGGTGATATTCCGAGAGCATTAGCCAGGCTCCGATAGCCATTAGTGGAAGTGAATAATAGAATAAGCCCTGAGGCATCTCTTTGAAAACTATGATCGAGAGTTTCACGCCCACGAATGGAGCTATCCCAAAAAATGTACTGGTCCGAGCTGCCCCCATGTTCCGTAGCGCAAGAATAAACAACACGATGCTCAATCCATAGCAAACGAAACCAATCAATAAAGTTAACAGGATTTGAGTAACATCTGGAATTGATTTTCCCAGGAGCAAGGCCAATGCCAAAGAGAATATCCCCGCGACCAGGCCTTTGATCGCTACGATTACCAGGGGATTCTTTGCGGAGATATTCCGGGTGAAATTGTTATCCAAACCCCACAAAATACAGGCTCCCAGAATGCCTAATGCCCCCCAAGAGAATTCCCAATTGGCGGCCGGGTTCCAGGTAAGTAACACACTAGCCAGGGTGATTAAAATGACTGCAAATATCGTTCGTTTTCCAACTGCTTCTTTGAATATCAGCGCAGCAAGTAGTGTGGTCGCCACACCCTCGAAATTGAGCATCAGTGAGGCGCTTGCAGCAGATGAATTCTTTAATCCAATCAGTAAAATAATCGGTGCGGCGACTCCTCCAGCAGCAATCGCCCCTACCAACCAGGGCAAATCTGTTCGTTTAATTCCAGCTTCGGATGATTGCGAGTGGATAAGGTATTTCTGGCCTGATAACAAAAATACTATTCCCAGGCCGCTGCCTAAATACAGTAACGAAGCCAACACAACAGAATCCATTTCCCTCAGCAAAACCTTCGATATCGGTGTACTCGCGCCAAAAAGGATTGCTGCCAGAATCGCTTGAACTGGTGGATATATTTTCTTGATCTGCATAAAATTACCTCTATATCTTCACTTTAATGATAACCACCGTTCCATTTCCTGTGGATGATAGAATCCTGAAATCAGCGCCGATGATCTCCGCTCTTTCATGCAATCCCAACAGACCGAAATGACCCTTCTCAGAAAATTCTACTGGACTGTTAGAGACAATAAATCCCTTTCCGTCGTCCCGAATCTGGACGGAAAGATCAGTATCGGTAAATTCCAGTTCTACCCAGGCGTGTTTGGCGCCAGCGTGGTGAATCACATTATTGAGCGATTCCTGCACCATGCGATAAAGAGACATCTCGCTTTGTGGATCCAGGCGGCGCTGCTGCCCGCGGGAGACGAATTTAATCGGGATTTCCACGGTCTGGCCCATTTCTTTCACCAGCATTTCCAACGAAGCCACCAGTCCCAAATCCTCCAGGTAAATGGGGCGCAGTCCACGGATCATGCGGCGTAAGTTGGTCATCGACTGCTGCACCAGGGTTTGCAATTCACTCAATGGTTCCTTTTGGGGTTCTGAAGTATTCATCAAGATCAATTGGATGCGTTGGTTGAGAGCGATCAGCGCCTGGATGGTGTCATCGTGCAGCTCGCGCGCCAGGCTGCGCCGTTCATTTTCTACCCCGGCCGTGATGGCGCCGATGTAACTGCGCAGGCTGTGTTGGGCAGCATTTAATTTATCTGCCATCTCAACCAGCTCGGTTTGCAGATTGCGAATTTCCTCTATCCCGCCGACCGGCTGCCGGATGGCTTCGAAGTCGCCTTTAGCCAGGCCGGCAGCTTGCTTCTCTAATTTTTGCAGCGGCGTCACAATCCGGCGCGCTCCAAACCAGATGGCTAACAGCGCCAACAGAAATACAGGAACGATCACCAATGGGGCAGATTGAGTATTGGTCAGGTAGGGACTGGAGATGTCCTCCCAGGCTTCTTCGATCACCAGGCCCCAGCCTACTGAAACAATCGGACTGAAGGCGACCACGTGTTCCCCTTGCCCGCTCTGGAAGTAATTGATGCCGCTCTCCCCATTGAGGGCTTCCTGAATTCCAGGATGGGAGGGTGTGCTTTCATCGGCTTTATACGGGCCGACCCGGTAGAGTACGCTGAAACCACTGCTTCCCCGGCCTGGGGCGACCACCAAAACCGTGGTTTGCCCTGCGCTTACCAGGCTGGAGACTGCATCCTGGATCAACGCAGAAGGTGAGAATGCCCCTACCAGGATATCCTGGCTGCCTGAAAGTGAGCCAACCATGACCATGACATTACTGCCGGAGCCAGGTGAAATAGGGGTGGAAAAAACCGGCTGGCCTTTGTTTTGAAGGATCTTCTGCAGGTAGCCAGGCAGTTGGGCTGAGACTGCCTGCCAATCGATGCTCGAATTGGTTGCCTCAACCACTTTTCCGTCTATCGAAAAAAGTACCAGGCCGCCATCAAAAACCGGCGCAACTTCCTGCGGGCTGAGAATGAGGCAGGAGAAATCCGTTTTCCCGTCCAGGCTGCGCGCCTCAACCTGGATAGTGCTGGCCCGGTGGGACAGCTCGTGGTCCAGGCTGCTGGCTGCGGCGCGCACCGCCCGCAGGTCGCGATCCCCGACCAGAGAACGCATGGCCTGCTGGTGAAGGCTCTGGCTGCCAAAGGCAACGATCAATAACAGCACCGTCAGGGGCAAGACCGTAATCAAGAACAATTGGAGTGAAAACCCCCTCCAGTTGATTCCCTTTTTGCCCGGGCGATCTTTCTCTTTCAAATATCAACCTTCCCTCAGGTTATCTCGCCGAGGTTGGATGGGATCAATCCCAGGGATACGGCGCGCATCACCGCTTCGGTGCGGCTTTCCGCCTGCAGCTTGTCAAAAATATTGGCCAGGTGATTTTGTACGGTACGGTCGCTGATCCCCAACTGCACCCCGATGGCCTTGTTGGTTAGTCCCTTGCCGGTCAGGGTCAGGATTTCCAGCTCGCGCTGGCTGAGCGGTTCGACCAGGGCATGCTCCGCTTTGCCGGACAATTTGGCGATCAGGCGTTGGGCAAGCGCCGCATCTAAAACAGATTTTCCCTGGAAAACATCCCGCACACCCTGAACAATCTCTTGTGGTTCGGCGGTTTTCAGCACGTAACCATTGGCGCCGGCTTGCAAGACGGCCTGGACGTAAGGTTCATCATCGTACGCAGTCAAAACCAGAATCCCAATGGATAAGCGCCGGGCGCGGATCCAACGCGTCACCTCGATCCCGCTCATCAACGGCATCTGAATATCCAATACAACCACATCCGGCTTGTGCTGCTCGATCAGCGCGCAGGCTTCTTGCCCGTTGCCAGCTTCTGCAATGACCTGGATATCCGGGTTTTGCACCATGAACTGCCGGATGCCTGCCCGCACTACCACGTGATCGTCGGCGAGCAGGACCCGGATGATTTTCAATGATTCGTCTGCCATTATGCCCTCATTATACTAGGATCGTCTGCGGATGGTTTTACCCTGGTTTGGCTACGGGTGACTGCCCTGGTTCTGAGTAGGAGCAGGTGAGTTGCTACCATTGGAATTCCAGGCAAAGGTATACAGGTAACTGATGATAGCCTGTAATTGTGGATCGGCAAAAATTGGCCCCCAATAAGGCATGCCGGTTCCCATCCCGCCGCGGATCAGCTTGCCTTCCAGCAAAGCCGGGCTGGCGCCCAACAACTGCTGCGGGTTGGTGAAATCGGGCGGGTACGCCAACCCCTGATCCATTCCCGGTATTTTAGTTAGAGAGGCGGGATTCTGGTTGGCCACGGCGTCAGGGGTCGGCAGCCCACGCACCATCACCCCGTCGCCCTTCCCGGTTTCGCCATGACAGGCGGCGCAGTTCTCTTTAAAAAGCGCCTGGCCGTCAGCGACCTTCTGAGGGGTTGCCTGGCTTTGCCAGATCCAAGCCACCGCATCCCACAGGTCGGAGTCGCTTAATTTTGCCAGAGACGGGGCAGCGCGCAACCTTTTCCAAAGCTGGGCAGGGCTGCTGGTCAGGTAAGTGAAGCGGTCTGTAGCATAGGCCGGCAGGAAGGTTACGAACTGCGTCCCGCGTTCAGCCGATGGTGGAGAAGAGGGAGTCACAATGGCATTATGCGGTGCATCCACATTGATACCCAACTTCAGGTACAAAGGCTGTGGATCAGCCGGCAATGACTGGCCTGGCCCCGTTACCTCGATAGTGCCGCGCATCCGCCAGTGGTTCGGCCCGCACCAGCGGCTGCAGTAGAAAGTATACTGGCCGGGCTGGCTGAAAGTCAGGGTGGTTTCGCTATACTCACCGGGCATGATATCCAACGCCTTGGCGTCCGACTTCCCGATGGCAAACCCATGCACTACATCATCGCTGGTGATGCGCAGGTGCAGTGGCTGCCCAACCTGGGCCTGGATGGTATCCTGGCTCCAACCGCCGTTTTCCGCCACACGGGCATGCAGCTCGACGGTATTCCCAGCGGCGTGGGAAGAGGTCCACAGGCCAACCAGCGGGATAGAAATAGCTACAAGAATGAGCAGTCCGACCAGAAGACGAGCAAAGGTTTCTTTTTTCATAACAGCCTCATCCAACCAGCAGCCAGAGCATGGCGGCCGAAAAAATGGTCGAGAATACGATCATTGGGGCGGCCTGCCTGGCCGAACTGACCAGGCTGCGGGCTACCCGGCTGGTCCAGAACAGGCCAACTGTCAGGACAGCCACTTCGAGGAGCAGGCTGAAAGAGGTCGCCTGGCCGACCCAGGCCCTGTCAGTCATGCCGATCAGGTTCCAACCCCACCCCAGCGGGTCGGAGACCACCGGTAATACGTAAGAGAACTTGGTGAAGGTAAAGGAAATGGTGAAAGCGATCCAGGCCATCAGGCCGAGCGGGACGAGCACCTGACCCTGTAGGGCCAGATTTTCTCGCAGCGCAGCCTGCTGGCTGCCTGCTTGGCTGCCAGCCCAGACCGCCAGGGCAAACAAGCCCGGAAGGATGGCGATTGCCACAGCCAGAAACGCTCCGACAAAGGTGAACTAGGGCAGGCTGCCGATCGTATAGGCTGCTATTTTGAGCTGTCCCCACGGTCCCAGGAAAACAGCTGCATCGACCAGCACGCTGGCCAGCATGACCAATCCCAGGAAGGTCTCATCCAACCGGTGAGTGGTTTTTGAGCCCAGATCACTGCCCCATGGACGCAGGTTGACGGCAATATTATCTTCTGGACACACGCGCAGGCACTCCATGCACAGGCCGCAGTTGGCGCTCGACTTCAACGCCAGAGGGTACTGCCCCCACGGGCAGTTATCGTAGCAGGTCTTTTCGGCATGCTGTTTACAAACCTGTCGGTTTTTGATACGCAGTTCCACCGGGCCGGCCTGTGCGTACAGGCCGGTAAACCCGCCAATCGGGCACAGGTAATTACAAAAGGAGCGCCGCTCGAAGACCAGGCTGAGCGCCAGCGACAGAACGATAATGCCGAGCAAAACGATGGCGGTGACTCTGGCAGAAGTCAACGTCACTGCTCCGAACAGGCCCACCAGCCAAAAACCGCCGGCCTGCAGCCAGTATCCATGCAGTGATTTCGGCCAGCGCTTGCCCAGTCCAACTCTTTTACCGGGCTCGAGTATCCCACCGCGCTGGAGCCACTCGCCGGGCATGGGGATGGGGCAGATACTGCACCAGGAGCGCCCGCCAACGCCGAGCCTTGATCGCTGGTACAGTGCAATTTCCTCGCGC
>VFSW01004040.1_pt1 | contig 21903 bp, 22 predicted proteins | sample 5358111 | NCBI WGS metagenome assembly VFSW01 (sample SAMN11554181, study PRJNA540505) | mine drainage metagenome | isolation source: sediment from site ElyBrook_90M | place: USA: Ely Copper Mine, Vershire, VT | collected 2017 | reverse complement strand
CGTCGCGCGCACGTACTACTTCGGCTTCGCAACGCTGAAGTGGAGCCCGTCGGTCTTGGTGCAGGTGACGAGCCAATGAGATCTGCCGGCGCCGTCCTCGTCGCGCTCTGCCTCGCGATCCTCGCGAGCGTGGGCGCCGGCGCGCAGGCCGTGCGCGTGACGGGCCAGCTGCTCGCCTATCAGAACGGGTACGTCTTCTTCACGACCGGCGACGGGTTCCACGTCGCGCCCTCGGTCGTCATCACCGACGCCAAGACCGGCGGCCCGACGACGCTGCGGCCAAAGCCGCGCATGTGGGCGCTGGCGACCTTCGACGCGCAGGGCACCGTCGTCGCGCTCGGGCTCTCGCGCGCGCCGTTGCCGCCCGAGGGCGACTTCGCGCTCGTGCGGCGCTTCGCGGTCGCGCTCTCGTCGCCGTATCCGAATCCCGATCTCGCCCAGCCGCACAGCACCTTACCGGTGCACGCCGTTGCGGGAAGCGGCAGGCCGGTGGTGGTGCTCTTCAAAGTGCAGGTTCCCGCCACGACGCCGTTCGATGCATCGGTCTACATCACGACCGACGCGAGCGATTGGAACCCGCAGGCGATTCCGATGCAGCGCGTTGACGCGTTGCACTTTCGCATCGTCGAACGGCTCAACGTGGGAACGGTGCTGCACTATCTCTACACGCGCGGCTCCTTCGACTCCGAAGAGCGCTCGGAGGGCGGCCTCGAGGTGAAGCCGCGCACGGCCGTCGTGACGAACGTCGACGATCAGGTCTACAGCAGCATCGTCTACCGCTGGGCCGATCAGAGCACGGGCGGCGAGCTGATGCAGCCCAACGTCTTTCCGACGCCGTACAACCCCGCGCCGTTCCCCAACCTCCCGCCGGGAATCCACACGCCGGCCCCGCTCTAACGCACGATTATCGGCACTGTCTGTGACACGGCGTCGCCCCGCGTGTTGCGGGCGACGATCTCGAGCATGTACGTTCGGCGTCGCAAAAAGAACGGCAGGCGTGGAACCGTGACCGTGATCGTGAACTGCCCCGGCCCGATCTTGCGCATCGGTTGCGCGTACCCGGCGACGCGCACCTCGACGCTTGCGGTGTTCGATGACGCGATCACGTCGCCCGTGACGGTTTGACCGCCCACGACCACGTAGCTCGGAACGTAGACGTCGATGATGCGCGGCGACGCGTCGGGCAGATCGAATCGCATCGGCGGCAGCGTGGCAAACGCGATGACGCGGGGCCGCGGCGACGGCAGGTCGAGCGAGCGCGACAGGAGCGGAAACGTGCCGAGCGCTTGCGGCGTCGGTACGGGCTGCCGTGCCGCTGGAATCTGCGGTGGCGACGGCAACGCGGGCGCGGCGGGCGCGCCGCTTGCTGCAGCCGGCGGCGCCCTTACGCGCAACGCGGGCAACCCGCTCGGCGACGGTGCGACGCTCGGCGAAGGCGCCGCGATGCGCCAGAGCGGCAGCGCGCTCGCAGTCGCAACGGGCGACGCGCCGCTTGCATCGTGGTGCGCGCATCCTGCGATGAGAATCGCGATCGACAGCGCTGCGATGCCCGTACGCGACATATATGCAGCGTTCTCGCGCTCGCGTGCGGGTTCCGCTTCTCTCGCGTCGAAATCGCCCGCCGATGGAGAAGCGTCCCCTGCTGAGCGTGGTCGTTCCGCTCTACAACGAAGAAGGGAACGTCGCGCCGCTCTTCGAGCGCATCGAGGCGATCATGACGCGCTTGCCGCAAGCGCCGTCGTACGAAATCGTCGCAGTCAACGACGGCAGCTCCGACGCGACGCTCGATCGCATTCGCGACGAGCTGCGGCGCCGCAGCGGCGTCGTGCTCGTGAGCCTCTCGCGTAACTTCGGGCATCAGCTCGCGGCGACGGCCGGCATCGATACCGCAACCGGCGATGCCGTGATTCTCATGGACGGCGATCTTCAGGATCCGCCCGAGCTGATCGAAGCATTCGTCGCGAAGTGGCGCGAGGGGTACGACGTCGTCTACGCGATCCGGCGCTCGCGCAAAGGGGAGAGTCTCTTCAAAGTCTTTACGGCGCGGCTCTTCTACCGCATCGTGCGGCGTTTGACGAAGGTCGATATCCCGGTGGACGCGGGGGATTTTCGCTTGATGAGCCGGCGCGTCGTGGACGCGCTGCGCAGCTTTCGCGAGCGCCATCGCTTCCTGCGCGGCATGGTGAGCTGGGTCGGCTACAAACAGATCGGCGTGCCGTACGATCGCGACGAGCGCCACTCCGGAACGACGAAGTATCCGCTCGCGAAGATGCTACGCTTCGCGGTCGACGGCATCACGTCGTTTTCGGACGCGCCGCTGCGCCTCACGTCGTACCTCGGGTTCTGCTCGAGCGTCGTCGCGTTCGTCTACGCGATCTACGTCATCGTCTCCAAGCTGCTCAACGTCAACCCGCTCGGCTACACGCCCGGCTGGGCCTCGACGATCGTCGCCGTGCTCTTTCTCGGCGGCGTGCAGCTCATCGGCATCGGCATTCTCGGCGAATACCTCGGCCGCGTCTACGACGAGGTGAAGGGAAGGCCGATCTACCTCATCAGCGAGATCGAACGCTCGGCATCATCCTGACACGGTTGCGTACACGAGCGGGCGCGGTTCGGGCTTTTCATCCGAGATCGTAAAGCACGGCGTAAGCGTAGTTGCATCGGCCGCCGCTCCATAGCCGCGGGCGAGGACGTCGCCGCGCTCGACGCGATCGCCGATGCGCGCCGCGACGACGACGCCTGCGCTCGATTCGCGCTCCGACCACGCGCGCGCCAGGTTGCCGATCTCGACCGCGTCGACCGCGTGCACGTACCCCGCGCGCGTTGCTCGCGCCTCCTCCTCTCGCTGCGGCCGCCGCATCGCTTCCAGCGCCGCGCGCGAGCTGCCTTGCGCTTCGACTAACGCGACGAGCTTCTCGTACGCCGCGCCGGAGTCGAGCGCGCGCTCCGCAGCGCTCTGCGGCTGCGCGACGCCCGCAACCGCGAGCATCTCGGCCGCAACGCGCAGCACCGCCTCGCGAACGCGCGCGTCGGAGATCTCGCCGCGAAGCAGATCTCGCGCCTCGATGGCTTCGATGCCCGTTCCCACGGAGCGCCCGAGCGGCTCGTTCATGTCGGTCACGAGCGCGCGCGCCTCACGATCGAAACGCGCGGCCACGGAGACGAGCTCGCGCGCGAGCGCCTCGGCATCGGAGACGCGCTGCATGAACGCCGCGGCGCCGCACTTCACGTCGAAGACGAAGGCGCGCGCGCCGCCCGCGATCTTCTTCGAAAGAATCGATGCGGCGATGAGCCCGACGCTCGGCACGGTTCCCGTGCGGTCACGCAGACGATAGAGCCGCTTGTCCGCCGGCACCAGGCGCTCCGACTGCGCCGCGATCGCGCACCCGACGCGCTCGACCTGCGCGACGAACGCCTCGCGCGAGAGATCGGTGCGCATGCCTGGGATCGCCTCCAGCTTGTCGATCGTTCCCCCGGTATGCCCGAGCGCGCGTCCGGAGAGCTTGGCGACGCGGACGCCGCACGCGGCGACGAGCGGAACGGCGACGAGCGAGACGATGTCGGAGACGCCGCCGCTCGAGTGTTTGTCGACGACGAAGATCTCGGCCGGAAACTGGATCGTCTCACCGCTCTCGACCATCGCTTTGGTCAACGCGGCCGTTTCGGCGACGCTCAGCCCGCGCCACAGCGCCGCCATGAGCATCGCCGCCATCTGTGCATCGTCGACGCGCCCGGCAAGATAGGCGGAGAGCATCTGCTCCCAGACGCGCGGTTCGAGCTCTCGGCCGTCGCGCTTGGCCTCGATCGCGCGCCGCATCGCCGCTTCGTCGAAGAAACTCTCCATGTCGAGCGCGTGGATTTCACCGCCGGCAGAGCGAAGCCCGCCATCGTCGTGCATTACCTGCCGGTCGTCGATCGCATCTTCTTGCCCGAGCCGCTCGACCCGCTGTGGGCGATGCTTTTCTTGGCTGCCTTCCTCGCCGCCGTCGTCGCGACGGTGCGGCGGCCGTCGTACGGCATCTTCTTCTCGATCTGCGTGCAGCCGTTTCCGCTCGAGCACTACCTCTTCAACACGACGGTGACGTTCCCGAAAGTCGTGCTGCTCGGCATGCTGCTCGGGTTGTGCGCGCAGCCCGGGTGGAGGAGCGCGCTGCGCGAGGCGCCCGTGCGCCGCATCTTCGTCGCGCTCGCCGCCGTCGCGTGCGTCGTCGCCGTCACGATCGCGGTCGCGCTGCACCGCGGCCCCGCCGTGCGCGAAACCTTCAAATGGCTGGAGTACGCCGCGCTCTTCCTCGCGGTCTGCGTTGCGTACCGGCGCGATCGCAACGACAGTCTTCTCCTCTACGGGTGGACGGGCGTCACGCTCGCCGTCTCGCTTCTCGCGCTGCTGCAAGAAGGGATCGGCGCGCCGTGGGCGCTCAGCATGAGCGGTGCGATCGTGCCGCGCATCGCGGGTCCGCTCGGCGGACCGAACCAGCTCGCCGCGTATTACGAGATCGCGCTGGCAGCGCTCTGTGCGTGGTACGTGCGCGATCGTTTCGTCGCCGGCACGATCGTCGTGGCGTTCTGCGCGCTCGCGCTGACCTTCTCGCGTGGCGGCATCGCCGGTGCGGCGATTGCGATTGGAACGATCTTCATCGCGCGCACGAGCGCGCGACGCGCGCTCTTCGCACCGGTTGCGGCGGGAGCGGCTCTCGCAGCGGCATGCGCGGGCTTCTGGGACGCGCTCGCGCACGTCCCCGGGCTCTTGCCGCGGCCGCCGTCAACGAACTATGCCGGCGGCGTGGGGCACCGCAGCGAGCTCTGGCGTGCAGCCATCTTCTTCTGGCGACGCCATCCGTTGCTCGGCATCGGCGCGGGAAACTACGAGCTCGAGCTTGCACGAGCAGGCATCGCCGGCGTACGCACGCATGCCAATAGTTGGTATTTGCAGGCGCTCGCCGAAGGCGGCATCGCGCTCTTCCTCGCGACGCTCGCCCTCGTCGTCACGCTGCTGCGCACGCTCGCAAGCAAATTGAACGAGGCGGCACCGTGGCAGATCGCCGCGTTTGCCGCCTCACTTGCTCTGATTCTCCACCAGGTCGTCGACTATCTCGTCTTCTATCCGAAAGTTGCCGGGCCGTGGTGGATTCTCGTTGCGCTCGGTGCGAGCTCGATTAGACGCTCTTCACCGAAACCGGCTTGACCTCGATGCGCTTGGGCTGCGCCTTGGGGTGCAGCTTCAGCGTGAGCGTCAAGAGGCCGTTCTCGACCTTCGCGTCGATCGCGTCGGCGTCGATCTCCTCCGGCAACACGACCGAGCGGCGGAACGAGCGTTTGTCGTTCTTTCCGGACGCGGTCAGCACGCCGTCTTCGATCGTCACCTCGATCTGTTCCGGCGTAAAGCCGGCCACCGGCATCTCGATCTCGTAGCCGCTCTCCGTGCGCGTGATGTCGATCCCTAGGTTCGATCCCCAGTTCCCGAGAAGCCCGCGAAACGGGTCCCATCCGAGCAGATCGAAGCCGCTGCGGGAGAGATTCCCGCGCGACGTCGTCGATAAGTTGCTCATGCGTTCTCCTCCAATCTGTTATAATGTGCGGCCCATGCGGCCGCGCTTTAGCACTCTCTTAGCATGACTGCCAATCTTCTCAACTCGCCCTCCGGCCCGCGGGTTTCGCCCCCGGGCATGGCCAAGGCGCTGACCGCCCTCGTCGGCGCGAGCAGGCCGGGAGCGGCGGTTCTCGAGCGCCTGCGGGGAGGCCACGCCGCCGCCTTGCACGAGACGGCTGCCGCAGCCCGGCCTGCGCTCCTGGCAGCCTTTGCCCGGGCGCTGGCCAGCGGGTTCTTCTGCATCGTTCCCACCGCCGACATCGCCGAACGCGTCTACGCCGACTTTCTCTACTACGCCGGCGCCGAGGCGGAGCGTTCGGTTGCGCTGCTGCGCGCGCGCGAGGACCCGTTCGGGGCGCTCGAGAGCCCAAGCGAGCGCAGCGCGCGCATCGCCCTCTTCGACGCGCTCGCCGACGGCGCGCCCGTCGTCGTCATCGCCGGCGTCGCGGCGGTGCGTCAGTACGTCGTGCCGCCCGAGCGCTTTCGCGCCCTGCGCTTTACCGTACGGCGTGCAGAGACGCTCGACTGGGAAGCGACGCTGCGCCGCTTTCACGATCTCGGGTACGAGCGCGCCGACGTCGTCAGCGCGGCCGGCGAGTACGCGGTGCGCGGTGGAATTCTCGATTGCTTTCCACCGACCGCGCAAGCGCCGGTGCGCATCGAGTTCTTCGGCGACCGCGTCGAGTCCATTCGCGCCTTCAATCTCGAGACGCAGCGCAGCCATGAGGAGCTCGACGCGATTACGGTGCCGCCGTGGGACGAGACGCCGCGCGGCGACGAGCGCGCGACGCCGCTCGACTATCTGCGCGACGACGCGACGATCGTTCTCGACGAGCCTGCAGCGCTCGCGTCGGTCGAGAACGCGCTCGTCGACGAGGAGCGCGTCGAAGGCGCAGGCGCGCACGCGTCGCTCGACGACCTCACCGATGCGATCGCGCGCCATCCGACGCTGATCGTGCCGGGCGCGATCGCGCCGCACGAGGCGCTGCGCTTCGTGCCGCGCGCCGAGCGCTTTGCCTTGGAGTGCCGCCCGGCGGAGCATTTCAACCGCCGCATCGAGCTCTTCACGGCGGCCGTGCAGCAATCGATCGCCGACGGCGAGCGCGTTGCAATCGTGACGACGGCGGTCTCGCGCATGCTCGAGCTGCTCTCCGCGGCCGGGATCGAAGCGCATCGCTGGACCGACGCGGCGCGCGACCTGCCTTTCGCGAGCGTCTGGATCGACGGCGGATCGCTCGAAGCGGGCTTTACCGTGCCGCAGCTGCGGCTGCGCGTGCTCGGCGACCGCGAGATCTTCGGCCTGCCGCCCAAGCGCGTCAAGCTGCGCGCGATCAAAGAAGGCGTGCCGGTCACGCTTTCGGATCTGCGCGTGGGAGATTTCGTCGTACACGCGGTTCACGGGATCGCCCGTTACGACGGCTTGCGCACCGAGACGATCCTCGGCGCAACGCAAGATTATCTCGCCTTGCAGTACGCCGGCACCGACCGCATGCTCGTGCCGGTGACGCAGATGCACCAGGTCACGAAGTACTCCGCTGCTGAGGGCGCGACGCCGCGACTCTCGCGCATGGGCGGCGGTGATTGGTCGCGCACGAAGTCGCGCGTCTCGGAGTCGCTCGCGAAGATCGCCGACGGCCTCGTGCAGCTCTACGCCGAGCGCGAGCTCGCGCGCGGTCATGCGTTCGCGCCGGACACGCCATGGCAGGCAGAGATGGAGGAGGCGTTCCCCTACGAGCTGACGCCCGATCAGCGCACGGCAATCGATGCGGTGAAAGCCGACATGGAGAGCGCGCGCCCGATGGACCGCCTGATCTGCGGCGACGTCGGCTACGGCAAGACCGAGGTCGCGATTCGCGCAGCCTTCAAGGCGATCGCGGATCACACGCAAGTCGCGCTCGTCGCTCCGACGACGCTGCTCGCCGATCAGCACTTTCGCACCTTCAGCGAACGGTTCGCCGGCTTCCCGATTCGCATCGCGTCGTTCTCGCGCTTCACGCATCGCGCGGCGATGCGCGAGCAGCTGCAGGCGCTCGCGCAGGGGCGCATCGATCTTGCGATCGGCACGCACCGTCTGCTGCAAAAGGACGTCGCCTTCGCCGATCTCGGCCTCGTCGTCGTGGACGAAGAGCAGCGCTTCGGCGTGATGCACAAAGAGCGCTTGAAGGAGTATCGCGCGAGCGTCGACGCGATCACGCTCTCCGCGACGCCGATTCCGCGAACGCTCCACATGTCGCTGATGGGCGTGCGCGATCTCTCGGTGATCCGCACGGCACCGAAGAACCGCCTCTCCGTCAAGACCGTCGTCGTGCCGGCCGGCAATGCCGTCGTCGCGCACGCGATCTCTACCGAGCTGGATCGCGGCGGTCAAGTCTACTACCTCCACAACCGCATCGACTCGATCTACGCGCTGCGCAACGCGCTCCAGGAGCTGGTTGTGCGCGCGCGGATCGTCGTCGCGCACGGTCAGATGCGCGAGCGCGAGGTCGAGCCGATCATGCAGGCGTTCATCGACGGCCAAAGCGACGTGCTCGTTGCCACCACGATCATCGAGAACGGCTTGGACATTCCCAACGTAAATACGATGATCGTGGACGACGCGGATCGCTTCGGCCTCGCGCAACTCTATCAGCTGCGCGGGCGCGTCGGGCGCTCGAACCAGCAGGCGTACTGCTACCTTCTGTATCAGGGGCACAAAGCGCTCTCCGAGGACGCGCAGGCGCGCTTGGAAGCGATCGTCGAGTTCACGCATCTCGGATCCGGAATGCAGATCGCCATGCGCGATCTCGAGATTCGCGGGGCGGGCAACTTGCTGGGTGCGGCGCAGTCGGGTTTCATCGCATCGGTCGGCTTCGACACGTACTGCCAGCTGCTGGCGGATGCCATCGCCGAACGACGTGGCATGGCGGCGCCGCTCGAAGAGCGCGGCGAAGCCGTGATCGACGTGAAGATCAACGCCTTCATTCCCAACGACTACATCCCGCAGGTGTCGCAGAAGATCGCCGTCTACCAGCAGCTCGCCAAGGCGCGCGGCGAAGGCGAGGTGGACGATATCGCTGCGAGCATCCGCGATCGCTTCGGCCCGTTCCCCGAGCCGCTCGAGCGGCTCGTCGAGCTGACGCGGCTGCGCGCGATCGCCCTGCGCAAGCGCGTCACCCGCGTCGTCGTCGACGAGGAGCGGCTGACCCTGGGCGTCGGCTCGGGATTCGCGCTGAGCGCGGCCATGATTCCGCGCTTTGCAGCGCTGACGAAGAACCGCTTCCGCTTCAGCGACGGCAAGGTGCTCGTCGATCTTCCGCACGCGCCGGCGGGCAGCCGACCGGAAGACCTCTGGATGCCTCTGCTGCGCGAGCTGCTCGAGGCGATGTAGCAAGGAGAGGGAGAGGGCCTCGGCAGCGGCCGGACGAACCTCTCGCGCCGACCTTTTTCCAATCTCCCTGGGAGTTCATATTGATGTCCAAAGCTCTCCGCATCGTCGCGGGCTCGGTTGCGCTGCTGCTCGGCGCGTCGCTGGCAGCGTGCGGCGGCGGCTCCGTCGTCACCGTCAACGGCCAATCGATCAGCAGCGCGCAACTCGACACGAAGCTGGAAGGCAGCCCGGTTGCGCGCAGCATTCTGCAGCAGATGGTGCAGGAAGCGCTCATCACCCAGTACGCCGCGCAGAACCACATCGCGATCACCGATGCCGACATCGCTGCGCGCGAAAACCAGCTGAAGGCGAACTATCCGGGCGACGCCTGGTCGCAGATGCTGGCGGCGCGTGGATTGACCGAGCAAGACGTTCACGACGCGCTGCGCATTCAGCTGATCCTGGACAACGCGCTGCAGCGCAACATCACCGTCACGGACGCGCAGATCGCGCAATACTTCAGCCATAACCACGCGGCGTTCGACACGCCCGCGCAGGTATGCGCGAGCCACATCCTCGTTCCGGACCTCGCGACGGCGAACAAGGTCGAAGCGGCGTTGCACGCGCACGGCAACTTCGCTGCGCTCGCGCAGCAATACTCGATCGATCCCGGTTCGAAAGCCAAGGGCGGCAGCCTCGGCTGTTTTCGCCGCGGCCAAATGGTTCCGGCGTTCGATCAGGCGGCGTTCTCGCTGCCGATCGGCCAGATCAGCCAACCCGTCCACTCGCCCTTCGGGTATCACATCATCCTCGTGACGTCGCGCCAGCCGGCGCAACGCGCGTCGCTCGCATCGGCGCGCGATCGCATCAAGCTCGCGTTGACGCAGCAGCAGGAAGCGCCGCTCGTGCAGCCTTTCCTCGAGAGCCTGCAACAAAAGGCGACGATCACGGCAACCGATCAGCGCTTCGCGGGGCTCTTCCCCTCGCCGCCGCCGATGCCGTCGGTGGCGCCGGCAACGGCAGCACCCGCATCGCCCGCACGCTCGCCGCACTAGCTCCTAGGGTAAGGAGCGCGCGTCGCTTCCGGGCGTGAGATGCTCGTCAGGATCGTCGGACTCGGACCCGGTGACCCGCGACTGCTCACGCTCGGAAGCCTCGACGCGCTGCGCGGGGCCGGCCGCACGATCGTGCTGCTCGCTCCGCGCGAGCTCGTCGCCTATCTCACGACTTCAGGCATAACCGTCGACGAGGGCGCCGTCGCCGACGAAGCGCTCCTCGTTCGCGGAAGCACCGACGCCATCGCGGCCTTTTGCGCGCAGCTCGAACCGCAACGCGGCGACGACGTCGCGCTCGGCGTGCTCGGCAATCCGCTCTCGGACTTTCCCGGGCTGCCGCCGCTCCTGCGCGCGCTCGACGCGCGCCGCATCGCGACCGAGATCGTTCCCGGGATGCCCCGCGCAACGCTCTCCGCATCGATTGCGATGCCGCTCGTCCCGCTGCCGCCGCAGTCGGCGCACTACTCGTGGGAAGACCTCGTCGAGATCATGGCGCGGTTGCGCATGGGGTGTCCGTGGGATCGCGAGCAGACGCACCGTACGCTCGTCCCGTATCTCATCGAAGAGGCGTACGAAGTCGTCGACGCAATCGAGCAGGCGCCATCGGAGCACGCGATGGAGCACCTGTGCGAAGAGCTCGGCGATTTGCTCCTGCAGATCGTCTTCCACGCGCAGCTCGCGACCGAGACCGGCGCGTTCACCATTGCGGACGTCGTGGATTCCCTCACCAACAAGATGGTGCACCGTCACCCGCACGTCTTCGCCGATGCGGTAATCGACGACGTCGCCGCCCAATGGCGCAACTGGGAGCGCCTCAAGGCGCAAGAGAAGACCGGGCAGCGTCGCAGCAGCCGGCTCGACGGCATCCCGCTGCAGCTCGGAGCGCTGCAACGCGGCCAGCGCATGCAGGAGAAAGCCGCGCGCGTCGGCTTCGACTGGCGCAGCGTCGCCGGCGTGCTCGACAAGCTCGTCGAGGAGCTCCGCGAGCTGGCCGAGGCGCGACGCGCCGCAGCGAACGACGCGCACGTGCGCGAGGAGCTCGGCGACGTGCTCTTCACGATCGTGAACCTTGCCCGGTCGCTCGGCATCGACGCGGAGAGCGCGATGCGGGACGCCAACGAAAAGTTTCACCGGCGCTTTGCGTACCTGGAGAAGCGCGCCGCCGAGCAGAACAAGGTCCTCGGCGACATGACGATGGATGAGCTCGAGGAGTTATGGCAAGAGGCGAAGAGAACGAGCGCGCGGTGATCCGCGTGCGCATGAGCGCGGCAGACGCGCACTACGGCGGCAATCTCGTCGACGGCGCGCGCATTCTCGCGCTGTTCGGCGACGTCGCGACGGAGCTCTTGATCCGCAACGACGGCGACGAGGGCCTCTTCGCCGGCTACGACTCGGTCGAGTTCCTCGCACCCGTTCGCGCCGGCGACTACATCGAAGCAACGGGCCGCATCGTCTCGGTCGGCAATCGCTCGCGACGCATGGAGTTCGAGGCCCGCAAGATCGTGGAAGCACAGCCGCAGATCGCTCCGAGCGCGGCGCGCGTGCTCCACGAGCCGGTACTCGTCTGCCGCGCGTCCGGAACGTGCGTCGCGCCGAGAAAATAGGAGGGCCACCTCCGCAAGTGACTGCAGTATATCATGCCTCCGCAACGCCTGACAACGACCGCCACTCCGGCGGAACGGGCCGCGCCCGCTCGGATCTGCTACACTAATCTTTCGTGCGTGCGTTTCTTCCAGAAGAACGTGTAGTACGCGTACTGCAGCAGCACGACCGCGACGAACGACACCGGATAGCCCATCCAGACGCCGTCGAGGCCGTAGACGTGCATCAGCACGTAGGCCACCGGCACCTCGACGCCCCAGATCGCAACGATGCCGTTGATGGTCGGCCAAAGGACCGCGCCGCTCGAGCGCATGACGCCGCTCATTACCGCGCTGTTGCCGAAGAGCAGATACGACCACAGCGTAATCATCAACAACGCGTGCGCGATCGTGAGCGTGTGGGGATCGACGATGAACCAGCCGATGATCTGCCACGCGAAGACGTAGCAGAGCGCAATGAGGACGCCGCCGATTGCGTAATTGAGCCCGACTGCCGTACGCACGACGCTGCCGAGCATGTCCTCGCGGCGCGCGCCGATGCACTGCGCTCCGAAGATCGACGCCGTGATGCCGATCGACATCGCCGGAAACTGCACGTAGGACACCACCTGATTGACCGCGCCGTATGCGGCGGTCGCGCTCGACCCGAAGTGGTTCACGAACGAAATCACCGCGATCTCGGCGAGCGAAACCATGATGACTTGGATGCCCGTTGGGATCCCGATCTTGAGCACCGCCCAGAGGATGCGCGGATCCATCAGCATGTCGCGTGCGGTTTCGCGATCGAACCTCAAGGGATGGTTCGTTACGTGCAGGCGGATGAGGAACGCCGCGAACGAGATCCCTTGGCTCAATAGACCCGCGACGGCAACGCTCACCACGCCCAGCTTCGGCAGCCCCATCCAGCCTGCGATGAACGCGGGCGTGAAGAGCACGCCGAGCAGCGTGCTGAGGATGAGAAAATAAAACGGCGTCGTCGAGTCGCCGGTGCCGCGCAGGAACGTCGTGTACGCGAGATACGGGAAGATGATCGGCGAGGTCAAGAACGCGACGCGCGCATACGCATCGGATTGAGCGATGATGTTGGAGGGCGTGCCGAGCAACTGCAGGAGCGTGGGCGAGGCCCACGTGCCGACGATCGCGACGATGATGCCGAACGCGAGCGTCGCGCCGAGCACGGTCCCCGCAACCTTCTTGACGCGGTGCTCGTCGCGCGCGCCGAAGGCTTGACCGATCAGCACCGTGCTGCCGCTGGCGATGCCGATGAGAAACGAGAAGAGTAGGAAGATGACGGGAAAGACCGCCGAGACCGCAGCGAGAGCGTCGGTACCGATCATCCGCCCGAGAAAGACGCTCCCGAGCGTCTGCGATGCGGTTTGCAGCAAGTTGCTCAGGATGAGCGGGATGAGAAATACCAAAAAAAGCGCCCACAGCGGACGCGACGCGTCGAAAATGTTGACGCCAGGCCGCCGCGCGGGCTGGGACTGCGCCATCGCGCCTACTCCTGTGCGAGAAGCGTGTAGATTTCTTTGCGGGTCCGATCGAGGAGGTCTCTCGCGCGCGCGATCGTCTCGTCCTTTGCATGTCCGGCGAGCTGTTCCACCGCGCTGCCGAGCTGCTCCAGCGCGTCCTGCAACTCATCGCCCGGTTCCTCCCGGCTCTGCGAGACCGCCTCGAAGAACGACGCGACGTCGGCGGCACGGTCTTCGAGCAGCGTTCGCCCCTTTTCGGTGACCTGATAGGTGCGGCGGTCGCCCTCCTGGTGGCTCGTCACGTACCCCGAGGATTCGAGAAACGCGAGCAGCGGATAAACGGACCCCGCGCCGGCGCTCCAACCCTGCTCGCGAAATGCGCGAATCAGATCGTAGCCGTGCCTCGGAAGCTCCGAGAGCAGCTTGAGCATGACGAGTTTGAGCGCCCCGCGGCGAAAGCGCTTTGCGTGCCCCCTATACCCCGTCGATCGCCAGAAACGATCCTCACGCCATCCATCGGCCCGTGCCATCGCGCAGCCTCCTTTCGAGCTATCACAAGACTATATAGATATATCGATATATGTCAACTAGACAGGCATGCGACTCGATAAATTCCTGAAGGTCGCCCGGCTCGCGAAGCGCCGCTCGGAGGCCCACGAGGCCCTCGAGCACGGGCGGATCCTAAAAGGCGGCGTTGCGCTCAAGCCGGCCTATGCCGTGAAGCCCGGCGACATCCTCGAAATCCGCTACGCGACGCGCTGCGTGACGATTCGCGTGCGGGAGGTTCCGCTGCGCGTCACGCCCGCGGTGCGACCCGCGGAACTCTACGAGCAGCTCGAGGTGCGCCTCGAGTGAACGAGGCACTCGGCCCCGACACGAAGGATGCGCTCGCGCGGGAGCTGCCGCAGGCCGCGCACTGCCGCCGCGCGCTGCTCCTCGCGCTCGCCTATTACGGCCGCGACGCGCGCGGTGATGCGTTCGTGACGCATCGCAACGCGGTTGCGCGGCTCTTTTGGTCGTTGCTCGAAGATCGCGAAGGGCAGGCCGTCGCGGCGACGGCGACGCGCGCGCTGCGGGGGCTGCCGCGCTTCTCCATTGCGCTCCCGCAGGCGTTACCGGCGCAACCGCCTCGCCCCGCGCACCGCTGCGACCGCCTCGCCGAGCTGCGCGCGGCGTTTCTCGTCTTCGGCGTCGTTGCGACGGGCGCGCGCGGTTACCACTTGGAGTTCGCACCGCCGGACCCGGCCCGCGCGCGGCGCCTCTCCTCGCTGCTGCGCGCGCTCGGCGCGAGCCCGCACAGGAGCCGCCGGCGAGGGCATGACGTGTTCTACTTCAAAGATTTTCAGACGATCGCCGACCTGCTCGCGCGCATCGGCGCGCACGGCGCGGTCCTCGCGCTGGAAGACGTGCGCGCGCTGCGCGAGACGAAGAATCGCATTCATCGCCTCGTCAACACCGAGGCGGCGAATCTCGAGCGTGCCGCACGTGCGGCGGCGGCGCAACGCCAAACGATCGAGTACGTGGCGCGCGTCCACGGACTTCGCCGGCTTTCGCGGCCGCTACGCGAGATCGCATCGCTGCGGCTGCGTTTTCCCGGCGAATCGCTGGCGGAGCTCGGTCGGCGCTGCGATCCGGCGATCGGAAAAACGACCGCATCCACGCGCCTCGGTGCGATTGCGCGGCTGGCCGCTCGATTGCGCTCCCCCCAGCAGGGGCAGCCCGGCGGCGGCCGGTAAACGGGGCGCATGCGCATCGGAATCAACGGCTTCGGCCGCATTGGGCGGAACTTTGCAAAAGCGCTGTTCGAGCGGCGCCCGCTCGTCGAGATCGCGGCGGTCAACGATCTCACCAGTGCGGCAGAGTGCGCGCATCTCTTCAAGTACGACAGCAACTACGGAACGTACGGCGGCGACGTGCGCGCAGAGGGCGATGCGCTCCTCATCGACGGTCGCCGCATCGCCGTGCTCGCAGAGCGCGACCCCGGCAAGCTGCCGTGGCGCGATCTCGGCGTCGACGTCGTCGTCGAGTCGACCGGCCTCTTCACCGATGCCGCGAAGGCGCGCGCGCACATCGACGGTGGCGGCGCGCGCAAAGTCGTGATCTCCGCCCCCGCAAAAGGGGAGGACATCACGATCGTCCTCGGCGTCAACGACGGCCGCTACGATCCGGCGCTCCATCACATCATCTCGAACGCGTCCTGCACGACGAACTGCCTCGCCACGGCCGTCAAACCGCTCGTCGACCACCTCGGCTGGGTGAAGGGTTTCATGACGACCGTGCACTCCTACACGAACGACCAGCACATCCTCGACGCACCGCACAAGGATATTCGGCGCGCACGCAACGCTGCGACGAACATCATCCCCACGTCGACCGGCGCTGCGAAAGCACTCTTTCTCACCATTCCGGAGGTGGAGGGAACGTTCGATGGTTTTGCGCTGCGCGTGCCCACGCCGACCGTGTCGATGATCTACCTCGTCGCGCAGGTCAAGAAGGCGACGACGAAGGACGAGCTCAACGCGATCCTGCGCCGTGCCTGCCAAAACGAACTGCGCGAGTACGTGCTCTTCTGCGAGGAGGAGCTGGTGTCGAGCGATTTCAAGCGCGTGCCGTACAGCGCGATCGTGGATTCCAAACTGACCAGCGCGAACGGCGATCTCGTGCAGATCGCCGCCTGGTACGACAACGAATGGGGCTATTCGTGCCGGCTCGCCGAGCTGACCGCGATGATCCTCGAGAGACTTCCTCGCGAAGCGCATCGCTGAGCGCCGCCGCTAGGACTCCTACGCCATGCGCACGATGGACCAGCTCGAGGTCGCGGGCAAGCGCGTTCTCGTGCGCGAGGACCTCAACGTGCCGTTGGTGCGCGACGGCGAGCGGGTGCGCATTTTGGACGCGACGCGCGTCGACGCGGCCGTACCGACGCTGCGCCTGCTGCGCGAACGCCACGCGCGCATCATCGTGCTCTCGCACTTGGGCCGTCCCGGCGGCCATCCCGATCCCGCCTGCTCCCTGCGCCCGGTCGCCGCGCTCCTCGCGGAGCATCTCGGCGCGCCGGTGGACTTTGCATCGGACTGCATCAGCGAGCCCGCGCAACGCGCCGTGGATCGCTTGCGCGACGGCGACGTGCTGCTGCTCGAGAACGTGCGCTTCCATCCCGGCGAAGAGCGCAACGACCCCACCTTCGCGCGCGCCCTGGCCGCGCTCGGCGACGCGTACGTCGACGACGCGTTCGGCACCGCTCACCGCGCGCACGCCTCGACCGAGGCGATCGCGCACATGCTGCCCAGCGCTGCCGGACCGCTGATGGAGGCCGAGATCGCCGCCCTGCAGCCGCTCATGAACGCCCCCGCTACGCCCTACGTCTGCGTCATCGGCGGCGCAAAGGTCAAGGACAAGGTCGGCGTCTTGAGCGCGCTCGCGCAACGCGTGACCGCGTTCTGCGTCGGCGGAGGGATGGCGAATACGCTGCTCGCCGCGCGCGGCGTCGACGTCGGGCGCTCGCTGCGCGACGAGGACCTCGATCCCGCGCGCCGCATCCTCGCGCTCGCGCACGAGCGCGGCGTCACGATCCATCTTCCGATCGACGCGCTCGTCTCTAGCGGATTCGACGCCGACGAAGGCGCGCACGCCGTCGCGATCGATGCCGTCGGCGACGGCACGATCCTCGACATCGGCCCGGCGACGGCGGCTGCCTACGCTCGCGTCATCGAAGCGGCAAAGACCATCGTCTTCAACGGCCCGATGGGCGTGTACGAGAAGCCGGCGTATCGCAGCGGCACGAAGACCGTGGGCGAGGCGATCGCCCGTGCAACGGCCGCGGGAGCGACGAGCGTCGTCGGTGGAGGCGACGCCGCCGCCGCCGCGCATCTGCTCGGATTTGCCGACCGCATGACGCACGTCTCGACCGGCGGTGGAGCGACGCTCGAGTTCCTCGAGGGCAAGACGCTGCCCGGCGTGGCGGCGCTGCAGTAGACGTGCGGCGTCTGGTCGTCGGGAACTGGAAGATGCACGAGACCGCGGCGCAGGCCGGCGAGCTCGCGCGCCTCGTTGCCGCGTCGCTCGACGCTGCAGCGCTGCAGGAGCGCGATGTCGAGGTGGTGCTCGCTCCGCCCTTCACCGCGCTCGCTGCGGTGCGCGATGCCACGCGCGATAGCGTCGTTGCGCTCGGCGCGCAGAACATGCACTGGGCGAACGCGGGCGCGTTCACCGGCGAGATCGCGCCGCCGATGCTCGTCGAACTCGGCGTGCGGTACGTCATCGTCGGTCACTCCGAGCGCCGCCGCTACTTCGGCGAAACCGACGCCGACGTGAACCGTAAGGTGCGCGCAGCGTTCGAGCACGGCCTGACGCCGATCGTGGCAGTAGGCGAGACGGGCGAGGAGCGCGCGTCGGGCGCGACCGACGAGCGCGTCGCGACGCAGACGCGCGCCGCGTTGGAAGGAATCGAGCAAGAACGCCTGCGCGACGTCGCGATCGCGTACGAGCCGGTCTGGGCGATCGGCACGGCAAAGAGCTGCGATCCCGGCGAGGCCGATCGCGTCATGGCGCTCATCCGCGCGAGCGTCGCCGGATTGGAAGATACGCCGCTGCTCTACGGCGGAAGCGTAACCCCAGCAAACTTCGCCGCATATCTCGCGACGCCGCACTGCCGCGGCGGACTCGTCGGAGGAGCGTCGCTCGACGCGGCGGCGTTCGCGTCGCTCGTGCGCCTCGCGTGCAGCGCGCAGGCATGACGTATCGCCCGGTCGTGCTCGCAATCCTCGACGGTTGGGGCTGGCGCAACGAACGCTACGGGAACGCCATCGCCGCAGCAGCGCTGCCGTATTGGAGCGGGCTTCTCGCGCGCTATCCGCACGCGACGCTCGATGCGTCGGGTGAGTCGGTGGGGCTGCCTCAGGGCATCATGGGCAACAGCGAGGTCGGCCACTTGAATCTGGGCGCGGGGCGCGTCGTGCCGCAGGGCGTGACGCTCATCGACGAAGAGATCGCGCGCGGCACGTTTGCGCAGAACGCGACGCTGCAAGCCGCGCTCGCGCACGTGCGCCGCACGGGCGGAACGCTCCACCTCATGGGCCTGCTCTCCGACGGCTGCGTGCACAGCTCGATCGCGCATCTCTTCGCGCTCGCCGGCGCCGCAGTTGCCGCAGGCGTACCGTTCGTCGTCGACGCGTTTCTGGACGGCCGCGACGTTCCGCCGCGTTCCGCGCTGCAGTACGTCGCACAACTCGACGCGCACCTGGAGAAGATCGGCCGCGCCGGAGCGATTGCGACGATCTGCGGACGCTTCTACGCGATGGATCGCGACAAGCGCTGGGAACGCTCGCAGGCCGCGTACGCGATGCTCGCACGCGGGGAAGCGGAGTTTCGCGCGCCCGATGCGGCGAGCGCGATCCGCAACGCCTACGCGCGCGACGAGAGCGACGAGTTCGTGCGGCCGACGATCGTCGCAGCGCCGCGCCCCGTGCGCGACGGCGACGCGTGCATCTTCTTCAACTTTCGCCCCGACCGCGCGCGCCAGCTCACGACGCTCTTCAACGAGGCGCTCGCGACGGGCGCGTGGCGCGACGGCCTCTTCGCGACGATGACGAAGTACGACGAGACCTATCCCAATCCGGTGCTCTTCGGGCCGCGGCCGCAGCTCGACACCTTCGGCGACGTTCTGTCGCGGGCCGGGTTACGGCAGCTCCGCCTTGCTGAGACCGAGAAATACGCGCACGTGACGTACTTCTTCAACGGCGGCCGCGAGGAGCCGTTGCCGGGCGAAGACCGCGAACTCATCCCCTCGGATCGCAGCGTTGCGACGTACGATCTCGCGCCCGCGATGCGGGCCCGCGAGATCACGGAGTACGCGCTGCAAGCAATTGCGAGCGGCACGTACGATGCGATCGTCATGAACTACGCGAACGCGGACATGGTGGGCCACACCGGGGCCTGGAAGCCGACCGTCGAGGCCGTCGAGTTCCTCGACACGCAGCTCGCGCGTCTCGGCCCAGCCGTTCTCGCTGCGGGCGGCCTGCTCGCGATCACGGCCGATCACGGCAATGCCGAAGAGAAGATCGACGCTGCCGGCAATCCGCTTACTGCGCACACGACGAACCGCGTGCCCTTCGTGCTCGTCGCCGCGAACCTCGACGTGCATCTCGCATCCGGAGGCAAGCTGGGCGACGTTGCGCCGACCCTGCTCTCGCTCATGGGCTTGCCGATTCCACGCGCGATGACCGGCAAGAATCTCCTGACTCAGGCGTCACCTTAGCGCCTTTAGTCCTGAGCGTACTCCCGGTTGTCATCCTGAGGTTGTCATCCTGAGCTTGTCGAAGGATGCCGACGATGAATGCGACCGAACGAGACTCGTCCCTCATCCGCGACGCCGCCGGCGGAGATATCGACGTCGGCGTCGTCCTCGGCAGCGGCTTGGCCTCGGCCCTTAGCGCACGCTTCGAGCGCAGCGCGATTCCATACTCCAGCCTCGAGTCGCTGCCGTTCTCGCCGCTGGCGGGGCATCGCGGAGAAGCGCTCGTCGGCACGTGGTGCGGACGACGCGTTCTGGCCTTCTCCGGACGCGCGCACCTGTATCAAGGCTTCACGCCAACGCAGGTTACCGCCGGCGTGCAACTCGCGCGGGCTGCCGGCGCCCGCGCGATCGTGCTGACGAATGCCGCGGGTGCGCTCAACCCCGCATACGAGGCCGGCGACCTCATGCTCGTCGTCGATCACGTCAATCTCACCGGCACGAACCCGTTGCTCGGTGCGGGACGCGAGAATCCGTTCGTAGACATGGCGAACGCGTACGCGTCGCGATTACGCGACGTTGCGCGAAGCCACGCGACGCCCGAGCACCGCCTGCGAGAAGGCGTGTACGTCGGGTTGCTCGGGCCGAGTTACGAGACGGCCGCCGAGGCCCGCTATCTGCGCACGATCGGCGGCGACGCCGTCGGCATGTCGACCGTGCTCGAAACGATCGTGGCACGCGCGCTCGGCATGGAGGTGCTCGCGTTCAGCCTCATCACGAACGTCGTCGGTGCCGCGGAGACGACGCACCAAGAGGTCATGGCAACCGCAGACGCAAGCGCTCCGCGCTTGGCAGACCTCATCGAGAAGACCTTACCGACGACGTGAGCAACGGCGCGATGCTGCTGGTAAAGCCCGCGCTCGCATATCTGCTGAGCTATGCCGACGCGCTGCAGCGCGGCTGGTCGCCCGACACCATGCGCGACGAGGCTGCGCAAGAAGAACTCGAGGAGATCGAGCGATCCCCCGAGGCATTCGTCGCAAGCCTCGACGATCCGCACGCGATGGGAGCGCCAATTCGCCTTCACGACGGATCGCTCGCCGCGCGTCTTCCGGGTTTTCGCCGTTGGCTTTGGGACGGCGAGTTCAGCGGAAGCATCAATTTCAGATGGGCTCCCGGAACCCCGGAGCTGCCGGCGGCCTGCCCCGGGCACATCGGTTACGGGGTCGTGCCGTGGAAGCGGGGGCGCGGATACGCGACGTCCGCGCTCGCGCAGATCTTACCCGAGGCTCGCGCGTGCGGCCTCCCCTACGTCGACCTCGTTACCGAGGCGAGCAACGTCGCTTCGCAGCGCGTCATTCTCGCAAATGGCGGCCTCTTGGTGGAACGCTTTACGCGACCGCCCGCGCTCGGCTGCGCGCAAGCGCTTCGCTTCCGCATCACCTTGTAGCATCGCCAGGCGCCGCCGGTTCCCGCTAGGACACCGACAGCTGCAGCCTCGGCCCGTCGAGGCGTAGTGAAAGCCGGTTCAGGATGTCGCGGCCGAGTATCGTCTCTCCGCCCAGCTCTGCAACGATCGTCTCGAATCTATACGGAGGCATTTCGATGATGGCGCGTAGAACGGGAGCAGACTCCGATCGACCGTGGATGCCTCTTACCTGAATGTATCCGAGGAAGGGCAGACTGATTTGCGCGGCAATCCCGCATTCTAGAATTGTGCCGTCGGAGCCGGTGTCAACAAGCGCCCTGGTGCGCACGCGCCCGGCGCAGTTCTTTGGCGACACAATGGCGATATCCAAAGCAGGTGCAGGGGGCTCGTAGTCGTCGCTGTACGGTACGCTCATCGCATGAATCGCGGGGTCCTTACGGTCATGAGCTTGGGCAGCACCTCGCCAATGCGCGGCATAAAAATCGGCCGTCGCCCGTACTCCTTACTTAGCCGCTCCGACAGGTCCCAGACATCCGCGTCGCAGTCGACCACCTTCTGACCGACGATTGCGAGGTTCATCCCGAAGGGATACTTCTTCTCGAACGCCTTCCGGTGGCGGTCGTACCAAGCAACGTCTCGTTCGAGTTCCGCGTTGACGCTCGGTGATCGACGACCGCGAAGTTGATTGGTCGCCGCCGCGACCATGAACTGCGTCAACGTGATGCCTCGCTCAGCCGCAGCCTTCTTGACCTCTCGCGCGAGCCTCCGCGGAAACTTACGAAGCCCGAGCTGCGTCTCGCCGTCGTTCATGCCACCCGATGCTAACATGTTAGCATTCACTCGGTCAACCATAAGAACCCGCCGTAAGAACCCGCTTTACTCGGTGCGGTAGCAGCCGCTGGGGTCGACGTGCACCCGCCGGCCGCTGACGAGAATGGCGCGTACGCCGTGATCCCAGAAGTGCAGCACGCGCACGACGACCGGTCGAACCCGCGTGAGCAGCTCGCGCGCGCGCGATGATATCGCAACGCCGTCGCGCACCCACTTCGGATGGCCGTGCGGCAGAAGCTCGGCGTGCGCGTCCGCGTCGAGCTGCAGCGACGGTACTGCAGCGTTCTCGCGCGGCGCGAGCGCGCGTAGGTCCCCGCGCTCGAGGGCATCGTCAGACTCGACGCGAC
>VFSW01004039.1_pt1 | contig 21908 bp, 19 predicted proteins | sample 5358111 | NCBI WGS metagenome assembly VFSW01 (sample SAMN11554181, study PRJNA540505) | mine drainage metagenome | isolation source: sediment from site ElyBrook_90M | place: USA: Ely Copper Mine, Vershire, VT | collected 2017 | reverse complement strand
CATACATCGACGTCAACGCGAGGAGCGTTGCAAGCGGCATCAACGGCGTAAACGTGCTGTGTTGGCTTTCTTGTCTCTCAATATTGGACAACCAGGTGAACGCAGGCGAACCTCGCGACGTCGTATGAGAGCACTGGGCATACGAGGTGGTCGCTTCGATGGCGGTCCAATTCCGTCGACTGATGAACTCGTCACTCGACCCGCTCCCCGAGGCGCCGATGTTCACGACGATTGCACCCTCGACGCTGGGCGAAGTTTCGCATTGAGCCGCATAGGACGCGAGCGTTAATGTAGGTTCCGGGATCAATACCGCGTCGTCCACGAAATGGTACCCTGCCTCGTCCCTGCCGGCATTGAGGAAGACCGTGAGCGTCGAGACGAGTTTGGACACCATCGGTACGTCGGCACCGGAACCGATGACGAAGATCACGGGCCTGAAGCCCGTAGCGCCCGGAAGCTCCCAAGGGATCGCAGCCGGCGCCGCTGACGGTGCCGACTTCACGAGCATTTCGCAGAATCGCAGATGCGCCCAAAGCTGGCGTACATCGTTGCTCTCGCCTCGCGACGGTTTGCATGCTCCCGTCTCACCGGCACCCAGTGCTGCGTCGCAGGCCGCAAGGCGGCTTCTGAGAACGCGGCTCAGATACGTTGAAACGCCGTGGGGAATCGGCACGGGCGTGGGCCTGGCAGCGGATGTGCCGAGGTAGACCGCGACGATCTCGGAAAGGCTCTTCGCGCTACATCCAAGCCCGGAGAGCGAAGCGGACGCGCAAGCACCCGGCGTTCCGACAGTACTCACAACCAGCGCCATACTGGCGGCAGCCATGGCGATAGTACAACGTGCCCGGTGCTTCATACGGCAGCCTCCGATCGCGCACGGCCTTTTTCTCCGCTGCGTTGACGGCTCCTTGCTTATGTGTTTGCGCGTCGATTCAAGCGCGATGACGTGGAAGAAGAATTGCAGCGCAGGCGGCAGCAAGCGACATCGTTGCCGCCGCAAGCATCGCGTGAGGGAAGCCTTGGGGATTCGACGGCACCGGGACGGCGCGATCGCCGGTCCACGCGATCACGATTCCGAGGGCGGCGATAGCCATGAGGTTCCCAACGCGCGAGATGGAGTTGTTGATGCCCGACGCAGCACCGATGTCGTTCGCATCGGCTGCTCCCATGATGACGCTGACTAATGGCGCGATTGCAACGGACAGCCCGATGCCCAAAACGATCGTGGCCGGGAAGACGCTCCCTACGTACGGCGCCCCAATGCCCAATCGCGAAAAGAGCCCAAATCCTATGGCGGAAATCACGGCACCGGAGATGAGTGAGGTTCGAGGGCCGATGCGCGCCGCCAACGCGGTTGCGAACGGAGAGCACAGAGCGATAAGCGCGATCGTCGGCAGCAAAGCCAAGCCGGAAGCAAAGGGTCCGTAACCCATGACGTGCTGGAGCTCGTAGGGAACGAAGAACAGCGCGCCGCCGAGGGCGGCATAAAGGAGAAACGTGTACGCGCTCGCGACCGAGAATGCGGGCAGGGCAAAGAGCCGGAGCGGAGCCACCGGAGCCGACGCTGCGCGCTCGGCGAAGACAAACGCCACCATGAGGACGAGCCCGGCGATCAGGAGCGGAAAAGCGTGCGGATGATATCGCTGTTGCATCTCGATCATGGCAACCACGATCAGGCCGAGGCCAACGGCGGCAAGCATGCTGCCGAACGCGTCAGGCTTACCGCGAACGCGCTCCGCGCGACTCTCAGGGACTCGCGCATAGGAAATGACGAGCACTAAGATCGCCAGCGGGATGTTGATCCAGAAAATACCTCGCCACGAAACGCTCTGCGTGAACCATCCACCGAGCGCCGGACCGATTGCCATCGTAATCGCCGACGCCGCAGCCCAAATGCCGATCGCCCGACCCCGTTCTCGAGCGTCGAACGCAGACGTTATCAACGCAAGGCTGCCGGGAATCATGAGGGCTGCCCCGGCCCCTTGCAGGCAGCGTGCGATGAGGAGAGCGCCGGGCGTCGTTGCAAGAGCGCAGCCCACAGACGAGAGCGCGAATGTCCACGTTCCGAGCGTGAAAAGGCGACGTCGTCCGTAACGGTCGCCAAGCCCCCCGCCGATGAGAATCAGCGAGCAGAGAAAGAGCAGGTATGCCTCGACGATCCATTGCGCTTGTGAATCGGTGGCGGCGAGCCTTCTCTGTATGACCGGCAGCGCTACTGTAAGTGCAGTGCTGTCGATGTAGCTCATGCTCGAGGCGACGATCGCCACCGTCAGCACCGCGCCACCCGCACGAAGCCGGCTCGGTGAGACTGGCGCAGCCATTGCTCGGGTCTTTCGCTTGGAGGGTCTGGCGCCCTACGGACTGACCATCAGGCAAGAAATCGTGGGCTACTCACCCAACGATATCGGCGTGAGTTCGGCCGGAGCAGCGATACTGACCGATCGGCTGTCGATCGTGGTAGGTGTCACGGGTCATCGCGATACCGCCGCCGACGATGAACCTCGGCTGCGCGCAGCCTTTGGACGGATATTGCAAGAACTTTTGCGGTCGCACCCGCATACGCCGCTTCTCGTTCTCTCCGGGCTCGCGGCCGGCGCCGATTCGCTTGCTGCCGAGGAAGCGATGGCGAGGAACATCCCGGTTCTTGCGTGCCTGCCGATGCCCGTGGAGGAGTACGAAAAGGATTTCTCCGCCCCGGAGCTCGCGAGGTTTCGGACCTTGCTCGCCGCTGCGGCCCGCGTGACCGTAACGTCGCCGACGCGCGAGAACGGCTACGCTGCTGTCGGAAGGTTTATCGCGCAGTACAGTCACCTTCTCGTCGCATTTTGGGATGGGCAAATGTCGCGCGGGCTGGGTGGCACGGCGGATGTCGTCGAGATGCGGCTCACGGGGAGCACGCGAACCGCCGACATTGAATCCATTCCATATCTTCCGGACATGGGTCCCGTCGACCAGATCGTCACGCCGCACGCGAGCGCTCCTTCCCAAAGCGAACCCTTTCACGTGCGCCGTCTTTATCCACAGTGGTACGCACAAGAGCGCGACGGTCGACAACCATTTCTCAGAATGCTCGCCGCGATTGACAGTTACAATGCCGATCTTGCACGCACGCCCATCCCGGCACAAGACGTGGGCCTGCAGGCGCTCATGGAAAGAACCGATGCGGCGGCAAATCGCCTTCAAAAGCGCACTGCCGTCATTCAGACAAGCCTGCTCTTGGTCGCGTTTGTCGTTGCCGGCTTTCAAATCATTACGCAACTCCCTTCCATCATAAAAATTGTCGGCTTGGCAGTTGCGTTCGGCATTTACTGGTGGGCGCGCAAGCACGATTACGAGAACCGGTATCAAGACTATCGCGCCATTGCGGAAGGCCTACGCGTTCAGAACGCTTGGCATTGCGCCGGCTTGCGCCACAAACTGGCCGACAACGCGTACCTCAAAATGCAAGAGGGAGAGCTCCAGTGGATTCGCATGGCCTTGCGTTTCTTCTACCTCGTGCTGTGTGAGGGCCGCGAGTTCGCCGACGCATCGCACCAGCATCCCGTCTGCGAGGATTGGGTGCAATCGCAGCGGCGCTATTACGAGCGCGCAAGCCGACGCGAAGCCGCCGTCAAAATGCGCCTCGATCGAATCACCCTCGTGGCAGCCATCGTGGGTCTTCTCTGCATGGCAGCGTCTCTCGCGGAGCTGATCCGGTACAACGCTGTATGCGTCCTCGTCGGCAGTTGCCAAGCGTCGCACGCGGCGCCTGAGAATCTCGCCTTCCTGAGCGAGCTATTCAGCGTACCGCTCGCGATGGCGGCGGTGCTCGGAGCGGTCTTCGCGCATTACATAGAGAAGCAAAATCTCGTCGCAAACGCGCGACGCTACGAGCGCATGTACCGCGTCTTCGACCGTGCTCACGCAGAACTCGTTCGCATCAATCAAGGGGCACAAGGGAACCCAAAGAGCGTCATCTACGAGCTCGGTCACGCTGCGTTAGTCGAGCACGCCGAATGGCTCATCATGCGCCGGGACCGGCCGATGACGGTGGTAGTGGTATGAGTCATCTCGACAGGGTCATCGACGCCCCGGGGCCTAAAAAACTTCTGTCGATCGACGGTGGCGGTATTCGCGGCCTGATCGCGATTGAATTCTTGTCGCGCGTCGAAAGCACGCTTCGCGACGCGTTGCAACGGCCGGACCTGCGACTCAGCGACTACTTCGATTACGTCGGCGGCACCAGCACCGGCGCTATTATCGCGACATTGATCGCGCTCGGGTATGCGGTAGACGATATACGCTCGTTCTACAGAACCGGAGCGCACACGATGTTCGACCCCAATCGCTTCCAGCGCATTGGCCGACGCCTGAAGGGGCCTTTCGCAGTCGCGATGGGCGTGCTCGGCATGTTGGTGTACAAGACGATGTACGATCCGCTTCCGCTCGAGCGGGAGATCAAGCAAGTTCTCGGGGATCCGCTGCCCGGCACTGCAACGGGTGACGGCAATGCCGCACTGACGACGCTCGGCACCGAGAAGCTTCTCACGCTGCTCATGATTGTGACTCGCAACGTGAGCACCGACTCACCGTGGCCTCTTTCGAATAACCCACGCGCGAAGTACAATCTTCGGAAAGATGAGACGCCTACGAATCTCGACTTGCCACTTTGGCAACTGGTTCGCGCGAGCACGGCCGCACCCGTCTTCTTCCCTCCGGAGCGCATCGACATTCCGGGCGTCAAAAAGCCCTTTATCTTCATGGACGGTGGGATCACCGTATACAACAATCCGGCCTTTCAGCTATTTCTTATGGCCACTCTCCCCGAATACCGGTTGCAGTGGCAGGCGGGAGAACGAGAGATCCTGCTCGTTTCCGTTGGAACCGGGCTTTGCGAGAGCGCGAACCTCGACCTAGGTCCGCAGCAGATGAACCTCTTTTACAACGTCCAATCGACGCCTGCTGCACTCATCCGTGCCGCAACGGTCGAGCAGGACGTTCTCTGCCGCGTCTTCGGTAAAGCGTTGCCGACGTGCAATCCTTCGGTGATCGACACGGAGATCGGCGGCCTCGTCGGAAACCACGTACCGCTCAAAGACAAATTGTTCAGCTACGTACGGTATAACATCGAGCTATCGGAGGCCAGCCTATGTGGTCTTGGCCTATACGACGCGGAAAAATCGCCTCCAGGCATCGAGCCGAAATCGGTACAGCCGCTCGATAGCATCGCTCATCTCGACGAGCTGGAGCAAGTCGGCAAGGCTGCAGCACAACGGTGCGTCGCAGCGGAAGACTTCGACGGGTTTTTCTCAGCCCGCCAAAGTCGAGCCGCGCCGCCGCTTCAATTTTCCCGTCCATAATATAGCCGTGCGGGAGTGCTCACTGCCGTAGACGGCGGGGCGTACTCGTAGAGCGTCCCGGGCTGGTTCACTACGGCAGGAGCGGAACCGCTTGGTCCCATATTATAAAGGTGGACGGTTGCTTGTTGTCCCCATGCGCGGGTGTGGCTTCGGTAAGCAAGGTCCAGCTATCACTTGTGAGGACCCCCTGATGCGAAAACTACTTCCACTTAGCCTACCGGTTGCGGTGTTCGTGGCGTTGCTCGGCATGCCGACGATCGTCGGCGCGCAACAACCGGCGGCGCCGGATTTCGGATCGCCCCCGTCGGGCACGATCCCGATTCTCTATAACGACACCCACGTTTACACAAAGCCCGACGTCTTGAAACAGGCGCGCGTCTTGGCCGCATTAGTGCGCAACGGCACGATTCTGATTCCTTTACGGTCGATGTTCGAGCAGATGGGCGCTTCAGTCTCGTACGATTCATCGACCCAGACGGTCACCGTTTCCAAAGCGGGCGCCTCGGTGCAGGTTACCGTCGGTAAGCCCAGCGTGGTGATCAACGGTGTATCGCGTCCGCTCGACGTTCCGCCGATCATGTGGCAGGGACAGGTTCTTGTTCCCGTTCGCGTGATCTCGGAAGGGATGGGCGCGTACGTGCTGTGGGTCCCGGATCAGCACCTGGTCGTGGTGCGGTACATTCCGCCGACGCCACCGCCGCCTCCGCCGACCGTTGCGCCACCGCCACCGCCAACGCCGTCACCGACCCCGACGCCAACGCCGTTGCGTTGGAACGGCGCATACGTCGGCTTGAACGGCGGCTGGGGACATAACCTCGACACCGGCACGAATCAATGCATCAACACCGCTGGAATCCAAAATGGAACCGGGTGTCCCGTCCCGGCGTTCGGCAACATATCGGCGCCCGGATACTTCGGCGGTATCCAGCTCGGCATGAACTGGCAGGCAAACCCGGTCGTCTTCGGTCTCGAAGGCGACTATCAGATCTCCAACCTAAACGGAAACTGGAACTATCACGGGACCCTTCCTTTGGTTGGTGGTGGGTTCAGCCCGAGTGGAACCTGGACGGCAAGCGAACGCATCGCCTGGTTTGCGACCGCGCGGGCGCGGCTGGGCGTACTTCTCTCACCCAACGCGCTGCTCTACGCTACTGGCGGATGGGAAGAGGCTAGGGCGGACCTGGCTTCGGACGCCGTCTTCTCTGGGTATTGTCCGGGATCACTCGTAACCGGCCCGACGCCGCAGGGTTCCCGCTCTCCCGCTGCGACGTGCCCGACGATTTCGTATCCGGGTAGCGCGAACGTGACGAGAAGCGGTTCGGTTTACGGTGGCGGCATCGAAGTGGCGACGTCTCCAACGGTGTCGTGGAAGCTCGAAGCGCTCGAGAACAACCTCGGCAGCTACACGATCCTGGCACCAGAGCAACTGCATATCATCGTCACCAAGTTCCGTTTGGGCAAGACGTTCGTCTTCCGCGGACCGGACATTCGCCTGGGCGTGAACTTTAAGCTCTGAGGAACGTACGCTTCGCTACCCGGTCGTAGCGCGCGAAGCATAACCATTACGGGGGCCGGGGCCGGCTCGGCCCCCGTGGGGCACGGCCTGCTAGTGAGGCTGGCAGGTATCTCCCAGACTGCCGTCCGACATCAGGAGTGCGATCGACGGCGGATTGTTCGAGCCAACGACGCCTGCCGTGTACTTCGCGCGCTGCCCGTCGAGCGCAGCGCCCTGGAAGGAAATCGTATCACCTTCGAGTGCATACGTGCCCTGGTTGCCGCCGGCATCAGTATAGTTGTTTGCGTCCACAATCGTGAAGTTCTCGCTCGCGGCCGCTTGCAACTCGCCGTCGCTGAGCGTTGCGCATTCGTAGAGCCCCGTCGGAATCGCACTCTGGGAATCCGCCGACTGGCCGGAAGAACTTGTCGATTGGGCAGACTGCCCGTGGGAAGTGCAGCCGCTCACAAGGAGCGCGACGACGAACCCCGCGAGCGCGGCACGCGTCAGATATTTCATTACGAGATATCCTTCAGCATTTTGGCGCGCTTCTCCTCGCTTCGCAGCGACGTTACGGTAGCGTAGCGAAACGAGAAGAGCGCGATTCGCACCGCGCTCCTCGGCCATCTCGATTTTCGGGTCCTTATGCGTGAACGGTCTCGCGCTGGGGAACCGGGCGACCTTCTTCTAGATCGAGCAGGTCCGGCCAAGACGTCACGTCAGTTCGGTTGGGAGCGATTCTCGTGCGCAACTCATCGAAGTGCTTCAGCGATTCTCCGACCGGAACTGCTGAGAGCCACTTCTTGTTGAAAGCCTCGACAGCTCGTGGATCTTTCTTCGCGACAAATGTGTTCGCGTACGCCTCAATCTCGGAGTCGTTCTTCGCATCTTTCACGACATTGAGGAATTCCTTCTGGTCCATGCCAAGGTACTCGAAGAGGCCTTGGTCCATGGTGCAATCATACTTGTACTCACCGATGCTGCCGTGCGCAAGAGCCTTTGCCTTGTCGGTCGTACGAGCAAGCTGCACGATGCCGAGCATGGTTGTTCCGACGCTACGCGGCGTTGTTTTCGTTAGGTCCATCATAATCTTTCCAACTTTCATTTGAAAATTCTTGTTCCCATTGTTTGTACCCCAGAACGTCGGAGAAGGATGCAGATCGGCTGCGTAACCGATAGCTCGTAGGGTTTCTCAATACGCCGTCGAACGTACTACTCCAGCGAGCGTTTGTACGCTCAAGACGTGATCTTCCGTCATCTCCGATACGCCGCGTATGGGGCATCGTAACAAACGCTTATATTGAAATCGATCCTTCGCGAAAGTCGGTTCGATCCAACCACACATTGACCAGAACCGGCTTACCGGCTCTGGCTGCGACGCGTGCGCGCGCAAGGGCAGCCGGCACCTCAGCCGTCTTGTTGACCAGAATGCCCTCGGCACCGAGTCCCGCCGCGACCTCGTGGTAAGCACTGCGGGAGAGCACCGTGCCGACGTCGTCGTTGAGCATTTTTACCTGTTCGCGCGCGATTTGTGTCCAGCCGGCGTCGTTACCGACGACGGCGATCACCGCGATGCCGTGGCGCGCGAAGGTGTCGAACTCCATCAAGCTATAGCCGCATGCGCCGTCTCCATAGATGATCCAGACCTCGTTCCCCGGGCGGCACAGCGCGGCGCCGAGCGCGAAGCCGGCGCCTGCGCCCAGCGTTCCGAACACACCGGGATCGAGCCAGGAGAGCGGGCCGCGCGGGTGTACGATGTAGGAGGCTGTCGCGACAAAATCGCCGCCGTCGGCCACCATCACTGCGTTCTCGTCCGCTGCCCGCTCGAGCGCGCGGAAGAACGCGATCGGGTTCACGAACTCGCCGTTCGAACCGGCTTGCGTTTCGATTTCAGCCTCACGCTTTAGCTCGCGCGTACGCAACTGCTCAATCCAGGAGGCCCAGCGGCGACTCGTTTGCGGGAAGCCCGCGATGAGCTGCTCGAAAAACAGACCGGCGTCTCCAATCGCCGCGATGTCCGGCCGCCGATTCATACGCGCTTCCCTCGCGCTGCGATTCGAGGCGATGAGCGTGGCGCCGCGTCGCACGTGACGCCCGTAGTCGAGGCGGAAATCGCAGGGTACGCCGGCGAGGAGTACGCAGTCGGATTCGCGCAGCGCCTGGCGGCGCTGATGACGCATCAGCAGAGCGTGATCGCGCCCGAGCAGACCCCGAGCCATGCCCGACAGATACACCGGAATACCTAACTGCTCGACCGCCGCAGCGATGCGCGGCGCTTCAGAGGCAATCGACAACGCCTGACTGCCGATGACAATCAGCGGCCGCTCGGCGGCCGCAAGGGCGGCGACGGCGGCATGCACGCTGGCGGCGGATGCTATCGGTAGCAGGACTCTGCGCGCGTGCGGCAGTGCCGATTGCGCGCTACCCGCAAAGATCTTCTCCACATGCCGCTTGAGATAGAAGCGCAGCAGCCGGTCGGAGATCGTCGTGCCCTTGCCGACGGCGTCGGCGTACCACTTGCGGATGCTCGCTTCGCCGTACAAAATGTCGACTGGGCACTCGACGAACACCGGCCCCGGTACGCCGTCACGCGCCACCGCGAATGCCTCTTCTACAGCGGAACCCAGGTCGCGCACGCGCCGGATTTCCATAAACAGCTTGACGTGGGGCTCGATCAGTGGACGTTGGTCGATGTCTTGCAGCGCACCGCGGCCCTGCAACGCGGTGGGTGCAGCGCCGCCGAACAAGATGACCGGCGACTGCGCGAGCTGTGCGTTCTTGAGCGCAGTGATGGCGTTGGTGATCCCGGGCCCGGCGGTTACTACCGCGACGCCCGGCACATCCGTCAGCCGCGCCACCGCGTCGGCGGCAAACACTGCGGTCGTCTCGTCGCGCACGTCGATGATGCGGATGCCGCATGCTTTCGATCCAGTGAGTATAGGCGAGATGTGACCGCCGCATAGGGTAAAGACGAAGCGCACGCCGTGCGCAGCGAGAGCCGCGCCGACGCGATCGCCCCCATGCATGGCAACCGGTTCCGTTTTCATCTCGTGCTCAGTACGAGCGTGTCCCCTGGTTGTCATGCCGCGCCGCGTGTTCCTGTATCAGCACCTGGTAGTCGATCTTGCCCACGCGCGTCTTCGGCAACTCGGCGCGAAACTCGACTTCGCGCGGACACGACCATTTGATGAGCTGCGCGTGACAGTGCTCGATCAGCGCGCGCTCGGTATCGGCGTTTGCTTGGGCAGGGTCCTTAAGCACGACGAATGCGTGCACCCGCGTCACCTGCGACACGTCGGGCACGCCGACCACGCAGGCCTCACCCACAAGCGGGTGCCGGTAGAGCACGGCTTCGACCTGCGCCGGGTATACGTTGAATCCCGAGGACTTGATCATGCGCTTGAGCCGCACGGTGAAATAAAAAAACCCGTCCGCGTCCATCGTGCCCAGATCGCCGGTGTGCAGCCAGGTGCGGCCGTCGGCGTGCATGCGCAGTGCCTCACGCGTCGCTTCGGGATCGTCCAGGTAACCGAGCATGACCGCCGGCCCGGCGACGCAGATCTCACCCTCCTCGCCGGGGGACAGCGCTTCCTCGGTCCCGACGCGACAGATCTTGGCGAGCATGTCGGGGAAGGGAATGCCGATCGAACCTTCGCGATACTCTTCGATGGGCATGGCCATGATCGCGGTAACCGCCTCGGTGAGGCCGTAGCCCTCGAGCAATTTCACGCGGCCGCCGCGCTCCGCCACGAGTTTCTCGAAGCGCTCCTTCACCGGCCGCGGCAGCGTATCGGCGCCGGAGAAGGTGGCGCGCAGGCAGGATAGGTCGACCCTTTGCAGCGACGCGTCGTCGATCAGCGCGGCGTACAGCGTGGGCACCCCCACGAGCAGATTCGGTCGCTTGGTCCGCAGCAGTTTCGCCACGATCGCCGCACTGAATGTTGGGACGAGGATCGCTTTGGCTCCGACCATGAAGGCGGCGTTTACGCACACGCCCAGTCCGAAGCCGTGAAAAATCGGTAGGATCGCGAGGATGGAATGGCCCTCTCCCATTGCGCACCACGCGGCGGCCTGCATGCCTTCGGCGATGAAGTTGCGGTTCGAGAGCAGGACGCCCTTGGGCATGCCGGTCGTTCCACCCGAGAACAAGATGGCTGCCGGAGCGTGCGCGCTCGTCTCACCGCGCCGCACCGGGGCGTGCGTAGCGGCCATGAGTTCGGCCCACCAACGCACGCGCGCATCGGCGGGCACGCTTGGAATATTCCGACCCTTCGTGAGCCAGAAGCCGACCTTCTTGAGCGGTGAAAGGTAGTCGGGAATGCGCGTGAGGATCAGTACCTCTATTGGCAGCTTCGGTGTGAGGCTCGCGAAACGGTCGTAAAAGATGTCCAGCGTGAGTGCGATACGCGCGCGACTGGCATTGAGGTAGTGCTCGATTTCAGGAGCGGTCGACAGCGGATGGATGAGCGCGGGTACGGCGCCGAGCTTGTTCGCCGCGTAGAACGCGATCGCGCCCTGGGGCGAAGTCGGCATCGAGATTAGGATGCGATCGCCGGTAGCGAGGCCGAGCGCAGCGAGTGCATCGCCGCACGCATCGATGGATGCAAGGAACGCGCGGTAGGTCGAGGTCGTGTCGAGGAAATCCCAGGCAAGCGCATCAGGCACTCGCGCGGCCGTCGCGGCCACGGCCTGGTACAGCGTGACCTCGGGATAGCTGAGACCGGTGCGCACGTTGCCGTAGAAACGCAACCAGGGACGGGATTGGGTCATCGGGGCCTCGGACGCCAGGGAAGTCGGCCACCGCTCGCGCCGACAAATAACGGGCGAGCGCGGATAGTCGCACCAGCCTTCGACGATACCTTCGGCGTTGCGGCTAATGAAGTCCTCGACGCACTGCCCTACTTCATCGTGTTCGACGCCGGCCCTAAAAGCGAGACACGGATGCCACGACTACGACACGGGGGAGATTGCCACGTTTTTCAAGCAAAGCCGGTGCCATGCGAAATCGGTCTTGGGTATTCGCTCCGTGAACGAGATTGCTGCGATCACCGCGCAATGGGGCCTAGCGATTCCGGCGGTGCTCGTACTCGTTGTAAATGTGTTGCGCGCGCAATGGAGTGAGGATCTCCCAGAGGCGGCTATCGCCGGCATCGCAACGGTCGCGTTCGTGAAAATCGCCGGCGCGTTGCGGTTCGAATCCCGACCCTTCGTCGTCGAACACGTGCCTTCGCTCGTGCCGCATGCTCCCGACAACGCCTTCCCCTCGGCCCATCTCGCAGCGGCGGGACTCGCGTTTGCATTTCTCTGGCCGCGATCGAAGGTGCTTGCCGCCGTCGTGCTCCTCGTGGCGGCAGCGATCGGCGCCGCGCGCGTAATCGCACGCTTGCACTGGCCGATTGATATCGTCGTCGGTTTCCTGCTCGGCACGCTCGGGATCGCGTTGACGCGAGCAGCGCTCCGCACTTCCCTAATCGCAGCACGTTAAGGGCCTGTTGCGTAGGCCGTTCTCGAATCGCGATCTGTTTCTGAAGACCTTTTATGGGGTACGGGTATAGTTCCAGAGAGCGTATGAGGAACACGGCTCCGCTGAGAAGGGAATATCATGACTCTGCTAATGCACGTCGCCCTCGTCTTGATCGTGGTCGGCGTAGTGCTTTGGATCATCAATACGTATTTGCCCATGGCGTCTGCGATCAAGTCGATTTTGAATCTTGTCGTGGTTGTAGCCGTAGCGCTGTGGCTTCTGAAAACGTTTGGAATTTGGAGTGTCAGCAGCCTTCATCTATAGACGGCACTATGGCCATCCCCACTCAGCAGGCGGGTCGCCTTTGATTCTCCCTTCGGGCAACCGAGTCGATTTCAGGTGTCGCGATGATCGATACTGATTCTAGCGCTTTCTCCTGGCGGTTTTCTTTATCGCTTTTCTCGGCACCGCCTTAGGCATTGTCCGCTTCGTGGTCGCCTTCTTGCGAGCCGGAGCGGCCTTTGCACGCCGCTTGCTCATCACGGCTTCCTTGAGCGCTTTCGCGGGTAAGAACTTAAAAACGCGCTTCGCCGGAACTTTTACCGGTTGACCGGTCGCCGGATTGCGTGCGATACGGGCGGCACGATCGCGCACTTTGAACTGTCCAAATCCCGGAATCTTCACCGGTTCGCCGCCAACGCAGGCGCCGACGATATCGTCGAAGATGCCGTCGACCAGAAGAACTGCCTCGTTCTTCTTCAACTCCACGCGCTCCATTGCAGAGCGGACCAGGTCTACTTTGTTCATCGGTTCCTTTCCATTCGTACGATGGCGCACAAGCCACCTACCACTTCATCAATGTTGGGTTGCAAAATTCCTCTACAGCTGCAGCGATAGCGATACGCAGGGGCAGGTCCGCTCCGAGGCAACCCGGCAGCAATGCATCGCTTCGACGGGCGATGCGAAAGCGAGGAAGACGCTTCCAGATCCGGCGCTTCTTCGTGATCTGTCGGGGCTAACGGCGCTTGAAGATCGCGGCGTCCAGCGAGTACGCGCCCGGGCCGGCAACGAGCAAGCCCACGAGCACGACGAGATAGACGAGCGGAATCTCGAACGACGCGCGGCCGCCGACGAAGTGTCCGCCGGCGGGAATGTGAACCCGCAGAATTGCCACGATCATATCGATCGAGAGCAGTACCGCGGCGAGCGGCGTGAAGAGCCCGAGGATGAGCGCCACTCCACCGAAGAGCTCGACGAACGTGACGACCGCTTGCAGCCAGGCCGGTGCGAAGCCGTGCGGCCCCATCCATCCGGCCGCGCCCAAGTCGAACTTCATCAAGCCGTGAAAGACGTATGCGAGCCCGACGATCGCGCGGATGCCCAGAAACGCGGCGCTCGCCCGCGCGTTCACGGATTACCGCCCGGCGGGCTCGGCGACGCTTGCGGTAAGGGCGGCGGCGAAGGAACGAGCCCCGACTGCTGCACGATTTGACCGTTGACGCTCGTCGTCGACCAGAGCGCCGTCGACGAGGTTTCGATCAACGCGCCGCCTCCGGCGGACCACATGTCGCGCTTGCCGGAGGCGAGCTCGAAGGGTTGCCCCGCGTGCGTCCCGTCGAGGAGCTGCCTGACCACGGCAATGAGCACGCCGCCGCTCTGCGTCACCGAAGCCACCGTCGTCGTGCACGCCGTCACCGTCACGCTCGCTGAGGCGCTCTTCAGCGACGCGACGACGTCATCGCGCGTATACGTCTGGCCTTCGGCGTGTGCGGTGAAGTTCGGGCTCAGGGTTCGCGCGAAATCATCGAAGTCGCCGCGAACGATATCGGCGCACTGCGCATCGTACGCCGCCTGAACGCGGGCGGTCGACGCGCCGCTGACGGCCGGAGCGGCGAGCCCGGCGCCGCACACGACAAGCGCGACGGCAAACGCAACGCCCAGGCGGAAGAACTCCATGCCAGATGCTTTGCACGGCGGTAGGAAAACCTCCGCCCGCGAACTGACACCGCAGTTATGGATGTTCCGGCGCGTCTGCGGCAGGTTGCGGTCGCGTTCGTACTGGGCTGCCTTGCGGCGTGCGCCAAGCCGCCCGTGCAGAGCCCCGCCCCCGTGCGCGTCCCGACGGAGCGCGACCTCGGCGCGCTGCAGTGGCGGTGGGTCGGCCCCGCGCAGATGGGCGGACGGCTCGACGTCGTGGCGGGCATTGCGAGCGATCCGAACACGATCTACCTCGGCCACTCCTCCGGCGGGCTCTACAAGTCGACCGACGGCGGTACGACGTTCGCGCCGATCTTCAACGAGGGCACGTCGGCGGCGATCGGCGCTCTCGCCGTCGCACCGTCGAACCCGAACGTGCTCTACGTTGGGACCGGCGAAGGCTTCCCGCGCAACACCGCCTCACCGGGCGACGGCGTCTTCGTCTCGACGAATGCGGGCAAAACCTGGAGGTTCTCCGGTTTGCGATCCAGCGCGCACATCGCGAAGATCGCGGTCGATCCGCGCGACGCGGACGTCGCCGTCGTCGCCGCGCTCGGGCCGGAGTGGGCGCCGGGCGGAGAGCGCGGGCTCTACCGCACGCAAGACGGCGGTGCGACGTGGCGGCGCGTGCTCTACGTCAACGCGACGACCGGCGGGAGCGACGTCGTCTTCGATCCGCAGGATCCAAACGTCGTCTACGCCGGAACCTTCGATTTCTTACGGCGTCCGTGGACGTTCCGCGGCGGCGGAACCGGAAGCGGCCTCTATCGCTCCGACGACAACGGACGCACGTGGCACCGCCTCACCGATCCCGCGCTGCACGACGGTCTTCCCGGCGGCACCATCAATCGCGTGGGCGTCGCGCTCTGCTACGCGCACCCGAACGTCCTCTACGCGCTCGTTCCGACGAAGACAGGGCTGCTCTACCGTTCGAGCGACGGTGGCGCGCACTGGACCCTCGTCAACGCGAACCAAGAACTCGACTTCCGTCCGTTCTACTTTTCACAGGTGCGGGTCGATCCGCGCAACCCGAATCGCGTCTACGTGATCACCGGCGAGAACCGGGTTTCGAACAACGGCGGAAAGACATTCTCCCATTTCGGCGGCGGCGGCGACAATCACGATCTCTGGATCGATCCAACCAACCCGCAGCGCATGCTCGCCGGAAGCGACATGGGTTTCGACTACTCGGTGAACGGCGGCACAACGTGGACGTACGACAACGTCGTCCCGTTCTCGCAGATCTATCGCGTCGGATACGATTTCGACGTGCCGTATCACATCATGGGCGGCATGCAGGACCACGAAGTCTGGTGGGGGCCTAATACGCTCTGGAACGACGGCGAGTACGGCGGCGTGCCGGGCGGCGCGTGGCGCAACATCTCGGATTGGGGCGACGGCCAATACGCCGTCGCCGATCCGCGCGATCCCGACATCATCTACGAGGACACGCACTTCGGAGATCTCGTTCGCCGCGATCTGCGCACGGGTGAGGCGCGCTACATCTCGCCGCAGCCCTTGATCACCTTCGGCACCGGCGTCGACGCGTATCGCTACCGCTTCAATTGGAGCGCGCCACTCTACCTCTCCCCGCACGACCCGAACGTGCTCTACTTCGGCGGCAACGTGCTCTTCAGGACCACGGACGGCGGCGCGACGTGGAGCGTCGTCAGCCCCGACCTCTCACAACCTTGCGATCCCGCATGGCTCGGGCCGAGCGGCGGCCCTATCTCGCGCGACGACACCAACGCCGAAGCCTATTGCACGATCTACGCGATCTCGGAAGATGCTGCCGATCCGAACACGCTTTGGGCTGGAACCGATGACGGCAACCTTTGGATCACCCGCGACGGCGGCGCGCGTTGGGCCAATCTCGACGCCAACATCCCGAGCCTGCCGCGTCAAGCCGTCGTCTCCTCGATCGACGCATCGCACACGACGCCCGGCGTCGCCTACGTCTCGTTTGACCGGCACGGCTTCGGCGACGAGCGTCCCTACGTCTATTTCACGACCGATTACGGGCATACGTGGACGAACATCTCGCGCGGTCTTCCCACGTACGTCCACGTCGTGCGCGAGGATCCACGACAGACGCATCTTCTCTTCGCCGGCACCGAGCAAGGCGTCTGGACATCGTTCGATCGTGGAAAGCATTGGTTGAGCCTCATGCTCTCGATGGCCCCGGTGCCGGTCTACGATCTGAAGATTCAGCCCGTCTTCAACGACCTCATACTCGGAACGCACGGCCGCGGGTTTTACATCCTCGACGACCTGACGCCGCTCGAGCAGCTCGCGCAACACCCAGCGAGCGCACCGGCGCTCTACCCGCCGATGCCCGCTTGGCGCTACGTCCCGCGTCCGACCTACGAACCCGGACGCGGCGCGTTCGTCTCCGACAACAAGCCGTACGGAGCGCTGATCTCTTACTATCTGCCGGCGCCGGCGAAGGGCAAGAAGCCGCCGCACGTCGTGCTGCAGATCCTCGACCGCAGCGGAGCGCTCGTGCGCACCCTCGCCGCCACCGTCAAGACCGGCATCAACCGCGTCGTGTGGGATCTGCACGCGGACCCGCCCGGCGGCAGCCATGCGGCCCAAGATCCGCGCACCTACTACGTCTTCTACTTTTTGCACATTTCAGGGCCCCAAGTCGTGCCCGGCCGGTATACCGTGCGCCTCGCCGTCGGCAACGACGTCCAAGAGGTGCCGCTCGACGTGAAGCTCGATCCGGCGTCGCACGCATCGGCGGGCGGGTTACAGGCGCAGTACGGCGCGCTCGAGCGTCTCGCGCAGATGCAAGAGAGCGGTGAAGCCGAGCTTGCGATCATCGCGTCGCTCGAAGAGCAAATCAGCAAGGTGCGCGCTCCGGCGAACGCAACGCTTGAGGGCGCGCTCTCGTCCTACCGGCGCGACCTCGACGCGACGGCAAACGCTCTGCGCAACGGCAACGGAAGCCAGAACAGCGGCTACAAGCATCCCGCGGCGCTGATCGACGCGATCGCGTACCAGCGTCACATTCTTCCGACCTACTTGGGGCCGCCCACGCAGGCGCAGCAAGAACTCATCGACGCCTACGGCCGTCAGTCGCTGGCGATGGCCGCACGCACGCACGCGCTCTTTACGAGCGCTCTTGCCGCCGTCAACGTGCGGCTCGCGCGCGCGAAGCTCGCGCCGCTTCGCGCGGCGGTGCTATCGCCTAGACGTCCCGCTGCTCTTCGACGAGCACGCGCTCGATTGCCGCCTCGATGCGCTCGAGTCCGGCACCACCCGCTTGAAAGTGCCTCAGCTCGTGGCTGCGATTGAACACGTAGAACGCGGGGACGAACGCGTTTTGGAAACCACCGACGATTGCATGTTCGTTGTCGATCGCGCACGGTTGAGTGAGATGCATGTTTTCGGCTGCGTCGTGGCGCACCGCGTCGACGTCGAGCTCTTCGGGCGAACGCGGCTGATGAACCGCGACGAACGCAACGCCTCGCGAAACGAACGTTTCGCGTAAGGCCGCCACGCGCTCGGCGACGTCGTGGCAGAGATAGCACGAGATCGACCAGAAGAACACGACGACCGGGCGCCCGGCGAGCTCCTCGACAGACGGCTCGCCGTTCACCCAAGCGGTAGCCCCCTCTAGCGAAGGAAGAGGGCTACGCATGCGCATCGGCATCGGCCTTATCCGACTTTGAGCAGCGCCTGGCCGGGCTTCCATTCCGCCGGACACAGGCCGCCGGCTTGCAGTGCCTGCAAGACGCGCAACGTCTCCTCGACGCTGCGTCCGACGTTGTCGGCGGTCACGACCGCGTACCGAAGAACGCCGTCGGGATCGATGATGAAGAGCCCGCGCTGCGCCGCACCGCTGCTCTCGTCGAGCACGCCGTACGCGCGCGCGACCTCTTTGGTGAAATCGGCGACGAGCGGGTACTTCGTTCCCGCGATGCCGTTCTTGTCGCGCGGCGTGTTCAGCCACGCCCAGTGACTGTGGACCGAGTCGGTCGAACAGCCGAGAACCTCGGCGTCGAGCTCCTTGATCTCGTCGTACCGGTCCGAGAGCGCCGTGATCTCGGTTGGGCAGACAAACGTGAAATCCAAAGGATAGAAAAAGAAGATCAGCCATTTGCCCCGGTAGTCAGAGAGCGCGATCTCCTTCCCGAGGTTCCTTGCGCTCGTTGCGTCCTTCGTGCTCTGCAATCTGAAATCGGGAGCCGGTTTTCCGACCTGAGCCAACATCGTCTACGCCTTTCTCCGCCGCCTGCACGCCGGACCCCCACTCTAGCGCCCGGCGTCCTAAATGAAAATGACTTTCATCTAAGCGCTTCAGCCAGGGGATTCGCGTGCAGCGCCCCCTAACCGTTGCCCGTATGGAGTCGGACGCGCTCGAGAGCGTTTCGCGCGAGAAAGCCGCACACGACCAGCAGCCGCCGCAGGCGCTCGTCGCGTTCATGTCGCGCGATTGGATCGCGCGGCCCGTCGAGCGCGTTGCGCATCCGCAGCTCGCGCGCTTTCTCGAGCGCCGCGCGGCGCTATCGCGCGCGTTCCCCGGCATCTATCTGCTGTTGCCGGCCGGCTGCGAGCGCGTACGCGCCAACGACACGTATTTTCGTTTTCGTCCGTCGAGTGAGTTTGCGTACTTCATGGGCGCCGGCGAACCCGACGCGTTGCTCGTCTTCGAGCCGGAGGGCGCCGGTCATCGCACGCATCTCTTCGTGCCGGAGCACAATCGCGGAACCGCGGCGGGATTCAGCGACCGCGCGCGAGGCGAGCTCTGGGTCGGGCGCAATCGCGGCGTCGAGGAGAGCCGCACTTTTTACGGCGTCGATCGCTGCGAGCCGTTGGGTGCGATGGAACGCTATATCGAGACGTTGCGCTCGAAAGATCATCCGGTGCGCGTGCTGCGCGGATCCAACGCCGAGGTCGACGCGCGCTTCGAGCGGCGCGACGCCGACGCGGCATTCGCGACCCACCTCAGCGAGATGCGTCTTCGCAAGGACGACTACGAAGTCGCCGAGTTGCGCAACGCCGTGGAGATCACGAAGCGAGCCTTCGAAGACGTGATCCGCAGCCTCCCGACGATGAAAACTGAGCGCGAGGTCGAGGCGGCGTTCTGGAGCCGGGCGCGCATCGAGGCGAACGACGTCGGCTATCTCACCATCGCAGCGGCAGGTGCTCATGCCTGCACGCTGCATTGGACCCGCAACGACGGACCGCTCGAGCCAGGGAGCTTGCTCCTGCTCGACGCCGGCGTAGAGTGCGATTCGCTCTACACGGCCGACGTGACGCGCAGCCTTCCCATCGGCGGGCGGTTCTCACCAGAGCAACGCACCGTGTACGATCTCGTCTTCGACGCACAGAAGGCGGCCATGGAAGCGTGCGTCGCGGGGAGCGATTTTCTGGAGCCGAACCGTCGCGCGATGCGCGTGTTGACCGAGGGGCTCATCGAGTTGAAGGTGCTGCGCTGCTCGCTCGACGAGGCGCTCGATCCGGAGAAGCAATACCATCGGCGTTACACGCTGCACAACGTGAGCCACATGCTCGGCCTCGACGTTCACGACTGCGCGCGGGCGCGCTCAGAGCGGTACAAATACGGAAGACTCGAGCTCGGCACGGTGCTCACCGTCGAGCCGGGACTCTACCTCCAACCGGACGACGCGACCGTTCCCGAGGCGCTGCGCGGCATCGGGGTTCGCATCGAGGACGACGTCGTCGTCACGAACGGCGCGCCCGAGAACCTCTCCGCCATCCTTCCGTCAAGCGCCGCGGGCGTCGAGGGATGGATGCGGCAGCTCTGGTCCTAGGGAAGCTAGGTCGTCGTCGGTGGGGCGTATCCCGTCGCCTTCGGCGTCGAGCCTCCCGGGAGCGCCGGCCACTCGCCGAACGCCAGGATGAGGATACAGATCAACGGTCCCACGGCCGGTACCAGGTTGAGCAGCGCTAAAGCCCCGCTGAATCCAGCCTTCGTGAAGATGCGCCAGTAGAACCAGATGAACAGCGCGGTGATGGCTAACAAGAACAGAACCCAAACGATGAAGAAGGTCCCCATCATCGCAGCCGCTGCTGCGCCGGCGTTCCCTAAGTCTTGAGAGTTGTTGTCCATTTGCCGACCGTTCGCTTGCATTGGGAGCCCTCCCTCCCGAGCACTTTTCGATTCGGAGGTTTGTCCTGAACGCCGTTATGTATCGCATCGAGGACGGCGACGCGTTGCTGGTGGTCGACCCCCAGAACGACTTCCTGCCGGGCGGCAGTCTGGCCGTGCGGGACGGTAATCGCATCTTCGAGCCGATCAATCGACTGATGCCGCTCTTCAGCTACGTCGCGGCTTCGCGCGATTGGCATCCGCGCGATCATGCATTCTTCCAGGCGCGCGGTGGGCCGTGGCCCTTCCATTGTCTCGCGGGAACGCCCGGCGCCGAGTTCTCACCGCTGCTGCACGAGGGTGAGATCGACGAGATCGTCAGCAAGGGCACCGACCCCGAGACCGACGGCTACAGCGCCTTCGCTGGAACCGCGCTCTCGGATCGCCTGCACGCGCACGGCATTCGGCGGCTCTTCATCGCAGGTATCGCCACCGATTACTGCGTGAAGTGCACGGCGCTCGACGCGCGCGCAGCCGGCTTCGACGTCGTCGTCGTCAGCGACGCAGTCGCCGCTATCAACGCAAACCCGGGTGACGAAGAGCGTGCAATTGCCCAGATGCGCGCGCGCGGCGCCGAATTTACGGATTCGCAGCACGTCGTCGCAGGCGCCTCGGGCGCCTAGGGAAGCTCGATGAGCCAGGAGCGCCTCTACAGGGATCAAGTCCTCGAGGTCGAGCCGACCGGCATCGAGCGCGTCGAGGACGCGCAGCGTCACGGCAGCCCTCGCCACCTCTTCGGCGTGTGGTTTTCTGCGAACGCCGAGATCGCAACCTGGATGGTCGGCCTCATCATCGCCGCATCGTACGGCACCGATCCGCGCAGCGCCGCCGCGGGCATTCTCCTCGGGAACCTCGCCGGGTTTGCCGTCCTCGGCGCACTCGCCACGATGGGGCCGCGCTTCGGCGTGCCGCAGATGGTGGCGGGGCGCCTCGCATTCGGGCGCATCGGCAACGTCGCTCCCGCAACGCTCAGTTTTCTCGCCGGCGTGGGATGGTTCGCGATCAACACGGTCTTTGGCGCGTACGCGTTGCAAACGATCGCGGGGTGGCCCTACCTCTTGGCGCTCGGCGTCATGCTGGCGTTGCAGATTGTCATCGCGGTGTACGGGTATAACTTCATCCACGTCTTCGAGCGCGCGAGCGTTGTGCTGCTCGCGCTCGGCTTTCTGACGCTCGGCGTCGTAACGTTCTCGCACGCGCATTGGAACGCGCCGTTTAATCCGCTCGCGCCGGCGGCCGGAGGCGGGGCGCTCGCGGGTTTCGTCTTTGCAACCGCGCTCGCGTTCTCGTACGCGCTCGGGTGGGTACCGTGCGCCTCCGATTACTCGCGCTATCTGCCGCGCACGACGAGCGCCCGCGCGGTGTGGTGGTACTCGTTTCTCGGCTGCGTCGTGTCGTGCGTCGTGCTCGAGATCATGGGTGCGGCAACGGTCACCGCCGTGACGCACGGCTCCGCGCTGACGAACATGCTGCCGACGCAAGCGGTCTCCGTGCTCCTGAGCTCGGGATGGG
>VFSW01004038.1_pt1 | contig 21913 bp, 21 predicted proteins | sample 5358111 | NCBI WGS metagenome assembly VFSW01 (sample SAMN11554181, study PRJNA540505) | mine drainage metagenome | isolation source: sediment from site ElyBrook_90M | place: USA: Ely Copper Mine, Vershire, VT | collected 2017 | reverse complement strand
CGACTGTGGCGTGCGGTGCGCCGACACCACGCGGCACTCATGCGGCACGCCGAATTCTTTCAGCACTTCGGCCGCGTGGCGCATGGTGTCCCAATCCGACTTGCTGCCCATGATCACGCCAACGAATGGCTGCGGCACGGACGGCTCGAGGCGTGGGGTCTTCGGCGCGCGCTTGGGCGGGCTTACGGGCTCGGGGCCCGGGACAGGCAGATCGTCGGCCATCAACGTACCTCCGCCGGGCAACGCAGTTCGCGGTGAGTGGTTTTCCGGTCAAAATTCTCAATCATAGGCAAGGAACTCTCACGATATCCGGTTGGGTCAAAGCGTGCAAGCTTCGTTTGCGGGGTGACAATGGATGCGTATGATCGTCCTAGACGGTTCGTCGCTGAGCCTGGAAGAGGTGGAGGCGGTCAGCCGCCGCTACGAAACGGTGGATGTGGCGCCGGTCGCGGTTGAACGGATGCGCCGGTCGCGCACGGTGGTCGACCGGCTGGCTTCGGGCGATGACCCGGTTTATGGCGTGAACACAGGAGTGGGAATGCTGGCCGATGTGCGGATCCCCGTGCCGGACCTGGCCGCCCTGCAGCGCAACGTCGTTCGCTCGCATGCGGCGGGCGTGGGGGAGCCGATGACGGAGGCCGAGACCCGCGCGATGATGCTCATCCGCGCCAACGTGCTCGCGAAAGGGTTTTCGGGAATCCGGCCGGAGGTGGCGCGACAGCTTTGCGATCTGCGGAACCGCCACGTGACGCCGGTTGTGCCTTCGCAGGGCAGCGTCGGGGCGAGCGGCGATCTGGCTCCGCTTGCGCATATGGCGCTGGTGCTCATCGGCGAGGGCAGGGCCGCGTTCGATGGCGCTGTACTTGTGGGTGGTGAAGCGTTGCGCCGCGCCAGACTCGATCCGATTGAACTCCAGCCAAAGGAAGGGTTGTCGCTACTCAACGGGACGCAGGCCATGCTTGCCACCGGCGCGCTCGAACTTCTGTCCGCCGAGCGTCTGGCCGATGCCGCCGACGTGATCTGCGCGATGACTCTTGATGGGCTGAAGGGGACGCCGCGCGCCTTCGACCCCCGCATCCACGCTGCCCGTCCGCATCCGGGGCAGATTCGCAGCGCCGCCAACATGGCCGCGCTGCTCGAAGGCAGCGAAATCCGCCAGTCTCACATCACCTGCCGTCACGTGCAGGACGCATACTCACTGCGCTGCGCCCCTCAGGTGCACGGCGCGGTGCGGGACGCGTTCACCGAAGCCCGCCGCGTGTTTTCGATCGAGCTGAACTCGGTTACCGACAACCCGCTTGTCTTCGAGGAGGAGATCGTCTCGGGGGGCAACTTCCACGGCGAACCACTTGCTCTCGCCCTCGATTCGCTGGCGGTCGCGCTGGCGGCGCTCGCCGGGATCTCGGAGCGCCGGATAGACCGGCTGGTGAATCCGATGCTGAACGAAGATCTGCCGCCGTTTCTTGCCAACCACGCCGGTCTGGAATCCGGTTTCATGATGATGCAGGTGACCGCGGCCGCGCTCTGCGCCGAGAATCGCGTGCTCGCCACGCCCGCTTCGCCGGGCTCCATCACCACGAGCGGCAATAAGGAGGCCTGTGGCAGCATGGGCAACGCAGCCGCCTGGAAGCTCAAGCGCGCGGTGGCCAACACACGGCGCGTGCTGGCGATCGAGTTGTTGGCCGCGGCCCGCGCTCTCGACTGTCGAAGGCCGCTCAAGTCCAGCCCGGCATTGGAGATGGTCCGGGAGCGCCTCGCCCTGCAGTGCCCGCCCTGGGAGGGAGACCGCCCGTTTCACGACGCCATTGAGGCCGCGGCCGCCTGGATCGCCGACGGGCGGGAATTACTTGGCGCACATCGCGTTGTCTGAGCGTCTGTTATCCTGTCGGACGGGTGTATAGCAGGCATTACCGCAAAGTAAAGCTGCTGTTTGGCCTCTCCGATGTCGCCCTGGTCGCGCTGGCATTCGAGGCCGCCTATCAGACACGTTATTGGCTTGGCCCGCAGGTGGGCCTGCGCAAGGAGTTCTATCTCGATCGCCCGGTGCTTGCGCTGCTGCTGGGCGCGGCGGTGCTGCTCTGGCTCGCGATCGGCTACTGGTCCGACATCTACGAGAAGCTCGATTCGGCCCAATCGCTGATCGTGCTGCGCAACACGTTCCGGCAATGCGTGCTGGGCTCGATGGGACTGGTGCTGTTCGAGTACCTGCTCCGGCTGGACCTTAGCCGTCTGTTTGTCGCGACTCTGGGGATTTATAGCTGGCTGCTTCTCTGTCTTTTCCGCCTGAACGCCGGCCACTTACTCGGCGTGATCCGCCGTGAGTTCGGTGCACCGCGCTTCGTATTAGTGGTGGGAGCCGGCGAGCGGGCTAAGCATCTGGCCGAGACGCTCGAGCGGAGCGAAGATTACGGCGTTCGTTTGACGGGGTTTCTTGCCGAGGAAGGCGAGACTGCGGAGAGCACGATCCGGTTGAGGCATGACTACCCGGTTTATCCCCTCAGTCGTCTGCCGGAGCTGCTGGACCAGCACGTGATTGACGAGATCCTCTTTGCGGTCTCGAGCGACCGTCTTCCGGCGCTCGAGGAAGTGTTCCTGCTGTGTGATGAGGAGGGAGTCCGCACCCGCGTGCTGATCGACTTCTTCCCGCATGTCAACAGCGAAGTGTACCTGGACCGCCTCGGCGCCGCGCCGCTGTTGACCTTCGCCGCCGCGCCCCACGACGAACTCCGGCTCGTCGTCAAACGGGCCACCGACATGCTGCTGGCCGCGGGCGCACTGCTACTGCTGGCGCCGATCATGGCCCTGGTCGCGTTGCTGATCCGGCTGAGTTCGCCGGGCCCGGCCATTTTCCGCCAGGAGCGATGCGGGCTCAACGGCCGCCGCTTCGTGTTCTACAAGTTCCGCTCCATGTGCGCGGACGCCGAGCAGATGAAAGCGGAGCTGGCCCACCTGAACCAGAAGACCACTGCGTTTAAGATCCCCAACGACCCCCGATTGACGCCCGTGGGCGGCTTTCTGCGGAAGTTCTCGATCGATGAGTGGCCGCAGTTGTGGAACGTGTTGAAGGGCGATATGTCGCTGGTGGGGCCGCGGCCCGCGGTTCCCGAGGAAGTGGAGCGATATGCGCGCTGGCAGCGGCGACGGCTCCGCATGCGTCCCGGGCTTACCTGTCTGTGGGCGATCGCGGGCCGCGACACGCTCGACTTCGACACGTGGATGAAGATGGACATGCTGTATATCGACAGTTGGTCGCTGGCGCTGGACTGGAAGATCATGCTGCGCACAGTGCCCAAGGTCCTGCTGGGCAAAGGAGCTCACTAAACCTTATGGAACTCGTACCAACCCAGGATGAAGTGGTCGGACTGCTGCGCCAAACGGGCGCCCTGCGCGACGGCCATTTCGAATACCCGAACGGCCTTCACGCCAATGAATATCTACAGGTGGCGCTCGCCATGCGGTCCTATCAACACTCCAAGACGATGAGTGTGGCGCTCAGCCGCCTGGTGCGCGCCAACCCTGAGATCCGGGCGATCATCCCGGAGCTCTCCATCGTCGCCCCGGGCACCGGTGGACTTCCGGTGGCCTATGGCGTGTGTGAAGCGCTGCGTGCCCACCAGGTCTACTGGGCCGAACGCTCCGAGGAGAGTGAACCGCTGCACTTCCGGCAGTATTTCGAAATGGCGCCGGGAGAGAAGGTGCTGCTGGTGGACGACATTCTGCGCACCGGCCGGCAGCTTTCGGAACTGAAGAAACTGGTGGAGGCCAAGGGCGGGCACGTAGTGGGGCTTGCGGTCATTGTGTACCAGGACACGCCGAGGACCATCAAGTTTGATCCGCTTCCGTTCTATTATCTGGCGAAGCTGGATGCGACGTACTACAAAGACGCAGCGTCTTGCGATCTTTGCAAGCAGGGCGCCCCGGTTGAGAAAGTCTGGATCTAAGGGTGGAATGCTCTGGCGCGCGTTCGGGAGCGCGGGCATGTTACGCTAAAGGTACGATGGCCGATGCGCTATCAAGCGTAAAGCGCTTTATTTTCTGGGATTACCAACGGGGCGTCTGGCAGTACGACGTCATGGTAGGCGTGATACTCGCCTTCATTTTTCTGGTTCCGCGGGAATGGTTTCGCGACCAGCCCAAGGCGAGCAGTGTGGTGATGCTGCCCGCCGCGCAAGGCCAGAACGCGTTCTGGATTGACCCGGTGCTGCTGGACGGCGTGCCTCCGGCCGAGATGGTCGACCGCGCCGCGGTGCTGCTAAGCGAGCGAACGCGGAAGCGCCAGAGCGTGGTCCGGATTGAACCGATCTTCGACTCCGAGAAAGAAACGATAGGCTACTTGGCCTACGCGCGGCCCTAGGCTGACGCCGGAAGCCACCTTAAGTTTGGATATGCTGTCAGCCACGCTGCTTCTGACCTTGCGGTCTGCCTTGCTTTTCTCGCACCCAGCAACCACCGCCCCCCAGGCGGCGATTCTCGACCGGATGGATCGCGCGGCCGCTCAATTTCGCGGGATGACGGCGGCGGTGAAACACACTTCGCACACCGACGTCATACATGAAGACAGCGTCGCTACCGGGCACGTGAAGATGCGCAAGGTTCACGCCGGGTCCGTGGAAGGCTTGATCGACTTCACGACGCCGGATCCGAAGACATATCTGTTCGCAAAGCGGACCGCCAAGATTTACACACCGGCCAGCCGCACATTAGAGGTCATCGACCTCGGCAAGCACGGCGAACAATTGGATCAGTTTCTGATGATTGGTTTTGGCACCAGCCGGGCGGATCTCGAACATGGTTATGCAGTCAAGCTGGAAGGCCAGGAAAAACTGGGCGGCCGCGACACGGTTCATCTCGTGCTCACCCCGCGCTCCAAGGAGGCCGCTCAATACGTGACGACCGTGGATCTGTGGATTGCCGCCGATACCGGGTATCCTGTGCGAGAGAAAGTCCTGCAGCCATCGCACGACTATGTGCAGGTTGATTACAGCAACGTGGTGATCAATCCGCTGCTGTCGGACGCCGACTTCAAGTTACAGCTTCCCAAAGACGTTCAAACGATTTACCCTCAGAAATAATCTCTCATGTTCGAGTCTCTCCCACAATTGCCGCGCCCCGAACCCGGACGCCTCCGGTTCCTCGACTGGAGCCGCGGCTTGGCGGTCCTTATCATGTTGCAGGGGCACGTGTTTCACGCCTTCAGCCGTAATGGACTTCGGGAGCAGGGCCCCTATGTGATTTCGCAGTTGTTCGGTGGCCAGGGGCCGGCGATCTTCCTGTTTCTTACCGGCATCACGCTTGCGTTTCTCATCGACCGCAGAGAGCGCCAGGGCCTTGGGCGCACGGCACGCTGGCGCGCCGCGATCGAGCGATCGGCGTATCTGTGGGTTCTCGCGTTCCTGTTCCGGGCGCAGCTTTGGCTATTTGCCTATCCGGGCAGCAACTGGGACGACCTGTTCAAAGTCGACATCCTGAACTGCATGGGGTTCGCCATCGCCCTGTTCTCATTGACCGCGCTGCTCAGCACCGCCCAACGCGTGCGCGTCTGCGCGATTCTGGGTGTCGCGATCGCAGGGCTGGCGCCGCTGGTATCGTCGGTCAACTGGAGTTGGCTTCCCTCCGGCGTGTCCGCTTACTTTGTGCCTAACTATGCGGCGTTTGCGTTCTTCCCCTGGGCTTCGTTTATCGCCTTCGGTCTCTCGGCGGGCAGCATTCTGCGGATGACGAGGAGCGAGGACATGAGCCGGTTGATGCAGTGGGCCGCGCTGGGCGGGATTGTGCTGATACTGGCTGGTGAGTACTTCTCGAACCTGCCGTACCAGATCTATCCGAAGTCCGAGTTCTGGCTGAATGGACCGGGGCTGGTAACCATCAAGCTAGGAGTGATCTTACTCGTGGTTCCGTTCGCCTGGATGTGGTGTGAAGTGGGCATTCTTGGCTGGAGCATGGTGAGCCAGCTTGGCACAACTTCGCTGATTGTGTACTGGGTGCATATCGAAATCGTGTACGGCCGCTGGCTGGGCTTATGGCATCAGTCGTTTACGGCGTTAGAGTGTGCCTTGGCGTCCCTAGGGGTCATTGCGTTGATGGTTGGTGTTTCCCTCGGCCGGCGCAGCTTTCCTAAGCTCGTCCAGAGACGCTCGGCCGCGCGGATTCCCGAGCACGCCGACTCCGAGTTGGTCTTTGCCTCCTCCAGCGCCGGCGACTGAACATCGGCCCCGTTGACAATTCGTGACGAATCCGGCTGGCCCTGGCCGCAGGAAAGCGCGGTATGCTTTTGAAATATGCGCTACGTCCTGTTGCTCGCCGCTGCTTCTCTTGCCTTCTCCCAATCGACGCCGGATTTAAGCGGCGTCTGGAAAGCCGACAAGGAAAAAAGTCAGATGGGCGGCCCGATGGGCCAGGCCGACTTCTATGCCTCGATCCAACAGTCGGGGTCGAAGATTGAAGAGAAGACGATCACGCAGGGCGTGCATTTCGAGCAGCGCGGGGACTGGAAGTACGACACCTCGGGCGCGGAGACGACGAACGAGTTCCGCGGCGCGAAGCTCGCAAGCAAGGCGGCCTGGGAGGGAGGGTCGCTCGTGATCGACATGGCGGGCAACGACGACGGCCGCGAAATCAAGATGCACGAGAAGTGGACGCCGTCGCCCGATGGCAACAGCATCACGGTGGTGCGGAACGACGGACGCGGCGAGATGACGATGGTGCTCGACAAGAGCCCCGAGTCGGCGAGCGTGTTTACCGCGACGCCGCGCATGGCCAAGGACGTCTATCAGAACGTGAAGGACCTGAATGTGCCGGCTTACCGGCTGGGTGAAGTGATGGAGAATTTCAGCAGCGGGCTGGGCGTGCGCTGCGGCTTCTGCCACGTGCCGGGCAACTTCGCCAGCGACGAAAAGCACGAGAAACAGTTTGCCCGCACGATGCTGGTGATGACGAACGGCATCAATCACGACGTCTTCCACGATCATTTCCGCGTGTCTTGCTACACCTGCCACCGCGGCCAGAAAGAACCGCCGGTTCATCCGGAAGCGGCCGGCAATGCCGCGCATTAGCCCGCGGCACGCCCCGGATGCCTAATCGTCTCGCGAACGAGCCGAGCCCGTACCTACGCCAGCACGCGAACAATCCGGTCGACTGGTATCCCTGGGGCGAAGAGGCTTTCGCCCGCTCCCGGTCGTTGGACCGGCCGATTTTCCTCTCCGTCGGCTACTCCACATGCCATTGGTGCCACATCATGGAGCGGGAGTCGTTTGAAAACGAATCCGTCGCGGAGGTGTTGAACGCATCCTTCGTCCCCATCAAGGTGGACCGTGAGGAGCGGCCGGATGTTGACCGCATCTACATGACCTATGTGCAGGCGACCACCGGGTCCGGCGGTTGGCCGATGTCGGTGTTCCTGACTCCTTCGCTCGAGCCGTTTTTTGGCGGTACGTATTTTCCCCCCGACAATCGCTACGGCCGGCCGGGATTTCTCGCGTTGCTTCGTTACCTCGCTGAGGCATGGCACAAGGACCGGGCCCGCATCCTCGAGGCCGGCTCGAACTCGATCACGCAGCTCCGCCGTTTTCTTGAATCCTCCGACGCGGCAAGCCAGGCCGGTGAGGAACTGATCGAGAAGGTGTATCTTCCGCTGCGGCGAAGCTTCGACGCCCTACAGGGAGGATTCGGTGGCGCGCCCAAGTTCCCGCGCCCGGCGGCACTCGAGTTTCTCCTTGCCTACTATGAGCGGAGCAAGGACGACGAGGCGTTGGAGATGGTAATGAAGACGCTTCAGGGGATGGCGGCCGGGGGGATGAACGACCAGCTTGGCGGAGGATTTCATCGCTATTCCGTCGATGAACGGTGGTTCGTGCCGCACTTCGAGAAGATGCTTTACGACCAAGCCCAGCTCGCCACGGTGTATCTGGAGGCGTATCAGCTTACCGGCGAGGCGTCGCTGGCCGCGCAGGCCCGTGCGATTTTCGATTATGTTCTGCGCGACATGACGGATTCCGCCGGCGGCTTCTACTCGGCCGAGGACGCCGACAGCGCGGAGTCGCCGGCCGAGCCGGACAAGAAATCCGAGGGTGCGTTCTATTTGTGGACCCAGGCTGAGGTCGAGGGTCTGCTGGGCCAACCAGCCGCGGGAATGTTTTCGATGCGCTATGGCCTCTCGGCCGATGGCAACGTCCGGGAGGACCCGCACGGCGAGTTTCAGGGCAAGAACATTCTTGCGGTGCGCCAGAGTCTCGACGAGGTGGGGCGCGTTTTTGGTGTGAGCGAGGGCGAGGCTGCCCTTTCCCTCGATCAGGCGCGGCGGAAGCTGCTGGAACTGCGGGCGGCGCGCCCGCGGCCGCATCTGGACGACAAGATTCTCACGGCCTGGAACGCGCTCATGATCTCCGCGTTCGCGCTCGGCGCGCGAGTGTTGGGTGAGCCAGGCTATGCCAAAGCCGCGCAATCGGCGGCGCGGTTCGTGCTCTCCAAGCTCTACGACGCCTCCACCGGTGTGCTTTTGCGGCGATATTGCGCCGGTGACGCGGCGATTCCCGCATTTCTCGACGACCATGCCTGCTTCGCGCTCGCGCTTCTCGATCTATACGAGATGGACTTCGAGGTAGAATGGATCGATCTGGCGCGTGGACTCGCGCGGAGCATGGTAGGACGGTTCGAGGACCGCGAAGGCGGAGGATTCTTCAGCACCGCCGAAGGCGATCCGAACCTCCTGCTGCGCATCAAGGAAGACTACGACGGCGCGGAGCCTTCGGGCAATTCGGCCGCGATCGCCGCGCTACAGAGGCTGGCGTTGCTGACCGGAGAAGACGAATTCCAGCGTGCCGCTCGCAGAGCGCTGGGTGCAATGTCAGCCCGGTTGGCCGCACAGCCAACGGCGGCGCCGCTGCTGGCCGTCGCCATCGATTTCGATCTTCGTCCCCCGCGGCAGATCGTTCTCGCCGGAGACGCCGCCGCGCCGGCGATGACTGGGTTTTTCGCCGCGCGGAACCGGCATTTCCTTCGCGCGACTGCCGTCATCCGGCTCGGCACGCCGGCCGAACGGGCGTTCTGGGAACGTCTTCGTCCCGCCCTGGCTTCTATCACCCCGGCGGGCGGCCGGCCGGCCGCCTATGTTTGCCGCAACATGGTTTGCGAGCTTCCGGTCATCGAAGGGCGAAAATTCGAGGCCTTGCTACAATAGCGGCGTGTGCGCGGCGGCCGCTCGCGCGCCGGAAAAAATTCCCAGGGAGAATGCGAATGGAACGACCGGGAGCGACTACGCTCAAAGGCAACCCACTGACTCTGATCGGACCGGAACTCAAGGCCGGCGAAAAGGCGCCGGAATTCGAAGCCGTCGATAACAAGCTCCAGCCCGTAAGCCTTGCCTCCACCGGAGGCTCCGTGCGAATTTTCAGCGTGGTGCCGTCGCTCGATACGCCGGTGTGCGATATGCAGACGAAACGCTTCAACGACGAAGTGGCGAAGCTGCCAGGGATCGATGTCTACACCGTCAGCATGGACCTGCCGTTTGCCCAATCCCGCTGGTGTTCGGCCTTTGGCGTGGATCGCATCAAGATGATCTCGGATCATCGCAGCGGTTCGTTCGGGGAGCACTTCGGCACGCTGATCAAGGAACTCCGCATCGAAAGCCGCGCGATCTTCGTGGTCGATCCTTCCAATCGTCTCGTGCATGTCGAGTACGTGAAAGAAGTCGGCGATCACCCGAACTACGACGCGGCGCTCGAAGCCGCTCGAAGCGCTGCGAAGTAAAAGGAAGCTACGTCCTGGGAAGCGTGTCAGCCCGCGGAGGCGCTACCCGTGGGGTTCTGGTGGCGGCTCCGGAGCCACGCGGCCAGTTGGGCCTGAATCCCGGACAACGAAACAAGCTGCACGGTGTAGGTGCCGGAGCGGCCGACCAACTCGAGAACCTCGCCCATCTGGGCGGGATGCCGCAGCATCACGGGCATGCCATCGACACGCAACGTGAGCAGTGCCTGCGACGCGGCGGGTAGCACGTCGTCGATCAGCATCAGACATCCACCATCCGCGGTGGTTGCGGCGTGGCCCTTCGAAATCCAACGCGGCGACAGCACCATGGGATCCCGCGTAGGATGGAGCGTGGGCGCCGGGGAACGCAGGGCGGCTTGCTCCCGTTCGAGTTGTTCGACGCGACGGCGGAGGATTTCATAATCCTCCCGCCGGCGCAGCACGCGAACCGATTCGAACACAATCCAGGCGCCAACCAGCGTGGCGGTGAAGATCGCGAACAGAATGAGACCGAAATACTCGCGGAAAAAGTGAAGCAAGGAGCCGCTATCTGTCATCGGCGCGCGTTGAGCCGATGATAACCCAACTCGGACGCTATCCGGAGTGGCCAGCTTTCGCGATCCCTTCTTCGATCTGGCGGGTGTGACGCAGGGCGTGCCCCGCCAGGAACAGTAGCGTCTGGTAGGAATCGATCTCACCGAAGTAGGTATGCTTCCAGCGGAGATCGCGCAACGGCAGCGAGGTGGACTCGGTGAAGGCGATCGCGCGGGCGCGTACGGCGCGGAACCGCTCGACGGCTTCCTGCTTCTGCCAGCCGCCGGAGGGCCGGACGCGCTCCGGCGCCGATCTCTTCTCACTTCGGTCGACCGAGGACTGGCGGATGACTTCGTCACGCCCGGCGAGGCTGGCCGCCGGATGGGACGCGGCCCGGGGCGCGGTCCTCGATTCCAGGAACGACATCGTCTGTTCTTCGACCATGACGATGTGCTCGACACACTCAGCGGGCGACCACACTTCGGGCGACGGCCTCGCGCTCCATTTGGCCGGAGCGACCTCTGCCACCGCGCGGAGCAGGCGCTCCCGGCCTTCGGCCAGTTCCACCACGGCGCGGCTGCGTTCACCGGCTGTCACGTTCGGGTTCGTCCTTCGGTTCAGGCGGGAAAGGAGATGCGTGAACCAGAATGCGCGCGTGCCGAGGCTTTGGGAAGCGAACGTCCAGAGTGCCCGCGGTATCGGTGACCGACTCGCGCATCTCCTCGCCGTCTGGCTCAACCAGGTACGCGGTCTTCGGCTGCAGCCCGATGATGAACACGTTGGCAGAGTCGCTCTGCACGTGGATCGGCACAGGCGCCCGGACGATCGTGGCGGACCCGAGGTCGTAAGTCGCCGCTTCGGCGGCCGGTCCCGTTTCGAGTGCGGTGATGGCGCCGTTGGTGAACCACTGCGCTCGTCCGTGGAGCAGCCCGAACCAGGGCGAGTCGTCTTCCCAGGTGCCGCGGGCGAACAGCGTACCGCTTTTAGCATCGTGATAGACGAGCGGAAGGTGCATATAGCTTAGGCCGGGTTGATAGGGGTTGGCCCAGAGAAATTCGTAGGGAGCGCCGAATGGTCCGCGGAGCATGTAGCGGTCCATGATCAGCCAGCCCTGAAGGTACTGGCTTGACGTGGCGTTGTTGTCGTAGGCGACGAGGGCGAGGCCGGCGGCGCGGGACAGGGCCGCGGCAGCGAGGTCCGGCTCGCGCCCGCCAGGATACATTGGAATGCGATATTCATTCTCGGCGGCCGGGTAGGGGGCGGGGTAGTGGCTGGCGACGTGGAATGCCGCCAGATCGTCGAACCAGGCCGGACGGTCCTGGCGAAGCTCGATGGTCAGGTTGTCGCGGACGGCGTGAAGAATTTCGAGCAGCGGATAAAGCGAACCTCCCACCGGGGTTTCCGCGGCGGCGCCCAGCGCCGGGGCGTAATGGCCGCGCCACCAGCCCGTCACCGCATCGCGCAGCACGCGCTCGGAGAGGTCGGAATCTTCGGTGCCAATCGCTATGGCGGCGAGAATGCGATCGCGCCAGGCGGGCAGGTTCGCAGGCGGCGGAACATCATTGAGGCCTTTCCCGAGGCTTGCTTCGATGGCCGAGCGCTGGCTGGGGGACATGGCATCCTGGCACCAGTCGAAAACGAGCGCGAGAGAGCGGAGGCTCGCTCCGGGCGCGGACGTTGCCGCAATGGCCTTGGCTGCCGCGGCGCGGTCGCCCGTTACTTGGTAGTTCAACGCCCACGCAAATCCCGCCTCGGGCATGGTGGCTCCGCCGGCCATCAGCCGGTTCAACTGTTCCCAGCGCATCGACCGACGCTGGCGCTCGCGGCGCAGCAGCCGCAGCCTTTGCGCGGTCAGCAAGAGGCGGGGATGGTCGGAGTAGACGCGGAAGCTTTCCTCATCGGCGGCGGCGGCGAGCGAGCAGAACAGGAGAAAAACGGCGATGCGTCGCAATCCGCCTTTCATTGTCACATAGCGGACTTAGCCGGTTGCCTGACGAGCGGGCGGCGCCGCTGCGTCAAACTATCAGGCCGCCGACGTCCGCGGGCCGCGCGTGTCAGCCAGACACACAGGTTGGACAGACTGACCCGCCCCGGCCGCCGCGCTCGCCGGTAACCTGCTGAAATTTCTTGCGTCCGGCCCTTCATTTTTCGGCGGTGGAATTGCTACCCTGTACGGTGAATTGATGGAGTTACTGTTTCACCTGCCCTCTGATTGCAACGGGCGAAACGAAGGCGAGTGGCCATCAGGAACGGCGTGCTTGCGGGAGCCGGTGTTTCAAGGCTTTTACGAAGACCGCTCTTCTTTCGTCAGCAAGTTGCAACAGAGGGTCCTTTTTTAAGGTGCCCTGCTCCAGTCAATTCACGGCGTGCGGGAGGCGCGCTGATTAGGAATCGATTTGTGCTCGCCAAGGATCTAGGGAAACGGTGAAGCGCTGGGGCTTCCAGCGGAGGAATTCAGGACGCGGGCCTCGCTGGAAGCAAACCCTCACGCGGGTGTTGTAGTCCCTCGCCACCGCGGCCGGATCCACGCCCATCATGGGCAGACCGCATCGGACCCGGACCTACTACGTCCCTTCGACCCGGGTTCCGATGCGGGCTCTTTCCGGATGCGTCATGCGCTCCCGGATATACGCCACATCATAGCAACAGGAACGCAACCGAAGTGTGGCGCCCTGCCAACTGAGTGGGGCTCCGGGCATGAAAATCTTCCTCTACTACATCGGAAAGCCGAAGAACCGCGAGGCCAACGCGCTCGCTACCGAGTACGTCACCCGGATTTCCCATTACGCGCGCTGCGAGATGCGGGAAGTGGATCCGCGCCGATTCAATCCCGCCACCAAGCACCCAACCGCGGTACGGATTTTTCTGGACCCGGCCGGAAACATGCTCGATTCGACCGCATTCGCGGCATGGCTGGGGAAACATCGCGACGAAGGACGGGACCTCGTCTTCTCGGTTGGCGGCGCCGATGGTCTGCCGGAGGCATGGCAGGACCGCACTGCCACCCGGCTCTCGCTTTCGCCGATGACCTTCCCGCATGAGTTGGCCCGCGTCATGCTCTCCGAGCAGATCTACCGCGCGTTCACGATTCTGCACGGAGGTCCTTATCCGCGCTAGGAGTTAAGACAAAGCGCTGCGATACACTGGGTTCGTGGCATGGTTTAACCGGCAGAAGCCCGGCGTGGACGCTCCTACCGACGATAGCGGGCGAAAGGTCCGCACCGAGGGGCTGTGGGAAAAATGCGAGCACTGCGGCCAGATCATCTGGCGCAAGACGCTTGAAGAGTCGATGCAGGTTTGCCCGAAGTGCGAGTATCACTTCCGCATCGATGCCCGGACGCGCCTGGCCGCGCTGTTCGACAACGGCGAGTTTGAAGTGCACGATGAAGAGCTTGGTTCAACCGATCCGCTGCAGTTCGTCGATTCCAAACCCTATTCGGAGCGCCTAGCTTCGATGCGCCGTGCGACGGCGCTGTCCGACGCCATGATCTCCGCCTCCGGCACGATGAACGGCCGCCGCGTCAACATCTGCGCGCTGGAGCTGAAGTTTATCGGTGGCAGCATGGGCGCGGTAATGGGCGAGCAGATTACGCGTGCGATTGAGCGCAGCACGCGGGACCGCGTGCCGTTGGTCATCGTCTCGGCCTCCGGTGGCGCGCGCATGCAGGAGGGTGCGGTTAGTCTGATGCAGCTTGCCAAGATTTCGGCCGCGCTGATGAAGCTGGATGAAGCCCGCGTGCCGTACATCAGTCTCATGACGGACCCCACGACCGGCGGCGTCACGGCCAGCTTCGCGATGCTCGGCGACATGAACATTGCCGAACCCGGCGCCTTGATCGGTTTTGCCGGTCCGCGCGTCATCGAGCAGACCATCCGCCAGAAGTTGCCGGAGGGCTTTCAAACCAGCGAGTTCCTCCTCGCACACGGCTTCCTCGATGCCGTGGTAAAACGTTCTGATCTAAAGGAGTATGTATGCCGGGCCTTCGATCTGCTGACGTCCTGAATTTCGCCGGGAGCTACCAGAACTCGCTCCAGGAAACGCTGGGAACCGTCGATATGGCTCGCGTTGCCGAGGCGATCCGGTGGTTTGAGGAGACTCGGGATGCCGGCGGGTCGATCTTCGTTTGCGGAAACGGCGGCAGCGGGTCGTCAGCCTCGCATTTCGTCTGCGACATGGTGAAAGGCGCCAGTTACTCGAAGCGATCCCGCTTCCGCATTCAGGCGCTGACCGATTCGCTGCCCACCATCACCGCCTACGCGAACGATGTTGGCTATTCGAGCGTCTTTGTGGAGCAGCTTCGCAACTTTGCGCGGAAGGGAGACCTGGTGATGTGCCTGAGCGGCTCCGGCAAGTCGCCGAACGTCGTCGAGGCCGCGCGCTACGGCCGCTAGATCGGCTGCCGCACGATCGGCTTAACTGGCTACGACGGAGGCGAACTTGCGCGCCAGGTGGACCTCAATATCCACGCCGACTCCGCGCACATGGGGCGCATCGAGGATGCCCACATGATCGTCTGCCACACGATCGCCTACTACTTCATCGAGCAGTAAGTAGCGGCCGGCTTACCTCCGCTCCGGCTCTTCCAGCGGGACCTCGAAGTAGATGATCCCTTTGCCGGTGCGCATGCCCTGCATCCCGGTGAGATAAATCTTCGCGCCAGGCAGTAACTGCGACTCAAAGTAGAAAAAGCCATACGCGGATTCGTGCGGCGCCACCATCTGCGCGGTGAAGGCCCGGCCGTCGAGTTGCCCCCAGGCGAGCGGGTTTTTCTTGGTGGGCAGCGGGAACGGCGGCTTCGGGCCGGGCGCTCCCGGGCCTTCTTTCGGAAGCTTCGCAGTGGTCGATGGCAGGTCCGAGGCCGGAACGGACTCGATGTGCCGCCCGTCGGCCAGTTCGTACTCGGCCTGTAACGCGCTCAGCCGCAGCGGTTCATCGAGGTCATTCTGCACGATGACGAGCACCGGCAGGATGCCATACTTATAGGGATTATGCTTGCCAAAGGCCGTGTGAGCCTGGTCATCGGTGGTGTAGGGAACCACCGCCACCGTGACATGGTCGTTGGTTTCCCTTGTTTTGTAGGCTGAGACGGAGCCGGGCTCGAACTTCTCCCCCCCAACCGCTGCGGAAAGCATGAGGACGAACAATACAGCCGAAGATAGTCTCATTTCTTTGCTCCATTTCGGGCTGCGCGCCCTCGCGTTTCCCCTCTTGGTAGTGTATTGGGTTTCGCGCGGGCTCGGCGACCGGCGCTATCTTGGGACGCTTCCCGCGCGGCTCGGTTTCCTGCCGCGCTCCATTCGCCGGGGCGGGGCGGACTCCATCTGGCTGCACGCGGTGTCGGTGGGCGAGGTGCTGTCCTCGGTCCGGCTGGTGCATGAGTTGCGCGCGCAACAGCCCAAGCTGGCGGTGTTCGTCTCCACCGCGACGCTGGCCGGATATTCAGTGGCGCGCCAAAAGCTGGCGGCCGAGGCGCAAGCCGTGTTCTACGCGCCGGCCGACTACGCCTTCGCGGTTCGCCGCGTCTTGCGCCGCATTCAACCGTCCGCGGTGGTGATTCTTGAAACCGAAATCTGGCCGCTGCTTTATCGCGAGGCCAAACGCGCCGGCTGCGCCCTGGTGGTTGTCAACGGGCGAATCTCGGACCGTGCCCTGCCGCGCTATCACGCGCTGCGCTTCTTCTTCCGTTGGGTGCTCAGCCTGCCCGACGCCATTTACACGCAGAGCGAGCAGGATCGGGCGCGGTACCTGAGCATCGGCGCGCCCACGGCGAACGTGCACGTGCTGGGAAACCTGAAGTACGACACGGCGGGAGCTGACATTCCGCCGCCGCATGCTGTGGTGGAACTCCTCGCCAGGCTTGCCCCGGAACAGGTGTGGATTGCGGCCAGCACGATGCCGCCGGCCGCGGCGGGCGACCCGGATGAGGACGAACTTGTTGTCCGCGTCTTCGGCCAGATTGCGGCTTCGCACCCGCGCCTGTTGTTGATCCACGCGCCGCGCCGCCCGGAGCGTTTCGAGGAAGCAGCCGCGAGGCTCGCCTCCGCGGGCATCCCGCACCTCCGCCGCAGCCAGTTGCCGGCCGATGCGTCCATGCCGCTTCCGGGTGTGCTGCTGCTCGATACGATCGGCGAGCTGGCTTCGTTATTCCCCCTGGCCACGGTGGTTTTCATGGGGGGGACACTCGCCCAACGGGGCGGGCACAATCTTCTGGAGCCGGCAGCGGCGGGCCGCGCGATCATCTCCGGGCCGCATTTGGAGAACTTCCCGGCGATTGCGCGGGAGTTTCGTGACGCTGCGGCGATGCGCGAAATCGGCGCCCCGGAGCAACTCGCGCAAGCGGTTGCCGATCTTCTCGCTCAGCCGGACGCACGAGATGAGTTGGGCCGCCGCGCGCTGGCCCTGGCCACCGCCCGCTGCGGCGTCACCGCTACTGCAGCCCGCAATGTCCTCCAGGCGCTCGACGATGCACTGCCGGCCTGGCGCCGCACCGGCCTGACACGGCTCTTGCTATGGCCGCTTTCGCGCCTCTGGGCCGCCGGGGCCGCACTCCAGCGCCATCAGCAGAGTGTCCATGCCCGGGTGCTTCCGGCTCCCGTCGTCAGTGTCGGCGGCATTGCTATCGGCGGCGTCGGGAAAACCCCGCTCTGCGCCCACCTCGCCGAGCGGCTCACCGCGCGCGGCCACCGCACCGCCGTGCTGACGCGCGGATACCGGAGGCGCTCTATTGAGGAAGCGATTCTCGTCGAAGCTGGCGCACGGGCGCCCGCCTGCGTCACTGGCGACGAAGCCCAGATCCTGGTCCGGTTCTCACAGGCTCATGTCGGCATCGGCGCGGACCGCTTTCAAACCGGCACGCTGCTGGCAGAACGCATCGGCGCCGACGTCTTCCTGCTCGACGACGGCTTCCAGCATTACCGGCTCCACCGCGACGGGGACCTGGTGTTGATCGATGCGCTCGATCCTTTCTCAGGTGGCGATGTGGTGCCGCTCGGGCGCCTGCGAGAGCCGCTCTCCGCGCTTCGCCGCGCCAGTGCCTTCGCCATCACGCGCGCCCAGCCCGGCCGGTCCTACGCTGGAATCCGCCGCCTGCTGGCCCAATACAATCCCGGCGCGCCGGTGTTCCTGGTGGCCCTCCGCGCCGCTGCCTGGGTCAACGAACGCACACGAATGCCGGAGCCGCTCCCGCCTGCTCCCCCGGTCGCCTTCTGCGGCCTTGGGAATCCGGAAGCGTTCTGGAGAACCCTGCACGGCATGGGTGTCGAGCCCGCGTTCCGCTGGACCTTCGACGATCATCACGTCTACACGCCGCTGCAACTGAAGCGCCTCGCCCGCCAGGCTCGGGCTCTGGGCGCCACGGCCCTGGTCACCACTGAGAAGGACGCGATGAATCTGCCGGACCGCGTCCTCGAAGCGATCGTGCCGCTCGATCTGTACTGGCTGAAAATCGAGGTTGCCATCGAAGGCGAAGAGGAATTACTCCGGTTTTTCGATCGGCGACTGCGTCAACGGATTGCCGGATAAATCCGGACCTTTCCCAGAAAATCTTCAGGATAATACCTCATGGATTTCGAAACTTCCGGGTTTCGCCTATACCTCCGGTTCTAAGCCTGTGGCCTGAACCGTCCGGATCAAGATAAATCTCGTTAAATAACTGATAGCAAACGAGAAATATGTTGACATTCAGAGCGGGTCCAGGTAACTTTAGGGGGTGCCGGTCGGTCGCCGTCCGGCTGGAATTTAGGAGGAAAATTCCGTGAAAAACCCTTTAGTATTTCTCTTGTCATTGGTGGCGGTGTGCGGAATCGCTCCGGCGATTCAGGCCGACGTCATTGATACAGGCGCGCAATCGTTTACGGGAACAGGGATATTTGACACCATGCTGTCCTTTGCGCCCTTTGATAGCACGCTGGGCACATTGCTATCGGTAGACATCGTGCCGGCGGCAACCGCGAGTGGAACCGTGACGGTAACCAACAATAACACCAGCGGGCCGGAACAGATGTTCGCCTTCACGGTCGACGAGGGACTGGCCATTTCCGGCCACGGAGCAAAGCTCTCGCTGGCCCCGTCATTCAGCGGCAGCACGAACCTCGGCGCTGGCGACACATACACCAGTCCTACGACTACTGGCCCGTCGGTGTCCACGAGCCAAACCCTAACCACCAATCTGGCCGCGTTTGAATCCGGACCGGTAGACCTCATGATTCATGGGCTCGGCCTGGTTTCGATTTCAGGACCCACGAACGTGTCCATCAGCGCGATTTCCGCGGCCAACGGCACTGTCGACGTGCTCTATAACTTCACGCCCGCGACATCGGATACCCCGGAGCCCGGCACATTTTTGATGGCGGGCGGTGCTCTGATGGGTTTGGGCCTGCTCGGTCAGCGGCACTTCCGGGCTCTCAAGTAAATTCTGCATCCCCAACTCCGGGCGGCGAGCGTTTTTTGTCTCTTCCGCCCTATTTTTGTCCGCTGGGCCGGATGTCAGTAGTGAAGCAGGCGCTCGGCTTCGGCGGCGATGTCTTCCGCCTGAGGCAGAATTTCGTTCTCGAGATGATGATGATACCCAACCCAGGTGTCCATGGCCGCCACACGCCCCACTGGCGCATCGAGGTGTTCGAACAACTCATTGGCGATGCGCGCGGCGAGCTCCGCCCCGTAGCCCCAGCTCAGCGTATCCTCGTGGGCGATCAGCACGCGGTTTGTCTTAGTTACAGACTCCATGATGGCCTGCCAGTCGTAAGGCGCCAGAGAGCGCAAGTCGATTACTTCAATCGATGCGCGTCCTAGTTTCTGCTCCACCTGCACCGCTGCCTGAAGCGATTTCTGCACCAAGGCGCCGAAGGTGACGATCGTCAATCCGTCGCCCGGCTTCACGATGCGCGCCTTGCCGAACGGAATGGTGAAATCCGGACCGGGATGGCTGGCGCGGTTGTAGGGCTCGCGGTACAGCCGCTTGTGCTCGAGAAACAGCACCGGATCGTCGCAGCGGATCGCCGTGCGCAGAAGACCGCAGGCATCAAGCGCGTTCGACGGCATGACAACCCGCAACCCGGGAATGTGGGTAAAGATGCTCTCGCCGCACTGGCTGTGATAGATCGCGCCGCCGTTCAGATATCCGCCGGTCGCGACGCGAATCACCGCGGGCGCCGAGAAGCCGTTGTTCGAGCGCCAGCGCAGATTCGCCATCTCATCGCGAATCTGCATCATCGCCGGCCAGATGTAGTCGAAGAACTGGATCTCGGCCACCGGTTTCATGCCGCGCGTGGCCATGCCGATGGCGCGGCCCAGGATCGCGGCTTCGGCGATCGGCGTATTGAAGCACCGGCGCGAGCCGAACTCGATCTGCAAGCCGCCCGTCGCTTTGAATACGCCGCCTTTGCCTTTCACCTGGGCAAGATTCTCTTCGCGGCTGCAATCGGCGACGTCCTCGCCGAATACCACCATGCGCTCGTCGCGGCGCATTTCCTCGGCCAGCGTCAGGTTGATTTCATCCACCATCGTCCGAGGCTCGCCGGCAAACCGCGGTTCGGAATCGAATTCGCTCGACGTAGGGTCAACGCGATCGGAATAAAGAAACTCGAGCGCGGAACGAAGCTCGGCAGGTGCGGCCTTCAGCGCGCACTCGGTGGCCTCCTGAATTTCCTTGTCCACTTCCTGCGCCATGATCTGCAATCCGTGGCGGTCTACCACTCCCTCCGCCAGCAGCCACTCCGGAAAGCGCGTTAAGGGATCCCGCGCATGCTCGGCGGCACGTTCGGCGGCGGTTTTGTACAGCTTCTCGTCGTCGGAAAGCGAATGGGAATACGGCCTTGTTACGTGGGCGTGAACCAACGCCGGAAGCCGTGTCTGCCGGCAATGGGCGATGGCGCGGCCCATGGTCCGCCAGCAGGCGTCGAAGTCCGAGCCGTCGACTTCAAAACGCGCCAGCGAGGCGTGGCCCGTCAGCAGCGCCGAAATGTTCCCGCCCGGCGTCTGATACTCCACCGGAACGGAGATCGCATAGCCGTTGTCTTCGATGAGGAACAGAACCGGAATTTTTTCCAGACACGCCGCATTCAGCGCTTCCCAGAACTCGCCTTCGCTCGTCGCTCCTTCTCCGGCGGCGACGAGGGTGACCTCATCGGAGTCCGGATGCAGGTAGCGCCCGGCCTGCGCGCAGCCGACCGATTGCACAAACTGCGTTCCGGTGGGCGAGCTACCCGCGACAATGTGCAACTCCGGCGAACTCCAGTGCGACGGCATTTGCCGACCGCCGGAGGCCGGGTCTTCGGCCGCGCCCACGGCCTGCAGCAGCATATCCCGCGCCGTAACGCCGAGCGCCAGGCGCAGCGCCCGGTCCCGATAGTAGGGATAGAACCAGTCATGTCCCGGCCGCAGCAGCATGCCCGCCGCGGTTTGAATCGCTTCGTGGCCCGCGCCGCTGATCTGGAAAAAGATCCGGTTTTGGCGCTTCAGCAGGATTTCGCGGTCGTCCAGCCGGCGCGAAAGATACATCACCCGGAAGGCCTGCAGGAGTTCTTCACGGGTCGGCGCGGCCGGAGCAAGAGCGGAAACGCTCGCGGCGCCCTGGACCGCGGTGGCGTGGCTGGATGGCTTAAGCATGCGGTGCGAACCCTCTTCCCGTAACTCAGTGTACCCGGGATAATCTCTCCCTGCAGGGGGCACTCGGACATCCCCTCAGATGGAATGAAAGGCGTCAGGAAGGTGGAACTTCCGGTCAGGCTCAGCACCACCAGTGGACGGCTCTTCGGCTGGCGGAAGCGCTGGAGCCACGTCTGGGACGAGATTCCCTATTGCAGCCGCCGGCGCCCTAAGGTTTGAGACAGTCGCCCCGGTCCTGCCCGATGAATCCGCCAGTCCGGATCGTCACATCATTATTGGCATGTTGCAGTTCGCCGACGGTGGGAGGATGTCGCCGAAGCCTTACATCGCCTGGGACCGCTATCTGGCGGGCAGGAGCAAGGCTGGCTCGAACCGCGGCGATGATCCCGCGCGGCTGAGCGAAACGGGCCGCACCGAGATTCGCAGGCGGGCGCGGCTGCGGCTTCGTGCCCGCTAGATCAGCGGGAACCCTTCAACAGCGCGGCGCCAAGCCAAACCCACGCGGCGATAAACGAAACGCCCCCGAACGGCGTCACCGCCCCAAGCGCCCGCACTCCGGTCATCGCGAGCACGTAGAGGCTGCCGGAAAACAGTGTGATCCCGGCGACCAGAAGCCAGGAAATGCGGCTTGCCTGGGCCGGGGAAACCGATCCCGCGCGAGCGAGAGCGGCCACCAGCAGCAGGCCGACCGCGTGAAGGAAGTGATAGAACACCGCCTTCTCGTAAATCGACATGCGGTATTCGTCCAGACGGTTTTTGAGACCATGCGCGCCAAAGGCGCCCAGAGCCACCGCGGCGGCAAGAAGGAATGCGGCGGCGGCCGCCCAACTGTTGCTGGTTTCGGCGCCGGTTGGCGTTGCGACGGGTTGCGGCATGAGCCTAGCGTAGCCCCTCAGCCCTCATCCGGCCAACCCACCGCCGGTTCCCAGAAACGGGGGCCGGCCCCCCCCGGCGGACCGGGGGGGGGGGGGGGGGGTTGTTTTTGGGGGGGGGGAGCCCGGCGCCGGGGGGGGGTGGGGAGGTGGCGGGGGG
>VFSW01004037.1_pt1 | contig 21919 bp, 18 predicted proteins | sample 5358111 | NCBI WGS metagenome assembly VFSW01 (sample SAMN11554181, study PRJNA540505) | mine drainage metagenome | isolation source: sediment from site ElyBrook_90M | place: USA: Ely Copper Mine, Vershire, VT | collected 2017 | reverse complement strand
GTTTTTCACCGGAGGACCTTTTTCCCAGGAATAGATCGCGGTTTCGCCCTTCATGTTGCCGATGGTCAGCGCATCCGGCTGGATGTTGTCCTCGGGCCGCGTGCCGGGCCCGTTGATGATGATGGTTTCCTGGAATTCGTGCCAGTTCTTGAAATTCGACGTCCAGAGAACCTGTTTGCGACCCGCTACGCCATCCGGATAGATGGTGAAGTATTCGTCGGCCCAGTCGCTCCAGCCTGTGGTGGGATCTGGGTTGGCGCACGTGTAATTCACGACTTCGCACAGCCCGTATCGCCAGTGAACGACTGCCCGCGCGTCCGTGTTCTCGATAATGCGGACGTGGGAATACCGGTTCTCTTTGTCCGACATGGGTTCGCAGTCTTCGCCTCCCGGACAATCGACCGTGCCGCCCGTCTCCACGAACTCGTCTGTGTACCATCGATTATTTTCCTTGACCCAGTCCCCGCCATAGTTCGTGCCTTGCCAGAACACCATACGAATCGGAGCCTGATCGAACCGCACCACGACGTCGGAGTCTGGGGCTACGCGGCGTGGTTCATCCCACATGTCGTCATACTTCAGGGTAGTGTAGAAGGCACCGAATCGTCCGGCTCCGGGCGGTCCGGACGGCAAAACCGGCCAGGGCAGTGCATCTCCACTTGGCGGATGAACGTCGGCGTATGCCTTGGCGATCTCCTCTGCCGTCAGGCTTCGATCATAAATACGCAGCTCGTCGAGAATCCCGTCGAACGAATACCGAACCGGAATTTTGGGATGGATCCACTGCGCGGGAAGAATCGGGTCACGAGTTCTACCGATGACCAGATCTTCCCGATCGGCGGGGCTCAGAGCTCCTTGCAGAGGTAATTCTCCCACTGATTTTCCATCGAGATAGATCGCCATTCCTTTTGCCGCGTCGTAACTACCGGCGACGTGAGACCACTTCTTGAGCGGGAGCTGAGACCTCGAAACCAGAGACCACCATTGACCGCCGACCGCGACTTTTAATCCGATGTGGCCGAAAGAATCGATTCCAAAAGAGTAACCGGCCTGTTCTTCTCGTCGATGCTCCACGATCGGCACCCAGTTCCACGGATAGGTGTTGACAGCAACCCAGGCGTCCACCGTGACCCCGGCAGTCGTTTGTGGGACACCCTTGTGACCACGAGTGATTACGGTGGTCTCTCCATCAAATCGCAGCCCAGTTCCAGAGACACCGGCCACACGTTTGAACAATCCGCCGATCGCATCATCCGTTCCACTGACCGAATCATGCGCGACCTGCCCCCTGGCCTCATTGAAGGACCACTCTGCCACGGGGCCGTCGCTTTGTGCCAGCATGAAGGTTGGAATACAAATCAGATGCCAGACAGCTACCGCAACTACTCGTTTCATGGCCGGCCTCTCTGGGCTGAAAGAATTAGTAAATGGCTTCTCACTCCGGCGGCGCTCCCGAATGAGCGCCACGTACGTTCATAACTGGATGGAATAAAACTCTATCGGGTTCTTTTCCAGGATTGCATGTTGTTCATCGCCGGAAAGCCGGCCAATGTAGTCGGCCCCCAGATTAATCGCCGACGTATAGTCTGCCGCCAGAGTACACACCGGCCAATCCGAGCCGAGCATCAGTCGATGCGGGCCAAATGCGCCAAGCACAATATCGAGGTACGGCTCGAAATCCTGCGCTTCCCATGAATCCCACTCGGCCTCAGTTACCAGCCCAGAAATCTTGCAGAAAACGTTGCCGAACTCCGCCAGTCGTTTGAGATCATGGGCCCAAGGCTCGATTTCTCCGGTCCGAACCGAAGGTTTCGCTATGTGATCCAGCACGAAAAGTTGGTCTGGAAACCGCTTCACCACGTCGCACGCAATGGGAAGATGCCGAGGGAAAAGCAAAAAGTCGTAAGTTAGCCCGAATCGCTTCAACTGGCCTAACCCATTGAGAAAGCTCTCCCGTAACATGAAGTCGTCGTCCGGTTCGTCGTGGACGACATGCCTGACACCGCGGAATTTCGGGTGTTGAGCAAGTTGCTCAAGCTGCTCGACTACGCGTTCGCTGTTTAGATCTACCCAGCCCACTACTGCGCGGATAAAAGGATACTCATCCGCGAGTTGCAGAAGCAAAGTACTCTCGTCAAGACATTGTCGTGCTTGTATTGCGACCGTGGCACTGATATCAGCGGCGCCAATGAGTGGCAGCAAGTCCGCCGGCAGGTGATCCTTACGGAGCTTGTCCATGCCAGCGGTCATCCATACGTAATCTCGATCGTTATACCTCCAGAAATGTTGGTGCGTATCGATTTTCATCGCAGCCACAAGTCCCAATTTCGCCAGATTGCGTGCTTTTCCGAAAAACATCCGCGCGACGCCGACGATTCCGGAATTGCGTCCATGTTCACTAGCGACACTTGACCCTAAGCCTCAGCGGAAGATGTAGTATAGAATGGCGACCGTCACTGCGAGGACTGCCGCGACAAAGCGAGGGTCTCGTAACCCTTTGAACGGTTCCTGAGTCAGAGCGGCCAGCGGATGACTCCATGTAAGGCCATCCACCGATTCGGGCGCAGGCGCCGGCGTTAGGAAAGTAACCACTACATAGATCACGCTGCAGATACAAAACATCCACCAAGCCTGCATCATGAAGGGAATACCCCAGCGGTGCGTAATTATTTTCTCCGCGCCGAACGCGGGAAGGTCCAGGATGAACGCAATTACTCCCAAGGCGAAACCCGAAATCAGCGTGTACAGCGAAGCTTGCTTGGTGCCTCGGCGCCATAGCACACCCCATAGAAATACGACAGTGATCGGGGGTGCTAAGTCAGCTGCAATGGCATTAATCGCTTCAAAAATGCTCGAGTATCGTCCACCTTGTGTCGACCAAGCCATGGCCAGCAGCATGACGACAACCGAACTGATACGGCCAATTGTCACTTGCGCACGGTCGGAGGTGCTCGGTCGTAGTCGTGCCACGATGTCAACGGCCACCAGGGTCCCGATGCTATTGAGAGCGGCTGCGACTGCACTCATTAAAGCTGCCAAAACTGCCGCAATAATCACCCCCCGCACGCCTGTGGGAATCACTTGTTCGATGAGCACCGGCAGTGTCTGGTTACTGGCGCTCCCGATAATGTTATGAAACAGAACATATGCGATGACGCCGGGCAGCACGAGGAGAAATACAGGCAGGATCTTGAGAAACCCGGCAAAGAGGGGCCCCAATTGAGCATCCTCTGAACTGCGCGCTCCTAACACTCTTTGAACAATAGTTTGGTCAGTGCACCAATACCATATGCCGAGAATCGGATACCCAAGCAGCACGGCATACCAGCTCAGGCCTGCCGTGTCGTGCGTGTGCAGCATCGAGAATTGTTCTGGCTTCGCAGCGGCGATGAGCTGCTCCATTGAATAGATTCCGTGGCCAGGCAATGCGGCCAGAGAGAATGCCAGAATCAATAGCGCTCCCAGTATGAGGACCACGGTATTCACGGTCTCGGTGATGACTACGGCTCGTAGACCGCCGAGCACCGTATAAATTCCGACGACTGTGGAAATCATTACTATCGACGTCACCACGTTAATACCGAAAAAACGCTGGAAAACCGCCGCACCCGCGTAAAGGCTTATCCCAATATGGATAAACACGGCCGCAACAATCGCCATGAAAGCCAAAAATGAGCGTGACGCGGGACTGTACCGGCGCTCCAAAAATTCCGGCAAAGTTGCGATGCGAGTTCGAAAATAGAATGGAGCGAACACCAGCGATAGCAGGATGAGCGTGTACGATGCCATCCATTCGAAGTTTCCCCAAACAAGTCCTTCATTGTAGCCAGAAGCTGTAAGTCCAACTAGGTGGATGGTCGAAATGTTGGATGCAAATAGCGCCGCGCCGACCAATGGCCACGACAGCGATCTTCCGGCAAGAAAAAATACATTGCCCGTGATCTTAATGCGCCGCACTGACAGGAGGCCAATGGTCAGTATGCCGCACATGTAGAGCAGAATGATCGCAACGTCGAGAGGTGGAATTGTGAGGGTAGGTTGCATGGCGTAGCTCATTGGCAATATCCAGGGCCAGCATTTGATGGGTAGAAGCTACATGAGGTTTTGTGTGCCAGAGGGCATGCAATCCGCATACGACGTAGTTTGGCCATACGATTCCTGCCTTCGCAGCGCGATGTGCGCGACGAGTTCGGCCGGAAATTCGCGCTTCGCCTGTGATCGAACCGATAAAAGTACGTTTGCCGCGCCGTTTCTCGTGACCGCTGCAGCACCGTTTATCCTGGGCTGGACATTGCACTGACCAGTCCAATTGATGGCACCGCGTGATGGGTAGCGGCATTTGGATGGGCCAATGCGACCGCGAACTTTACCACTCAGGAATTCTACATGTCAAGCGTCCGAGCATAGGATGCGTCCGGGCTTGGCCCCTCTTGAATCAGCGCTGCGCTGAGGGATTTCAAGAATCTCTGGACGTGACCCCACGAGTAACGCTTGACGGCAGACGGATGGTGCTCATACAATTCACGCGGCTATATGGCTGGACCAATATAAGCAATCCGGCCTGTCCGAGGATTCGCGATTATGAGAAGAATTCTGCTGAACGCTCCAGGCGAGTTGATCGATGTCGAGGTCCCGCGCCCAGTGCCCGCCAGCGGACAAGCCCTGGTTCGAGTTCACCGAGTCGGGGTTTGCGGAAGCGATTTTCATGCTCTTGCCGGAAGGCACCCAATATACACATATCCACGTGTCCTGGGGCACGAACTTGCCGGCGAAATAGTGGAAGTGCCTGAGAATGCGCGAGGACTTTGCCCGGGCGATCGATGCGCCATCGAACCGTACATGAGTTGCGGCCAATGTCGAACTTGCAGAGTGGGAAGAACGAATTGCTGCGAACAACTTCGGCTGATCGGTGTACACGTCGATGGAGGCATGCAGGGCTTTTTAGGAGTCCCCATTGAGCTATTGCACAAATCAAAGCGGCTTTCCCTTGACCAACTGGCGCTGGTCGAGACGTTGGGAATTGGGGCTCATGCCGTAAAGAGAAGCCAATTGCGGGCGGGTGAAGACGTGCTGGTGGTTGGTGCCGGCCCCATCGGACTAGCAGTGAGCCAGTTCGCCATAGCCATCGGGGCAAACGTGGCAGTCATAGAAATCAACGATTGGCGCAGACAGTTTGCACAGAAATTGGGGGTCGCGGCCCTGCCTACTCCTGATGGGCGACAAGCCGATGTGGTGTTGGATGCTACGGGTAGCGCGACCGTCATGGCAAATAGTCTGAATTATGTAGCTCCTGGAGGTCGGCTCGTTTTCGTGGGATTAACGCGTGATCCGGTACAAATTGATGATGCGTTGATACATCGGCGCGAAATCACGATTTATGCGAGCCGAAACAGTTGTGGGCAGTTTCCAGCTATTATCCGCATGCTCGAAGAAAACAAGATCAATACGGACCCTTGGATTACTGACCGGATCAGCCTTGAGGAAGTGCCTGCGAGGCTCAAAGATCTTTCGACAAAAAGTGGGATGATGAAAGCGGTGGTGGAAGTGCGAGATAGCGATGGGTAGCGCGGATAGCGTGTTACGAACCAGAAGCGCTGGAGTTGTTTGTCTTGTCAGCAGCTACGCGGCCTGACGGAGCGTCCGTAAATCACGATACTGTAGGTCTCGCCCCGAATTTGTTGGAACGGGCTTTGTATGAAATACAGTCTTCTCGGAAAAACCGGGATGAAGGTCTCCAGGCTGAGCTTCGGAGCTTCATCGCTTGGTGGTGTATTCCATTCTGTCGACGAATCTGAGGCCATTAAAGCTGTCCACGTGGCACTGGAATGCGGAATCAACTACTTCGACGTGGCGCCGGCGTATGCAGGCACAGTCTCGGAGACAGTTCTTGGAAAGGCGCTACGTGGCGTCAAGCGCGATTCTTATTATCTCTCGACGAAGGTGGGCAAGTATACAAAGCCCGGCAGTTACGGCGAAGACACACTCGATTACTCAAGGGCCCGGATTCGCAAGTCGATTGATGAGAGTGCTGAACGCCTTGGAACTGATTATTTCGATCTGATTCACATCCACGATATCGAATACCAAGGGCGTAAGCACACCGAGTGGGCTCTCACCGAAGGCTATGAATCGGTGCTGGAGTTGAAACGGGAAGGACGGATAGGCGGCGTCAGTTTCGGAATTTACCCGATGGATCTTTGGATGAGAATCTTCTCCTCGCTCGAAGTAGATGCCGGCCTGGTCCATAATCACTACTGCCTTAGCGACACGCGAATCACAGAACTGTTGTCGATTGCCGACGCGAAGGGAATTGGAATCATCAATGGTTCTCCATTCGGCAGCGCCTTGTTGACAGACCGTGGACCCGCAGATTGGCACCCTGCAAGTGCTCAGGACCGAGCCACTTTCACGAAAGCGGCCGACTTCTGTCGAATGCACGGTAGTTCCATTGCGAAGCTAGCTCTGCAATTTGCCAGCCAGAACCCCAGCCTTCCTACTACTCTTTTCAGTTCCGGGAATCCTGAGTCTGTGCGACGCAACGTTGAATGGCACCAACAGCCGGTCGACTTACAACTTGTCGCAGAAGTGCAGAAACTGTTAAGCCCTGTGCGCGACAAACAGTGGGCCTACTAGAGGCGATTCAGAAAACGCTCTGTTGCTCGGTCCGCGGCCGCGGAACCTACAAGTCCGCTTCAACCTTGGATGGCAGTCGATCCATTCATGCGGTTCAGCCACTCGGGAGTGCGGAGGTTCTCGTGTATGCCGGGCTGTGCGCATCGTCGTCGCGGTCCTTGAGCGCGTTTCCTATCGTCGGCATCGCACATGGGTTGAGTGCCGTCGACTGATTGCCGTGCCGAAAGGAACCTACGCGTCGCTCCCGCATGAGCATTCGCGTAAGGCGCAGTAGCATGTTAAGCTCTCTTGCGGACAACATCGTACGCCTTGTCGCACCTATGGCAACTTCAGTACGGACTCGCCGCAACTCAACGGTTGACACACGGATTACGGCCAAGATACTCGAGAAGATCAAACGCCTTATTTCGACCGGGGCCGTTGCGCCCGGGGGAAAGTTTCCCCCGGAACGTGAACTAGCGAAGGAGTTCGGCGTAAACCGCGCTTCCCTACGTCAGGCCCTGAAGGTGCTTGAGATCATGGGTGTTCTGACCCAAAGGGTGGGCGATGGGACGTATCTGAGCGCAAGCGCCGAATCGACCCTTAAAGAGCCGCTTGATTTTCTCGTCCTCTTGGACGACCTCTCCCATCATGAACTGTTCGAGACCCGCATGATCGTCGAACCGGAGCTCGCGGCCCGGGCAGCGCAGCGCGCCACGGCCGAAGACCTGATCGGACTCCGAAAAGCGATTGTCGCGATGGAACATTGCCGGACGAACCAAGAGAGATTGGATGCGGACCTCGCGTTCCATGAATGTATTTTTCGCGCCAGCGGTAATCGTATCTGCCACCTGTTGTTTAGAGTGATCCACCGCAACTTGCTGACCAGCATGTCGCAACTTTCCAAGCGCGTGCCCCTCGATCGGCCGCTGATGTTTCACAAGCGAATCTATGAGGCTATTCAGGGGCGGAATTCGGAAGAAGCGCGTCGCCAAATGCTGGATCACATCACTGACACCAAAGTACTCCTGACCTCGACAGCCAAGTGACCTTGCTGGCTAGGGGTTGTGATAAACCTCCTTCATCATGGCCCAGGACTGCTCCCCAGCGAGCGGAGCTTGCATCGGCCCCGTTACGGAGAGCCACTTTTGGTTGCGAGGCTCCTCTCCAAGCTTTTCCATGTCCACTTTGTAGTCCGTGCCCGTGTACTCGTAATAGCCAAACAGGTAGTACTTTCCATCGTCGAGCTGATGCATATAGATAGAGAAGTTATGCATGTGATATTTCCCCAGCAAGTCGCGGACGCCGGAGTTGGATGCGGCGTGCAGGGCTTCATAGGCACTCATCTGGTCGGTTTTGATTCCGATTACCATACCGATGCGCTGTACGTTCGAGGTTTCCGTTTTGGCGTGGAGCACAGCGGCACACAGACAACCAGCGGCGAACAATGCTGCCAATCCTGGTCTTGTCATGGTTCCTCCGATTACCGTACTAAAGTTGAAATAATTAACTATTTCGTAGTCACCCGCGCGGCCCCCGTGCATTCACAACTTCCCCGACGGCCAGGCATTCCCCGGTCCCTTTCGCGCAACTAACTCGATGATTCGCGCCACTGCTTGGGAAATTTTCCGGTCAAGCCCCAGTTGCCCATGTCGAAGTTCCTGAATCCCACCTTCAGTGCCGGCGACTCCGGATGCACTCGGAAATTGTGGCCATCGGCGTCGACAAACAGCGGATCGGCAAAAACAGAATGCTGGTCGTAGCCCAGATTCTGCCATTCCTCCAGGTTGTAGCGTTTCGGGTTACGTTTGCCGTCTTCAGAGCGCAGCTGATCTACCACGGCCTGAAATTCTCCACCCGAACAATAGAAACAGTTGTTATCGATTCTTTCGAGCCACGGTCCAACCGCCGGAGGGGCGATCACCGAGTAAAACATCTGCGGCCACCACGGCCATCCGTCCGGCCATTTGGCGCTGCCGGGATCCATGACTGTAATATTGTTAACGTACTGATCGTGGTTATAGTTGTTTCCAACGTGGAAGCACGGTGCGCCTTTCGACAAGTACCAGATGTTGTTGTAAACCTTTCGATACGCTCCCTCACGGAGTTTCATGCTGACGCCGCCTACGGAGATATTGTTGTAAATCTCGTAGTTCGAAGCACCGTCATCCAGGTCGAGGCCCCACCCCGACTTTTCATCGAAGAAGTTGTTGCGAACGATCACAGGTTCCATCGCATCAACGAGGGCTTCCCAGACATCAAGGCTGCGATCGAGAGTGTATTTTCCGTGAGATTGGGCTAAGGCCCAACCGCGATCCCGACCCCAGGCGTTGAAAGGACCGTGGTCGCTTGTCTCGCGAACCGTATCGTGAGTCTGGTTGTACTCGATGACGTGGCCGCCCCATGTGCCGTCGCCGATGCAGATAGCCGCCCGGGGCATGCTATGGATCAAGTTGTGGCTGGCCGTGATTCGCTTGGCACGAGAGATGTAAACACCTGCAATCTGCTTTCCGTAAAAGCCACAATTATGAATTAAATTGTTGCTGGCCTGGCATTCATAGGGGAAAGCGCGTTGTGTCCCGTCCGTTTTCTCCAGGTCGCCCACAAAACAGATCGCACTATCGCCGGCCTCTGTGAATTTGCAGCCGACCACCGAAAATTCACGATTGTAATTGTTGACGAAAATTGCATTGCCGCCGACAGCGTCAAACCAGCAATCGTCAATTGAGCAGTTGCGGGTGCCTTCGGCGAAGACTGAACCACCGCGGTGAATCGACCAATCGCTGAGCGACGGAACCTCATAGGTCTTAAGGTAAGTGGTGGCGGTGTGCGCGATGCGGAAGCCTTGGAGAGATACATACCGCACAGGATCGTGCTGCGTGCCGGTAAACTCTATGGCGTGATCGAGAAGGGGCACCTCTACAAGTGCCATTCGCAAATCAGTGCCTTGCTCCGGATAGTAGTAAAGAGTGTTCTTCTGTTTATCCAGAAACCACTCGCCAGGCGCGTCCAACTCTTCAAACACATTGTCGACAAAAAACCGTGACCTTTCGTTAACAACCGCGGGGTGATTGCTCCATTTGGCGCCAATTTGTTGTCCTCCATCGCCGAACCAGATCGAGTCGGTGCCGAAGTCTATGCCCTTAATCCTCCATTGCAGGTTTCCCCAGTAGCTGGCCTGGAAGATGTGGATTTCCGCCTCCTCTGGATTCTTCCACCTTTTTTTTGTAAACGTGGCGGGGTCGAACCGGATCCCCCGCGGCGCCGGAGTGGAAAATGTCATGTCGTCGTCCGGTCCGGCGTATGGGTTCACCGCGCCAGCAGGGATCGGGCCCGTTGCCTGAACATATCCCGACTTCCCAGGATCCGAGGGGTCGTAATTCGGATAGCGGGCGCGAATCTGGCGTCTCCCGTTGATAAAAAGCTGCGTGAACTCCAGTCCTGGTACAACCTCAGCCATCAGGATGCCGTTCTTATACGGCCTCCAGTTGCACGTGAGGGTGCGTCCGGCGCTGATGGTCACGCGCTCCTCAGGATAGGCGGCATAAGTCATCGGCGCTGCCTTGCTGCCGGAATCCTCCGGTCCCAAAATCAGCGGACTCTTCAAGTAGTAGGTGCCTTTCCGAACAAAGACTGTGACCGGAGTGGACCTGTTCCGCCGTTGTCGAACAGCCTCTTGTGCCCGATGAAGAGTTGCGAAAGGCAGTTTCACTGTGCCAGGGTTCGTGTCGTTCCCTGAGACAGAAACATGGAAGGTGGCGGACTCGCCAGACTCCGGCGCGGCAACCGCTTGCAGAGCATCGCCTGAGTTGTAAACACAGGCCAGAGCAGCACTAGTGCCGAGCTTTAAGAATTCCCGTCGTTTCATAGAAATGTCAATGGACGAACCAAATCGTACACGTGTTATTTCGAATGTCAAGAGGACCGAAGAGTAAGAAGTGAAAGATGTCTCGCCGAAGGAACAAATAGAGATGACCTGAGCGAGGAAGCAACTTGACAATCAAAATGGGGCACTGTAGTTTCTTGGGTCGTAATTGGTTCGACCGACGCGGGGAGCGTTGTGTTAAATATCCTCGATCTTTTTCTTGGATTCAAACGAAGGTGTCGCTGACGGGATTACCGCAACTATCGGCGCAATCCACGGCAAGAAAAGCCGCCACTCCAAGAGGAACAAAAAACAGTAATCGGGGAAAAGGGGCCAGCCAGAACGATTCGGCTTTGCCCTCCTCGGTTCTACCGGAGATGGGAAGTGGTTATTGATCCAACCAATACCCCAGAGCTCGGTGGCACTCCCGCTTCCGATTGTCAGGCTTCTTGAGCGTCCGTAAAGAAAGCGGCGCCTTCCCGCTGCCTTCTGAAGCAGAAAGAGCTTGACAGTCAAAATAGGGCGGTGCTAGCGTGTCGCGTTGTAATTGGCTGGATCAATCCGTGCAACCCTGGTTTTGTGGGCAGCAGCCCCGGAGACCGGAGGGGGTAGGCAAATGAGACCACTGAATCGCGCATTTGTGAATGCTCTGCTGGTTGTGTTTTTCTCGACTGGCTTGTTCGGCCAAACATTCACCGGTCATGTCAAAGACACAACTGGCGCGGCCGTAGCGGGCGCAACTATCACTATCCACAACCAACTGACCAACGTCGAAACTCCAAGCAAGACGACAGATGCCGGAACCTATACTGCCCCCTACCTGACACCCGGTCTCTACTCTGTGAGTGCGGAGATGAAGGGGTTTCAAAAGCAAACCCGGACGGATATTACCCTTGACGCGGATAGCACAGTGGCCGTGGACTTCACACTGAAGGTCGGCGCTGCCGGAGAAACTGTGACGGTCACAGCTGATCAAGTACTTCTAAACACGGACAACGCGAGCCGTAACGAGACTTTCTCAAGCAAGGCGGTCACGGAGATTCCAAACAACGGCCGCAACATTGACATGACTGCCGTGTTGAGCACCAGCGTAAATTTCTTTGATGTAAACAACGGTTCGATAACGGGCACAGAGACCACCAATGGCGCTTTTGGTGGTGGATGGTACACCATGTCGGTCAACGGAGGGCAATACGGTAACGCCATAGTTCTGATGGACGGTTTGACGAACGATTCTGTGGCCGGAAGCGGGCCAGCATTACAACAGACCTTGACAACTGCGTCTATGGAAGCCGTCGAGGACTTTAAGGTCATAGCCAACGCGTATGATGCCCGGTATGGCAATGGGGCGGGCGGGGGTTTTGACACAACCATAAAGACCGGCACCAACACACTTCACGGGTCCGTGTATGAATTTGCGCGACGTTCATGGTTGAATGCAAATCCCTGGGTAACGGATTACTACGCAAACACGCCCAGCGCTTCGGCAAATCCGGCGCCGCAGAGTTCCGAGGATTTTTACGGCTTCACTCTGGATGGACCCGTCGTTATACCGCACGTTTACAACGGCAAGAACAAAACGTTCTTCTTCATTCAATACGACGAGCATAAACTGAAAACTCCGGGTACTACGACCGACTCTGTTCCGGACTGCAGCACATGGAATGCGACTGGACAGGCCTGCGACTTTTCCAATGCCAGTACGATCGGCGACTTCAGCCAACTGTATGCTCTCGGCCCCGACGGCGTGTCGCATGTGCCGATAATCCTCTACGATCCTCTAAGTGGCACTCCAACCAATCGCACTCCATTTGCCGGAAACATAATTCCTCCGTGCGTCGGTTCCACAAACCGCAGCGCAACTGGAGGAGGCTGCCTCAACCCGGTAGCAATGAAAATCCTGTCGTATTTTCCCGCCCCGAACGTAGCCCCTCCTCCCGGGACCAATCCCTATAACAGCAACTACTTCGCACCATGGACGTCTACCACCATCGTCCGCAATATATTGGCAAAGTTCGACGAGAACTTTACAAATGCCGACCGCTTGAGCTTTCACGGTAGCTGGTATGTTAATCGTAATAGTTTTGCCAATCTCTTCGGCGGCACCTTTTTCCCGGGACCAGCCGGAAACGGGGAAGGCGGCAACAGCAAGGGTTGGTCGTTCCAGCCAGACTGGGTTCATACCTTCAGCCCCACTCTGTTGCTCAACGTCCGGGCCAGCGGCGGCTATGCAGATACCGTTCAATTTTATACCGGGCAGGCTTTCAATTCATCCAGCTTCGGCGGTGGCTGGACTTCATCGTTGGTTTCGCAGCTTGGACAATTCGGCACTGTATTTCCGAACTTTAACTTTACTTCGGACGGATTGAGCAGCCTCGGGGCCCAACTTCCAAGAAACTTGATAAGTGGCACGAACTTTAACTTATTTCCGGATCTGACCTGGGTCAAAGGCAAGCACACGATCCACGCCGGCTTCGATATGCGATATCGGCAACAAGGCTACATTGGGACGCCCGGGGGGTTGGGGTACGTATCCCCTAATTTTAATGTAGGAAACGGATGGACTCAGCAAAATTATCAAAACAGCGGCCTGGCGTTCCAGGGTTTTGACCTCGCCTCGTTCTTGTTGGGATATGCAGATAGCGGTAATACCCAACCAGTGGTCAACCGTACTTATTCGTCGTATTACTATGCTCCCTTCGTGCAAGACGACTGGAAGGTGACCCCGAAGCTGACCCTCAACTTGGGATTGCGTTACGACTTGTCCCCTTCGCCGACGGAGCGCCACAACTCGGGGAACTACGCTTTCGATACCACATCCATCAATCCGGTGGATGCGCAGCTTAACCATGCGCTGGTTCCGAACGGCGAGCCGATTTTAGGCAGGTTCACTTTTTTGGGCGTCAACGGCAACCCACGTTCCTCGATCAACCTCGGCAAGTTGGGCTTCCAACCTCGATTTGGCTTCGCCTATGCGGTCAATCCCAAAACGGTGGTGCGGGGCGGCTTCGAGGAGATGCTAACGGGATTCTTGATCAGCTATACGGGTCTCACTACCGACGGGCTGACGGGGTTTTCGGCTTTCACCAACTACGTTGCCAGCTTAGATAACGGACAGACGCCCAACCCTAACGGCAACCTTGGGAATCCGTTCCCGCAGGGTTTGACTCCGATCACCGGCGCGTCGACGGGAGCGTTGACGGCATTGGGCCAGGGCGCATCTTTTTATGATCCGCACTTCAAGGAGGGAAATTACTGGGGCTATTCGCTGGGTGTTCAGCGCCAACTTTCTACTCATGACATATTGGAAGTCAGCTATGTGGGAAGCCGAACCTACAACTTGCACACAGCCGACAACATTAACCAGATCAGCCCGGCATGGCAAAAGCAGTGCGATCAGGGGTTCGGAGGCACCCCGGACATCTGCAATAACGACTTAGTCCCGAGCCCGTTCTATAACATCAGCGCCTTCGATAATGCGAGTGCTTTCTCTAACACGGCGACGACAATCTCGGGTGGACAGTTGACTCGTTCCCTCCCGGCATTTGGCGACATCTTTAAATCGGTCAACGATGGCAAGTCTTGGTACAACTCCCTGCAAACGACGCTAAATCACAAATGGAATAACTCCCTTATTCTGCGCTTGGGCTGGACTTGGCAGAAAACGATGGACTCGGGCGCTTGGGCGGATCAAAGATACGATATTCGCCAAAGAGTGATCGATCCGCTCGATATGACACACAAGATTTCGGTTTCTGGAGTCTACAATCTGCCGGTGGGACGGGGTCGCATGTTTCTGGGAAACGCTCACCGATTTGTAGATGGCGCCCTTGGCGGGTGGGAACTGGGCAGTTCCTACACTTTTATTACCGGCATGCCGGTTACTATAGGCGGCGTGTACCAGAACAGCCCGCCGAAAGTTCCCCTGCAGAAGGAAGACCCTATATACACCCGCGCTTTCGCGCCTTGCACCAACCAATGGCTCCAGGCGTCGGACGGCAGTTGGTCTCTCCAACCCGTCACGGGCTATATATATTCTGGATCCTGCAATCAGCCGGATTTCACCCTTATACCTCAATACGGGTTGAACCCCAACATCGAATACACGGGTATTCGTTCGAGACCCACCCAGGTGTTTGACGTCAACTTGTCGAAGTTCTTTGCTATTACGGAGCGGGTAAAGTTCCAACTTCGCCTGAATGCATTCAACGTACTCAATCACCCAGAGTTTGGGACTGTTCCGTTTGAATACGATACTGGCGCCACCGATCCAACCTTTGGCACATACAGTAAGCTTGCCGGGAACAATCCACCACGTAATGTGGAGTTAGCCCTAAAGGTGCTCTGGTAACTGACTCTCCGCTCCAGAGACAGCCCAGGCCGAAGACAATGGGCGATCGCCTGGGATGGTTCTAATTCTGTATCCAGGATGCGAACGTCCCAGTCTGGTACTCCGGATCAGCACGCATCCAACTGGCCAACTGCGCGCTCACACTCATTCCTAACGCCAAAAGCGGGATCAACCCCGAATTCAGAATGGTTACGCAGTTCAGTCGCTGAGAGGCTCGACCAGATAAAGATCTCGTCCGGCTTGCTCCACCACCAAGGTGTCAGTATCGCACTCGTAATCCTTTCGATAGAAAGTGCGCGGGTCCATGTACCTGAGGTGCACTTGCCGGCAAGTGTCTGCATCGACGGCCGACGCCAGCGTGATCGAATATCGCGGCACAATTGTGCCGTTGGCAAGCCGTCGTCCGGCAAAACTGACGTGCGCAAGGTGAGCCGCTACACAGAGATTCTGCTGCAATTCTTGCGACTGTGATACCAGCTCCCGGATCCGTTCCAGCGGGGCATAACCGTATCGCTTGATGAGCGCCCCGTGAGTTTCAGAAATGGAAGTGAGATGCGGGGCGAAGATGATCAATGCGCCGCCGTCGTCGATCACCGGACCCAGACGGTAGCTCGCTTTGCCTCCAACCCAGAGATCGTCATAGTGCTTGTCGAGCAGAGCCACGACTCGCTTGTACTTTCGTCCTGTGTATTTGATATGAACGTGGCGGCTCACATCGGCCGCTTTTCGCACAGCTTGCCGGAAGTCTCCGCAAAAAAGCGCATGCGTTCGGAGTCGGTCACTGTCGCGGGTCACGACTGAGCTGAGCGAAATGACCTGCAAGGGCACGAGATCTGCCGCTGCTTCGAACAGTTGACGAGTGGGTGTTTCGACTCGGCCAATTACCTTTTCGATGGTTGCTAATGCACCTAGCCAGTGGGTGGCGTGGGTCAGTTCCGGCCCGGCCACGCCGGGAAAGAAGTATTTTGCGCCGCCAGAAAAACCTGCAACCTCATGCGGAGCGGTTGCTCCGAAGATCAGAACATTATCGTAGAGTCCGGGCGCCAGCAGGCGGTTGACTTTCAACTCGATCGACCCGTTAATCAAGCCGCCAGTAATCTCTTTCACGCGTAGGGCATTCAAAATGCCAATCGTGACCAGTGCTGCTGGATCTGCCCAGTCGTGGTCGAAAATGTGGCCTAGCCCAGGGATCCGTGTTGCGCCGACGGCTCCGATCTTTGTTCGCTTATCCTGGTTGCTCATTGGCGAATGGGTGCCTTGGGCGACAAGAGCATCAAATTTCGCAATCTTGCGGTCTGCCAAGATCTGGGCCGCCACAGGGAACAAAATACCCGTGTTGTCATCCCGTGTTTTATCCGCCACAATGGCCAGGACTGACGAGCCCTGCGAGATGGTGGAGAGTGCTTGTGAAAGAATCTCGCGCAGGTCAGCTGGACGGAGATCGAAATCAGGGTGGCCTTTCCCGGTTATGAAAGACGCGGGCGCGGATACGGTGCTCATTTTCGGAACCTCCGGGTTTGAACGAGATTGTCTCAGCTTTGCTCAGTGCGGAATGTGCGCCGTCCCACGCAGCGAAAAGGGGCGGACCTAGCTAGTTTAATGTTGCCATTGTCGTGTCGCCGTGGAAAGTCGTAAGAAGCACAACCATGTGCCCACCCGAGTTTCATCGTTTGTTCCGGCTGACTCCCCGACGGGAATCCGTGGAACAATGCGTCGCCGCCAGCGATACAGTCGTAGACGTCGAGTTGGCATTGCGGAGACTTGGGCCAGCTGCATTGGATGAACCATAAGGCTGTTAAATCTTAGGAGCAGACTGCGTAGGAATTTCGTAAAGGTAAACTCTCCGTTCGATCGCCTAATGAATCGAATCAAGATGATACGCGTACGCCGAAAGCGACAAAGTAAACTCCGCTGGCACATTGTCCAGCTGTGAATTTGTCGCTAGGTCGGTCAAGTCATGCGCGTCAATTGCCTCCAAATCCACTCTGACGGTCTGCGCTGCTGGTTGAAAGTTGAAGATCGCAAGGATTCTCTCCGACCTGTCGGCGCTGCTCCGAAGGATGGAGTAAAACTTACTGTCGTCCTGGGTCGAGATTCGTCTTCGAGTGCTGTCCAGGTAAAGCGCCGGGTGCCTGGCTCTCATCTTCAGTAAAGAGATCGTTCCTTTTGCAAGTCCTTGTTGCTCGGCGGAACTGCAATAGCAGACCAGATCCCCAGAAGCCGCCAGCAAGTCCGCACAGATCATCTACAAGCAGTAGCCTCGGAATCGGTCACTTCCCAACATCAGCGAAGCGGTCTCAATTGCCCGCCAAATGATTGGCATCTGGCTCTGATACAGCTTGAAATAAATGATCTGGTTCCGTCTCCCGTCCGGGCAGTTCCTCTCGACTTCCCGCTTGAACTGCTGTTTGGGCATTTCCCGAGCACGGTGCAACCAGGTTGCACAATCGAAGTGCTGCCCGTCCCTCCACGCCAATGTGGCGAGCTCCAGGTCCTTCGCCCAACCAATTTTCTTTAACTCTTTCCTCGCCTGCGGTGGCATGCGTTCGTGAATCGACATCAGGTAGTACGCCTTCCGCCGCGATCCCAAAAACCGACATTCCAAGAAGTCATCAAACGACTTGAGCTTTTCGATCCGCCAGTACTGTCCCGCCGCACTTCGCATAAGTAGCGCCCCAATTCGACGAACTTGGTGTCGCGCTCCGTCTCCTTTCGCTGCTCCCAGGCCAGAATCTCGTCGATCTTGGTCAGGACGAAGAGAGCGCGGCGGCGATTAAACTTCGGCGGCATGGGCGGATTCCTAGTAATTAAGCTCGTCGAGCCAATCAAGACTGTCTGCTCCTGGGCGCCGCGCCAAATTAACGTCGACGATTTCCTGCCGTCCTAAACAAAGACCCACATACGGGCAGATGCTGCAGGGATTTTGGGGGAAAGCGGATGCCGCTGTGCGGCAGGAACTGGGCGGACTCAATTCTTCGGATCGTGTCTTCCACAAGGCGGCCGAATTCATCGCGCTGCTCATCGGTGATGGTAATGCGTAAGTACTGAACGTCGACCAATCGCGTGCGGACGGCCACGATCTGAGCGACTTCGGCAATGCCGGTGATCCAGGAGTAGCAAACGAGTTGCGGATCCAGTGAGAGCAGCCCCTCAGGCTCTTCCGGGTAGCGGTTCGAGCTGGTCTTCCACTCCAGCAGGCAGCGTGTGCCGTCGAGTCTACCGATGGCATCGATGTTGGCGACGAAGTCGTTTGTTCCGGCAACCGGCCGGTTGAATTTGATCTGCGGGTTGCGTCGGGGGAGATGGACCTGGATACGATCGTCCTGGCAGAACCGGTTCAAGAGCATGAGTCCTTGCCGCAACATGCGATCCCAGGAGTCTCCGTTGGAGCAGTGCAAGGCCAGATTCTGACACTCAGACCACTCAGCGAACAGGACTGCTCCGGAACTATCGACTCAGCGCATCGCCATTTATCACCATCGAATCAGAGAGCTTCGAATGGGTTGGGATAACCGGTCCTCCCCCCCTGAGTGTGCGTTTGACGCTGTGAATCGCGCCCTTGGCGAGCCCTCAGTTGAGAGCCGCGGTTTGTCGGACCAATTGGCACGGCCGTTCAAAGACTTGCTGGGAAGGCGGACGAACCCGCAAAGCCCGGTTGGAAGGCTGTTCCTTGAGAGCAGACGTCAGGTGATGTAAGATTGTCTTACCATGCAGACCAAAGTATCCACCAAGGGCCAGGTTGTCCTCCCTGGTCCGCTTCGCCGGCGGCTCGGGATTCGTGCGGGCGATGCCCTTGAGGCCAACATCGAGGCTGGCCGAATTGTGTTGACGCCCGGGAACAAGCGTCGCCACCGGGTCAAGATCGTCACCGATGCTGCGACTGGACTCCCTGCTTTCAGCGCGGGCCCCGATGCCCCAACGTTGACCAGCAAAGAGGTCGAGGAAATCTTGGCAAACTTTCCATGATTTATTTGCTCGATGTCAACGCGCTGGTTGCGCTCGGATTCGTCAATCACGAGTTTCACGATCGCGTGGTTTCTTGGATCCGCGCACAAAACTCGCCGGCCCTGGCAACGTGTTCGATCACAGAGTTGGGATTTGTGCGGGTACTGGCGCAAGCCCCAGCTTACGGATTCACCATCCCCCAAGCCCGCACGTTGTTGATGCGCCTGAAGGAGGCACGTGTCGTCCGGCTCACATTCATGCCGGACCAGCACGATGTTTCTCATCTTCCAACTTGGGTCAGAACAGCTAAGCAGATTACCGATGGTCACTTGAGCAAGCTGGCGAGCGCGAATGGTGCGGTTCTTGCAACCCTAAACGAGAATATTCCGGGATCGCATCTCATCGCCAAGTAAACATCTCAAGGCAGCTCCATCGCCCAAAAGATCGGCACCTTCCAGCGATAAGATGATCCACCGAGTCGTCGAGCGATTTCTGTAGTACGGAGCTGTGACATCTGGACTCAGGTCGGTCGTGAGCGAGTGCGGGAGAAAATATGATCAACCGGAGGCAGTGGTTGTATGGAGTAGGAGTCATGGCCGGCGCGGTTGCGCAGCCCGGGAGTGCTTTCGGCCAGGACAATCAAGAACCACAGAAAACACCGCATCCCTCTTTGGACCTCTCCGACTTCGAGCCAAGAAGCATGCTGCAAGTGCACGAGTCGCGAGTCGAGCGAGCCGCATTTCCTGTCATCGATTTTCACACCCACATCACGACATCGGCCAGGTCCGAACACGGTGTGGAACTGGCTTCGGAGCGCAAATACCTGGGCACGCCCGAAGAACTTCTGGCCGTCATGGATCGCAAGAACATCCGCGCCATGGTGAACCTCACCGGAGGCTATGAAGGAGGGTTGGGCGAGGTAATCAACAAGTACGACCGCGCGTTTCCCGAACGCTTCTACACATTTACCGAGCCCTGCTATGAACGCTGGAAGGAACACAAGTATCCCGAACTTCAGGCGCAGGCCATCGAGCAAGCCCATCTTCGGGGTGCGAGGGGCTTGAAGATTCTGAAGACTCTGGGTCTTTATCTCCGCGAAAACATTACTTCGGGCCAACTCGTAAGAGTTGATGATCCGAGATTCGATCCCATGTGGGACGCATGTGGCCAGTTCAACATGCCGGTAGCGATTCACGTATCCGACCCGGTCGCGTTCTTTACGCCTACAGACCGGTTCAACGAGCGCTATGAGGAGCTCAATAACCACCCGGACTGGTCTTTTTACGGTGGCGACTTTCCCAGCAACACGGAAATACTTGAGGCCCGCAACCGGGTTCTTGCAAGACATCCCAAAACGAACTTCGTGGTGTTGCACGTGGGAAACTTCGGCGAAAACCTGGCCAACGTGGCGGAGAACCTCGACCGCTTTCCGAACATGACAGTCGACATCGCCGCCCGCATCGGAGAGTTGGGAAGGCAGCCCCGCACGGCGCGGAAGTTTTTCGACAGGTATCAGGATCGAATCCTGTTCGGTACCGACGCCACTCCGCACGGTGACGGGTTTCCTCAGCAGATATTCAATGACAAGTTGTATGAGATTTACTATCGCTTCCTGGAGACTGACGACGAATACTTCGACTACGCTCCGGCGAAAACCCCTCCTCAGGGGCGCTGGCGCATTTACGGCATCCATCTGCCGGAGACGATTCTTCGCAAAGTCTATTTCGAGAATGCCGCTCGTCAGCTGAGAGTGAAGGCCTGATGCATCGATCGCTCGAAACGCGCATGCGCGATGGCGTAATCGTTTGCGTCCTCGTTCTTATCGCAGCCCAGATACTCATGGCAGCCGATCCCGCTATGATGGAAAGTACAAAAGCTCGGGAAGACGTGGCGCCAAGTACGACCCAACCATCCCATTCTGGCGCGGAGCTCGCGCCGTCTATACGGACAAAGCTCCTTCCGGCCACCGAGAATTTCGAATTTCTGAACCAGCTTACAAAGGAACAAAGGAGTGATCTCTCGAACATGGTGCGGGATATGGTCACCCGGGGCAGAGTCTTACTCGCGGTGGAAAGGTACAAGAAAGGACGAAGCCTCGCTCGGCAGAGCTGCCGAGCTTGCTGGAGTCCCTCAGGGGGAAGATGACGACGATCTTGACCGAGTTCGGGGTGGAGAGCAGGATCGAAGATGGGGATTATCTCCAGGGACTCGCGGCGCTCCGAAAGGCTTGGTGACAATTTCTGAATTGGCGATGGCGCGGGTACCGCACGCCTGGGGTTCCTCGTGGAGTCAAGTTGAGTGAAAAGAGCCGGCCGTGGGCTGCTATTCCTCAATGGTCCCAACGGGATCGCATGCTTAGGTTCACTGGCTGCGACCGACAAGAGACCGTTGTTCGGTCGGAGCGAGAGAGTTGCTAGCAACTGGAGGTTTCGAGGAAACGCGACTCTTCATGGAGAACGACATGGCAAATACTGAGATTCGGAACGTAGCGATCGTCGGTACGGGCTTGATCGGCGCGAGCTGGGCGGCGCAGTATCTGGCAAGCGGCTTTGACGTCATCGCGACGGATCCCGCGCCAAACGCGGAGGCCAACTTACGCAAGGGCGTAGACGAGGCGTGGAAGTTACTCACCGTCATTGGCCTGGCTTCGGGTGCAAGCCGCGACCGACTGACCTTCACGGCTGATATGAAGGAGGCGGTGTCGAAGGCCGACTTTGTCCAGGAAAACGTCCCGGAACGAGCTATCTTGAAAGCCACGGTGTTCGCCCAGATGGACGAAGTCGCTCCTCCGGACACGATCCTCGCTTCGAGCGCCTCCGCCATCACCATGGATATCATTCAGTCGCGCTGTAAGCATCCCCAGCGCTGCGTGCTAGGCCATCCCTTTAATCCTCCCCACGTCATTCCCCGGGTCGAAGGGGTAGGCGGGGCGAAGACGTCCGAGGCGGTGCTCGCACGAGCCATGGCGTTCTACGCGTCGATCGGCAAGAAGCCGATCCGGCTGCGCAAGGCTATCCCGGGCCATGTTGGGAACCGGCTGCAGGCGGCGCTCTACCGGGAGGTCCTCTCTCTCATCCAGCAAGGCGTCGTCAGCGTGGAGGATGCTGACATCGCCGTGTGCTATGGGCCGGGGCTTCGGTGGGGTG
>VFSW01004036.1_pt1 | contig 21922 bp, 26 predicted proteins | sample 5358111 | NCBI WGS metagenome assembly VFSW01 (sample SAMN11554181, study PRJNA540505) | mine drainage metagenome | isolation source: sediment from site ElyBrook_90M | place: USA: Ely Copper Mine, Vershire, VT | collected 2017 | reverse complement strand
AAGAAGATTTTCGTGCTGGACACCAATGTCCTGATGCACGATCCGTCCGCGATCTACCGCTTCAAGGAACACGACATCTACCTTCCGATCGTCGTTCTGGAAGAACTCGATCACGCAAAAAAGGGCATGTCCGAGGTCGCGCGCAATGTGCGCCAGGTAAGCCGATTCCTCGACGACCTGATCGAAAGCCGCGACGGCGACATCGGCAGCGGCCTGAAACTGCCATCTGCCGCCGAATCGATTCGGACTGGGCGGCTCTATTTCCACATGGACGCGGTGCACAGCCACCTCCCCAACGGAATGGCCGATGGCAGCCCGGACAACACACTGATCGGCGTCACGCTGGATCTGGGCAAGAAACATCCGGAAGCCGATGTGGTACTGGTTTCGAAGGACATTAATCTGCGCATCAAGGCGCACGCGCTCGGAATCCGGGCCGAAGACTACGCCAACGACCAGGTTCTGGACGACGCCAATCTGCTGTACACCGGTACGATGAAGCTCGGTCCGGATTTCTGGGATACCCACGCCAAGGACATGGAATCCTGGAAGGCGGAGCAGGGTCGCACCTTCTACCGCGTTCGCGGACCGTTGGCGCGCACCTGGCTGCCAAACCAGTTTCTGTTCGACGAGAGCGAACGCGCCTTCCAGGCCGTGGTGCGGCGATTGGAGAACGACAGCGCCGTCATCGAGGTCGTCAAGGACTTCAGCAGCGCCCACAACAGCGTTTGGGGCATCAGCGCGCGCAACCGCGAGCAGAACTTCGCGCTCAATCTGCTGATGGATCCAGACATCGACTTCATCACGCTCTTAGGACACGCCGGCACGGGCAAGACGCTGCTCACGCTGGCGGCCGCGCTCACCCAGACGCTGGAGGAAAAGCGCTACAGCGAGATCATCATGACACGCGTCACGGTACCCGTGGGCGAGGACATCGGATTCCTGCCGGGCACCGAGGAGGAGAAGATGGGGCCTTGGATGGGCGCGCTCGAAGACAATCTGGACGTACTCAACCCGAGTGACCACCAGGATCGCGGAGCCTGGGGCCGGGCCGCGACCCACGACCTCGTGCGCAGCCGCATCCGCATCAAGTCACTCAATTTCATGCGCGGGCGGACCTTTCTCAAGAAATTGATCATCATCGACGAAGCTCAGAACCTGAGCCCGCACCAGATGAAAACCCTGATCACCCGCGCCGGACCGGGCAGCAAGATTGTCTGCCTCGGCAACATCGCACAAATCGATACGCCCTATCTCACCGAGACCACTTCCGGCCTCACCTATGTGGTCGACCGCTTCAAGCACTGGGAACACAGCGGGCACGTAACACTACAGCGCGGTGAGCGCTCGCGCTTGGCGGATTACGCGACGGAAATACTTTGAAAATCCAGCGCGCCTTGCCAAGGCTTTACATCTCTAGCAGCATAAACATGCTATGCCGGCAGGTGCATGATGACCAACAAGTCTATTATGGCTGCGTCAAGCGAGGAAACATCCCACCGGTCCAGCTTTACCGGCATCACCATCGCGCCGAAACGCTGTAATGGTCATTTCTGACTGTCTCCACCCATGAACTTTTCGTAGTGGCGGCGGAAGGCGACCTCGAGTTCGTCGATCACCTCGATTGAACTCCGACCCTGAATGACGTGCTGGGTCATGAGTGAAGAGGTCTCATTCAACATCTTGGACCGATCCAGCATCGGATAGGTTGCCACCAGGCGCTTGATCGCCTTCACCACACTCTCCTGCGCCGGGCGCTCGATGGTCTGCGGGACAGGGACAGATGCCGGAACGACTTCGCCGACGGCGACCAGGGTTTGCTGGCCGCGCGCGTCCAGAAATTCGGCGAATTCCAGCAAGGTCCGGGCCTGCGATTCCGGCAGTCGCCTCAGAATGTCGCGCAGCCGCTTCTCGTCAACTTTCGACATCTCCCCTCACCCCGTAATGGCAACACCTGCAGTACAGTATATTAACCCACTCTTGTCCAAAATAACTCATGACGTTGGGGCTCTCCGGAGAAGTTGAGTAAGATGAGTTTGCGATCCACACCCACTCATCCTGTCCCTGGCGAAATGCTACTTTGCAGCATAGTGCATAACAATTTCGCAGTCTTGCCACGTCGCGCACATCCGGTCGCATCGGGACCCTGCGGTCGTTCCTGTTTCTGCTGATTCATTGGCTGACCACCCTGGCCAGACTGCTCGGTCCCGGCGGCCTCAAGGCGGTGCTTGCGGAAAATCTTTTGATCAAGCAGCCGCTTCGGGTCATTAATCGTCCCCGGCACCGGGCACCGGTGTTATCGCCCGGGGACCGATTCTGCCTGGGGTGGCGGTCGTTATTCATCGCTCCTCGCCGGTGGCTTCGGGCCGCGGTGATCATTAACCCCTCTACCCTTCCTGGATTCCACCAGGCGCTGATAAAACGTACATACCGCCTGTTGTTTTCGTCCCGACACCGTGACAATCCCGGACCCCCAGGGACCTTTCGTCGAGTTGATCGCCGCCCTCGTGGCAATCACACAGCGCCATCCCCGATTCGGTTGTCCGGGGATGGCGTTCATCATTACCAACACCTTTGGTGTGCCGGTGGATAAGGACGGGGTGAGGTGCGTGTTGGCGAGCCATTGGGGACGCCACCTTATTCAAGAAACCCAACAACTTTTCAATGCTCTAGCTCATCGGCGCGCGGTTTTTGCACGTCTAGGGGAACGGCGCGTTGGCCGTGGTCGCTCAGGAAGCTCTTCCCGGATAATCTGGCGTAACACGGCCGCAGTGACGGGCTGCTCGCGTTTTTCCAGGAACGCCCTTAACGCTTCGTTCATCAGCGTCTGGTAGCCGCTACCCATGTGCTCGGCTCGGGAGCGAAACTCATCAAGTATTGTGTCATCGATATAGATGGTAATGCGGGTTTTGCCTTTCGTGGGTATAAGCGCGCCCCGCTTGCCTTTTGAAAAATCGTATTCAGCCCTCATAATCTTTCACCTTATGCCACGTCGCCGAGCGAGCCAATATGAGCCGAATCTCCTCATCACGCAGCGTGTAGACTACCACCATGATCGTTCCCGTGTTCCCCATGCCCATCGCCACAGACCGCTCTTCATCTTCCGAATCAGGATCCACTTGATGAATTGCCAGAGGGTCGAAAAATACGCCCTCTGCATCCGCGAAGGATACCCTGTGTTTCTTCAGATTACTTGCGGCCTTCGTGGGATCGTATTGGAAGCGCAATTGTTTATTATATGCATATTATACGTATATGTCACGTAAGCGGTGCTTTTGATGGCTACGATGCCTGAGTTAAGTCAGTCGTGAAATAGGCGTCCGCTCGACGGTTGGATGGTCGCGTCATGGCCAAGACGTTTGGCCCCGCGTCAGTGTTTACTGGGACAATCTCTAGGCAACCAAAGGCAGAGTGAGTATATGCACAAGTGACAAACTCCATTACCGGACCGATCCTGCCTTAGGCGGGGTCCATCGTGGTTGGGCTTTATCGGTAATAGGAAGGATCGCCTGGGGAGCGTGGATTGGTGTCGCTGTGAATCGATACGCCTGAAGAGGCATGGGGTGCTGGGGAGTCAGGGATCCGTTCAGCCGGTGGATCATCTGCCAAATCGTGTGGCACAGACTAGTTCAGCCAACCACAGCGACCGAAAGCCCAGCCTTTTTAAGATTGATATCGGTTGAGATCAGCGTGGCCCCATGATGGATTGCGGTTGCCGCAATCAGCCGATCGGCTGGATCCGCGCTCACCGCTTCAGGGAGCCTTGTAGATAGCTCGGCTATTTCCGGCGTGATGGGCAACATCGCGATGGAACGGGCGGTCAGCGCAAGGTTCATGAACTCCAGCGCACTGGTACCCGGGTCAAGCCGGCCCTTGGCGACCAGCATGGCAATCTCCCACAGACTAATATCACTGCAACACAGGTCATTTCGTGTGTGAGCCCGCTGAATCAGGCCGCGCGCTTTGCGGCTCAGCCGCGCGGGGTTCAGGGCATCGAAGATGAGCGCGTTGGTGTCAAGAACGACCACGCGTGGCGCTCCATTCCACCCCAAGGGGAGATATCACATCCCCAATCCGGGCCTGTTTGCGCAGCGCGACGAGCTTTTCGCGTGCGCTCTCGCCGGCGCCAGCGACCGGCACCAGGCGGGCGATAGGCCTTCCGCGAGAAAGCACCGTGACGGTCTCGCCGGCCTCAGCCTTGGCCAAATACTTCGGCAAGTGCGCCCGGAAATCGGTTACTTTGACCTGCTTCATGCGTTACTCTCTAATCTGTACACATTAAATGTACAGATTGTCGGGCTTGATGTCAAAAAAGGCGGTGATGCGCTGCTGCCGCGAGTATTGTTTCGGTCTTGCCGAACCGACCATAGACCTCCTCGAGGTGTTGCAGAAAGCGAGGTACGGCCGGCGGACCGATCGCCATATCGCTGCTGAGCTCGACATCGCGTGAACAAAGCTCACCAGGGTTTATCTTCTGGCGTTTCTCGGAATCACGCTGTTTGAATGCGAAGGCGGTAGCCTTCAGTTCAATACTTCAATACTAGGAGTTGTCCGGAACATTCAGCCGGAATACCGGCATCTTGTGGTGTTCCCGCATCAGATCGAGCTCCTTGACGAGCGCGACGATTAGCCGGTCCTTGGTCTCCTCCATACCCTTCCACTCCCTGCGCGCCTCCGCCAGCAGCTCGCCGATATGGTCCGGAACCGGGCGTTTGGCCTCCATAATCATGTCCTCGATCATGCCCGGCTTGAGTTCGGGCCGGAAGAGCATGGCATAAGACTCTTTCTGCGGGCGGATCGCCAGCCAGTTTCCATCATCATCCACCACGATCGGCTCTATTCCCGTCGGCAGGGTGGCGCTGCCATTGTACATGACCAACAGGCGTCGTCCGTCCACGGCCTCGGCCAGGGCATCACCCGCGCCGGCCACCGTCTTATGGCCGGTCGTCCAGTAAGCAGTATGAAGAGGCTCGGCCGATATCCGGGCGCCTTCATGCTCGGCCAACAGCAGAGCACCAAAACCGAAGGCCACGATCGGTCGTTGCGCCTGCCGGAAGATCCCGATTAGGCGCAGCTCGTCATCGACCCAGGGGCAGGCGTCGCGATCCGCAGTTGGGAAGGCACCGCCAAGCAGAAACAACGCGTCGAACTGCCCGGCGCTGCCCGGCAAGTCCTGGCCCACAAACGGGCGGAAATAAATGAAGCCGATATCGCGCTTTTCCAGCTGGTTCTCGATGGTCCCCAGGAATTCGGCATAGGTGTGTTGAACAACCACGAACTGCTTCATGGTACGACACCTGCCCCGCAATCCGAAGCACACCGGCGCAACTGCAAGGTCGCGCACTGACGTGAACAACGGCGTTCGACGGTTGCGGAAGCGTGCATCCGTCGAACCGGTACAACGCTCTCGATCCGGTCACGCGCGGCGCGCACCTCAGCCCACCGCCTTGGCATCCTTGGCTTGCGCACGGCGCTCGCAGTGTTCATGGGCAAATTTCATGAATTCGTCCACCGCCCGCAAACGGAATTTCTGGCGCTGATAGACGAAGGAGAATGGACGCTCCAGCGACGGCTTGAGCGGCAGGGCCATAAGCGTTTGGAGCTTCAGTTCCTTGCCGACGGTGGCGCGCGAGACGATCGACACGCCAAGTCCCGCCTCGACCGCACTCTTGATTGACTCCGGGCTGCCAAACTCCATGCAAAGATTCATGTCCTGCAGCTGGATCCCGTTCTGCAACAGATAATCGCCGATAACCTCGCGCGTGCCGGAACCCTCTTCGCGGCACAGGAACGGCAGGGTCACAAGCTCCTCCACTGATATCACCTGCTTCTTCGCCAACACGTGACGCGGCGGACAGATGAACACGAGTTCATCGTGCCAGCATACTTCCACCACCAGGTTCTTGTTCGCCACCGGCGATTCCACGATCCCCACGTCCACCGAATTATTCTCCACCAAATGGACAATACCCAGGGAATTGGACACGCTCAGGCGCACATTGACGTCGGGATAGCGCTGCTGGAATTCCCCGAGCAGCCCGGGGAGCACATATTCGGCGATGGTGGTACTGGCACCGATAATCAGAATGCCGCTCACGTCCCCGGTCAACTCGCGCACGCGCGTGTCCATCTCGCCATACAGCACGATGATCTTCTCGGCGTATTCGAACACTCGCTCTCCGGCCGCAGTAAGACTGATGCGATTGTGAGTGCGGTCGAACAGGCGCGTGTTGAAATGTTCCTCCAGCTGACGGATCTGGAAGGTCACCGCCGGCTGAGTCATGTGCAGCGTTTCGGCCGCCTTGGTAAAGCTAAGGAGACGCGCTACAGTGTGGAATACTTGAAGTCTGCGATCAGCCATGACGTGTTGTCAGTAAGACGAAGGCCCGGAGGCACGGTTGAGCTTAACCTTGTCATTTCAGCATAAACTGATCTTATTTCATATATTTTTTGCTTATAGCCGATCGATCGATGATGCAAGCTTGGGAAAAGCTCGATTTCGAAGCGGGCGGACTGCAGAGCGCCAATCTGCGTCTGGTCCGGCAGCTTAAGCGGCGGAACATCGCGTACTTCCTGTGGTTTTTGTTCCCAGTGGGCGGGCATCGGATCTACCTCAATGACCTACCCCGTGCATTGGTTTACACCGGGCTGACCACTGCAGCGGTCGTCCTGTACCTGAGTCTGGCCAACTGGTGGGCGCTCGTGCCGGTGGTAATCGCCGCTGCCTGGGCTCTGTATGACCTTGTCTGGATCGATCGTCGTGTAACTCAAATCAACAAACAGATCCGCCTCGCAGAATATCTGCGCCCGGGCAACCAGCCGCCCGCCGGATTCCGTGGTCGCTATACCGACGATACCAGCACGGCGATGGCGACCGACGCGGAGGAATCCAGGCGTAACGACAGTCCGGTGGGCACCTCGACGACCACGCACGGCACGAAGCGCATCCCGTCCTTCGCGGAACAGGAACGAATGCTGCGGGAGCTCACCAAACCGAAGTAGGACACCCCCCAACCGGATGGCGGCTTCCGTTCGTAATAAGGATCGTTCCCGAATATATCCGCGAGGGCGGTCGCTGCGGAGCAACGCCGGGTGCAGCCATCCATCGACACCGCGATCGAGCGCGAGAAGCGGATAAAGAAAGCCAAAGCCGCGGGCTGAACCGCTGAACAGGAGGTAAGGATGCCTAAAAACAGGAAGTCGGCAATCAGCGTCGAGACGGTCGTGCCGTCCATCATGATGCTGCGCGGACACAAGGTGCTGCTCGATGCCGAGCTGGCGCGCCTTTACAGGGTGGAGACCCGGGTCCTGGTGCAGGCGGTCAAGCGCAACCCCGAACGATTCCCGGGAGATTTCATGTTCCAGCTTTCCGCCGAGGAGACAGCGGCTTTGAGATCACAATCTTTGATCTCAAACGCCCCGGGGTGCGACGGACGGCGCTACTTCGCGTACGCCTTCACCGAGCAGGGGGTGGCGATGCTTTCCGCGGTCCTGAAGAGCCCGCAGGCCATCGCTGTCAACATCGAGATCATGCGCGCATCGTCAGACTGCGCGGGCTGCTCGCCTCGAACACGGTGCTCGCGCGCAAGCTGGATGAATTGGAACACAGGCTCGGGGCGCATGATGAGGCGATCGCCAGCATCCTTTCGGCCATCCGGGAATTGATGACGCTGCCGGAGCCGGCGAAGAAGCGGCCGATAGGGTTTGTGCAAACGGACGATCGAGGGGAGAGCATTCGGCGCAATTCACTTTCGCTCATCAGCGCCCTACGGGTTATACCCTGCCGCGTTATGTCGGCTGTCATGCGGCAACGGACCCGAATTCAGTGCACCAAGATCAACAAACACAGACGCGCGGTCCTTTCCTGCCCCGTCAGCATGATCACGCAAAATGCCGCGCCGCTCGTTTCGTGCCCGCAGAAGGCCTTGACGCCCAGTCCACTGGTTTGAAACCACAGCAAGAGCAAACGCCACCCGTGGTGACTGCGCCGCGCCCCCTGCCCTTCATTCTTCCGTCATGACCTTCGCTCCCGCTGTGGATCATCCCGGACGCAATTCTCCTCTTCGCGCACGCAACGGGAAGTATGCCGCTAGCTTACGAACTACGCCACAACGAAAGATTCGCGAGATCTCGCGTCTCACGTGTGGCGCGGGTTCAAGCTTTCGTCGTGTGCTTCGATAATCACCGCCCGAACCCCACTTGCCGGCACGGAAGCCCGTCCCAGCAAGTAGAGATGGTCCTGCTACTGATCTCCCTTCGATTCCTGGCCTTGGGAACTACTGGATCGTCGCCCGGGTGGTAACGAACTTGGGGTCACTGCCGGCCGCGACCGTCGGGGTCGCCATCGCAGTCAGGGCACCGTTGGTGCGATCGTGTACTCGGCGACCGTGCCATCGGTGTAATTCGCCACATAGACTCGATGTCGGCCTTGGATGTCTACAGCGTCTTCTTCACGAATGCGTGCCGTACCTATACGGCCTCGACAAACTGGGCGACATCGATCACCTGGTACGGGTTGCGGCCGTGCACCCGGATTTCCTTCACGCCGGTGCCGACCGTGAGCGTCGGCTCCCAGCCCGACTGACTCGTGGCCGCATTAAACTGGGTAACGCTCGAATCGCGCGTCTTGACGGGCCTCCCCTGGAAACTTCTGGATATCGTTGTGGGAGGAGCCGAACTAGGCCAGAGGTTCCGTACAGGTTAAGTTATATAAGATACGGTTGAATTGGAAATTGTATGCCTTTTATCAGATGAGTCAGGTACGCATGAAATCAGCCTCCCTATCCAGCTCGACGATCAGTCTTGACGGTATGCCGGCCAGCCGCTAGTATTACAGTAATACTGTATTACCGTATTACTCCATTTAGGATGTTACTCTGGTGCAACAGATTTCCCGACTCACCAGTAAGTTCCAGGCAACCGTTCCGCTCGCTGTGCGTCGCAAACTCGGCCTGAAGCCCGGCGACGGAGTGCTGTTCGAGATCGAGAAGGACGTGATCACGGTACGGCGCGCCACGGCACTCGATGCGGAATATGCCAAATCACTGGAAGGCACATTGACCGAATGGCTGTCGAAGGAAGACGAAGAGGATTACCGTGGATTATGACCGCTTTGCAGTGGTTACCATCCCGTTTCCGTTTACAGACAAGGCACAAACGAAACATCGCCCCGCGCTGGTCGTATCGAGCCATGGCGCCTTGGGCCGCCAGACCGGCCACGGCATCTTGGCGATGATCACGAGCGCACGTAATCCCCAATGGCCGCTCGACGTGCCCGTTTCCAATCTCGACGCCGCTGGCCTGCCCGCGCCGTCGGTTGTGCGAATGAAGCTATTCACCCTCGATTACCGGTTCATCATTGCACGACGAGGGCACCTTTCGGAAAAAGACTGCAAGGCAGTAGCATACGCGATCAAGACGGCGCTCAACCTCTGAGATGCTGACCCGTGCCGCAGCACCAGGTAGCAAGCTGTCGAAAAGCGATTGTCGGGCCGGTCGTCCGGACCTGGCCTCCATGCTCGGTCCGGACACATCCGGTCGGCAGCAGGCCGCAATCGATTACGTGCCCGGACCTTTGTGGCAGTCGATCGCGACCGATCGACGCGATCTGGGACTCCGAACGATCTGCCGACGATGGAGCACCTCGCAGGCGAAGAAGCTGCGTGCTTCTTCACCTGCAACAAAGCCCTCGCCTGCCCGGGGTGGACCGTTTCCATGGCGGCGCGGAAGTAATCGAGATCAAACTGGTCCATGCCTCCGGATCGGCGCAGTGAACTATGCCCTGCACCAGGGCCAGTCTTCACCCACAGCACGACCTTGTCGCCCGCCCGAAGAGGATTGGGCTTGCGCAAACGTCCGGTCGCGAGGCCGGCCGAGTGGCAGCTGACGCGCAGGCCCGGCCGGAAGCCTAAACAGCCCTCTGCGCTCTTGTCTGCGACAACATGCGCCACCTGGGCGTTGGCGGTGGAGGTACGGCACGCGAATGGTTCAGGACAGTGTCGGCCGGGCGTCGCGGACGAGGACGAGGACGTGCCACTTCCGGCGCGGAATACCTGCGGCGGGATTTGCGCCTGGTGTATCGGGCTAAAATCCTTCGAGCTTGAGCTTCAGGTCAGTAGGACTGCTCGCGTACTGCAGCGCAGTCTCCACGTCGATATCACCGGCACGGCACAGCTGCAACAGGCTCTGGTCGAATGCCAGCATGCCTTCTGCCACGGAGCCCTTCTTGATGAGATCGCCGATCTCTTTGATCTTGAGCGGATCGAGGATGTACTCGCGCACCAGCGCCGATACCGTCATGACCTCGCAGGCGACGATGCGGCCATTACCGCCCTTGCGCGGCAACAGGCGTTGGCCGACTACAGCCCTGAGATTCTGCGCGAGCTTGGCGCGCATGGTCTGCTGCATCTCCGGCGGAAACGCGGAAATGATACGCGACACAGTTTCAGCGGCTGCCGGCGAATGCACAGTGGAGAGCACCAGGTGGCCTGTCTCGGCGGCGGTCAGTGCCGTTTGGATGGTCTCGGGATCGCGCATCTCACCCAGCAGGATCACATCCGGGTCCTCGCGCAACGAGGCCTTCATCGCATCGGCGAAGCTGTTGGTATCGATTCCGAGTTCGCGCTGGGTGATGATCGAGCGCTTTTCCGAAAACAGAAACTCTATCGGATCCTCGATGGTGATGATATGAGTGGTCTGGTTCGCGTTTATCTCATTGACGAGCGACGCCAGCGTGGTCGACTTTCCGGAGCCCGTTGCCCCGGTAATCAGCACGAGCCCGCGCGCAAGTTGCGCGAACTGGTTCACCATTTCGGGAACGTGCAATTCCGCCAGCGATGGAATACTCGTACTGATCACGCGCAGCACCATGCCGATTGAGCCACGCTGGTGGAAAAGATTGGCGCGTACGCGTCCGATGTCCTTGAAGCCGATCGACAGGTCCACCTGGTGATCCTTCTCGAACTGGGCGGCAAGACGCGCGGACATCATGGTGCGCGCCAGCCGCTCCATCAAATCCGGCGCAAGCTGCGGGATCTCGCGCACCGCGCGCAAGGTACCGTCAACGCGCAGAATGGGATGATTGCGCGTACGCAGATGGATATCAGAGGCCTTGTGCCGTACCGCCAGAATAAGGATCTGGCTCAAAAGCTTGAGCGGATCGGTGGTAGCCGGGATGCTCTGGACCGCAGCTACGTCTGCGTTCTGGGCGGTCACTGGGCTGGTCGAACTGTTCGGGTCGCTCATACCAGATTAGTGTAGCCGAAGTCAGAATCCCTGCAATCGCAGAGTCCCGGCTTCAGCCAGCCTGTTCGTACATGGCAAGGTATTGCCTGCGTTCCATGGGAGGGATGCGCGACACAGACAGGGCATCGTCCAGGTGCGCCGGCGTACTCAGACCCACAAGGGTGGTGCCCAACCCGGGGGTGGAGCGATTGAACTGGATGGCGCGCGCCGCCGCCCCATGCGCTCCCGGCATGGCCTGCTGCACCACATCGATCGACTGCGCGCCGAGGTGACCCTTGAACAGGGTATGGCTGGCCATGACGTAAACCTGCAGCTGCATCGCGGCCTTCAGGGTCGAGGTTTCATTACCCTGCCCCGTCATCTGGTTGAAGCGTGTAAACCCCTCGAGCATGACCTGATTGAAGGGCATCTGGATGAGCGCAAAGTGATGCGGCGCGCGCTCGTCGCCGTGCACCTGGCGCGCGGCCTTTTGCGCCAGCCCTTGCAGCGAAACCAGCGACAGGAACCCCGGATCGTCGGTGTGTACCCGGAATGCGCGGAAACTTGAAATACCGTAGTGCCTTATCTTTCCTTCCTGCACTGCCTCCTCGAGCATGGCAAATACCGCTTCCAGCTTGTGCAGCATCATCGGCTTGCCAATCTGCGGAATATGTACCTCGGGCTGGTCGATGAGAAAGGCGTCGAGAGTCCGGACCCCAAGCCATTCGCAGCTGAGGTCGAGCTGATACTTTATATAGCCGGGCGATAGCAGATGGACCTTTCCGGCCAGATCGGCGCGCGTGCCAAGACCGCGTTCGGCAATCTCGCGCTCGAACCAGGCGAGCGGATCGGCGGGTGGCCCCTCCGGAAACAGGAGAAATCCACCCTTGGACACCAGAAACAACGCATCGCGCGCAACACCCGCCCGGAATGCCGCGCGCAACCCGGCACCGACCGCGCGCGCGGAACGGCCATAGCGGTAATGGGTCGCAGTATCGATGACGTTGAGGCCATTCTGCACGCCGCGTGCGACGATAGCAGCAACATGCTCGTCTACTTCGTCGGTCGCCGCGCCTGGAAACGTACCGATTCCGATGGAACTCAGCAGCACCCCGCTCCCCGGGAAATCGCTGTAGTGACCGGGCGCGCAATGCGCCCCGTGGCTGTGGGCGTAGGCGCGCGTCGTGGCTGCAGTGGCGAATCCAGCCACGCGCCCATCTGCACCCAGGCGTTGCTCTTCGGCGCTCACAGGGCCGCCATCAGCGGATGCGTCTGCCGGACCTGATCGAGGAGCGCGACGATTTCGGCACGCACCGGTCCACGACAGTCCGCATCCAGGCACGAGCGGATCAGGGCCGCAGGCCGGTCTTGGTCGTCATCGTTATCCTCGTCCCAACCGGCCGCGCGCAGCAGCGCCTGTCCCGCCTCTGGAACCGCCGCCGGCAGCTCGCGCCCGGACAGCAGCGCCCACACTCCCGTCCAACAGCGCGCAAGCAGCAATGGATGATAGCCGCCACCACCTATCACCAGCAGGCGCGGGCTGTCCCGAATGACCCGCGCCACCACCACGAGAAACTGCTGGGTCGAGATGCGCAGCTTCCCGAGCGGATCGCCGAACAGAACGTCCGTGCCCGCCTGCAGGACTACGGCCTCGGGCTGGAACACGCCCAGCACCACCGGCCATAGCGTCTCGAACACGAGCGCGTATTCGCTGTCGTTGGTGGCGCGCGGCAACGGCAGATTGAGGCAGGTGCCCTCGCCCGCCGGAGCGCCTTGATCGGCTACGGCACCGCCGCGAAATGGATAGGCATAGCCGGTATCCATGTGCAGAGAAAAGGTGAACACATTCCGATCATCGCAGAACGCTTCCTCGACTCCATCCCCGTGATGGGCGTCGATATCGACATACAGCACCCGCAGACCGGCCTCGCGCAGACGTTGAACCGCGAGCACCGCATCGTTGAAATAGCAAAATCCCTGTGCCCGGTCCGGGCGCGCATGGTGCATGCCACCGGCCGGACTGAACGCGTTGCGCCCGCGCAGCACTTCCTCGGCGCCCTGCACACTCGATCCGGTCGCCAGCGCCGGAGTGCTGAAAAATCCAGGAAACCAGGGATTTTCCAGGTTCCCTATGTTGTGACGCCGGCGGTAATCGTCGCTGACCCCGCCGAGGGCCTCGCAGCGCTTCAGCGCACGCACGTAATCGGCCGTATGGAAGCGGCACAGTTCAACCTCGGAAGCGATCCGGCCCACGCGGTACTCCTCCCGAAGCAAGGCACCATAGGCGTTGATCAGGTCGAACGTGAGCGACACCCGTGGAATGGACAGCGGATGGTTGGCGCCGTAGCTGTGGCGCCGGTACCGGGAGGCACCGATGAACACTGCCGGGTGCGTCGGGGGGAATCGGCACTCGCTGATGGCTTCCATGGGACCGTGCGCGCTGCGACCGGCGCTAGTCCTGCACCGGCCGCCTCTCCTGTTCCGAGCGGCTGCGCAGGTACAGATAGATATGGCGGACTGTGCGCACCGCCATGGCGTCCGGGCGTACCGGCAGCGCGTCCTCCCGTTTCAGGTCGATGCAGTTGCGGTAGTAAACCAGCTCCCGGATGTTGTCACGCACTGCGTTGAGGCTGGGATCACCCTTGACGAACACCTTGAATATCTCCAGCACGTCATCGCCTTCCGGCAGAGACCGGGATGCCGCGACCATCGTCGACGGACTGTCGGCGGTGCGCTGGGCGATGTGGCCGCGCAGCAGCATGCGCGTGAGATCGAGGCTCTCGTCAACCGCGTGCGAAAGCGGGAGTGTGCCACGGTCCTTGAGAGCGCGCTCGAGTCCGCGCAGCCGTTCATCCACCTGCTCAAAAACTTGGCTCAATGTGCGGTTGTCTGGCAAGATTCCATCCGAGGCTACAGCGCTTGCATCCACCGCCGGCCTTGCGCAATATTAGGGAACACTTATAATACTTTACCGTCGGCGTCAGGTATAGACATCCCCGGCGCCGTCTCACGGGAGCGCTAACGATGAGCAAACTGGTCCGATTCATCAAACTCAATAATCTGCAGTACAACGCGAACCGCGACCCGCAGGTATACCGCAGCGTTCCAACCAAGCCGTTCCATATCCAGGCCGTGCTCGGCGGCAATGGCACGGCGCGCGCCAAGGTAGAGGTCGACGGCTTGATTCCTTGCAACCAGAGCATCGATCTGCCAGGCACCTTTACCTGCGACGTCAACTTCGATACGCCCGGCGTACGCGTGGCGACGCTGTTCGTCGAGACCGCCGGTGAATCCTTCGCCCAGGATATCCGCCTGGACGTCATGGAGCATGAATGGATCGGCTAGTCGTAATGGAATGACCGACCTCCGATGCCGTGGGTAAATGACGGTTACCAAGACGATCGGCTGGTGGGCCGTGCAGGATTTCAACCTGAGACCCAGGCTGGGAACCGGCGTTCGTTTTTTGCTAAAACTTCCAATTCAAGACAACTTACAGAACGCCCGTTGCGCATAGTTTTGGTAGGAGACGGCACAAGAGTTGGTGCAAATTTTGCCGCATGCATGCCCCTCTCTTCGGATACCCAAAGCTGCCGGATGTACGTTATTACCACGTAATCGCCGCCCTCCAAGACACCTGGCACCTCTTGCGTGGCACATGTGTTTCCCGCGAAGTTGAGACAAAACAACGCGCCGAATGGCCAGGGAATAGACTTCATTTGATTCTAAACGGAGGGATCACAGAGGTTAATCAATGACGCGGGATGACAACACACCAGGCGGCGTGGGGCGGGCACGATAACTGGCGTCGCGCCTACCGCAGCATCGAGCTGCCGGATACCTTTGCCTGCGACCTCAACTTCGATACGCCCGGCATGCGCGTGACGACGCTGTTCGTCGAGACCGCCGGTGAATCCTTCGCCCAGGATATCCGCTTGATGTCATGAAGTATGAATGGACACCAAAACAGTCGGCAACTTCGGGGCTGTGGCTGGATTTTCCACAATAGACCCCGGATACCAACGCTGCGAGCTAGGGAAGGTGCGAAGCACCGAGGCGAGTAGTCCGCGGGAGGCGTAGGGTCCGGGCGGGTTGGCCGTAAGGCCACCTTGCCAAGGACACCCAAGCCGCCGTCCAGCCGTTGCCAGGGCGAGCGTTTGGTGCGCGCCGAAAGCGTGCACCGCTCGACCGCAGGGCGGCCGCGGCGTGCCACAGCGGATGCGCAGGCACAAAGAGTGCGCCGAGACCGAGGGCGCGAGGGCGACTGGGACGTCCTGTCGCGTTTCGCGAGGGCCGGCGCACATACAAGAAAAGGGAGACGCAGAAGCGCCAATTCAGTTCAATTGTTTACCACGTTCGAATTTGCTACTACAGGCGAGTCACGTCGCGCAGCGGGTGGCTCGTTCGGTTCCCCCGGCAAGTGACGGCAAAGCTGTGCTTGGCAATTTCGCCATTTGACAATGTTACGCAATATGCGTAACATTGTACGCAATATGCGTAAAAACTCCTTACTGGGTTCACTGTTTCCGAAAGTCCGGCAAGGCGTGCTCGCGGCTACGCTCACTCAGCCAGACAAATGGTGGTATCTCTCGGAACTCGCCGAACGTCTGGGTACCAGCCCATCCAGCCTTCAGCGCGAGCTTTCGTCGCTAGTGGCAAGTGGAATACTGGTGCATCGACGTGAAGGCACCAGAGTCTACTTCAAAGCAGAAACCCGCTCTCCGGTATTCCCAGAAATGCGGCAGCTTTTCGAGAAGACCGCGGGACTTATCCCGCTCTTGGAAGAGATGCTGAAGCCATTCGGGAACAAGATTTCTTGCGCCTTCGTATACGGTTCCGTGGCTCGAGGTCAGGAACACACCCTGAGTGACGTAGATTTGATGGTAGTCGGCAGAGCAGGCCTCGCTGATCTGTCTCCGGCGCTGCGTAAGACGGAAAGACATCTCCGAAGAGAGATCAACGTCATGGTCTACTCCCCACAGGAGTTCCGCGAGAAGGTCAAGTCGCGCGACCATTTCCTTACGATGGTTCTACGGGGACACAAGCAGTTTGTGAAAGGAGATCAAAATGACCTGGACGACGTTGTTGGCAAGTAAGGATGCCCACAGGCACAAAACCTCCAAGAAAGAGCTGGACAACATGCGGGCGCTGATCGCTCGCGATCTGGGCGACGCCGCCATTGCGGGTCTATCCGCAGACCGCCGGTTCGCCACCGCTTATAACGCCGCACTCCAAGCGGCCAATATGGCCATCGCGTGTGCTGGATATCGGATCGCAAGCCAGATTGGGCATCACCGCATCTCCTTCGAAAGCACCAAGTTCCTGCTCGGGAAGTCCGCCCACCAGTACGCCGACTATTTTGAAACCTGTCGGCGCAAGCGAAATTCGATAGACTATACCTTCTCCAACGTCGCCACGAGGACCGAAGCGAAAGAGATCTTGGCGCAGGCGGCCGAGTTTTACAGTCGTGTGGAAGACTGGATCACCAAGAACCATCCCGCATTAAAGAAATAGAATTCGCACATTTTCTTTGTGCGGCTCGATAGATTTCGAGTTGGGCTGCGCCGACGGGTTCTTGCCTGCCTGCTTCTGGCGAATTTTCAATTCCTTACCATTTACGATCTTCGGGTTTTCGTGTGAATGCATGACCGATTTTCGGGATGCACAGACCGACAGGGATGGATCAAGCTTCCCGCAGCGAAAAAGAATCATCATGCGCGTGTCGGCTCCGCTCCGGTTGATTTTCCAAGTCTTACGCAATCGAATATTTGAGACAGATCAATGCGCCGAATGGGCAAAGAAATATACTTTGCTTGATTCTGACCGGAGGGATTTGCCCATGTTGATCAATGAAGCGGGATGGGAACGCACCACGCGGCTGGTGGCGGGCGTGATACTTGGCATCATCGGATACAGGGTTGTACAGTCCAACTATTCGCTGGCGGTGGTGCTGCTGATCGTGGGGCTGGTTTTAATCGTCACGGGTCTTATCGGATATTGTCCGGTGTGGCAATTGCTCCACTTCTCGACCAACAAGCCGAAGCGCAGCTGACCCGCTCGCCGATCCGATGCAGTCACAACGCCCGGCTGTGCTGTTCGCATCCGGCTCGACGGTACTGCGGCCGGCAAGCGGATCGTGTTTTCGGACAAGCGCACCAGATCTCGGCGAATTCCGGCGCGCCAAGCTGTAGGACGTGGGCGTTATCGGGTCCGCATGCGTGGCCCGACAGCACGCCGACACAATATAGCCCGACACGGCCGGGACCGGCTCGCGACCGCGATTTCCATCCCGCCACGGCTAACGGCCGCGCAGGCCTCACCATCCATACTGCTGCAGGAACGACCGCACGCGCGCGACGATCTCATCGCGTTCGAAAAACCGGTCGGCGCGGTTCATGCGCATTTCGTCGCGCAGCGCCGGGTCGCCGCCAAAGCAGAACACTGCAATCTGCAGCATATGTTCAGTGCGTAGATCGCGGATGATCTCCACCGGATCGAAGTCCTGGGTGGCATCAAGATCGAGCAGGATGAAGCGGTAAAGCAGGATGTCAACCCAATCGCCGACCTCCTCCAGGCTCCGTACCACCATCATCTCCCAGCCATCCGGCATTTCTGCGCCAAGACGCGCTTCGATCGCGGTATCTGAAGTCATAAGAATGAAGCGGCGCTGCAGCCGCTTCGCTATGGTCGGTTCGGCCATCGATCGGCACTCTCAGAAAAATCATCATCATCGTTGTGCGCGCCCGCCATACAGATCTTGATGCGGCGCGCCCAGGTGCGCGCTGCCTCCGGCGCCAGCACCCGTCCCAGGCGCTCCTCCAGGACCGCGGCCTGGACCGGACAGCCGATACTGCCCTCAAGGGCCGCCGCCACATCCGGGTCGTGCGCGCTGATCCGGGCAATACTGCCGTCCCTGAGCAACACCCGCAACCAGGTCACCCCTTCTTGCCATTCCGCCAGGTACGTCGTGGCATTGAGCTTGATTCCGTTTGGAATGCGCCGATGGCTGATCTCCACGTCCTCTTCGCCTGCTTCCAGACGCAGCTCGTCTTCGGCCGCGCGCATGGCGCAGCGTTCGTCTGCCGATGGCACGTCGGTACGCAAGTCCCAGCCAAGCGTGGCGGCAACCGAAGCATGCAGAGCCCCGACCAGGGCTGCATCCGCGGGAACCGCAGCGAGCCGCGCCCAGCAGGTAAATGCCGCGGGCAGCGCCTCGTGCAACCATGCACGGAATCCCGGAGACGGCACATGCACCAGACGACAAAACAGCTCATCCGGAAACCGCAGGACGAAGCTGCTGCCGAACACCATGCAGGACCCCAGCGTCGCCGCGCCACTGCCGGCGATCTTGCTGTCCGCCACCCACAGGTCGGCGCGTCCGACTGGGCGGGCGCTGATGCCGAAGGACTGGAAGGTCCGGGCCAGAGGCCCAAGACAATACTCGAAGATGCGTGCTGGGCGGGCGGCGGCAAGCGTCAGCGGAAGAACGAAAAACACGCAACGCTGGTCACCGTCCACCAGCACCGTGCCGCCCCCCAAAGATCGACGCACGACGCTCACTCCCGCCCGGGCGCAAGCATCCAGGTCGAGTTCGGCGCGTGCCGACTGCGACTGGCCGATGCACAGATGAGGCGCGGCACTGCGCGCCCACGCCAGGACCGGTTGCGCCCGCTCGTCCTGGGCCACGGCTAGCCCATGATAGGCCGCATGCAAGGCGTCCGGAGAAAGCGTGCCGAGGTCGAGAAAACGCGCCTGCACCAGACCCGGCACCCGTTCTGCAGGCGGCAATCTAGCCGTCCCGATCCGGTTCTTCAGGCTCGGGGTGGTAAAACTTGCCGAAATAGAATTCGCGCCGGTCGAGGTCCTGGCACAACGCGGCACGGTCGCGCACGCCCTGTTCGATGATCTCCGCCAAGTACTGTGCCTGCTCGGCGTCCAGAATGAAGATATGCCCGATCAGGTCTTCGTCGAAATTGAGGAAGTGGGCGGAGAACGGATCAGGATGATCGAGGTAGACGAGGAAAGACTTCGTGTCCGGATCTTCCGTGTCCAGCGGCATCATGACCGCTTTGCCCAGCCAGGCAAGTCTTGCTGCCTGGTTGAACTGGCGGATATCGAGCTTCTTGCCCTTCTTGTACTTGTTGAGCTCGTTGCGGATCTGACCGACGTCGGTAACTTTGATATTTTTCATGTGCGAAGTCCCATGTTCAAACACCGCAACCCCGCCACCCGCTAGGTTGGAGGGGCGTCAGTTCTGTGTGTCGCTCGCATCAAGCGGAAAATCCCGTAGCCCGACGCGGTTTTCTACACCGCGTGACCCACCACTCTGCCGGTAGATTGACCAAAGCTGCCGAGGACGCCATCACGGGGTTGGCACGCTCCTCTCCGAGGAAGGAGCACCGTGCAGCGCCACGCACGGCCTCTGCGCGAATTCGCTTCGGCACGTGGTGGTAGCAACCTGCACTGCTTCCAACGCGGACAATTCCCGACTGGGTCAAGCGGTGCCAGGGTGGCGCGACATCCCGCGGCCCGTACCCGCGGCAGAAACTCACATATCATCAATATTATACGACGAATAATTGACAAATATGTCAATTACGTACCCACCGAAAAGGCCACGCCGCGATCGGCAGATTGCTGCGCTTATCCATGCGCGGTCCGATCGCAAGCGCAGTATCGGGTCGGCACCCAGCACAGGCGTGACTAACAGCCCAGCGGTTACTGCTGGGTCTGGTCCTGATTCGCAGCCGGCCTGGCCACGTCGGTCAGTGAGTCCAGGATCGCGCCAGGCGCACTCATTATGTTAGTGAACCCGTGATCACCGATCATGCGGGTATCGGGGAAAAACACCGCGATACGATAACGCGCGGGCAGCGCGATCGCCTTATTACCCTGCACCATCATCTCGTATGGAAGAAAGGCAGTGGCGCGGTTGGGACCGAAGTCGATAACGTTCATGATCTTCTTGTCGGTGTTTTTCGAATCCGAATTAGGATGAGCACCCTTATTAATACCCACTCCGAAAACGGTCACCTGTTTTCCGGGAAGGTCGATGCGGAAAACCTTGACGGTGCCACCAGCGTGGGCAGCGAGGTTGCGCTCGACGGTGGCGACTCCGACAGCATAACTGGGATAGGTGGCGAGCAAATCCACGTCCTTGAAATACGGCATGCCCATCATATAATGGTATTCGCCGGGTCCGAGGGACTTGGTATCGATACCCTTCCTTGAGCCATAGGCGAACTGGTCACCCAGCGCCGACGTGAGTTCGGCCGCAATCTCTTTGAGCCTGCCGAGGCCATAGGCCACACCCATATAGGCGGGATTCACGTAGGAAACCTGGTATTTTCCATCCACATCAGTGACGGCCACGTGTTCGGCCACGCCGAACCCGCCATTCTTGACCCGGGCGGCCGCTGTCCTGAGTTCCCGGTTGGTCACGATGATCACCGTAGCCGAAGGATAAGGTGAATAGCTGCCTGAGAGATCAAAACCCTGGGACGCTAGCTGCAACTCCACGAGATTCGTGATGTCGAGCATGCTCATCCCGTCGGGGGGCGGATTGCCCATGATGTATGGCTTGAGCCGATCCGCCCGCACGGGCATAGTGGCCGCAAGTCCTAGCAACATCGCGCACAGAACCCACTGAAAAAGCTTATTTTTTTTCATATTTTCTCCTCCGAAATACCGCATATCGGGTGTTGATCTGGGCGTGGTGGCGCCTAAATCGGGTTGCATCCTGTCTCGGCACTGCTCCCTCCGGAACATCCAGGCCAGGGCGCGCAAAGCCTGACATCCTTCAGGTCGGGATTCAATATCACCACGTAGGACCATTTGAACTGGATTCTGTGGATCGGCGCCGGACACTACGAACCGAAAAACCATAAGATCTGTATGTGAAAAATGGCCCGGTACCGGCCAGCGGGCGCGTCGGATCGCGCCGTGACCATTAAAAACGCGCATCATCCCCCGCTTGACCGATACGCAACCGGTACCCTCACCGAACGTTTATAACCGAACGTTTATAATGAAGAGCCAACCTGACCTTGAGCGACCGATCAATCTCAGTTCAGACCATTGCTTATTATTTAGGGTCTTGTTGTGACAATCTGAACTGCGGCCGGCCATGAAAAAAATCTCCATTCCGAACGCCGGGAATTTTATTGGCAATGCCAAGAGCGATTCGACATCGGTCGCATTGCCAGCAAAACAGTAGTTGTGAACGAATTCTTCATGGCACGACTGCCTGTAGGGACCAGACAACGACATGTCCTGCCCCATTAGACAACCGACGTGCGCATCCTTACCCGATGTAAGGAATATTCCTACATATGGATATGCGCCATGTCGGACGCCCGGTTGAGTTCCAAAGGACAAATCGCGATCCCGCGCGATATTCACGAACGGTTGAAGCTCAAGCTTGGGGATAAGCTGCGGTTTCGGATTGCCGATGATGGCCAGGTGGTCGTCAAGGCCGCCAGGTATCACATCGGAGAGCGGTACCGCCTGCTGCGCCGAAAAGGCCAGAAACCCGTATCGGTCGAGACGACGGACGAGGCAATTCACCGCCCTTCAAGGCTTCATAAAGTTCAATATTTGCTGGTTTATGCGTCCTCCGGCTGGCACTGGCCCCTACACCCTGCCTGCCGGACAACGGCCAGCATCGGCCTGCGCCAGTGCACTGCCAAAAAGAAACTCGGCA
>VFSW01004035.1_pt1 | contig 21927 bp, 19 predicted proteins | sample 5358111 | NCBI WGS metagenome assembly VFSW01 (sample SAMN11554181, study PRJNA540505) | mine drainage metagenome | isolation source: sediment from site ElyBrook_90M | place: USA: Ely Copper Mine, Vershire, VT | collected 2017 | reverse complement strand
TGCTGCTGATTGAAGCCGGCCTCACAATCATTGCAATCTCAATCGCGTTTCTGTCTCCCCGGCTGGCCACTCGGCGCTTTGCGCGTGTGGAGCAAGGCTTGAGGCATCTGGCGCGACGGAAGGTCTTATCGGTCGCGGTAGTCGGCATAACAATGCTTGTGACGCGTCTTGCGATCCTCCCTCTGGTGCCGATTCCTCATCCTTTCACGACGGACGACTTTAGTTTCCTTCTTGCTGCCGATACCTTCGCGCACGGCAGGTTGACCAATCCTACTCCCGCGATGTGGACCCATTTCGAGAGCATGCATATCACCATGCAGCCGACCTATATGTCCATGTACTTTCCAGCGCCTGGCCTGATGCTGGCGGCGGGGAAACTCCTGTTCGGACAACCATGGTTCGCGGTGTTGATTACCTGTGCGCTGACCTGTGCTGCCATCTGCTGGATGCTGCAGGCGTGGCTTCCTCCCAGTTGGGCGTTGCTGGGTGGGATGCTGGCAGTGTTGCGAATCGGCCTCTTCAGCTATTGGGCGAACACCTATACCGGCGGCGCCACTCTCTCAGCATTAGGTGGAGCGCTGGTGCTGGGCGCCCTTCCGCGCTTGTTGAAGGGGGCTCGTTTTCGATATGCCATGTTAATGGCCGTCGGAATTGTTCTGCTGGCCACAACGCGACCCTATGAGGGTTTTCTTGTATGTCTGCCTGTGGCGGCGGTGCTGGGTCACTGGCTTCTCTTCGGAAAAAACAGGCCCACTGTTGCTGTTCTTCTTCGTAGAGCCGCCGCCCCATTGGCGCTCATCATTGCAGCCGGGGCGTTCATGGGATATTACGATTATCGCGCCTTCGGGAGACCACTTACCCTTCCCTACACAATTGATCGAAGTACCTATGCGGTAGTGCCCTATTACATCTGGCAACCTCCTCGACCTGTACCAAACTATCGGCATAACGAGATGAGGCGGTTCTACACCGAGACTGAAACAGTCAGCTTCAAAAGAATGCGAACGCCTTCCAGCTTCCTTCCGCAAAATCTAAGTAAGATCGTCACCACACTAATGTTTTTCGCAGGTGCTGCGTTGTTGCCTCCGCTCATCATGTTGCGAAGAGCGCTTCGCGATCGGCGCATTCGGCTGCTGCTGTGGTTCACGCCGGTATGGATTGCAGGCATGGGTATTGGAGTATTTCTGATTCCGCATTACATGGCGCCATTTACGGCGGCAGCGTACGCCATTGGTCTGCAAGCCATGCGACATCTTCGCCAGTGGAGGCCGGAAGGCAAGCCCGTGGGTTTGACGTTAGTAAGGCTTCTCGTCGTCCTCTGCATTGGTATGGCTGGTTTGCGCCTCGGTGCGGAACCGCTGCACCTGGTCCCCACGCAGTATCCGATTGGGCCCTGGCTGTGGACATGGGTTGGTCCTGGAGCTTTCGGCGCAGATCGAGCGAACGTCGTCGCCCAGTTCGAAGGACTCCCAGGGAAACATCTGATCTTTGTTCGATACAGTCCCAAACATGATCCGTGCGAAGAGTGGGTCTATAACGCAGCGGATGTCGATGGCTCGAAGGTGATCTGGGCGCGCGAGATGGACGCTAAGAGCGACGACGAGCTCATTCGCTATTACCACGATCGGGACGTGTGGCTGGTGCAGCCGGATCTGCAGCAGGGCAGGGTATCCCCCTATCCTGAATCGACGAACTTGGTTGCATCAAGGCGATAAATGACGAATCATTTTCCCCGCATGGCGGTCGAATCTCTTCATCGCAAAGATCCTTAGAGGTACTTGTTAAAGGACTCAATCTGCCTTGCGGTATATTCCCGTCGTTCCACGGGGGAAGACAGCACCGTGGAGGTCGAAGTTGCGCCCAAAGCCGACAGCCTGTCAATCAGCGCCTCAAGGTGCCGTACGGAAACAACATCGGCTTCAACTACAAAAGATTCGGCTCCCGTGATGCGATGACAACGACTGATTTCCGGGAGATCCTTGATTACCGCAACGGTACGGCTGATTTGCTGATCGCCCCCCGGGATGGTGAGGCGCATCAGGATGCGAATCGGCATACCGAGCTTCGTCAGGTCTAATACAGCGTGATATCCGGTTATTACGCCGGCTTCTTCAAGGCGGCGAACTCGTTCTGCCACCGCGGGAGTCGAGAGGCCCACCTTCCTGCCCAATTCAGCAAAGGATAACCTCCCGTTCTGTTGCAGGCTCTCCAATATCTTCCAGGCAATTGCATCGAGTTCAAACACGTTCGGTATGGTCTTGTGGGGCATCTGCACGCAATCCTCAAGTCTCTGCTCCATTATGCTTAAGTTTGTTAAGTTTTGGCAGCGAGTTTTCTTCAAAAGCCCCTTTTCGGTTGTCTTTTCGTGGGGCTATTCTTACGCCTAGCCGGGAATACTTCCCCTCGTGATTCAACTTCATTTCCGGCAGACTAGGAATTCGAATGAACGCATCCCCACGTTCAGCCATAAGCACCGTCACGCCTCACGCCGTTGCGGAACTCGACCCTTCGGCCGGGGACTTCCTTCCGTTGAAGGGTGCCGACCATATCGAGTTTTATGTTGGCAACGCACGCCAGGCTGCATACTTCTACCGCGCTGCATTTGGCATGTCGCTGGTGGCCTATGCAGGCCCCGAGACGGGCCAGCGCGATCGCGCTTCGTATGTAGTGCAGCAAGGCAAGATTCGCTTCGTTCTAACCACGCCATTGCGCCCTGGCGATGCAATCGCCGAGCACGTGCATCTGCATGGTGATGCGGTTCATGTCATCGCCCTGTGGGTCGATGATGCCCGGAAAGCGTGGCAGGAGACAACCAGCCGCGGAGCCATCAGCATTGCCGAGCCTTTTGTAAGGTCGGACGAGCACGGCGATGTTGTCCTGTCGAGTATTCGCACCTACGGCGATACCATTCACACATTTGTGGAACGCGGACATTACGCGGGTCCGTTCCTTCCTGGTTTCCGCGCGATTGAGAGTGATCTCATCGCCCGACCCGTCGGCCTGCGCCACATTGATCACATTGTGGGCAATGTGGGTTGGCACGCAATGGACGAATGGGTCGAATTTTACGCCAGGGTGATGGGCTTCTCGCTCTATCAGCACTTCGATGACAAAGACATCTCTACGGAATACTCGGCGCTCATGTCCAAGGTCATGGCGAACGGCAATGGGTACGTGAAGTTCCCGATCAACGAGCCCGCTGAAGGCAAACGCAAATCGCAGATCGAGGAGTTTCTCGATTTCTATCCTGGCCCTGGGGTGCAGCACATCGCTCTCGCAACCGATAACATTCTCGAAACCGTCAACAAGCTTCACCAGCAGGGCATCGAGTTCCTGCACGTTCCGCATACGTACTACTCAGAGCTTCAGGCGCGCGTCGGCAAGATCGATGAGCCCATCGACGAGTTGGAAACACTGGGCATTCTGGTGGATCGGGACGACGAAGGATACATGCTGCAAATCTTTACCCGGCCAGTGGAAGACCGTCCCACGCTGTTCTTCGAGATCATTCAACGCAAGGGAAGCCGCAGTTTTGGCAAGGGCAATTTCAAGGCCCTGTTTGAAGCCATTGAACGCGAGCAGCAAGCGCGCGGCAACCTCTAGTCGCCGGGTGAACAGAACCGTGCACGTGGAGACAATGGATGAATACCGAGACGCTTTCAGTGGCAGCACCTTACATCATTCAGCAGGATTACTCGGCCTACACTGACGAGCAGCACAGCGTGTGGTCTGAGCTCGTGGGCCGTGTGCTGCCTGAACTCGAAAAGCATGCCGCTCGCGAATACCTGGAAGGCTTCCAGATTATCGGGCTCCATAAAGAGCGCCTGCCCAACCTTGCGGTCATCAGCTCGCGCCTTGCTCCGCGCACAGGCTGGAGTTCGACACCCGTCAGTGGATTCCTTCCCGCACCCGCATTTTTTGAGATGCTGGCGGCGCGTCAATTTCCGACCACAACATGGTTGCGCAGCAGAAAGTCGTTGGAATACACGCCCGAGCCAGATATCTTTCACGATGTCTTTGGCCATGTTCCAATGCACTCTCACCGCGTGTTTGCCGGCTTTCTTCAGCACTATGGTCGCGTATGCGCATCGATCTTCGATGCAACAGTGCTCGAGAAACTTGGCCGACTATTCTGGTACACCGTAGAGTTCGGACTCATCCGGCAAGCCAATGAAATCAAGGTCTACGGTAGCGGACTCATCAGTTCCCATGGTGAATGCATGAATGTCATGGAGGGTCACTGCACGGTCCATGATTTCACTTTGGATGAAGTGCTGAATACACCGGTGAAGGTCGATGAGTTGCACAAGCTGCTTTTCGCAGTGAGCAGTTTCGATCAGATTTACGATGCCATGCACGAGGCGGAGCAGCGCGCAGCCACTGGCAATCTGTGAAGGAAACACCCATGCCCGAAGAAATTCGTTATCAGTCCGGTTTTGGCAATGAATTCGCCACCGAGGCGGTTCCAGGAGCCCTGCCCGCCGGCCAGAATGCACCTCAGAGTCATCCGCTTGGGCTGTACACGGAGCAGTTTAGCGGAACTGCATTCACCGCTCCGCGCGCCGTCAATCGCCGCACCTGGACCTATCGCATTCGCCCATCCGTCACGCATCGTCCATACGAAGAAATTGCCGCGCGACTCATGCGCAGCGGGCCGTTTCTTGAGACACCGACGACGCCGAATCAACTCCGCTGGGATCCTTTGCCGCTTCCAGAGAAGTCTACCGACTTCGTGGACGGCATAATTACGCTGGGCGGCAATGGTGATCCGTCTATGCAAACCGGCGTGGCCATCCACCTCTACGCCGCGAATGATTCCATGCACAATCGCTTCTTCTACTCCGCGGACGGCGAGCTTCTCATCGTTCCGCAACTGGGCGCAATGCATTTTCATACCGAACTTGGCATTCTTGAAGTGGCGCCGGGAGAGATATGTGTTATTCCGCGCGGCGTCAAGTTCCGTGTGGCACTGGCGGAGAAGCAAGCGCGCGGGTACATCTGCGAGAACTATGGCCTGCCTTTTCGCTTGCCGGAACTCGGCCCTATTGGCGCGAACGGATTAGCCAATCCCCGCGATTTCAAGGCTCCCACAGCAACTTATGAAGACCGGGATGGTGACTTCCACATCACCGCGAAGTTTCTCGGCCGCCTGTGGTCCGCCACCATTGACCACTCGCCGCTCGACGTCGTGGCATGGCATGGAAACTACACACCGTACAAATACGATCTTGCCCTGTTCAACTGCATCAACACAGTTTCGTTCGATCATCCTGATCCGTCCATCTACACCGTTTTGAGTTCGCCTTCCGCTGTTCCCGGCACCGCTAACTGCGACTTCGCCATTTTTCCTCCGCGTTGGATGGTCGCTGAGCACACGTTCCGGCCGCCGTGGTTTCATCGCAACCTGATGAACGAATTCATGGGTCTGGTCTTCGGTGCTTACGATGCCAAGGCAGAAGGCTTCGTGCCGGGAGGAGCCAGTCTGCACAACTGCATGGCCGGTCACGGTCCCGACGCTGAAACCTTCGAGCGCGCTACGGGTGCCGAATTGAAGCCGCAGTATCTCGCCAACACTTTGGCCTTCATGTTTGAAACGCAACTCGTCGTGCGTCCCACAGAATTCGCAATGAACACACGCATTCTCCAGCATGAATACTTCGAGTGCTGGCAGGGTTTGAAGAAGCGCTTCGTGCCCGGCGCGAATGCAGAGCTCAACAAGCGATGACTGCGATTGAGATATTGCTCGAACGCTTGATTGACTATGCGGGGCTGTACCCTCCGGCCGCACTCGATATGCGCGCCGCCGTGCGCAACTATCTGGAATATGCGAGTAGCAAGGACGCTTCGGCACTCGGCCATTTCATCGTTGATCTGAATCGACTCCCCGAATTGCGCGCGGTTGCGGGCGATTCTCTGCAGGGCTTGAGACTCAGCGTAATCGGTCCCGGAAGTGCCGATTGGGAAAGCCTGCCATCGCTCATCGACGAAGGGCTCATCATCGATGCGATCGAAATCAAAACCGATCAGCCGTCGAAGATCGAACGCATCAGCCCGCAAATTCCTCCAGCCGTCGCCCAATACTATGAAGTTCCTGTTCACCTTGAAGCTACTGAAGCGCTGGATTCGATCGCCGCCGCTGGAGCGCGCGCAAAACTGCGCATGGGCGGCATCGTTGCGGAAGCATTTCCCTCGACGATGGCGATCGTCACCATGTTGAAGGCGCTTTCCGAGCGTAGTGTGCCCTTCAAAGCAACCGCAGGACTGCACCATCCAGTACGTTCGCGTCATCCATTGACTTATGCGCCCGATAGCCCCATGGGAACTATGCACGGTTTTGTCAACCTGCTTTGCGCGGCTGCTTTGATTTACTTTGATGGGGATAAAGCCCAAGCTCAGGACCTGCTCAACGAGGAACGGCCGGCAGCTTGGCGAGTTACTCCGGAAGCCATTGAATGGCGCTCCTTTCAATGGAGTTGCGATCAACTGCGCGAAGTACGCCAACGGTTTTTCATCAGCTTCGGTTCGTGCTCCTTCGTCGAGCCGTTGAACGACATGGAGGCTCTTGGATGGCTGTGACGAGTTGGGTGGTTTCCGCCAATGATCCCGCGACGGATTTCCCAATCCAGAATCTGCCCTATGGCGTATTTCGCTACAGTCAACAGGCGCGCATCGGCGTCGCCATTGGTGACCGGGTCCTCGACCTGCATGGTTGCGCAACTCAAGGCCTGCTCGCACCGCTTCGTGAAGAGATCGTCTGCGCCTGTCGTGCCCACGTTCTCAATCCCCTGATGTCCCTTGGCGCGGACTCGTGGAAAGCATTGCGGCGCCGGCTTACGGAGATGCTTGATGGAAATCGGGCTGATCGCGGGATGCAAAGTGTCCTCGCGCCGCTGCTGCTTCCTATGCGCGATGTCGAGATGCAGCTTCCCGCACGCATCGGCGACTACACCGACTTCTACGCCTCCATCCATCACGCCTCGCGCGTCGGGAAACTGCTTCGACCCGACAACCCGTTGCTGCCCAACTATAAGTACATTCCGATCGGGTATCATGGCCGTGCCTCGTCGATTGTTGTCAGCGGTCATGCCGTTCGCCGACCCAGTGGCCAGATCAAACCCTTACATGGCGATCCTGCTTTTGGACCCTCAAATTCCCTCGATTATGAATTGGAAATGGGCATATTTGTTGGTCCAGGCAATTTGCTGGGACAGACGATTCCCATTGACGAAGCCGAACAGCACATCTTCGGCCTATGCATCGTGAATGACTGGTCTGCGCGCGACATCCAGTCGTGGGAGTATCAGCCGCTCGGACCATTCCTGGCAAAAAGCTTCGCCACCACTCTCTCGCCGTGGGTCGTTCCTATGGATGCGTTGGCGCCCTATCGCGTTCCCGCGGAAGAACGGCCTGAAGGCGATCCAAAGCCGCTGCCCTATCTGTCATCGCTTTCGAATCAACCCTGCGCGTTCGACGTAACGCTCGAAGTTTACCTGCAGTCGCGGAAGATGCGCGAAGCAGGCGTTGCTCCGATGCTGATGAGCAGTGGCAACCTTCGCGACTTGTACTGGTCAATGGCGCAACTGCTCACGCATCATGCAAGTAACGGCTGCAATCTGCGTCCTGGCGACTTGCTCGCAACAGGCACCATCTCTGGCCGCCGCGAGGGATCGGAAGGCTGTCTCCTTGAGAAGAAACACAACGCGATGCCTGTCAGTCTTCCCACTGGCGAGGTGCGAACGTTCCTCGAAGACGGCGATCAGGTTGCGCTCCGCGCCTATGCGCAAAAGGAGGGTTTGCCGCGCATAGGCTTTGGCGAATGCACAGGAACCATTCTTGAAGCTTGGTGAGAGTTGAGCAGGGCCGTCGGGGCACCAGAGCTTGGATTCTGACCCGTTACTGCATCGAATTGGAAGTTAAAGCCGAGGGAGGCGTCATCGCTTTCAACTGGGCGAGTGCGACGGTCACTTTCTGCCACATCGCCTTGTTCTTCTTGGTTTTGATGGGCGCCGATGGGGTGGAGTAGAACTTCAAAATATTGTCGCGCAATTCAGGCGAGGTCTGCGCAAATTTCTTCTCAGCAAGTTGCGTCACCAGTTTTCCGTACGAATCATCTGCCAATGGATACTCCGCAGCTTTGGTGGGCTGGCCGCTATCAAGGTCGTCATCCGGAAGCCTCGGCGGGTGGCTTTTCGTCGTTTCCAGCAACGCGTGGAAATCCTCGAATGTCTTGTTAATGCTCCTGATATACAAGTCCTCTGTTTTCGGCGTGGGATCATTGAATGCCAGTGCCCTGAACGGACCTACCTTCGGGATGACGCTGAGCAGTGCAGCCAGAAACCGTGTCCCAAAACCGGCCCGCTCATATTTGTGTCCCCAGGTTCTCTCATAATCGGCGCGCGATAAGCGATACAAGAACTTTCGTTTTGCGAATGTGGGCGACTCGCTCATAAACTGCTTCTTGTGCATGCGGAGAGCGACTTTTGTCATGTTCGGAATCAGCCGGCTGATCGCAAAGCGGTACGATCCGATCGCTATGTCCTGGTGGGGCAGCGCGTCCTTTAGCTCCATCCCATAAACAATGGGGAAAACCCGCTCCAATAGACTCTCTGAAACTTCGAAGCCGATGAAGTCATGATATTGCTCCGGCGCGTATCTGTTCTTCGCCACCTGCACGGTGTCAAATCCAAACTCGGTCTTCAGGTGCGCGGACCTGTCCTCCGCATACGTGACCCTTGACCCAAACTTTGCGCGCAGCTTTGGATAGCGCATGGCGACGGCCTCATTCACCGCCGGATGACCGTCGACGTCCGAGATAAAGTGGGCCATGGCTCCCAGGGCAAAAGCATATTCGTTCGCATCTGTGCTTTGCTTGATCAACTCCTGGACGAAATCGCCAGTGCGCACATAGTGCACCAGGTCGCTGAATTCCTTGCTGCCAAACGGATAGTAACCAAGATCCTGGATCACCGAGCCGCCGTACGCATAGGCGTGAGCTTCCTTGATCTGGTCTTCAGTGAGGCCGGGGAAGCGTTGCTGCAGGAGGGGGCGAATCTCAGAGGACCAAAGCAGATCGACGATTTCTTCATGCGTCAAGACGGAGTAGGCATAGGACCGGCCGCTTGTAAGCAGCAGAAAAACGACGAATACGACTGCGCGGGCAAGAACCATAGTCTTTCTTCCTGTACGTCGCGCCGCCATCTCCGAGTCTTGCGCGTGTCATGCTTTTTAGATGCGGTTGAGAAACAGCAGAACAATGGTGATCGCCAGGATGGCTCCCAGGCCGCCCGTTGGGTAGTAACCCCAGTTCTTGCTGTATGGCCACGTGGGAGCTGTAACGACAAGTGCCAGAATCAACATTGGGATCAGGAAGAGTACAACCATAAGTCACTCCTGTAATTACGCCACATGGCTCAGTCTCAGACCACACTGTGACCGTTTGTTCTACTTGTGACATAGATGCCGATTGTGCAGAGTCAGTTGTTTCAAGGCTCTGCACAATCGGCATCTATGTTCGTTACTGGGTCCGTACTTCATTTGATCTCAAGCTGATCGAGTTCGAACTGGAACTTCCCCGGCTCCTGCGTGCGAATAAAACCAACGCCAGTCAAATCGCTTCCATCGGTGTCGAATGTTGAAAAGGGAAATGTGTACTGCTTCCAGTCAGGACCGGCAACAAACGATGTCATTGCAGGGATATCGCCCGACTGTCCGTTGCGAGTTTCCGTCAACACCAGGAGGGTGTATGTCTTGCCGTCTCCCTTAGCCCAGAACGAGATGTTCTTTTTGCTCGATAGGTTGGCGGGCTTCATCGGTGCTGCCCCGGGCGAATATAGCGCGCCGGCAAAGAGGAACGGTCCCCCGGCAACCACCTCTCCCGTCACCTGCAGAGCACCTCTCGACCCTGCTGCTCCCGGTTCCACCACTTCGATGCTCGCCATGGATTTGCCGCCGTTCATCATGTCGCCGGCGCCCATCCATGAGCCGTAGTTTGCCGCAACCTTTCCGTCATCGAATGTGCTCACTACTCCCGGCTCGGAGCCAGCGGGTGCCGGCGCAGGTGTCGGACGGCCTGATTCACCGTGCGTTCCCAATACAGTCAGCTTTACCGTGCTCGTCTTGTCAGAGCTTGGGCCCACCATCAGGTCAAACACACCGGGCTCGACAACACGATGCATGTCAATATTCAGAATTGACAACATCTCCGGCGTTACTGTGAACTCAACTGTCTTCTTTTCACCGGCTTTGAGCGTAACGCGCTCGAAGCCCTTCAACTGCATCACCGGCTGGGTCACGGATGCGACCCTCTGGTGCACGTAGAGTTGCGGCACCTCGTCGCCCTCGCGAGCGCCCGTGTTCGTTACGTCGACGCTTATTTTCGCCGTTCCTCCAGTCATGATCTGCGCCGGCTCAACGCGAAGGTTGTCGAAATGAAACGTCGTATAGCTCAGGCCGGAACCGAAGGCGAACAGGGGCTGGCGCGTGCTGAAAGCGTAGCTCCGGTTGTCCGTAGGCTTGTGATTGTAGAAATCGGGCAGCTCGCCCACAGAATGAGGAAAAGTGATGGGAAGCTTGCCGCCGGGGTTCACATCGCCAAAGATCACCTCGGCCGCGCCCGCGCCACCCTCCTCGCCCAGGTACCAGCCTTCCAGAATGGCCGGGACCTTTTCAGCAATGTAGTTGATTGAAAGCGGCCGCCCATTCAGCAGCAGCACAATGGTCGGCTTGCCCGTCTCGACCACGGCCTTCACCAGGTCGTTTTGAGCGCCAAGCAGGTCGAGTGAATCGCGATCACCCCGATGGTTCTCTGACCAGGCCTCGCGATTGGTGCTTTCGTTTTCACCCACAACCAGGATGGCGACATCGGCTTTGCGCGCAATTTCGACCGCGGCCTGGATTGCGGTGGTTTGTGTCTTTGCATCCACCAACTCCACGTTGTCGGCCCACCATCCGCGGAATCCTTGCGGCGCAGTGGTGATCTTGCAGCCCTCGGCATAGAGCACCTTCGATTTGTCGCCCGCGCGTGCGCGAATGCCGTCAAGGACGCTGATGCCAAAAGCAGGATCGCGACTATATCCGCCCAGGTGCACATCGGCGGCGTTCGGTCCAATCACCGCAATTGTTTTGAGCTTCGTCAGATCCAGGGGCAGAAGATTCTTGTCGTTCTTGAGCAGCACTATTACCTTGCGAGCGGCCTCAAGCGCCAATTGGCGGTGTTCCGCGCTATTGTTGACACGCTCAGCGTAGTCCGGATCCACATAAGGATTGTCGAAGAGCCCCAGCCGGAACTTGGTGGCAAGCACGCGCGCCACGGCGCGATCCACCTGGCTTTCCGGCACAATGCCTTGCTTCACCTGCGAAACCAGCGTGCTGTAGACCGTTCCGCTGGAGAGGTCATAGTCCACTCCAGCGGCAATCGCCTGGCGCGCCGCATCGGCATTGTTGTAGGCGACGTGGTGCGTTCCCACCAGCATCTGCAGTCCTTCCCCATCGCTGGTAATGTACCCCTGGAAACCCCACTCCTGCCGAAGTACGCGATCCAGCAGCCAGTGGTTGATGTGCGAGGGCACGCCGTCAATCTCGTTATATGAGGCCATCACGCTGCCAACGTGGGCTTCCTGAACCGCAGCCTGAAAGGGAACCAGAAAGTTTTCGCGAATGATGCGCTCGGAGTAGTTGCCGGGAGCCGTGTTGGTGCCGCCCTCCGGTTGACCATGCACGGCAAAGTGTTTTGCCGTCGCCAGCACGTGACTGCGGCCAATCAGGAAGTTATCTCCCTGTAAACCCTCGATGGCCGCCACTCCCATGCGCGATGCGAGAAATGGATCTTCGCCATAGGTTTCTTCCGTGCGCCCCCAGCGCGGGTCGCGCGCAATATCCAGAACCGGGGAGAACACCTGCCCCGCGCCGCGCGAACCGGCTTCGTCGCCGACGGCGGTGAATACGCGCTTCACCAGCGCGGGATCCCAGGTGCTCGCGAGCCCAAGCGCTTGCGGAAAGCTGGTGCTGCCATACTCCATGTAGCCGTGCAGGGCTTCACCCAGAAACATCGCGGGAATGCCCAGCCGGGTCTTCTCGCGCAGATAGCGCTGCACGCCGTTGCGCAATAGGGCCGCATCGCGAGGAGTGAATTTGACCTCGGCGCCCCACTCTGCCGCCAAGGTCTTGCGAGCCGATTCGGTGGTGAAGGTGCCGGTAGGATCGATCACTTCAATCTGCCCGTCCCACCCTCCGGTGAGCTGAAATACCTTTTCCTCCAGCGTCATCCGTGGCAGCAAGTCGGCAACCCTGTCCTCGATGGGGAGGCTCGCGTCTTTGTAACGCGGAGTGCTGAGGGCTGTAGCCGCCTTTTCCTGGGCATCTATACTCAGGCTAAAGAGAAAAATACTCGTCAAAAGAACTGGAATGAAACGCGGGTTGGCATTACGCATCGAATAAGTCATGTGCGTGCAGAGATCTGCGATTCCTTTCTTGCTGATCGGGCAACCATTTTAGTTGAACTACGCCAACTGTGCGATAAAGGTTCACTCGCAGAGCCGCGAAGATCGGCAGGGCGCCCTCAGGCTGCAGCCGAAAGATTCAAAGAAAGGGCTGAAATCCGCCAGAACGGCGCCAAATGAACGGTGGAATGTCGCGAGTCGCGCTGATCGAAAATCCGGCGTCCGGAAAGATCACGGCGCGCCGTGCCGCGATTGTGCGCGATACCCTTGCAGCTCTGCGCAACGCAAATGTCGAGGTCGAGCATCTCCTCATTGACGGGTTGGGCAGCGGAGCTGCGCTGGCGCGCGAAGCAGTGCGCCGGGGATGCGATGCGATCCTCGTCTGCGGCGGCGATGGAACGGTTCACGAAATCCTGCAGGTTCTGGTGGGAACCGAAGTGGCGCTGGGGGTGGTTCCGCTTGGAACTGCGAATGCGCTGGCCGCGAACCTCGGACTGGCAAAGTTCCCCGCGAAAGCGATTAAGGCGCTGCTGGCTGCTACGCGCGTACAGGTTCCGGTGGGCCAGATCTTCTATTGCGACGATAATGGAGCGGAGTGCTCGCGATATTTCACCGTGGCTGCGGGCGTGGGCGCGGATGCCCTGCTGATGTCGCGGCTTGATGCCGGCATGAAGCGGCGCTTCGGCTACGTGCTTTACATGGTGGAGGCCTTCCGCATCTGGGCCACGCATCCGTTTCCGCTCTTCCACGCGAGCTTCACCGAGAGCGGCGGCAAAGCGCGCATTGTTGAGGTCTCGCAACTTCTCGCCGTGCGGGTTCGCTCCTTCGGCGGCGCCGTGGGTGAACTGGCGCCGGGCGCAACTTTGCACAATCAGAACCTGTGCCTGCTGGCATTCAAAACACGCAGCCGCTTCCGCTACATGCTCTTTCTTGCCGCGCTCCTTGTCAGGCAACACACTTTCCGGCGTGAGGTTGAGCTCATTGATGCCAACTCCGTCGAATGTTATCGCCGCAAAGACTCACGCGCGCCAGTGTTTGTGGAGGCAGACGGTGAGGTGCTCGGACACCTGCCGGTGCGCATCGAGATCGCTTCACAGACGCTGACGCTGCTGATCCCTCCAAACGCCCAGCCGTGATCGAATGTTGCGAATCTTGGTTGGCATTTCACTTTTTGTGATACGTGCCTGCGGCAATTCGGATTCCATCGGCATAAGGAGTTCCAGCGAATCCAAATTTCCGGGCGAACTTCGTCGAATCAAACAGGTAGGGGGAGTCGCTTTGGTACAACATCTCGTACGACTCGCGCACCAGCGGGTTGAACCACCCCACGACTTTGAGAATGGGCCTGCTCAACACCCGAAACTTCGGAGCCACCCCAAACTCCCTCGCCGCCATTGTTATCAACTCTTTGCCGGTAGGTGGGGCGGGCGCGGTGGGCAGATGCCACACCTGGTTCCACGCTGAATCGCTGTCGGCCAGTATGGCCACTCCGCGCGCCGCATCCGGCGTAAAGGTCAGTGAGTGGGGAACCGCCGCGTTAACTAGCCACGATGCGCTTGATCCTTTCGCGAAAGCCTCGAAGACGAGGACATTGGGCAATCCGTGCTGAGTGTCAGGACCGTAGAAGTCCGCTGAGCGAGCGATCATTGCATTCAGATTTCCCGCTTTTACTTCATCCATCAGCGTGGTCGCGATCTTCGCGCGGATCTCGCCCTTCCTTGAACAGGGCGCATACGGTGTTTGCTCCGTCATCGGCCCGTTGACTCTGCCATACATGTAGACATTGTCAAAGAAAAGCAACTTTGCCTGCGCTCGTTTGCACGCTTCGATGGCATTTGCCATGATCCGTGGCCAGAGTTCGCGCCAGACGCTCGTGTCATACTTCAGGCCCACAAGCAAGTGCACAATGCTCGATCCGGCGACCGCTTCGATTGTCTGTTTCAGGTCTGCGAGATCCGCTGCAAACACCTCTGCCCCAGTGACCGGTTTGGGATTGCGGCCAACCAGTCGGAAGGGCGTGTTCTTCGCGGCGAGGAACTTTGCGAGTTCGTTGCCGATGGGGCCGCCAGCGCCCAGAATGGTCGTCATTGCCATAACTCATCTCCGTGTTCATTAAAATGCGAGGGCATCCGCCTTGGGGCAGTCCATGTTGCATTTCCGGCCCCTTGGCTGCAATTATCGCTGCAAAGATATCCGGAGGCTCTTCGCATGCGTATGCGCACCCTGGTTTCGGCTGCTTTGGCCGTCTTGTCTGTTCCTCTATTCGCACAACAGCCGGCGTGGCAGCATGCACCCGGTCACTTGACGCTTCAGCTCTGGCCGAAGGGTGTGCCGGGGGCGGCCGCGGGCGCTGCGATTGCGCCGTCCGAGGTGGACACCACAACGGCCAAGGACAACCTTATCGCGGGCAAGCCTCTTATCCGCCTTGGCAATGTCTCCAATCCCACAATCACGCTCTACACTCCCAAAGGCCACAACACGGGCGCCGCGGTCGTAGTGTTTCCCGGCGGAGGCTATCGGATCCTCGCCATCGATCTGGAAGGAACCGAGGTCTGCGACTGGCTGAATTCAGCCGGCATCACTTGCGTGCTGCTCAAGTACCGCGTGCCGGACTCGGGTCCTTATCCAAAGTCGCCGGCAGCCTTGCAGGATGCGCAACGCGCCGTCGGCATGGTGCGCCAACACGCGGCGGAGTGGCACATCGATCCTCAACGCATCGGCGTGCTTGGTTTTTCCGCGGGTGCGCACCTGGCTGCGGCTATCAGCACTCACTACGACCAGCGCATCTATGACCCCGTCGATGCCGCCGACCAGCTAAGCTGCCGTCCTGATTTCGCAGTCGTGGTCTACCCCGGGTACCTGGCCAATGCGGAGAAAGGCATGGCGCCCAATCCTGACATTCAACCCACCGCCCAGACGCCGCCCACGTTCATCGTGCAGGCGGAAGATGATCCCGTGCATGTAGAAAATGCCATGGCCTATTTCCTCGCTCTGAAAAATGCCAAGGTTCCTGCCGAACTGCACATCTATGCGGAGGGAGGTCACGGCTATGGCTTGCGCCGCACCGCGCTTCCGGTCACGACCTGGCCGCAGACCGTCGAGACATGGCTGCACACCATCAAGATTCTTCCCGGGCAGTAGGAAACTGGAATCGACTGTATGCTACTGGCTGTCCTCACCATCTCCGACCGCTGTTCGCAGGGGCTCATGACCGATACCGCCGGTCCGGCGGTCGTTGCGCTGCTTCGCCGGCAATGGCCCGATGCTGAAATCCGCACAGCCCTTCTTCCCGACGAAGAAGAGGGGATTGCCGGCGTGCTCAATCAGTTGGTCAGCGAAGGGGCCGCGTTGATTCTCACGGCGGGCGGCACTGGCCTTGGCCCCCGCGACTGCACACCTGAAGCCACCCGCCGCGTCATCGACCGCGAAGCACCGGGCCTCGCCGAAGCCATGCGTTCGCAGGGAGCGGCGAGCAATCGATTCGCGTGGCTTTCGAGGGGTGTGGCCGGCCTGAAGCAAAGCACGTTGATCGTCAATCTACCGGGCAGCAAGCGTGGGGCGGAAGAGAGTGTCGGATCTATTCTTGCGCTCTTGAAACACGGCATCGAGGTAGCCGCGGGCGGCCAGACGCATCCATGACCGACAATTTGGCTTTGTGGTACATGCTCCGACTAACTGATCGCCAGGGACATTTCGTCGCCGACCGCGTCTAATTCAAGAACATCGTCCGATACAGCGTATCGCGCTGCACCGGCTTGAAGCCTGCGTCGCGAATGATTCTCCGTAGCTCTTCTTCCGTGGTGCAGTTTGACGTGCCCGCGGCCCTCACCACGTTCTCTTCCAGCATCACCGAGCCCACATCGTTGCCGCCGAAGTGAAGTCCCAGCTCCAGCACCTTCAACCCCTGCGTGACCCAGCTCGCCTGCACGTTGTCGATGTTATCGAGGTAGAGGCGAGCGATCGCCAGCACCTTCAGATACTCCACTGAAGTTGCTTCTTCCCACCCCCGGCCTCCAAGCGCCGTATGCCCCGGCTGAAAGCTCCAGGGGATGAATGCCGTGAATCCGCCCGTCTCTTCCTGCAGCCTGCGCACCACTTCGAAATGGTTGATGCGCTGCTCAAACGTTTCCCCCACGCCGAACATCATGGTGGCCGTCGTTCGCATGCCAAGCTGGTGTGCGGTGCGATGCACGCTGACCCAATCCTCGGTGCGGCATTTGAGCCGTGCAATGCGCTTGCGCACGTCGTCGTCCAGAATCTCCGCTCCGCCGCCGGGAATCGAATCAAGTCCCGCGTCGCGCAGCCGGGCAATGGTATCGCGAAGGCTCAATTCGCTGTACTCCGCAATCGCCAGGACTTCAGACGCTGACAGGCAGTGCAGCCAGATGCGCGGAAAGCGCTGCTTGATTCCGGTGAACAGCCGCTCGAACCAGTCGATCTTGAGGTCGGGATGAATGCCGCCCTGCATGAGAACGCCTGTGCCGCCCATCTCCTCGGTCTCAGCGATCTTTTCGTAAATCTTCTCGAAATCCAGGATGTAGCCTTCGTTAGACGTGGGCCCTTTAAGCGGCCGGTAAAACGCACAGAAGGTGCAGTACTCGGTGCAGAAGTTGGTGTAGTTGATATTGCGATCGATGATGTAAGTGACCACGCCTTCCGGATGCAGGCGGCGGCGCACAGCGTCGGCTTCGAAGCCCAGACCAATCAAGTCAGGGGAGTGAAAGTGGTCGAGGGCCTGTTGGCGGGTCAGCGTCATATTCTCAATCTTACCAATTCGCTGGATTACGAGTCAGATTTGCGCCTCATTGGCTGGCGGAGGTGTCGCCGCGTCCCGGTTTTTCCGGCTTTCGGAAGAGAAACAGTCCGCGCCCCAGCACCGGGGCATTTCGCGTGCGCGACAGGTTGGACGCCGTCGAAATGCCGCTGAAAAGAATGAAGAAATCCAGAAATGCCCTGAAAAAGCCCTTGTTTCCCGCGGTCATTGGGGGGTCCCCGCCTGCATGCTCAAGTCTCGCACCTCGCTATTGGACAAGGAAACTTGCGCGCGGGTTGCAGTTTATTCATGCCGTTGATGGGGTTGGATTCCCCGAGATTGGTAGCCCGGATCAGCGGTCAGTTCCAGGCCTCGGGGCAGGCTTGGTTGCCCCGGGCTTTCTGTCCGGGCTGGAAATACCCATACTCATCAGAAGGAACTTCAGACCCTTGCGCAACTTCTCCGCGATACTCATCGTTCCATCCCTTCCCATCCATTCGCCGGCATTGGCATTGCGAGCCATCCGATAATGTTGCAGCTCCGCTCTGCCAGGCTCACTTCTTCGCGTCAGGTACGGTCGGCGCCGGAGCCGCAGGCGAGGTCTCGCCATTCAGAATTGCCACCGCGGCCGGGGGCAGCGGCTTGTCTGCATTGGCCAGCAGAATGCTCACCTGCCACATCTGCGTCTCGGTCAGCAACTCCTTGTAGCTGGGCATCCCGGTCAATCGAATGCCGTTGGCAACCTTCCAATAGGTCTCTCCCGGCGGATCGTCGCTCACACCGACAACCTGGCCATTGTGATGCTTTTCCCACAGAGGGGGTGCATCGGGGAACATGTGCTTGCCAAACAGAGAAGGTTTGCCGTGGAATCCATGGCACGCCGCGCACTGTTCGCTGTAGATGTGCGCCCCGGCAACCAGATTTTCCTCGCTGGCCTGTAAGGGCGGGTTGTTTACCATTTCACGATCGATGCGCGCGTTCAAAGGAACGCCAGTAATTAGCCGCTCCTGAGGAAACGGTGGATCATTGACTGCGACCGGCACGTGGCCAACTTTGAACCACATGAGTACTGCGATCGGAACGAGGATGATTCCCAGCACGATTCCCAACAAAATGCGACCCATTATCCATCTGCCTCCAGTGTGTCTTCCATCGTAGAGCATCGTCCTGCGCTTTAGGAGATGGATTGAAGGCTTTTCTGATGAATACGAAAGATTTACTAGACAGGGTGAAACGGATTTGTCACTGTTATCACCACCCCCTATACCCCGTCCCGATCTGGGCCATCCCTCGGGCGCAAGGAGATCCCAATGGCAGATCACTCAGCGATGAAACTTGGCCGCAAGGCCATCAAGACCGATAGCCGGACCCTCGCGGTCAGCGATTACCTCAAACCCTCTCTCCCCGCTCCTCCGCCGGCGAAAGACTGGACCGCTGGAGTTACGGACTGGGGCATGATGCTCAATGACAAGCTGGGCGACTGCACCATTGCGGGCGTGGCCCATGCAATCCAGGTATGGTCAGCGAACAATGGCGGGATGATCACCGTCCCCGATGACACCATCCAGAGTTTCTATCAGCAGTGGGACGGCTACGTGCCCGGCGATCCGACCACAGACAAGGGTGGCATCGAACTCGATGTGCTCAACAACTGGCGCCACAATGGCATAGATGGCCATGCGCTTCTCGCTTTCGCCGACGCCAAGCCCGCAAATCTCGTCACCATCCGCCAGTCGATCACCCTGTTCGGAGGAGTCTATATCGGTTTGGCTTTGCCCAACACTGCCCAGACTCAGGATGTATGGGACGTGTCGCCAAACGGCGGGGCGGACGCGAAAAAAGGAAGCTGGGGAGGACACTGTGTCTTCGTGCCTCAATATGACGAGCACGGCTTCACCTGCATCACTTGGGGCAAATTGAAGACCATGACCCTTGCATTCTGGAAGAAGTACTGCGACGAGGCTCATGTTCTGTTTGGCCAGAACTGGCTCACCGCCCAGGGCTCCCCGGCGGGGTTCGACCAGGCTCAACTGCTAACCGATCTTGGCTGCATCAAGTAGCGCCGTTTGCAGTCAATTCGGACGCGCATACGTCCAAACCACAGCGGGATCACCCACAAGGCTCCCCTTCAGGTGATTTAATACCTATTGGGGGAAGCGCTGCTCACAGCAGTTTTCCATTTGGCGCCTGCCAGAACTGTCGCTCTCCGTGGCGGCTTCAAGGCAGGCATGCCGGAAGACTGCACCTTGTTTGCGCTTTCGTAATCCCGTGGAGGAAACCGTATACCGATGTCTTCTTTTCGCCGTCTTGCCCTTGTGCTGGCGCTGGGTTTGCCCGCCGCGCACTTCGTTCTGGCTCAAAGCTCGAGTTCGAGCAGCAATCCCGCACCCTCAACACCGCAGGAGGGCCAGACGCAGCAGTCTACCGCCAGCCAATCACAGAGTTCGCTCAGCGTCGCCGCCCGCATTCGTGCGCGTCGAGAGCAAAGACGCGTTCAGGCCATCCATGATGCCTACTCCAATCTCTACGAGGCGTATGTGGGCATGGGCTACCTGCGATTTACGCCCGGCGCCAAGCTGCAGCGTGTCATGCTATATGCATGGGATACCGGTCTTACCCGCTATTACAGCCAGCGGTTCGGTGTCACCATCGACGCGCGCGGCTACTATGGCACGCCTTTTGTGGGCCTGAATCCATACTCCATCACCAAGCCGGCCATCAGCGCCTATGCCGGGTTGGGCGGACCCACGTACCGGTTCTATCTCCAGCCGAGATACTCGGTCTCCGGCCGCGTTTTGGGCGGGTACATCCACGGTAATTTCACCGGCGACACCAGCGGTTTCGGCAGCACCGCGCTTGGCCTTTATCCCGATAGTGGAACCTTTGCTTTCAGCGCCAGCGTCCCCGTCGAGTACAACCTCACCCCCAACGTCGTCCTCAGGGTCGCGCCGGAGTACTTTGCCACCGGCTTCAACTCGACCATGCAGAATAGCCTGGGCTTCACCGGCGGACTCGTTTACCGCTTCGGCAAGCAATAAAGCAAAAAACAGGCGTCAGGAAACCGGGGAGCGCTCTTTCCCTGATTCCCTGGCGCCTTTTGTCTGATCTCTGACCCCTGATCACTGCAGTATCGGTATTCCGGCAATTCGCTTCTGCCACTCCGCCGGACCCGTCTGGTGAACGCTGGTGCCCTTCGAGTCCACGGCTACGGTCACCGGCATATCCCGCACGTCAAACTCGTAGATCCCTTCCATACCCAGGTCACCAAAGGCCAGCAGCCGCGATCCGCGAATGGCCTTCGACACCAGGTAAGCGGCGCCGCCCACCGCCATCAGGTAGACCGCGCCGAACTCCTTGATGGCATCGATCGCCACAGGTCCCCGCTCCGCTTTGCCTACCATCCCCAGAAGGCCCGTCTCGGCCAGCATCTGGTGTGTGAACTTGTCCATGCGCGTGGCCGTCGTTGGCCCCGCCGGCCCAATCACCTCGTCGCGCACCGCGTCCACAGGACCCACATAGTAGATAAAGCGGCCGTGAAAATCCACCGGCAGCTTTTCCCCGCGGCTCAGCATGTCTGTCATGCGCTTGTGCGCCGCGTCGCGCCCCGTCAGCAGCTTGCCGTTCAATAACAGCACCTCGCCCGGCTTCCACGTCGCAGCCTCTTCCCGCGTTACCGTGTCCAGATTCACGCGCTTCGCTGTCGAAACGTCGTACTCCAGCTTCGGCCAGTCTTCCAGATTCGGTGGATCGAGATACACCGGCCCTGATCCATCCAGCACAAAGTGCGCATGCCGTGTCGCTGCGCAGTTGGGAATCATGGCCACCGGCAAATTGGCTGCGTGTGCCGGCGTATCAAGCACCTTCACGTCCAGCACGGTGGTTAGCCCGCCCAGGCCTTGTGCGCCAATCCCCAACCGGTTCACCTTGTCGTAGAGCTCCACCCGAAGCTTTTCAGCAGTGGTCTGGGGCCCGCGCTCAATCAGGTCTTGAATGTCGATGGGGTCCATCAAAGATTGCTTGGCCAGCAGCATCGCCTTCTCCGCCGTGCCGCCGATGCCGATGCCGAGCATTCCCGGCGGACACCAGCCGGCGCCCATCGTCGGAACGGTCTTGAGAACCCACTCCACCACTGAGTCGGAAGGGTTCAGCATGGCGAACTTGCTTTTGGCCTCCGAACCGCCGCCCTTCGCCGCCACCGTAACATCTACCGTCGACCCGCGCACCAGTTCCACATTCACAACTGAAGGGGTGTTGTCTTTGGTGTTCTTTCTCGCTCCGGCGGGATCGGCCTGCAGACTCGCTCGCAGCTTGTTGTCGGGGTCCAGATAAGCACGCCGCACGCCCTCGTCCGCCATCTCCTGCAGGTCGAGCTGCTTTTCGCCCGGAGCAGCCTCGAAACGCACATCCATCCCCACTTTCACAAAAACGTTCACGATGCCGGTGTCCTGGCAGATGGGCCTGTGACCCTCAAAGCACATACGGCTGTTGATCAGGATCTGCGCCATCGCGTCTTTCGCGGCATGCGATTCCTCCCGCTCATAGGCCTTTGCCAGGCTGGTAATGTAATCCACCGGGTGGTAGTAGCTGATGTACTGCAGCGCCCCCGCTACACTCGCAATAAAATCTTCCTGCCGGATCATGGTCATGGAATGCTCTCCCTTGAAGCCTCAGACCTATCTAGGGTAATGGATGCACGGCAAAGCCTGCAGGCGCGACTCGATGGAGGGCACCGGCCGG